>Ga0070665_100004586_pt1 | contig 14464 bp, 11 predicted proteins | sample KBSS13metaG_FD_65862 | JGI IMG/M metagenome (GOLD analysis project Ga0070665, IMG submission 65862) | Switchgrass rhizosphere microbial communities from Kellogg Biological Station, Michigan, USA - KBS S1-3 metaG | ecosystem: Host-associated > Plants > Roots > Rhizosphere > Soil ... | reverse complement strand
CTCGAAAACGCCGCTCGAGGTTGGGCAGAATGCCCTCGAACGGGTGGCGCTTGCGCGAGACGCGGCCCTTGCCCAGCGTTTCGCGGAATTCGATGACCTCCTCGCCGCTGCCGTAGAGAAGCACCTGCTGCGCTTTTTCCGGCAGATCGGTCCAGGGTGTCTCGATATCGAACTCATAGCGGCGTGCGAGCGTCTGGATGAGTTGAAAGTAGTGCGCGTTGCGCCGATCCCAACCGCGGATCGCGCCGCCCGCCAGAGATAGATGCGGGTGCACGACCACGCGCAATGGATCGAAAAATTGCTGCGTGCCCAGGCCGTCGCAGGTCGGACAAGCTCCGGCCGGATTGTTGAATGAGAAGAGCTTCGGCTCGAGCGGCGGCACGCTGTAGCCACAGATCGGGCAGGCATGCCGGCTGGAGAACACGAGCTCTTCCCTGCCGGGCTCGTCGAGGAAAGTCAGGCGCGCTATGCCGCCCGAGAGTCGCAGCGCGGTTTCAAAGGACTCGGCCAGACGTTGTGCCGCGTCCGTCCGCACCCGCATGCGGTCCACGACTGCCTCGATCGTGTGCTTGCGCTTGGGATCGAGTTTCGGCAACGCCTCGATCTCATGGATGCGTCCGTCGATGCGCACACGCACGAACCCTTGTCCCCCGAGGCCTTCCAGGATCTCGGCGTGCTCGCCCTTGCGGTCATTGACCAGCGGCGCGAGCAGGGCGGCTGCGGTGCCTTCAGGGAGACGCATGACCTGGTCGACCATCTGGCTGACGGTCTGCGCAGTCAGATCGATGCCGTGGTCAGGACACCGTGGGATGCCCGCGCGCGCGAAAAGAAGGCGCAGGTAGTCGTAAATCTCAGTGACAGTGCCCACGGTCGAGCGCGGATTGTGCGACGTCGCCTTCTGCTCGATGGCAATCGCAGGCGAGAGGCCTTCGATGGTATCGACGTCCGGTTTCTCCATCATGGAGAGGAACTGGCGCGCGTAGGCGGATAACGATTCGACGTATCGGCGCTGTCCTTCGGCGTACAGCGTGTCGAACGCGAGCGACGATTTACCGGAGCCCGACAGGCCCGTGACCACGATGAAGCGGTCCCGCGGCAGGTCGACGTCGATGTTTTTCAGGTTGTGGGTGCGCGCGCCGCGCACGCGAATCTGTTGCATATGAATGTGTTGAGGTGCTTTCCTGAGAGCGGTGCTGCGATTGCGCCGGGCGCGGGCCGACCTTCGAGTGTACGCGTCCGGGCCCACTCATCTCAAAACTCCACGTTCGCAGAGGCTATTGAGGTTCGCGGCGGGCTCCGGCGGTACTACAATGCGAACCCCTTGCAGCGTTCAGCTTTTTCTGAGGACTTATCCATGGCCCGCGGAGTCAACAAAGTCATTCTGGTCGGCAACCTGGGTGCGGACCCCGAGACCCGCGCCATGCCTTCCGGCAGCACGGTCGCCAATTTGCGCATCGCCACGAGCGAGAGCTGGCGAGACAAGACATCCGGTGAACAGCAGGAGCGCACCGAGTGGCACCGGGTAGCGCTCTTCGGGCGCCTGGCGGAAATCGCTAGCGAATACTTACGCAAAGGGTCGCAGGTCTATATTGAGGGCAGCTTGCGCACCCGCAAGTGGCAGGACAAGCAGGGCAACGAGCGTTACTCCACTGAGATCGTCGCCAATGATCTGCAGATGCTGGGTGGCCGTGGTGGGGCCGGTGCAGGCGGAGGTGGTGGCGGCGGCGGCATGGGCGCTGGTGCCGCACCGTCGGGCGGTGGCCGGGGAGCGCCGCCGTCGGACGCCTATCCGGAGTACTCCGGTCCGTCCGGCCCGAGTGGCGAGAAGGACGACTTCGACGACGATATTCCGTTCTGAGGAGCTGGAGGCCCTGCGCCACTTTGGCAAAGGCCCAACGAGGCCTGAGCCTGTGCGGGAGCGTCTGGCGCCGACGAACGCGGCTTCCGCTGCACCTCATCGGTGCAGGGCATCCGGGAACGGCATCCCGGGCGGCCGCAGTCTGCCGATACCAGGATAGAACTATGATTTCTAAGGGAAATTCAGTTCATCGCCCTTTCGAGAGCGGGACAGCCGTGCGAGCGGGCCTGTAAGGCCGTAGAATTTCGCTCCTACCCCCTATGTCTCGCCGCTACTTCATCAAAACTTACGGCTGCCAGATGAACGAGTACGACTCCGCCCGGATGGCGGACGTGCTCCGGGCTGGCGGCGACCTCGCGCCGACGGACAACCCGGCCGAAGCTGACGTGCTGCTCGTCAACACTTGCTCTGTGCGTGAGAAGGCGCAGGAGAAGGTGTTCTCCCTGTTGGGCGAGTGGCGGCGGCTGAAGTCCGAGCGCCCGGAAGTCATCATTGGAGTGGGTGGATGTGTTGCCAGCCAGGAAGGTGAGGCCATTACGCAGCGTGCGCCCTTTGTGGACCTGGTTTTCGGCCCCCAGACGCTGCACCGCTTGCCGGAGATGATCACCGAGCTGCGGCGCACGGGGCGTGCCGTCGTGGATGTCAGTTTTCCGGAGATCGAGAAGTTCGATCATCTACCCGCGCCCCGGGCGGAGGGCTCGCGCGCGTTCGTGTCGATCATGGAGGGTTGCAGCAAGTACTGCAGCTTCTGCATCGTGCCGTATACCCGTGGCGAGGAGATGAGCCGCGGGTTCGAGTCCGTGCTCGAAGAGGTGCGGCACCTGGCGAGTCAGGGTGTGCAGGAAATCACTTTGCTGGGCCAGAATGTCAACGCCTACGCCGGTCCTACCGCTGATGGCGCGGTGGTTGACCTCGCGACGCTCATTCACCACGTAGCGGCCATTCGCGGGATCCAGCTCATCCGGTTCACCACCTCGCATCCGCTGGAATTCGGTGACAGCTTGATCGAGGCGTACGCCAGCGTCCCCAAGCTCGCCAATCATTTGCACTTGCCCGTGCAGAGCGGGTCGGACCGGGTGCTGGCCTTGATGAAGCGCGGCTACACCGCCATTGAATTCAAAGACAAAGTCCGCAAGCTACGGGCAGTGCGACCCGATATCAGCATTTCCTCCGACTTTATTGTGGGATTCCCGGGCGAGAGCGATCGTGACTTCGCAGCTACGCTCGCGCTGGTGCGCGACGTGGGCTTCGACCAGTCATTCTCGTTTGTCTACAGCCGGCGTCCGGGCACTCCCGCGGCTTCGTTGCCCGATGAGGTGCCGCCCGAGGTCAAGCAGGAGCGCCTCGCCCAATTGCAGGCGCAGCTGGATGCGCAGCACCGCGCGATCAATGAGAGGATGGTCGGCACCGTGCAGCGTGTGCTCGTCGAGCGGCCGGCGAAGCGCGATGCCCGTGAGCTCGCGGGACGGACTGAGAACAATCGCTGGGTGAACTTCGCTGGTCCGTCCGATCTGATCGATCGTTTCGTTGACGTCCTCGTGACCGAGGCACGCCCGCATAGTTTGCGCGGACGGCTGGTCACAGCGGTCGCCGCCTGATGCCCGTGTCTGCTACCTCCTCTGCGTCCTCGCGGGAATTCGATCTCGAGCCATCGGACAATGCACGGCTCGCGAACCTTTGCGGCCCGTTGGACGAGAATCTCCGCCTGCTCGAATCCCGGCTGGATGTTCAGATCCGACGGCGCGGCGACAATTTCAGGGTCACCGGTGTTCACGCGGAAAGCGCGGAGGACACATTGCGCGAGTTGTTTGATCTCACGAAGAGCGAGGATGTGACACCAGAGCGTGTACACCTCGCGCTCCGCGAGCGTGAATCCGGACAGCGGCTTCCCGCAGATGCGGACCAGAGCGAGCAGGCCGTTCGCGTGCCGCGAGGTGGCATCCGTGCGCGGGGGAATCACCAACGCGACTATCTCGCCCACATTCGCGCGAAGGATCTGACATTCGGCATCGGTCCCGCGGGTACGGGCAAGACATACCTTGCCGTGGCCTGCGCGGTGGAGGCACTCCAGGCTGACAAGGTGCGCAGGATCATTCTCGTGCGCCCCGCTGTGGAGGCAGGTGAGCGGCTCGGATTTCTTCCGGGCGACCTCACCCAGAAGGTCGATCCTTACCTGCGCCCGATGTATGACGCGCTCTACGAGATGATGGGGTTCGACCGGGTGTCGCGCTTCATAGAGCGCAACGTGATCGAAGTGGCACCGCTCGCCTTCATGCGCGGTCGCTCGCTCAACGACTCCTTCATCATTCTCGACGAGGCGCAGAACACGACCGTCGAGCAGATGAAGATGTTTCTGACACGCATCGGTTTCGGCTCGAAAGCGGTGGTGACCGGTGACGTGACGCAGACCGATTTGCCGCACGGAAAGCAATCCGGTTTGAGTCACGTGATCAGCGTGCTGCGGGCGGTGGAGGGTGTTGCGTTCACCTTCTTCGATGCGCAGGACGTAGTTCGGCATCCGCTCGTCCAGCGTATTGTGAGGGCCTACGAGGCCCAGAGTGGCTCCTCGTGAGCGCCTCGAGGACCGATGGGCCAGCCCGGCCTATCCGGATCGATGTGCGCAGGCGTGTGCGGACCTGGGCACCCCCCAGCAGAGATTTGACGACCTGGGCAAGCACCGCGTTGGGACGTCGTGCGCTGGGCCGGGAAATCGGCGTTTCCGTAGTCGGGCCGGCAGAAAGCCGCAAGCTCAACGCCCGCTTCCGCGGCCGGGATAAGCCAACAAACGTGCTCTCTTTCCCGGCGGCTGCGTTGCCTCCCGTGGCCGGGGGAGGGGAGTCGCAGCCGCTTGGCGACCTGGTGATCTGTCCGCAAGTGCTGCGTAGCGAAGCGCGCGAGCAGAAGAAGAGCTTGCGGGCTCATTGGGCGCATCTCGTGGTGCACGGTTCACTGCACCTCATTGGTTACGATCACGAGCTGGAGGCGGATGCCAATCGCATGGAACGTCGCGAGATCGCGGTGCTGCGCCGCCTCGGCTTTGCGAATCCGTATCGGAGCCCGTGATGGCGAAAGATCTCAACGCGACCGGACGTTGGTTGAAGCGAATCGCGCAAGGATTCACAGGAGAGCCGCAGGACCGTAAGGACCTCGTCGCGACGATGCGCGAGGCGGCCGAGCGCGGCCTGGTGGAGCCGGACGCGCTCACCATGCTCGAAGGTGTGTTGGAGGTCGGTGATCTCCAGGTGCGCGACATCATGATCCCGCGCGCGCAGATGGTCTTTGTCCGGCGCGACGATCCTTTCGCGAAGATCCTTCCCGTCGTGGTCGAATCGGGGCATTCGCGTTTTCCCGTGATGGACGAGGATCGGGACGACATCGTCGGTATTCTGCTGGCGAAGGATCTGTTGCGGCTGTGCGCTTCCGAGCAGCGCGAACGGTTCGACATCCGTGAGTACATGCGTCCGGCCGTGTTTGTGCCCGAGTCGAAGCGTTTGAATGTCCTGCTGACGGAGTTCCGTCGCAACCGCAATCACATGGCCATCGTAGTCGATGAGTACGGTGGCGTATCCGGGTTGGTCACCATCGAAGACGTCATCGAGCAGATCGTCGGTGAAATCGACGATGAGTTCGATATCGAGGACGATCACAACATCCGCAAGGAGGCGGAGCGTCAGTTCACCGTGCGCGGTGTTACCCGGATCGACGAATTCAATGAATACTTCGATGCGCACCTCTCCGAAGAGGAAGGCTTCGATACCGTGGCGGGGCTGCTCATGAAGGAGTTTGGCCGCTTGCCGCGGCGGGGCGATTCCGCCGTCATCGATGGCTTTGAATTCCGGGTCACCCGTGCCGACCGCAGGCGTATCGATGCGCTACGGGTCGTGCCGCCGAAGGACGTCATTCCGCCAGAAGATCGACCCTCAGGCGGCGAGTCCTGAGCATGAATGAACGGCGCATGGCCGCCGTCACGGGAGCCATACGGGATCACCGTGTGGACGTGACGCCGAACGAAACTCGTAGTCTGCTCGTCCTGTTGGCCTCCGTCCGCGTGCGATGGGTCATCTCCGCGCTCGCTGGCGCCTTGTTCGCATGTTCTTTCGCGCCCTTGAATTGGTGGCCGTTTGCGGTCCTCGGTCCCGCGGCCCTGATGTGGTTGTGGCAAGGCGCTAGCCCACGAGCGGGAGCCTGGCTGGGGTTCTGGTTCAACGCGGCCACGTTTGCCATGGGGACCTATTGGCTCTACATCAGCATTCACGGGTTCGGCGAGGCGCCGTTGTGGATTGCGCTGATGCTGATGATCGCGCTCATCGTCATCATGGGCCTCTATCACGCGGCGTTGGGTTACTTCGTGACCCGCTGGCTGCCGGCTTCCGGCGCGGTCAGATGGTTTCTCGGCGTGCCGGCGGCATGGCTGCTGGTCGAATGGTGGCGCGGTTGGTTTTTGTCGGGCTTCTCATGGCTGTCGCTCGGTTATTCCCAGACTGACACCTGGCTGGCTAGCTTCGCACCCGTGCTGGGCGTGTACGGCATCAGCGCGATGTTGTTGGTGAGCGCGGGTGGCCTGACGGCACTGATCTGCGGGTCCTCGATGCGCGCGCGCATCGTCGGAGTCGTCGTTTGTGCCGCGCCCTGGCTGGTCGGAGGCGCGCTGCACTCCGTGGAGTGGACGCATCCAAGCGGTCCGCCCGTGTCGGTAGCCGTGGTCCAGGGAAACATCTCCCAGGAGCAGAAGTGGCTCGACGGGCACGAGGAAGCCATTCTGAAGCTGTACCGCGACCTCACCGAAAAGACGCTGGGAACGCAGCTCATCGTGTGGCCGGAGTCGGCCATCCCCGATCTCGCCAACAATCAAATTCCCTACATCAGCGATCTTTATCACGAGACCCAGGCCCGCGGCTCGGCGCTGGTCTTCGGGGTGCTGCGTGAGTCGGATGCCGGCCAGCACTACTTCAACTCCATCCTTTCGCTCGACAGCAAGGTGGGCTGGTACGACAAGGACCACCTGGTGCCGTTCGCGGAGTTCTTTCCGGTGCCGAGCTTCGTGCGCTCCTGGCTGCGCCTGATGAGCCTGCCCTACTCGGATTTCACGCGCGGAGGGGCTAATCAGCCGCCGCTGCCGGCCGCGGGACTGCAGCTCGGAGCAACCATCTGTTATGAGGACGCCTATGGCAGTGCCATGCTGGGAGTGCTTCGCGAGGCTACCGCGCTGGTAAACGTGACGAACGACGCCTGGTTCGGCCACTCCACGGCGCGCTATCAACATTTCCAGATTGCCAGGATGCGGGCCCTCGAGGCTGGGCGATATATGATCCGGGCGGCGAACAATGGCGTTTCGGCGGTGATCGGCCCGCACGGCGAAGTCGTCGCACTCGCTCCCGAGTTTCAGGTCTATGTACTGCATTCGTCGGTAACGCCGCGGTCCGGCCTGACGCCTTACGCTCGTGTTGGAAATTACCTGATCATCCTCCTGGCGACCGTGGTGCTGGCGGGCGTCGTCTGGCTGTTCCGGATGAGCGGACCGAAGTCGCCCGCGGGCACGCCAAGTGCTGGAATTTGATTGGACTTTGCATGAATCTGAGCTCTTTGCTACGCGGGCCCAAGGGCCCCTCACCCCGGAGTCGACCATGAGAGTTTCGCGCCCCGCGCACCGTGCGGTCTCGGTGTTAGGCGTTTCCATCGCGCTGGTGGCTTGTTCCGGCGGTCTGAACGCCCAGTCCTCGCATCCGACTCAGATCGCGCAGGCACCGCCACCGGCAGCCGGTGTTGAAGGCGCCGTACGCGCCCTGCCGGATTTCTCGCCGCTCGTCGAGAGATATGGTCCCGCGGTGGTAAACGTGGAGGTCGTGGAGAAGGCGCAGGCCAATGGGGGTGGTGCCGGTGGTGTTCCTGGCCTTTCGCCCAACGATCCGTTTTTCGATTTCTTCCGCCGCTTCGGCATTCCGGGGCCCGACCAGACGCCACGCGGTAATCAGGCGCCCGTACCCGTACGCGGCGCCGGCTCAGGGTTCATCGTGAGCGCCGATGGCTATATTTTGACCAACACGCACGTCGTGGCGAACGCCGATGAGGTGACGGTCCGTCTGACCGATCGGCGCGAGTTTGCTGCGAAAGTCATTGGCGCGGACGAGCGTACCGACGTGGCGGTGATCAAGATCAACGCCACTAACCTGCCGACGGTGCGCCTCGGCGACCCCGCCAAAATCAAGCCCGGGCAGTGGGTGTTGGCCATCGGCTCGCCGTTTGGTTTCGAGAACAGCGCCACGGCGGGCATCATCAGCGCGACTTCGCGCTCTTTGCCGAGTGACAACTACGTGCCCTTCATCCAGACGGACGTCGCGGTGAACCCGGGCAACTCCGGCGGCCCGCTGTTCAACCTGTCGGGTGAGGTCATCGGCATCAACTCGCAGATCTTCAGCCGCACGGGCGGCTACATGGGCGTCTCGTTCGCTATCCCGATCGACGTCGCGCGCAACGTCGAGGATCAACTCATCAAGACGGGGCGCGTGGTTCGCGGCCGGATCGGTGTCACCATCCAGGATGTCAACGCACAACTGGCGGAGTCCTTTGGTCTGGATCGCCCGCGCGGGGCGCTCGTGAGCTCGGTCGAGAAGGATGGGCCGGCCTCCAAGGCCGGGCTGGTGCCCGGAGACGTCATTCTCGCGGTCAACAATCACCCGATCGAGCGTTATGGCGAGCTTTCCGGCTCGATTGCGGCCATGAAGCCGGGGAGCGATGCAAACCTCCAGGTTTGGCGCCAGGGCAAGCAGCAAACGATCCCCGTCAAGATCGCCGAGCTCAAGGAACAGCCGCAGTCCGCTGCCAATATGCCGCAGGGCAAGCAGGGTGGACGCGTGACGGAGTCGGCCGCGCAGCTCGGACTTACCGTGCGACAGCTCGAGCCGCAGGAGAAAGAGCAGACGCAAACGACGGGCACCCTCGTGGTCGAGGACGTTACCGGGCCGGCCGCATCGGCTGGCGTGCAGCCGGGGGACATCATCCTGGGTGTCAACGGTAAGCGCGTGAAGACGTCGAAAGAGCTGCAGGACGCGGCAAAGGGCTCCGGGAAGAATGTCGCGCTCCTGATTCAGCGGGATGATGCGCAGATATTCGTGCCGCTGAGGATTCAGTAAGAGCTCCGGGCGAGATGGCTGCGGACGGCGTAGTCCCGCTCCGGGGCGATGTCGGCGGCCATGGGCCGCCTCGCCCGTGGCGGATGGGCCGGCGCGCGCTGAGAGCCAAGAACAGGGGTCCCGGCCTGCAGTGCCCGCAAGGAGGCGCCGGCCGGGCGCCCGGACGGCCACTCGTGTATCCTCTCCCGTCCCTCGCAACCACCTGAGCTTTCAGCTTTTTTTCGTCGATGGAAGAGATATACGACCCGGCTGCTGTGGAAGCCGCGGCACAACAGCATTGGCGTTCACTTGACGCGTATCGCGCCGTAGAAAACGACCCTCGTTTTCCCAAGGGCAAGTATTACGTGTGCTCGATGTTGCCGTATCCGAGCGGCAAGCTGCACATGGGCCACATGCGCAACTACACGCTGAACGATGTTGTGTATCGTTTCATGCGCTCATCTGGCTATAACGTGATGACGCCGATGGGCTGGGACGCTTTCGGGCTACCGGCCGAGAACGCGGCGATCGACAAGCGCATCGCGCCAGCTAAATGGACGCGCGCCAACATCGCGGACATGAAGGCGCAGTTCGCACCCATGGGCTTCGCGTTCGACTGGTCGCGGGAAGTCACCACTTGCGACCCCGATTACTATCGTTGGAATCAGTGGCTCTTCCTGAAGATGCTGAAGAGCGGCATTGCTTATCGCAAGACCCAGATCGTCAACTGGGATCCGATCGATCAAACGGTGTTGGCCAACGAGCAGGTCGTGGATGGCCGCGGCTGGCGCTCGGGGGCATTGATCGAGAAGCGGGAGATCCCGGGGTATTACCTCGCGATTACGCGCTACGCCGAGGAATTGCTCGAGACGGTCAAGAACGATCTGGAAGGCTGGCCCGCGCAAGTGCGGATCATGCAGGAGAACTGGATCGGCCGCAGTGAGGGTGTCCGGTTCGCGTTCCCTTATGAGCTGGAGGGCAGGCGGGAGCTGTTGTGGGTGTTCACGACCCGCGCTGACACCATCATGGGAGTCACGTTTGTGGCGATCGCTCCCGAGCATCCGTTGGCGTTGGAGCTCGCGCAGCGGGAGCAGGTATCGGGCAAACACCGGCTGACGGACTTCATCGAGGAGTGCCGCAAGGGTGGTGTGGCCGACGCCGAGCTCGCGACCATGGAGAAGAAGGGTGTACCCACCGGGTTCACCGTGAAGCATCCCTTGAGCGGCGAGCAGGTCGAGGTTTGGATCGGCAACTACGTTCTCATGGGTTATGGCGAGGGTGCTGTCATGGGCGTGCCCGCGCATGACGAGCGTGATTTCGCTTTTGCCCGCCGCTACGGGCTGCCGATCAAGCAGGTCATCGAGGGTGCCGCATTGGCGGCGGTGAAGCGCGCCCTGGAGCGACCCGCGGACGTTGGCGAAGATCGAGCCAACCTGCGCAATGAGCTGGAGGCGCTGGAGTTCTCGGCGGCGCAGTGGAAGTCCTGGTACGAAATCAAGGACGGCGTCTGTGTGGACTCACGATCGCCGGACGGGCGCTATGACTACAACGGCAAGCGCTATCAGGAGGCGGTCGATGCCGTGGCCGCTGATCTGGCGGCGCTCGGGTTAGGGGAAAAGAAGGTGCAATGGCGCCTGCGCGACTGGGGTATCTCGCGCCAGCGCTACTGGGGCACCCCGATTCCCATCATCCATTGCCCGAAGTGTGACGTCGTGCCCGTGCCGGAGAAGGATCTTCCGGTGGTTCTGCCCGAGGACCTCGTCCCGGATGGCAGTGGGAATCCGCTCAACAAAGACGAGCGCTTCCTGGCCTGCACTTGTCCCCAGTGCGGTGGGGCAGCGCGTCGGGAAACCGACACCATGGATACGTTCGTCGATTCATCCTGGTACTACATGCGTTACTGCTGCCCGGATGCGGCAACGATGGTGGATGAGCGTACCGATTACTGGATGCCTATGGACCAGTACATCGGTGGCATAGAGCATGCCGTGCTGCACCTGTTGTATTCCCGCTTTTGGACCCGGGTGATGCGTGATCTGGGACTCGTCAAGTTTGACGAACCGTTCAAGCGGCTGTTCACGCAGGGTATGTTGCTCGCGCACTGTTACTACCGCGAGGACGCCAGCGGGAAGAAGCGCTGGTTCTATCCGGCGGAAGTGGCAGAGCAGTTCGACGAGCGCGGCGTGCCGGTCAGTGCGATTGCCATCGAGGACGGCAAGCCCGTCGTCTATGCCGGCATCGAGAAGATGTCGAAGAGCAAGAACAACGTTGTCGAGCCGGGTGCATTCATCGATCGGTTCGGGGCGGATACCGCGCGCGCGTTTGTCATGTTCGCCGGGCCTCCCGATCAGAGTGCGCCCTGGTCGGATGCGAGCGCCGAGGGTGTGCATCGCTTCCTCAGACGGCTATGGTCATTCTCCTATGACCAGCGCGAACGCATCAGCTCTGCGCATGCGGTGAATGTGGCGGCGCTCGACAGCGGGTTGAAAAAGGTCCGGCACGACCTGCACACGACGTTGCAGCAGGCGCTGTTCGACTATCAGCGCATGCAGTACAACACCGTAGTCTCGGCGACCATGAAGATGCTCAACGCGCTGGAGACCGCGAAAGTGCAGCCGAATGGCGCCGGCGTGCTGCGCGAGGGGCTGGGCATTCTGCTGCGCACCCTGTACCCGATCGCGCCGCATGTCACACATGCGTTGTGGGTAGAGCTGGGTTATACCAAGGAACTGGGCGATTTGTTGAACGCGCCGATGCCGCAGCCGGCGGAGGATGCTCTGCGTCAGGATGAGTTGGAGCTGGTGGTGCAGGTCAACGGGAAGCTCAGAGGTCGGGTGACCGTCGCTGCGGGGGCGACTGAGGCGGTCATCAAGGCTGCGGCGCTAGCGGATGAGCATGTCAAGAAGTTCGTCGGGGACAAGCCGGTACGCAAGGTGATCGTCGTGCCGGGCAAGTTGATCAACGTCGTGGTGTGAGATGAAACGCTGGGGCGCAATCGTTGCTGCGGCGAGCCTGCTCGTGAGTGCCTGCGGGTTTCATTTACAGGGACGGACGCCGCTGCCGGATGTCGTGAAAGAGCCTTACCTGCAGACGGCGGACCGACAGAGCGAGTTTGTCCTCAGCCTGGAGCGCGCCATGATCGTTTCCGGAGCGCATCCGGTGGAGCAGAAGGAGCGGGCCTCCGTCGTGGTCAATATTCTGAAGGATGAGGTGGTGCGGCGGACCTTGTCGGTGTCGGCGCAGAACCAGCCGGATGAGTATGAGTTGACCTATACGGTGAGGTTTGCGGTGATCGCCGGGGACAAGGAGCTGTTGCCGCCGACGGATATCTCGAACGTGCGGAGTTTTGCGTTCGCGGAGCAGTTGTTGCTTGCCAAGAATCATGAGGAGACGATTCTGCGGCAGGATATGGCGCATGATCTGGCCGATATGGTCATGCGGCGGTTGGCACGGCTGTAACGCGGGGTTGCCATCGCGGGCGCGAGCGAAAAGAGGGCCGCGGGCTCCTGGGAAAATGCGCATCGGAAAAAATCACGGAGGACCGTGATTTTTTCCGGCGTTCCCTCGCAATCGCACAGCGTCGCGTCACATTCGGCCGTGCCAAGATTCTAGTTGGTCACGCGCGACGCAATGCGATTACTCGGCATTTTCCAAGGAGACCGCAACCCTCTTTTCGCTCACACCCGCGCCTCGCTGATGTTGGGCAGGCTTTTTCTCCATTTACGTGTATACCTCGGATTCATCGTTCCCGATGTTGCTCTTGTCGTCCATTGATCGGCTTGCGGTGGCCATGCTGTTGAGGCGGTATGGGATGGAGTTGGTGTTGGTGGCGCCGGAGGAGGGGATCCCGGGGTCTTATTGGGGCGAGAGCGAGGCGGGGTTGCGGGGGGATCGGTTGTATGCACGGCTGGACACGCCGGTGCATTCGATGTTGCATGAGGCGTGTCATTACATCTGCATGACGCCGGAGCGGCGCTCGGGGTTGGATCGGGATGCGGGTGGGGATGACCCGGAGGAGTCGGCGGTGTGCTACCTCCAGGTGCTGCTGGCGGACGAGTTGCCGGGCGTAGGGCGGCTGCGGTTGTGGGCGGATATGGATGCTTGGGGATATAGCTTCAGGCTGGGGAATAGCCGGGCGTGGTTTGAGGAAGACGCTGAGGACGCGCGGGACTGGTTGCGGAGGCATGGGGTAATCGATGCGGCCGATCGGACCACCGGGTTGCTCCGGGAGTGAGGCCCCCGCCCCAGAGGGCCTGCCGTGCCCGGGGCTTGGGCGCCTGCTGACGAATGTCAGGCGCAAGTCCTGACGGGAGACCCTGGTTTGGGCGTGCTGGTCGGCCTAGCCTGTGCGTGACATGGGATGCGAGGGATGCCTGGCACGGCAACCGGAGAACAGCAATGTACGCGGCGAAATCACCTGAGACGGTACTTGCGGGCGGTGGCAGGCAGGATGGCTTGTCGGTGGCCGCGAGGCTGGTGGCGGCTCTGGGAGTCGCGTGCGCGGTCTGGGTGGGATCGATGCTGGTGGCGGCTGCGACGGGGCGGGTCGTGCTCGAGCTGGCGCAGTGGGTGGGGGAGATCATTCTGGCTGTGCTGGGGAGCGGGCTACAGCTCCCATTCGGGCTGATGCCCCACGTACTCGCGCAGTTGACGGCGATCTGGCCGGCGTTTCACCTCGCGCAGTTTGCCCGCTACGCGGTCGGCGCCGCGGCCGGGGTGGACCTGGTGCCTCATGTAACTGGCGCGGTGGGAATTGCAGTGGTGTTTGTTGTCATTGCCCGGCGATTCCTGCGAGCTGGGCTCGCATAGGGGCGATCATGCATTCGAAAGGCTCCAGAGATCGGCTCTCGAGTGATCCGCGTGTCGGGGCAGTTTTCTACGAGCTGCCGGGGTGGGCCCACTATGTCTGGCTCCTCTATCTTGGCTTTCTGTTCACTCCAGCCTTGGGCCCGCAGCGCCATGGCTGGTTCTGGCTGTGGCCGACCCTCGCCTCGGTACCGGTTTTTTTGTTCTTGTATACCCGCGTTATCCGAGCCTTCCGCGATCGCGATCCGCCCGGAGGGGCCGTCCTACCCGAGGTGGTCGCAATCGCGCTGATAGCTTATGCGTTGCTGCCGTTCAACGATGGCGCGAATACCTACCTCATCTATTGCGCGGCGGTTTCGCCGTTCACGCTGGGATCACTGCGGCGGATCGTCATTTTCGTGCTCGCGCTGTTGGCGGGGTATGCCCTCGAGCTGGCGGTGTTGGGATTCAACCCCGTGCTGTTCGGGGTGATCACGGTGATCACCATTGCTTCTTCGCTCACCAACTTCATGATGACGGAGAATCGACGCAAGAATGTGGCGCTGCGGCTTTCACGGGAAGAGATGCACCGCATGGCCCGGGTGGCGGAGCGCGAGCGCATCGGGCGGGATCTGCATGATTTGCTGGGGCACACGCTTTCCTTGATTGCGCTGAAGAGCGAGCTTGCCGCCAAGCTGTTGGATCGGGATCG
>Ga0070665_100004585_pt1 | contig 14464 bp, 11 predicted proteins | sample KBSS13metaG_FD_65862 | JGI IMG/M metagenome (GOLD analysis project Ga0070665, IMG submission 65862) | Switchgrass rhizosphere microbial communities from Kellogg Biological Station, Michigan, USA - KBS S1-3 metaG | ecosystem: Host-associated > Plants > Roots > Rhizosphere > Soil ... | reverse complement strand
CACGCACTCGACTGAAGCCTTCGCGCTACACGCACTCGACTGAAGCCTTCGCGCTACACGGACTCGACTGAAGCCTTCGCGCCACACGCACTCGGCTGAAGCCTTCCCGCGACATGCACTCGACTGAGGCCTTCGCGCTATACGCACTCGGCTGAAGCCTTCGCGCTGCACAAACTCGACTGAAGCGTTCGCGCGACACGCACTCGACTGGCACGACTCTATGGTTGTAGCGCGAAGGCTTTAGCCGAGCGAAACAGGCAGGGCTTGCGGCGGCCTGGTCTCCAGGTGTAGGCTTTGTTAACTAAACGATTAAATGAAACGATTAAACAAGAGCAGAGCGGCGGCGCCGAAGAAAAAGGGACGGGACGGCGATACCGAACAGCGGATCCTCGACGCCGCGCACGCGGTGTTCGTCCGGCGCGGCACCGCGGGCGCGCGGATGCAGGAGATCGCCTCGGAAGCCGGCGTCAACCAGGCGCTGCTGCACTACTACTTCCGGAACAAGGAACAGCTGGCACACGCGGCGTTTGCGCGTGCCGCCAGGGGCTTCATGCCGGCCGTCGTTCAAGTGATCGCATCCGACGGCGAGCTCGAAGAGAAAGTGCGGCGTGTGATCGATCTCGAGATCCTTCACCTCTCGCGCGCACCGTACCTCCCGGGTTACATCATCGGGGAGGTCACGCACCATCCTGAACGCGCCGCCCAGCTGATCGCCGCCATCACCGGCCTGGCTCCCAGCGAGCTCGGGCCGCGCGTGCTGGGAACGCTGCGGCGCCAAATCCGATCGCGCGTCAAGGCCGGCGTGATGCGCGACATCGCCCCCGAGTCGTTCATCGTGAACCTGATGTCGCTCTGCATTTTTCCGTTCGCGGTCCGGCCGATGGTCCAGGCCATGCTCGGCATGGACGACCGGCGCTTCGAACAGTTCATCACGCGCCGGCGCGAACAGCTGCCGGCCTTCTTCCTGGGAGCGTTGCGGCCATGATGCGTGTCTCCGTCGCCTGGCTGGCTCTCTGGTGCCTCGGATCGGCGCCGGCTGCCTTTGCGCAGCCTTCCTCGCCGAGCAGCAGCGAGCCGCTGCGGCTGGGGGCGTTGCAACGCGAGGCGGGCGACGCAGACGCCCGGACTCGCGAGATCGAGATGCTGGCCAGACAGACCGACCTCCGGCTGCGCAACATCGACGATGAGCGGTTGCCGTCGATCAACGCGCTCGGATCGACGCAGATCCAGTCCGACGTGCCCAAGTCTCCGTTCACCAGCCCCGACGGCCAGCCTGCGTTCGCGGCGCCGAAGTTCACCTACGACGCGTCGGTCCGCGTGGATCAGCGGCTGTACGACGCCGGCATCCAGCCTCGCCGCGAACTGGCGCGCGCCGATCTCGCCGAGTCGCAGGCGCGCGTGCGAACAGCGGTGTTCGCCCTCCGGCAGGAGGTGAACGATGCCTTCTTCTCGGCCGCGCTGCTTCAGGAGCAGCTCGGCGCGCTGACCGCGACGCTCGACGATCTCGACGCGCGGCTCCGCGAGACGACGACAAGGGTGCGCGAGGGCGCGGCGCTGCCGGCTGACGCCGCGGCCATCGAGGCGGCCGTGCTGCAGCAGCGTCAACTCGCCGACTCGCTGAGGTCGAACCGGCGCGCGGCGCTCGCCCGCCTGGCGGTGCTGACCGGACGCGCCATCGGTCCGGACGCGAACACGGCGCTGCCAGAGGGGACCGATATCGCATCGCAGGCCCGCGACGCGCTGGCGCGTGAGCGCGCGCGTCCGGAGTACCAGCAGTTCGACCGCGCGCGCGATCGCGCCGCCCGTCAGCAGGCGGTGACGACGGCCGCCGATCGCCCGCAGATCTCGGCGTTCGGCCGCGCCGGCTACGGGCGTCCCGGTTTGAATTTCGTCAGCGACCAGCCCGAGCCGTATGCGCTTGCCGGCCTGCAGCTGCAGTGGAAGGCCTGGAACTGGGGAACGTCCGACCGCGAGCGGGAAATCCAGGCGCTGCAGCAGACGATCGTCTCGGCGGAAGAAGCGGCATTCACGAGCAGCCTCCGTCGCGCGATCGAGACGGATCTCGCCGCGATCGAACACCTCGAGACCTCGCTGGCGACCGACGACCGGATCGTGGCGCTGCGCGAAGGCATCGACCGCACGGCACGGGTTCGCCTGAGCGAAGGGGCGATTACCGCCTCCGAGTATCTCGATCGCCACACCGAATGGTTGACCGCGCAGTTCGATCGAGCCCGTCATCACGTCGAGCTCGCGCAGGCGCGCGCCAACGTGCAGACGAAGCTCGGGCTGGAGGTGAGATGATGCGACGAATCGACACCGCGATCGCTGCCCTGTTGATCGCGTCGCTGCTGGGCGGCTGCGCCAGGAAAGCGGAGCCCGACGCGTACGGCAACGTCGAAGCCACCGAGGTCGTGGTCGGCGCCGAGGCCACCGGCCGTCTCCTCACCTACACCGTCACCGACGGTCAGGCCGTTCAGGCCGGGTCTCTCGTCGGTACCATCGACGCGGTCCAGCTCAATTTCGAGCGCGATCAGATCGCGGCTCAGCAAACCGCAACTCGGTCGCGGGCCGGCGAGGTGCGGCAGCAGATTGCCGCGCTCGAATCGCAGCGAGGCATCGCCGTCGCCCAGCGCGATGCCGCGCGGGCGCAGCGGGACGCGCTGTCGGCGCAGCTCGAGATTGCGAAGCGAACCCACCAGCGGACGCGGCGGCTCTTCGATCAGCAGGCCGCCACCGCGCAGCAGCTCGATCAGGCCGAACGGGACGAGCGCGTGCTCACGAATCAGGTCGCCGCCCAGGACGAGCAGATCAAGGCGCAGGAGCGGCAGATCGCCGCGCAGACCGACCTCGCCAACGGCGCACGCGCGCAGGAGAAGACCGTCGCCGCGCAGCTGGCCGGCACGGACGCTCAGGTCAGCCAGGCCGGCGAGCGCATCAGGAAGACGGAGATCCGCAATCCGATCGACGGCACGGTGCTCACCTCGTACGTGAAGGCCGGGGAGGTCGTTCAAGCGGGGCAACCGCTCTATCGCGTAGCGAATCTCACGTCGATGGAGGTCCGTGCGTACGTCACCGAGCCGCAGCTGTCGGCCATCCGCCTGGGGCAGGAGGCCCAGGTGTCGATTGACGCCGGCGGCGGCCAGCGGCAAACGATGCCGGGCTCGATTTCCTGGATTTCCTCGCGGGCGGAGTTCACGCCGACGCCCATCCAGACGCGCGAAGAGCGCGTCGATATGGTCTATGCGATCAAGATCCGCGTCGCCAACGCCAACGGCGTGCTGAAGATTGGGATGCCCGTGGACGTGCAGTTCGTCGCGAACCAGGTCGCGCGATGAGTGCCTCGTCTGCCGATGCTGTCGTAGCCGATCGCCTAGAGAAGCGGTTCGGGCAAACCATCGCGCTGGCGGGACTGTCCTTCTCGGTGCCTCGAGCGGAGCTCTTCGGCGTCGTCGGGCCGGACGGCGGCGGTAAAACCACACTGTTCCGGATTCTGGCGACGCTGCTCGTGCCCGAGAAAGGCACAGCGCGTGTCCTCGACCGTGACGTAGTGAAGGATCTGTGGGACCTCCGCCGGCGCATTGGCTACATGCCCGGCCGCTTCTCCCTCTACCCGGATCTCAGCGTGTACGAGAACCTGCGCTTCTTCGCGTCGGTCTTCGGCACGACGATCGAGCGCGAGCAGGCTCACATCGCGCCGATCTACAGCCAGCTCGAGGCGTTCAAGGACCGCCGAGCCTCCGCGCTCTCAGGAGGCATGAAACAGAAGCTCGCGCTGTGCTGCGCGCTCGTGCACCGGCCGGAGATCCTGTTTCTCGACGAGCCGACGACCGGTGTCGACGCCGTGTCCAGGCGCGAGTTCTGGGATCTGCTGGCGCAGCTCAAGGCGTCGGGCATGACGATCCTGGTGTCGACACCGTACATGGACGAGGCCGACCGTTGCGATCGGGTGGCGCTGATGCAAAGTGGGCGGCTGCTGGCGGTGGACGCGCCGAAGGCGATCGCGCAGTCGTTCGACCGTCCGCTGCTCGCCGTTCGCGCTGCCAGCCGCTATCCGGCGCTGCTCGCGCTTCGCGAATCACCGCACGTGCACGCGGTCTACCCGTTCGGCGACACGCTGCACTACGTCGACGCCCGCCGGGGAGAGGCGCCCGCGGCGATTGCGACCGAACTGTCGGCGTTTCTGGCATCGCGAGGATTTGCGGACGCGACGGTCGAGCCGACCGCGGCCACCGTCGAGGACAGCTTCATCGCGCGCATGGGCGCGCCCGAAGGCACGCGCGCGGCATGAGCGGCGATCTCGCGATCGACGTCCAGGATCTGACGCGCCGGTTCGGTGCCTTCACCGCCGTCGGCGGCATCACGTTCAACGTACGCGCGGGCGAGGTGTTCGGTTTTCTCGGCGCCAACGGCGCCGGCAAGACGACAGCGATCCGGATGCTGACCGGTCTTCTCGCTCCCTCGTCGGGCCGCGCCACGGTCGCGGGACACGATGTCGCTCGAGACGCGGAGCGCGTCAAGCGCGACATCGGGTACATGAGCCAGAAGTTCTCGCTGTACGAGGATCTCACTGTCCGCGAGAACATCACGCTGTACGGCGGGATCTACGATCTGCGCGATCGCGAGATCCGCGATCGGAGCGCGCGCATGCTCGCGAACCTCCAGCTCGAGCACGCCGCCGATCAATTCGTCCGCGCGATTCCGCTCGGCTGGCGCCAGAAGCTCGCGTTCTCGGTTGCGCTTCTGCACCAGCCGAAGGTCGTGTTTCTCGACGAGCCGACGAGCGGTGTCGATCCCATCACGCGCCGACAGTTCTGGGAGCTGATCTACGACGCCGCCGCCGGCGGGACGACCGTGCTCGTCACCACGCACTACATGGACGAAGCGGAGTACTGCGATCGCATTTCGATCATGGTCGACGGCCGCATCGGCGCGATGGGCACGCCCGCCGAGTTGAAACGGGATTTCAAGGTGAGCTCGATCGACGATCTCTTCGTGCAGCTGGCCAGGCCGACGGGATCCGCACAGGGGCCCGCGGCATGAGCGCACTCCTCGGGCTGCTGCGCAAGGAGGTGTATCACATCCTCCGAGACCGCCGGACGCTGGTGGTGATCGTCGCGCTGCCGGTTCTCCAGGTGATCATCTTCGGATATGCGATCCGGACGGATGTGGATCATGTGCGTCTGGCGATCGTGGACCCGGCGCCGGACACGGTGACGCTGGGTATCCGCGCACGTTTCGCGGCGGCGGGCGTATTTGAAGACGTCGCCCTCGTGCCGAGGATCGAGCAGCTGGAGGATCTGTTCCGCCGCGGCGCCGCGCAGGGAGCCGTCGTGTTCGAGGCGGGCTTCGCCGAGCGATTGGCCCGTGGCTTGCCGGCCGGTCTGCTGATCGTCGCCGACGCCACCGAGCCGAATACCGGCAGCATCGTCGCTTCCTACGCGACCGCGGTGGTGCAGGGCTATCAGCAGGAAGCGCCTCCGTCCAAGGGCGCGATCCACATCGTCCCGAGCGTGCGCATGCGCTTCAATCCGACGCGCGAGAGCTCGAACCTGTTCGTGCCGGGACTGATGGCATTCGTCCTCACGATCATCTCGTCGCTGATGACGGCGATCTCGTTGACGCGCGAAAAGGAGACCGGGACGCTGGAAGCGCTGCTCGTGTCGCCGCTGAGGCCGTGGCAGATCATCGTGGGCAAGGTCGCGCCGTACCTCGTTGTCGGCTTTGCGAGCGTCGTCGGTGTCATTCTCGAGGCGCGCCTGGTGTTTCACGTGCCGCTCCGCGGCAGCCTCGTTCTGCTGCTCGCCGAGGGCATCGTCTTCATCCTCGTGTCGCTGTCGCTCGGCATCCTCATTTCGGCGCGAACGTCCTCGCAGCGGGTGGCGATGATGGGTGCGCTGATTGGCACGATGCTCCCGACCATGCTGCTGTCCGGTTTCATTTTTCCGCTGGAGAGCATGCCCTGGCCTCTGCGTGCCATCTCCGTCATCGTGCCCGCCCGCTGGTTCGTTCTGGTGGCGCGCAGCATCATGCTGAAAGGCGTGGGCCTTTCGTACCTCTGGCAGCCCACGCTCGTGCTGCTCGTCATGGCGCTGGTGCTGCTGACGGCGAGCACGCGGGCGTTTCACGAACGGCTGGATCAGTAGCATGCGCCGCATCCTCTTCCTGGCGCGAGCCGAGGTTCTCCACGTGGTGCGCGATCGCGCGACGCTGGCGCAAGTGCTGATCGTGCCGGTGTTGCAGCTGCTCGTACTCTCGAACGCGGCGACGTTTCTCGTCACGAACACGCCGACGTATGTGGTCGACTTCGATCGAACGAGCGTCTCGCGCGGCCTCGTCACCCGCTTCCGGGCATCAGGACACTTTCTCGTCGACGAACAATCGGCATCGCCGGAGCTCGCGAACGAAGCGTTGCTGCGCGGGGATGCGACGATGGTCCTGACGATTCCGCACGATTTCGAGGCGACGCTCGTCCGAACGGGTTCTGCGCCGATCCAGCTCACGGTCAACGCGGAGAAGGGGTCCGCAGCCGGCATCGTCCAGTCGTATGCGACGAGCATCGCGGCCGCGTACGCGTCTGAGCTCGAATCATCAGTTCGCGGCGCGAGGCTGGGGGGATCGGAAGCGCCGCCGGTTCGCGGCATCGCGAAGATCGATCTGCGAGTCAGAAGCTGGTACAACCCGGCGCTCAACTACAAGTACTACATGGTGCCGGGGATCCTCGTCGCGCTGGTGACGCTCATCGGGACGCTGCTCACGGCGCAGAACATCGCGCGCGAGAAGGAACTGGGGACGCTCGAGCAGCTCAACGTCACGCCGATGACGCGCGGGCAGTTCATCGCAGCGAAGCTTCTCCCGTTCTGGGCGCTGGGCATGCTCAATCTCGCCATCGGCCTCCTCGTCGGTGCGCTCGTCTTCGGCGTGCCGATGCGGGGCAGCTTGCTGCTGTTATTTGGAGCGGCCGCGGTCTACCTCGTGGCGGCGCTGGCGATCGGCCTGTGGATTTCGAGCGTGGTCGACACGCAGCAGCAGGCCATGTTCGTGACGTTCTTCGTGATGAACGTCTACCTGCTGATGAGCGGGTTGTTCACGCCCATCGACAGCATGGCGCCGTGGGTGCGCACGGTGTCGCAGCTGAATCCCGTGCGGCACTTCGTGACGATCTCGCGCGCGATCCTGATGAAAGGCGCGGGCCCCGCCGACATCGCCCAGCCTTTTCTGATCCTGACGATCTTCGGCGCGGTCACGCTCGCACTGGCGATCAGGCAGTATTCGAAGCGTGTGGCCTAGATGTGAATGCTAAACACGTTGTTCATTCGGGAGACTCTGGAAACAATGGGGGTTACCACACCAACCCAGTGCTTCTGGAGGGCCTCCCGAATGAGATCTCATGGTAGCGCGAAGACCAACGTGTATCAGCGTCGATTGCTCATCCGCCGGGTGCGACATCAAGGCTGGACGCAGCGTCAGGCGGCCGAGGCCCTGGGCGTGAGCGTCCGGACGGTCGCGAAATGGCTCACGCGTGATCGGACCGCCTTAGCCGATCGATCGTCGCGGCCACAGCACCAACCGCGTCGCACGAGCGAGCCGGTGGCCGCCGCGATCATGACGCTGCGACGCACCCGCGCCACGGCCTGGCAGATCAGCCGCGCGCTGGGCGTGCCGCGATCGACGGTGACGCGCGTGCTGGCGCGGGCGGGGCTAAATCGGGTGGCGCTGGTCGAGCCCACCGGTCCGGTGCAGCGGTACGAGTGGCCGCATGTCGGCGATCTGCTCCACATGGATCTGAAACGCCTCGGGCGAATCGTCGGCGTCGGCCATCGCATCCACGGCGATCGGCGGCGGCGGGGCCGCCGGGTCGGCTACGAGTATCTCCATGTGGCCATCGATGATGCCACGCGACTCACCTACGCCGAGGTCGTCGCCGCGGACGACGCACCGGCCTGCGCCGCGTTCCTCCGTCGCACGCTCGTGTGGTTTCGACGGCGCGGCGTCCGCATCCGCCGGCTACTCACCGATAACGCGATGGCCTATCGGTCACGTGTCTTCTGCGGGGTGTGCCGCACCTGGGCCGTCCGCCAGCGGTTCACGCGACCGTATCGTCCCCAGACCAATGGGAAGGCCGAGCGCTTCATCCAAACGCTGCTGCGTGAATGGGCCTACCGCCTGCCATACCGCAGCTCGGCGCGGCGGACGGCCGCGCTCGGCCCGTATCTCCGCTTCTATAACCACCGGCGTCCACACGCGAGTCTCGGTCGTCGCTCGCCGTGGATGCGTTTTCAAGAGGCTGCTTAATGAACAACCTCTTTGACATTCACATCTAAGCGGCTGTCCAGCAGAGCTCCAAATGCAGTTGGTCGCGCGCCCCCGCAATTCCCATCAATAAAAGCTGAATCGCCGGCTCTGTCAATGTGACGTGATGCCGCGGACCAATCCATCGAGAACGCGCCAGAAGAACGGCGCATTCAACAGTATCGAGGATGTGGAGAGGCGCGGGCGGCTATCGCCGCCCGCGAGTGGACATCGCACCACTGGCTTCTGGAGCCGCATCCTACATGACCGATTTGGGACGATGTGGACGCGATCTCTGTGAGCTATTCGTATTTCAGCGCCCTCATCGGATCTACTCGTGACGCACGGTGCGCGGGGATGAAGCCGGCGCCCAGCGCGACGAGCGCGAGCGCAACGGCCGAAAGCGCCAGCACCGCCGGATCGGTACCCGTCATCTGAAAGAGCATTGACTGCGCCGCTTTGCCGACGGCGAGCGCACCGCCGAGCCCCACGAGCGCTCCGATCAGCGTCATGATCGCAACCTGACCCAGCACCATGCCGCGAACGCGGTCGGGCGCGGCTCCAAGCGCCATGCGAAGGCCAATCTCTCGGGTGCGCTGTGCCACGGTATAGGCGAGGACGCCATAGAGACCGATCGCCGCGAGCAGCGTCGCAAGAAGCGCGAAGGCCGCCGAGAGCGTCGTGATCATGCGATCGAGATACGTGTTGTTGCGGACCTGGTCGGGAAGCGTCTCGAACTCCTCGATAGGTAGATTCGGATCGAGCCGCTTCACGACGGCCGTGATCGTCGACGCCGCCTGGGCGACATCACCGGACGTCCGCACGTAGACGTGCATCGTGCCAAGTTCGCTGCTCTGCCGATACGGCACGAAGAATTGCGGCGGCACCTGCTGCTTCACGTCGCTGTATTTCGCATCCTCGACCACTCCGACGATCGTCGTGTCGAGCTTGCTCCGGTAGCCCTCTCCGGGAGCCCATCCCATCAACTTGCCGACGGCGTCGTTCCCCAGCGCGAACTTCCTGGCGAACGTCTGGTTGACGAGGGCGACCTTCGCGGAACTGAGGGTGTCGGCATCCGTGAACTCGCGTCCGGCGACGAGCGGGATGCCGAGCGCCGAAAAATAGCCCGAGCCGACTCTGTTGTAGCGGGAGCCGCTGTCGGTGTCGGGGCCGGCTTGGAATCCCTGTACGGCGATACCTCGTGATGTGTTATGGCCAGTTAGAATTGCCACAGTCGACAACGTCACTGCCGTGATACCCGGCGCTGCGCGAAGCTCGTCCTCGAGGCGCTGGAAGAATATACGGCTGCGGTCGGACGAGTAGCCGTTCAGATCCGGCGACACGCCGAAGGTGGCGACGTGGTCGGTCTTGATCCCGAGATCGATACGGCTGACGTTCACCAGGCTCTTCACGAAGAACCCCGACGAGGCGAGCAGCATCATCGCGAGTGCCATCTGCGACGTGGCGAGCGCCAGCCGGGCGCGCGCGGCGCCTTTTGCGCCGGACGGCTGGCCTGCCTGGTTGTTGAGCGTCGAGACGAGATCCGGCCGCGTGCTGTGGAGCGCCGGGAAAAGCCCGAAGAGCAAACCCGTGGCGAACGTCAGGCCGATGCCGACCAGGATCACGGTGCCGCTCATGCTGAATGTGATCGTGTGTTGCAATTCGGGTGGCAGCAGCGAAATCACGAGCATGAGCGTCCACTGTGCGACAACCAGGCCGGCGATACCGCCGAGGGCCGCCAGCAGTAACGATTCGGTGAGGAGCTGTCCGATCAGGCGCGCCCGGCTCGCGCCGATCGAGAGCCGGATCGCCATCTCTCCGGCGCGCGCCGTCGATCGCGCCAGCAGCAGGTTCGCGATGTTGGCGCAGGCGATGAGCAGCACGAACGCCGTGACGCCAAGCAAGAGCCGGAGCGGCGTCTTTGCCTGGTCGGGAACCGAGCTTTGGCCGCGCCCGCCCGGCGTGAGGAGGATCGGCTTCGCGCGAAAACGCGCCATCGTCTGCGGGCTCATGTCTTTCTGCAACGGCGCTTCGACGTCGTTGATGATGGCGCGATACTGCGCGCCGAGCGAGGCGCGCGCCGCGTCGATGGTGGTGCCCGGCCGCAGGCGCGCGAACAGATATGCCCAGTAATCGGTGCGGCGCGACCACGTGTTGTGGTTGGCATCCAGCAGCGAGCGCAGCGTGATCGGGACGAACACCGCAGGTCGCATCCCGATCGTTGTGCCGTCGAAGCCCTTCGGCGCCACGCCGACGACAGTGAGGCGATGGCCGTTGACGATCAGTTGTTTGTTAAGGACCGCTGGATCCAGCCCGAACCGCGAGGACCAATAGCTGTAGCCGAGTACCACAACTTCCGACTCGCCGACGAGATGATCGTCATTCGAATTGAGCAGTCGTCCCAGCGCCGGCTGGAGCTGCAGCACCGGAAAATAGCTGCCAGACACGAGTAGTCCGTCGCCGGTCGACGTGTGCGCCGCGAATGCGAGATTTGCGGCGAAGTCGACGTACGCCGCGATGTCCGTGAAGACCGTTTGGGCCTTCTGCAAGTCGCGGAACATCGCATAGCTGAAGACCACTTCGCAGTCGCCCGCGCGGCCGCAGTTCCCGAAGCCGGGCTTGGGGCCGGGCGCGCTCAGGTTCACGAGTGCCGACGGATGGGGGACGGCGAGGGACTGCAGCAGCACCTGCTGGAACACTGAAAAGATTCCAGCCGTGGCGCCGATGCCGAGCGCGAGCGAGACGACGGCGATCGCCGTGACGAAGGGAGTCCTGAAAAGCGTGCGGATGGCGAACTTGAGACTGCGCATACAGGCGTTAGACGAGGCAAGGCACCGCGGCGTTTGCCGTCCCGCTATCCTCAGTGCAGAATCTGCAGAGACTTCGTGACCTCCGTTGCGATGTCGTCCTGAACCGCTAGCCGATCGTCGAGGCGTCGATCATAGGTGTCCGACCACACGACGAAGCCGCTGTCCGCACGAATCAGCCGCGCGGACACCCGGAGCATCTTGCCTGACTTGCGCAGGCTGCCGTCCACGATGTAGGTGACGCCGAGGGCCTTCGCGATGTCGGCGACCGTCACCTTCTTGTTCTTGAAGTAGAACGACGAGGTCGGAGCGGAGACGCGGAGGCCGGGAACTTTCGTCAGCTTGTCGATCAGCTCCTCGGTCATGCCGTCGGCAAAGTACTCCTCCTTCATCTCTTCCGTGAGATCGAGGAAGGGTACGACCGCAACCGATCGCTCCGCGGGCGCAACCGACGCCGACGTGCGGTGGCTCGCGCGAAAGATGATCGCGCCGGCCGCCGCGAGCGCGACGACGACGGCCGTGGTGATCCACGCGCCGGCGCGGCGTCCGGGCGCGGCGGCAGCGACGCCGGGGCGGACGGCGGTCGTGGGCGGGGCCGAATCGATCCAGGGGCCGACCGACGCCACCAGCCGATACCCTCGTCGCGGCACGGTCGCGACGTAGGCGGGCTGTTTCGGATCGTCTCCGAGAATGCGCCTGAGCGATGCGATCGCCTGGTAGACGGAGTCGGACGAAACCGTGACGCCCGACCACACATTGTCGAGCAGTTCCTCGATGCTGACGACTTCGCCGGGCCGCGCGGCTAGATACAGCAGCAGCCGCAGCGTCTGGGCCTCGACCCGGACCGCCGTGCCATCGCGCGAGATCTGGTCCGAGTTGGGATCGACGCGCCAGTCGCCGACACGCAACCGGGCATGGTCTGGAGCATTCATCGTTCCGAGCCGCTCTTGGCTTCCGAATTATAGCGATTCAGAAGGATTCAGGCGTTCCTCAGGAAACCCTCAGGACTTGCGGCGGCTTCGCTGCGTATCTTCGATCGCATGTCACACGTGATCCGTTTCCGGTCGCTCGTCCTGCTTGTCCTCGCGCTGAGCGCAACCCGCTCGCCGGTCGTCGCCGCCGGCAGGCAGTGGATTGGCACATGGGCGACCGCTCCGCAGCCGGCGGCGCCGGGGCCGCCGCAGACGTATCGGAATCAGACTCTCAGGCTCATCGTACATACGAGCGCCGGCGGACCGGCCGTCAGAATCAAGGTGTCCAACACGTATGGCGACCGTCCACTGGTGCTCGGCGCCGCACACATCGCCCGCCGCGTCGCGGAAGCGAACATCGATCCCACCTCCGACCGATCGCTGACGTTTCACGGACGCGGCTCTACGACGATTCCTGCTCGAGGCATGGCGGTCAGCGATCCCGTGAACCTTGATGTCGCGTCGCTATCGGATCTGGCCGTCAGCCTCTTTTTTCCAGAGACCTCGGACGCGACGACATCGCACAGCCTGGCGCAGCAGACGAGCTACGTGTCCGCGGACACCGGCGACTCCACGGCCGCCGCGACGTTTCCCGTGGCGAAGACGATTCGCTCGTGGCCGTTCCTCACGGGCGTGGACGTCCAGGTGACGAGCCGCGGCGCTGCGATCGTCGCCTTCGGATCGTCGCTCACGGACGGAGACGGCACCACACGGGACAGCAACGGCCGGTTCCCTGACGTGCTCGCGGCGCGGCTGCAGAACCATCCAGGCGGAAGGGAAGTCGGCGTTCTCAACGAAGGCATCATCGGCAACCGACTCCTGGCCGGCAGCCCCGGGGACGCGCAATTTGGCGCGCTACTCGGTGAGGCCGGCCTCGCGCGCTTCGATCGCGACGTGCTCGGGCAGGCGGGTGTGCGGTATGTGATCGTCGGCCTTGGCATCAACGATATTCTGTTCCCCGGCGTGTTCACGCCGATCGCCGACGCGGTCAGCGCGGATGCGATCATCGCCGGACTCCGTCAGCTGATCGCACGCGCGCACAGGCAAGGCGTTCGTGTGATCGGCACGACGAACCCACCGTTCGAGTTCGCGACGTTCAACGGGAAAGATCTGGGCATCTATACGCCCGAGCGCGAGGCGGTGCGCGTGCAGGTCAACGCGTGGATGCTGACGACTCACGAGTTCGACGCCGTGGTCGATCTCGATCAGGTGCTGCGGGACCCGAGCCGCCCGACCCGGCTCCTCCCGCAGTACGACAGCGGTGATCACCTGCATCCTAACAATGCCGGATGCGTCGTCGAAGCCAACGCGTTTCCGCTCGCACTGTTTGAACGGCGGTGACGCCACGACGACCCCTGTGGGTCTCGAATTCCTCATCGTCACGCGGCGCCAGGTAGCTGGACGAGGCCGCGGCAGCAGGAGACCCACCGCACCTTGCGTAGATCCGCAGGCGCTTCCCCACGATTGCCGGCGAACGTGAGCGGCGTGCGCCCATTCAATGCGGCGTGCGAGCGTGCCACGTTGTAGTACGACTGGAACTCGGCCAGCTTTCGTTCCAGGTCGCACGCATTCCAAAACAGCACGTGGTCGAGGAATTCTCGCCGCGTGGTTCCAATGAGCCGTTCCACGAAGGGGTGGGACAGCGGCACACGCGGTACGGTTTTGATTTCGTCGATTTCCAGAATCCGCAGGTTCGCCGTCCATCGGTGCGCCTTGAATACGGGATCGTGGGCGGTGCTGACGTATCGAGGTAAGTCCTGGCCACGAATCGCCGCATTGAACATCCGGCACACGTCGGCGGCGGTGACGGTGCTGCACTGCACGCCGAAGCCGACGAGACGTCGCGTGCACTGGTCCATGACCACGAGCACCCAGCAGCTTCGTAGCACGATTGACTCGCAGCGAAAGAGGTCCACGCTCCACAGGCTGTCCGTGGTGTGGCCGATGAACGACAACCACGAAGGGCCAGTGCCGCGTGGCAGAGAGCGGTAGTGCTGCGCCAACACGCGGTACACGACGTTCTTGTCGATGTCGATCCCGAACGTCTGCGAGATGATTCGCGCAATCCGTGGACAGCCGAAGCGCGGATTGCGCGATTTGAGTTCGACGATTGCCGCGATGAGCGCCCGGTCCGGTCCTGATGGTCCAGGCTTCTTCGGACACGGGCGCGATGAGAACAGCAGTCGGTACTTGCGCCGCACCAACGCCTGATGAAACGCCAGAAGCGTCGAGGGGCGGAGTGCGATGGCGAGCTTTCGAATGCGGCTTGGCCTGAGGAATAGCGACCCGATTCCGAACAGCAGTCGATCGCTGCGCGTCAGATTCGGCGCCCGACGACGGGTCCGACGAAGAACGATCAGCTGCTGCTTGAGCAGGAGATTCTCCGCGATGACCGCC
>Ga0070665_100004584_pt1 | contig 14471 bp, 13 predicted proteins | sample KBSS13metaG_FD_65862 | JGI IMG/M metagenome (GOLD analysis project Ga0070665, IMG submission 65862) | Switchgrass rhizosphere microbial communities from Kellogg Biological Station, Michigan, USA - KBS S1-3 metaG | ecosystem: Host-associated > Plants > Roots > Rhizosphere > Soil ... | reverse complement strand
AGGATGGAAGACAAACGCATTGTGGTTCTCCGGTTCAGCGGTTCAGTGTTGCCGATGAATATGCAGAAGGTGTGCCAACAAAAATAATTCAAATATATCAATGCGATACCAGTTGAACCGGTTGCCGGACCCTCGAAATTGTAAAACTGAATTACATTTTTCGGTCGCGCTGGCAGGACAGATTGTCAGTGAATCCGAACCGACACCTAGATGTAGACGGCGAAATCTTGCCCCACCGGCGCGCGTCTGCCAACCGAAGTTCTGGAGGGATCTGGGAAAAAGGCGATTTGGCCGCACAAGTCCGTCGCGCCTAGGCGGCGCTTTCCTTGGCGCGGGCCGCGTCTTCCTTGGCCCGTTTGCGCTCTATGAGCACGACCAGGGCGATGGATATTTCGTAGAGCGCCACCAGCGGTACGGCCAGGCTCAGCATCGAGAAGGCATCAGGCGGCGTGAACACCGCAGCCACCCCGAACAGCCCGACGATGGCGTAACGGCGCATCTCGCGCAGGGCCTTGGTGGTGACAATGCCCACCTTGGCGAGCAGCGTCAGGACCACGGGCAGCTGGAAGGTGAGGCCGAAGGCGAAGATCAAGGTCATGACCAGATCGAGATAGTCGCTGACCTTGGCCTGGAGTTGGATGCCCATGGCGTCGGCCGTGCCCAGGGTCTGGAAACCGACGAAGAATTTGATCGCCAGCGGCAGCATCAGATAATAGACAAAGGACGCGCCCAACAGGAACATGAACGGCACGCCGAGCAGGAAAGGCCAGAAAGCCTGCTTTTCGTGGCGGTAAAGGCCCGGCGCGACGAACAGCCATATCTGCCAGGCGATGGCCGGAAAACCCAGGCAAAGCCCGCCAAACAAGCCGATCTTGACGTTGGTGAAAAACACCTCGGTCAGTGCGGTGTAGATCAGATGGTCGTTGGCGCGGCCCGCCATCTCCCGGTGCAACGGTTCGGTCAGGAAGGTGAAAATCGGCTTGGCGAAAAAGAAGCAGATGACAAAGCAGATTCCGAACGACAACACCGCCCAGATCAGCCGGGTGCGCAGTTCCAGGAGATGCTCCAGCAACGGGGCCTTGGTGGCGTCGAGGGCTGCTTCGTCTTCGGGAGTGGGCTTAACCACGGGTGGGCCGATCGCTGATGGAGGCGCCCGCTTCCAGGCTGGACAGCGGATGCTTGCGTTTGAGGGTGTTGAGTTCGGCGCGCAGTCCGTCCAGGTCGTCGGTGCGTGTCAGGTCTTCGAAATTGCGGCGCAGGTCAGCGGCCATGCTGCGGCCCTTGTTGACCCAATGCGCCGCCATGCGCATCAGCCGCGGCAGATCCTTGGGGCCCACCACGATCAGCGCGATGATGACCAGGATGAGGATGTGCTGCCAGCTGAAGATATTGAACATCTGCGCGCGCCTTTGGCCTGAATTCAGGCGCTCACTTTGTCCTTGTTTGCCGCGGCGCCCGAGGTTTCGGCGTTGATCGCGCGCGCCTCGTCCTTGCCGTCGGACAGCCCCTTCTTGAAGCTGTTGATGCCCTTGCCGAAGTCGCCCATCAAGTCCGACACCTTGCCGCGGCCCCCAAACAGGACCAGGGCAATCGCACCCAAAATCAGAAGATGCCAGATGCTGAAAGCGCCCATGAGAGTTCTCCTTGGCGCCAGCGCGCCATTCTTGTGATCAGTGAGTCCGGCCGGTTTTGTGCCCGGCAAACGCCGATGCACGGACTTGAAACGGGCCAGACCTTAGTGGGTTGTGCAAGCCCAAGGAAGCCGAACTGCTCTAAAGCGTTAATTTTGCTGGAAATTACGCTCGGAAGCAGGATTTTCACATCCTTCGAACGCCATCCCATCTCCATCGCTGTCGGACCAGTCCGCCTGCCCAGGCTTGTATGATTAACAGATCGGAAATTCCATAACCAGTTGATCGGGCGCGGCTTTAATCACGTTTTGTGATCATAAGGGGAAAGAGCCGGCCATCTGTGATAGATTGAAACAGAGCTGGGCTGAATAAGCCGGGCAGGGGCAAAACCCAGTATTCAGACAAACGGCTACCCAACAAGGTTGGGCGGCTTGTCCTTTGGCGGGTCATGTTTTCAATTCGCGAGGAGATTTCGTGAAAAAACGTCCTTCGACTCCAGTGGTGGGCGCTCTTATTTGCGCGGCTATGGCCCTGGCCGCCGGCACTCTGCCAGCGGCTGCCCAGCAGGCGGCGCGGCCCCAAGCGGAAACGCCCAACTATTGTCTTGAGGTCAAGAACACTGCCGCGCGCGACATGTGCTCGGCGGCCAGGACCCAGTATTACAGCGGCAATTATCGCGTGGCCCAGGTCACGATGAAAAAGGCGCAGGAGGCGTCGCCGAAGGAGGGCATCATCCACGCCATGATGGCGCGCATCATGATGCGGTTCGGCGACAGGTCGGGGGCGGAGCGCGAGTTGCGCCTGGCGCGCAAGAACGGCGCGCCCGACCATGCCGTGTTGCCTCTGCTGTTCCGCGTCATGGTCGAGCGCCGTGAAGAAATCAATCTGTTGAACGAGTTTCCCGAGCCGGCGCCGGGTGCGAAGGGAATGACCGCGTCCGACATTCTGCAGGGCCGCGCGCAGGCCTTGTTCTCCCTCAAGCGGGTTGACGAAGCCGGCGCGGCGATGGACCGGTCTTTAAGCCTGGGCCGGGACCCGGATGGATTGCTCCTGCGGGCGAAGATCGCCACCCAGCAGAGGAATACGGGCCTGGCGACAAAGCTGATCGATGAAGCCTACCGGCTAAATCCTAAAGATGGAGGCGTGATGCTGGCAAGGCTGGCACAGCTTGAGCAAACCCATGATGACGCCGGCATGCTGGCCATGGCCGATCAGATGCTCAAGCTTTATCCCTTCAGCAGCGATGCCAGGGTCGGCCGCATCAAGGTCTATCTGAAGCGAAACCAGGACGCCAAGGCCAAGGCGGAAATCGACGCCATGCTTGTCAGGGCCAGCGTGCCGGTCGCGATTTACTACAAGGCCGTTCTTTTGGCCCGTGCGCATGACAAAAAGGGCGCCGCCCAAACCGTCCAGATGCTGCCTCCCGAATTCGTGAAGTCCTATCCCGAGTATGCGGTGCAGATGGCGCAGATTGCTTCCGACAATGGCAGCGTGGAAAGCAGCGCGGCGATATTGGGCGCGGCCCTGTCCGTGGCGCCGGACTTGATCGATGCGCGGTTGAAGCTTGCTTCACTGAGGTTGAGCCAGAACAGCCCCCAATCGGCGCTGCTTGTTCTCAGCCCCGCCCAGGATTCCAAGGATCCGCGGGTCCAGAAGCTGTTGGGCGAGGTTCGCGCGCGCATCGCCAAGGACCGGGCTTTTTAAGTCGCGCCGGACCGGTTAACGAAAGAAATTGCGGCGGCGGAAAATCTGGAAACCATGAGCAGGATGGCAGAGCGCGACATTATGGAGGCCGGAAGCCAGGTGTTGCGTCCAGGCTTGGCCTTCTTTCCGCTGGACGATGAACTGGTGGTCTTTTCCCAGGCTGCGCAGTCGCTGGTCGGCTTGAATGCGGCCGCGGCTCTTATCGTGCACGAGTTGCGTGAAGGTGTGCCCGTGGCGGCGCTGGCGGACGCGCTTGCCTCGGAAATGAAAATCGCCGCCGAGGAATCTGCGGGCTGGATATCGGCAACCCTTGAGGCTCTGTCGGTGCAAGGCCTTTTGGCTGACGGCAAGACCCTGACGCCACAGACGCCCCCGCCGTCGGCAGCGGCGGAAAGCCACGCCCGTCGCCAAGAAAAAATGCCGGCGCTGGAAGCCTTCGAAGTCAAAGTCCAGGCCCGCTACCGCTTGCTGGGGACCTACGCCCTGATCCGCTATGGCCATCGGGCGCAGATGCGAATGGTCGATTCCGTCATCGGGCATCTCAAATCCGAAGAGGAAGCGACCCCGACGCTGGTCATTGATATTCCGGGCACGCTTTGGAACAACGGTGAACAACTCGCCAGCAGCATCTATTGCGATGGCAAGCCGGAAGGCCAGGCAAGGCAGCTCTCCCAACTGGCGCCTTTGGTCAAAAGCGCGCTTTGGGTGCGCTCAGTCAATGCTCATGACTTTCTTCTGGACCTGCATGCCGGGGTGGTCGGAAAGGATGGCCGATGCATTCTGCTGCCAGCCGCGGCGGGCAGCGGTAAATCCTCACTGACAGCAGCGCTGACCCATGGCGGCTTCGGTTATTATTCCGACGAAGTGGCGCTGGTGGAGCGTGGTTCATTTCTGGTTGCGCCGGTGCCGCTTTCGGTCTGTGTCAAAAGCACCGGTTGGGATCTGATGTCCCGCTATTTTCCGGAGATCGCAGATCTGCCAACCCACCGGCGCGATGACGGCAAGATCGTGCGCTATGTGCCCCCGCGCGCCTCTCGCGTGCAAAAGGATCCGGCTCTGGTCAGCCACATCTTTTTTCCTTTGTATCAAAAAGACGAGCCCACCCGTCTTGAGCCGCTTTCTCGCTGCAACGCACTCGCGCGGTTGATGGATCAGTGCGTGGCCCTCCGCCTGCACCTGGATCAAGATATGGTCCGGGAGCTGGTTCGCTGGATTGCGGGGATTGACTGCTATGCCTTGACGTTTTCCTCGCTGGAGGAGGCTGTCGCCCTCGTCAAAGGTGTCGTGAGATAAGATTAAGGCCGTAATTTCAATGCGTTGTTCGACAGCCGCTGTTGAAATTCCCTCCGACAGACACGTTGTCGCGAAAATTGCAGGAGCGGCGCATGGACGCCGATGCTGGAACTTTTGATTTCAAATCAAAATGTTACGCGAGGAAAACGCCTTCCTGGCCAGCAAAATCGTGGGCGGAGAGTTCCCGAACGGTGGAATTTTTTTTTACAGTTTCGTAAGGAATGAACCCGCGGGCCCGCGTAAGCCATTGAAAACGAAAGACTCCCATTGTTGGCACCGTAATTGCTTTTGGTGTTTCATCGTGTGTTCGTTGTGAATTGCACGGCACTATTTCTAAACGGGGTAATGACATGGCCGAAGACACCAAGATTGAAAGCATTGTTACGGAACAGAAGACCCGCCGTTCGGCGATCAAGACTGCCGCCCAGGTGGCCGTCACCGCCCCGGCCGTTGGCCTGCTGCTGAGCGCCGGCACCAAGTCCGCCATGGCGCAGGCCGTTTATGGTCTTGGCGACGACTCGACCGCTGGTGACGACTTTGTGTCGCCGAGCCAGCCGGGCGACGATTTCGTCCAGGGCGACGACACGTTCTAAGATCTTGTAATTTCAAGATCTTGAGTACCAGATAGCCTCTGCCAGAAATGGCGGAGGCTATTTTTTTGCCGCTTGTCTGGTCGTTCCTGGCTGGCCAAACGCCGTTTTTGATCTGCATCAAGGCAGAGACGTCTTGGGGGATGCTGCGCTGGGGCGTTGCAGTTAACTCGAATCGCAGCTTTCCACGAAATACGGCCGGTAATAGCCTATGTTACCGGCGGAGCAATCTGAAGGACCAAGCCCATGCAATCGGCTAGCGCCACCTTGGCGGCCACATCCTCCGATGCAAACGATGGGCAGGCATCCCCAGCCCAATTCCGCGAAATCGCAACTATTCAGAGCCTGGTGGCGCCGGTATCCCAAGAGGAATTTCTAGCGCGCTACTGGGAGCGCAAGCCGCTGATCATCCATCGGGAAAATCCGGATTATTACGGCGACCTCTTCACCCTGCAGGATTTCGATGTCTCCATCACCCGTGGCCGCGGCTATGTGAAGACCGCGGAAGCCACCGCCAAGAAGCAGGCCAAGCATCACGGCTCCAGCGCCACCGCCTTGGAGCGGGTCCTGACGGACATGCGCGACGGCCACACCCTCATCTTGGATGGCGTGCAGGAGTTCGATCCCAAGCTGGGGCAATTCTGCCGCCTGTTGGCGCAGAAAACCGGCGCGCGGTTTCAGACCAACATTTATCTGACCCCGCCCAATGGCAAGGGCTTCAGCGCCCATTGGGACAATCACGACGTCTTCGTGATGCAGGTCATGGGGTCCAAGCACTGGAAGGTGGAAAAGGGTCGCCGGACCTTGCCCCAGAAGGACGGCGCCATCGAGGAAGAAGGGCGCGAGCTCAGGGGCGAGTTGTACAGCTTCACGCTGCAACAGGGGGACATGGTTTACATCCCTCGCGGCTTCGTGCATGCGGCGGAATGCGGCACGGAAAACTCGCTGCACGTCACTTTGGGCATTTATCCCAACACCTGGGATGAACTGATCACCGCCGCGGTCAAGGCGGCCATACTCAGCGATGACAGCCTGCGCCTGGCCTTGCCGTTTGGGCATATGAAGGGCGATGGGACCGGGATCATCAACCGCCTCACCGAGGTGCTGCGCAACACCGCCAATCCCGCGTTCCTGGCCCAGGTTCTGGACCAGTTCCGCGATGAGACCGTTCAGAAAGCGCCTCTGGATATCACGGGGCAGGTCGCGGGCTTCTTCCAGGCAACCGAGTTGGAACTGGGGGATCGTGTCGGCGCGCGCCCGGGCCTCTTCTATACCATTCGCAAGGGGGACGACGCCGTGACCCTGAAGGTCGGAACGCGCGCCATCACTTTTCCTGGTTTTTTTGGCGAAGCGCTGGAATTCGCGCTGGACAGGTCCGCATATGCCGTTCGCGATCTTCCCGGCGAATTGGAAGACGAGGAGCGGATCGTCTTCATCGAGCGGCTGATGCAAGAGGGCCTGGTCGTCCGCCAGTAGAATCGGGCTGGATTATCCAGCTGCGACGGAAAAACTGGCCGGCGGCAGGCCGGATTCTTGCCGTTCCCGCATGGTCGTGAAGATCGCTTCCAGGTGGCGCGTGAAGCGTGGCGTGTCGAACAAGGGGGCGGACGCGCGATTGTCCACCAGCTTTTGCCGTATGGCGGCAAGTTCTTCGGGATGTTGCGCCAGGAAAAGCGCCCGGGCTTCATATTCCGGGAGTGAATGGGTCACCATTTCCGGCAGACCCGCAGCATGGAGCAGGCCGGCCGCCACGCGCCCCGGGAACGCCTTGCCCATGCAGGTCAGAAGCGGCAGCCCGGCCCACAGCGCATCGCCGCCCGTGGAATGCGCGTTATAGGGCAGGGTATCGAGAAAAAGATCCGCCAAACGGTGCCGCGCGAGATGATCCTCCGCCCGCTTGGCGTAGCGCGCGAAGACGAGCCTTTCGGACGCAACACCGCGGGCTTGCGCCTCCTGGCGCAGTTTGGCGATGACCGCCGGCGTGGGGCCGGGCAACCATAACACGCTGCCTTCCACTGCCTTGAGCAGCCGCATCCAGACATCGAATATTTCCGGGCTGATTTTGTAGATGGTATTGAAACAGGCGAAGACGAAGCCCGTTTGTGGCAGTCCTTCTTCGCTGCGGCCCGGCGGTTCTTCCGCGATCTGGCGGGTACTGTCATAGGGCAGGTAGGCGTTGGGCAGGTAGGCCACTTTTTCGCTGAAGAAGATCTGGTTCTGGTGCGGAATCACAAAGGGATCGGCAATGATGTAGTCGATGAAGGGCGCCGCCATGGTGCCGGGATAGCCAAGATAGTTCACCTGTACCGGCGCTGGCCGGCGTGCCAGGATACCTGGGCGCTTGGCGCCGGTCAGCCCATTCAGGTCAATGGCGATGTCGATTTCCAGCGCGCGCAGCTTTGCGGCGACCGCGGCATCGCCGATGGATCGGGCATCCAGAAAACGATCCACCACGGTCTGGACCTTCTTGCGGACACGGCTGCCATCGTCAGGACCCAGTGAGACCGCCGTGATCTCGAAATGAGCCCTGTCGTGCTGCTCAAAACAGCCAGCCATGGCCAACCCCACAGGATGGGAACGGAAATCCGTCGAGATATAGGCAATGCGGATGCGCTCGTGCTGGTAGCGTTCGCCCCGCCACAAGGGCTCGCCGGGTTGGGGAAAGCCTTTGGCCCAAAGCTGCGCCAGGGCAAAATTTTCTTCTTCGGATTCGAAAACCGATTTGAAGTTGAACGGCTTGATGACCACCTGGCCCGACTTAAGCGCCTTCCGGGCGAGATGCTTGTCGGACTCCCGTTTGCTCCAGTCGCAAGTCAGGAGGCGGGAACAGATTCCGATCCGGGCGGCGGCCGCATGTTCCGGGTCCAGTCGCAAGGCCTGTTCGCTCGCCTCTACCGCCTCGGCATGTTGCTCGCAGGCGGCCAGGAAGCCGGCTTGAAGCGCCCAGCCATTGGCGTCCTGGGGATCGAAAACCGGAGCTTCCTTGAGACCGGACAGGTTTTCCGATTTGCGCAGGGTGGCAATGACGCCGCCACGTTTTCGCCACACCGAATTCTGATCGGGCATCAGCGCCAGCGCCTTGTCGTAACAGGCAATGGCTCGCTTATGTCGCTTGAGGCCCGACAGGGCATCGCCCATGCGAACCCAGGCAGCATGGTCCCGGGGATCGGCAGCCACTGCACGCAATGCCTTTTCGCGGGTCTGCTGCAAGCTTCTCAGCTTTTTGCGCTTTTCGCGCGACATGGGCGTGAGCGCCAGGGCGACGGGCGAAAGTGCCACGAAATTGCGGACATGGTCGGTTTGCGCGCACGCCCATTCATAAGCGCGATACAGCGGCAGCGCGATGCGATCGTGGACGATGCCGATCGGGATGTAAGCGAAGTTCAAAGCTTCAGGAAGCGTCGCCAGAGGCACATGCTGGGGCCCGGGCAAAAACAAGGTCCGCACCACATAGCTGATGCGGCGGATCAAGCCGTCATGAAGGTTGAGCCGGTCCATCGACAAGGTCTTGTTGCTGGGCGGGCCGCCCGGATCATCGGCTTCCCAGCGCGCCAGGATGCGGCCGGTGATCTGCTCGACCGCAGGGTCGCTGGTCTCGGCGGTGGCGATGAAATCGGGGACCTGTGCGCCCAGTTGATGGCGCGCCAGGGATGTCGCCACCAATAGCATGCGGTAACAGCCCTGTTTGCGTGCCCGTGTCGCAATCGCATTCCAATCCAGGCCGGGATGGGCGGCGATGAAATCGGCAATGTCGCAGGCCCATTTGATGTCCCACCACAGTTCCTTGCCGCCGTGGATCGCCAGAACCAGAAGCGTGTCCTCCGGCGCGAAACTCAGCATCTGGTGGCCGAATATGTTTTCGCGCCGGGCCCTTCGCCATAGCCCCTCATAATCGATATCGAGCGCCATCTTCAGCGAAGTAAGCCGGGTATGGGGCTCGACCGCTGCTATCCCCGGCTTGAACATGATCTCCTGGCCTTGCAGGCGGTGGATGAGGCGGAACTGTGCTTCCGTCAGCTTGCCTTGGCGTTCGTAACCCCTTTCGCACAGGATCCTGACGGTCTCATCCCTGTCGCGGTCGCGGATAAGAAGGTCCAGATCCCTGAAGCCGCGAAGGCCCAGATCGCCAAAGGCCTGCTTGGCCAGGACAGGCCCCTTAAAAGGGATCGTCTCCACGCCGCGGTCCGCCAGCGATCCGATCAATTGGGCAAGCTCGTCCACCAGCACCTGGTTGCTCTTGCGGGTTTGTTCGATGAAAGCCTGGAAGGCGGCCCGGATGTCCCCCGGCACGGCGTCAGGCGCCAGGCGGGCAAGGGTATGGCCGGCAAGACCCGCCAGGCCGTGCGCGACGGTCTTGCGCACAAAGGCCGTCCAGTCGATCCCTTCCTCCAGCATTTGTCGGATTATGGCTTCGTCACCGGCGGCCGTGTGGGCGCGAGCGCAAGCCAAGAGGAGCCGCAACTCCGGCACCTGCTGTTGCCTCATCTCGTCCACCGTCTCATGGTCCGGCGACCCCGCGGCGCCAATGCTTTAGTGCTTGATTTATCTTCAGAATATCGTTCACTGGGATCCCGGGCCATCGCGCCATCGGATGTTGGTTAAGAGGAAGGCGAATGGCGGGCGCACAGCCACGCGCGTGCCCGATCATAAAGTCGCCGCGGCAGTTAACCACGGTTTTTGAAAAAATCTTTTCTGCCGTGACCGGATCGATCGACGCGCGCTGCCGCCCGCAGCCGCGAGACAATCCCGTGAGGCCGCGAGCACGCTATTCTCTTTTTTGAAGTCAAAGCGCGCAACCCGAATATCCGAACGCGTCTCGGTTTACCGAAAAGCGGCAAAAAGCTACACATGGTCCGGGCGCGTTTGGTGTCGCTTTATGGCTGGGCCATTTCCACTTGCCTTCAAGTCGCTGCGCACGATCAACGGCGGAAGCGGTCAGCCGTTTATTGTCGGGGCGATGTTCACGGCCGCGTTTGCGGACAGGGCTCTGAGGCTTGCGGCGTCCTGCCAAGACTTCTCCTTGTCCTACGAACTGCACGAGGTGCCCACAATACATTCATCCATCAGCCCGCGGGGCAGTTCCGATCCGGCGTTTACCAAGGCCAACTTCATTCATCATCTGTTGAAGACGCACCGCAAGCCGGTCCTGTATGTCGATTGCGATTGCGAATTTCTCGCCCGACCGGATCTGATACTGGAACTGGCCAGCTCGGACTGCGATTTTGCCATCTACAACTGGCTGGCGGACGATTATACCGACCTGTTCCGGCCGGTTGACGTCTCACTGGCGGGCGCCGCGCCCGCCGGCAGTCGTTTTTATCGCTACAGCGGAAGTGTCGACTGGTACTCCACGACCCAGCTGGTGTGTTCGGGTCTCGCCCAGTTTTATCGAAACACGGTTGCGGCGCGCGCGCTGCTTGCGCGCTGGCATCATACCGTCATGGAATTTCCCGGCTCCGCCGACGATCAGTGCCTGGACTTCACCTACAACAATCTGAAAAGGCGTTCCTGGCTGTACTGGCTCCTGAAGACGCGGTGGCTGCCCAAAGCCTATGCCCGGATCGCCTTCTGGATATATGCCGAGCCCATCATCAATCATCGGGACTTCCCCGTCACGGACAAGGCCTTCGTCCGGATACAGGATCCTCGCGGCCGTCAGCGGCGCTACCAGTCGCTGCTGCAGAAGAAAAAAGCCGTCTGTCCCATTCCCCGGGATTGCATCGTGGACACCGAGCAGGGGCTGCTGTGCAGGCTTGTTGACGGACAGGTTATTCCGCTTGGGCGGACCGATCAGAAATTTTGGCTCTGACCTGGTCCGTCAGGTTGGGGCTGTCCGTTCTGGCTCATTATCCGGGCGCAAAAGTCGGCCGCTCCGCTTGTCGCCCAGAGATCACCGACTTCGTCCTTCATGGCCTCCCAGCGCGCGAGGCCCTGTTCTGACACTCTTTCCAGCCGGGTTCCTTTCTGGGAGCCGACCGCCATCGCGTCATCAATGGCGTCGGCGGCCATGTCCTGGCCCAGGAATGCCGAAAGCCGGATCATTTCCCGATGGGGCTGCGCTATGAGATCTTCATAGCGCAGGAAGTGACAATTGCCGGCCTGGCGAAGATAGGCATAACAATTCAGGGATCTGCGATATTCCTGCACCAGATAGGCCGGCGATACGCGGAACATCTGGCCGACCGATCGCGACCAGCTTTCAAAATCCCTGGTCATGAAAATGGTGCGTCTTTCGCGCGCGCCTTTCAGCAAGGGTTCGGCCGCCCTGCAGAATTGGGAGCGCAGCTTCACGACGAAGGGGCTGTGGTTGTCGCCCAGGGCGCTCACCAGGTCACGCACATATATGCGTGTCGCCCGACGCAGCAGCGGACGTAATAGCGGGTATTTGCCGTAAGCCGGTGAGATCAAGGCGGTAGCGATGTCGGGCTCGGAAACGCCAGGGACGCCGGCCCTTGTCAGGATGTTGTGCAGCAGGGTCGATCCGCACCTTCCCGATGAGAAAACATAGATGGGATCGGCCTGGATGGAAGGCCGGTTGAGCGGGCCGGCTTCCCACGGCACGGAAAGAACGGATTTGGCTTGGGTCCTGGCATACACATTCGCGAAAGGGGCTTCGCGAAGTTTTTTGGCATCGAGGTCCGGCACATAGAGTGTGCGTCCGCGGGCTATGTCGATGATGCAGGGGAATGCGGGCGTCCCCTGCGCCTTTGCGGTGCCGCGAAATGGCCCTGTGGCGAAGTCGCCCGGAGTGGACATGCGCGTCGTATCAGCCGCGGTTTCGCGAATGATTTGCGCCGCCAGGATTCGCCTGCCAAGCATGGTTTTTCTTAAGGTGCTTTCCGTCCGCGGCGTAAGACAAGCCGGAAAAAAAGGATATGCCTGCTCAAAAACGGGTGATGATCGCGCGCATGTCGGGTCGCACGCGCTCTTCAAGCTCGACCTTGGGTGTGCCGATATAGACAAAGCCGGCCATGCGTTCGCCGGGCGTCAGCCCGATCTTCTGTTTCACCACCGGATGATAAGCGTACCACTCCGTCAGCCAGTTGGCGACGAAGCCAAGTGAATGCGCAGCGATCAGGAGATTCTGGCACACCGCGCCCGCCGACAATTCCTGCTCCCAGACCGGAATCTTGATCAGCTCCCGGGCGCTGGAAACCACCCCGATGATGACGGGCGCCGATGTCACCCGGCTGCGCCAGTCATCGATCAGGCTGGGGGCGGCGCCGTCCTGCGCCAGGGTGTTCACCAGGATGTCGGCGAAACGCTCGCGCCCTTCGCCTTCAAACAGGATGAAGCGCCAGGGAAACAGCTTGCCGTGATCGGGCACGCGGGCGCCGGCCTTGAGAATATCGGCAAGCTGCTCTTTTGACGGGCCCGGGCCCGTGAGCGCCCGGGCAGCACCCGAGCGGCGGCTCAACAGCAGGTCCAGCGTCGTCGGCCCGGTGCGGTTCAGCTTGCCAGTGAGATTATCCGTCTCCATACGCACTCCAGTTCTGCTGCCGCGAAAGCCGGCAAGGATATTTGTCAGGCTATGTATCAGTCGCATCCGCCGCAATCCAGTTATTGCCGGGCAGGGTCGGGGTTGCTCAAAGACGTGATGTCGCCCGTCAGACGGTTTGCCTCAAGGTTTATGGGTATGTTGGTGTAGTTCTTGACAAAAGCGGTTGAAACGCCGGTGTCATTGACAAAACTGTTGCCTTTTATGGTGATGTCTCCGGGAGGATTTTCGGCTCTCGCGCCTTCCGCGCCGATCGAGATCGCCACATTCTTGTTGTCCGAATGTGGTCCCTTTTCGAACTGGTTGCCGGAAATGACGGCCGTGCCGCCATTGGGCAAATCCACCAGATAGCTCGCCGAACCATTGGGTCCGTCCTGGACGGAATTGTCGATGATCTCTGTTCTTGCCGCGCGGGATTTGATGTGATGTCCCACATGCTGCTCCTCGAACTGCGAATTCTCCACCCTGAGCAGCGCGATGTGGTTGGCATAGATGCCGTGGGCGCAAGCCGCAATGCAGTTGCCGTTGCCCTTGAACAGGCTGTTCCTGATGATGATGGTGCTCAAGGGATTGTCGCCCGCCAGGATGCCATCCTCGTTGTCGATGAAGCGGCTGTTTTCCACCGTGAGCACCGCGCCTTCGGCTCGGATGCCCGAGCCGTTATGGCTGCTGGCATGGGCGGCAAGGAAGGTGATGTTGCGGACGGTGATGTTGCGGCCGCGGGTGATGAACAATCCCTTGTCGTCGCAGACCTTGTCGGTGATGGTGACGCCGGCGCCGATCCCTTCAACTATAAGGTCGCTTGCGTCCCAACGGGCACAATCCGAATACGTGCCGGGCATGATCTTGACGGTATCCCCCGACTTTGCGGCGCGGGCCGCGTCGCTGGGAAGCGCCAAAGCCATCCCCGGACCCACCATCAGGACGTTGCCGGCCGGCATCGATTGAGACGGAGACGACGTGCCGGGTTGCGAAGCGCAGCCCCAAAGAAGAACTGGCAGCAAAAGCGCCAGCCTGGCGGAATTGTTCATGGTACCCCCGACAATCCCTGCGATCATCCCGTGGGATAGAGCGGCTTGCAACCGCGATACAGCACGGACGCGATTAACGCTTAACGCGCCTGGCACATTTCCTGCGGGAAGGGTCTTGCCAGGCTCGATCTGGCTGAAAACCGTTCCAACTTGAAACGGAGCTTGCCGTGCGGCGTCTCGTTATTGGCCTTGCCGTTTGTCTCGCCGCATTGCCCGTCATGGCGGCGGTCGCGGCCGGACCCCAGCCGGCCATTGGGCTTGGCGTGCCGGCGGCTTTGGCCATGGTTCTTGTCAGCCTGATCGCGTTTGTGATCGAGCGCCGCAAAGCCTGAACGCCCTATTTGACGAAGTCCGCGATGATGGAAGTGGGCGCGCCGCCCGCCCGCCGGTCATGGGGCGCCGCGCGCTGCACGAACATCTCGTCTTCCGGTACTGGCTCACACAGATAGCTGTGGTCGTCCAGAAACGCCTGATAGAAATGAATCCGGGCCTTGCGCAGCTCCGACTTCAGCACCAGGTGGGTGATCAGTTCATAGCGGGGAAACCACAGATGGGCCTCGCCGTCATCGCTGAAACGCACCCGGACATCGCCGGTGGCCTGGTCCAGATAGCTTGTGGCGCCCATCAGAAGATCGCCGATCACCCGCCCCCGCGCGTCATAGATGGAGCGGCGCTTCTGGACTGGGCTGCGATAGTCCGGCACGCTGAGCCGGAATGTCCCGCC
>Ga0070665_100004579_pt1 | contig 14478 bp, 15 predicted proteins | sample KBSS13metaG_FD_65862 | JGI IMG/M metagenome (GOLD analysis project Ga0070665, IMG submission 65862) | Switchgrass rhizosphere microbial communities from Kellogg Biological Station, Michigan, USA - KBS S1-3 metaG | ecosystem: Host-associated > Plants > Roots > Rhizosphere > Soil ... | reverse complement strand
TTTCACCGCCTACGGCACCGATATGGCGCGCGCGGCCGGGGCCGAGGTGCTGATCGATGCCGGCACGCGGCGCGGCCGGTTCTATAGCGGCACCGACCACTGGACCAGCCGGCAGGCCTTCCGCGATCTGGCGACCCGCTCGCCCCTGGCGGAAATCGCGGCGCGCCTGCTGAAATCCAATAAGGTCAATCTCTATGAGGACAGCATCCTGGTGAAGGAGCCGGGGACGCTGGAGAAGACCGCTTTTCATCAGGACATCGCCTATTTCCACGCAGAGGGGGCGCAGATATGCACCACCTGGATGCCGCTCGACCCGGTGACGGTGGAAACCGGCGCCCTTAAATTCATCCGCGGCAGCCATCGGTGGAAGGCGCGGTACCGGCCGAATTTCTTCATCACCGAACTGCCGATGCCCGACACCGAGGGGGAGGCCGTGCCGGATTTCCACAAGGACCGGCGGAACCACGAGATACTGAGCTTCGTCACCGAACCCGGCGACATCACCGTGCACCATGCCCGCACCATCCATGGCGCCGACGGCAATGCCTCAACCGACATCCGCCGCCGCGCCGTGTCGGTCCGCTATTGCGGCGACGACGCCCGTTACCGCTTCCGCAAAGGCGTTCCGCGCAAGCCGCATCACGACCAGGTGGCTGAGGGTGATGTCATGGACCATCCGGATTGTCCGGTGGTGTGGCCGCTCAGCTGATCAGGATCTACGCTGAGCGCGGAGTGGTATCGGCGCGCCAAAGACTAGCGTAGCGAGGAGCGAAAGCACGCAGGCGGCGAGGATCTCAGGCTGATACCAGCGTGGCATGGCCGGCTTGGGCGGTGTCGCGAGGCCGAATTCCGCATTGACCAAGGCTTCGTATTCGCCGGCCAGGCAGCGAGCCTCGATAGCGCGCGCCTGCTTCAGCTCTTCCTCGACTACCAAAACCCGGACACCGCCGATTGCCCAGGAAAAGGCATAGGTAGCCCTGACATGATTGTCGAAAGCAACGACGGCGAACAATCCCTCTACCTCCAGCAGCATCCGGAACAGATGCGCCTCCCAGGGCTCGGTAAACCTCGCGACGGTTGTCAGCATGTACGGCCGCCTCCCAAGGCGGATTCGACCTACTCGATCTCCCGCCACGGCGGCCTGATTGCCGCCGCTTCTCCATCGATCTGCCCCGGAAACAGCGCCTGCCAATGCCCGTCCGCGCCGCGCCGGACGAGGCCGCGGGCCTGGATCTGTTCGGTCTCGACCGCCTGGTCGAGGGTCAGAACGGGGGCATAGCAGCAATCGGCCGGCTCCAGCCGGGCAGTGGCTTCGGCCTGGGTCAGGGCGGCGAAGAATGCGGTGACCTCGGCGATCAGGTCGGTCTGGGGCAGGGGATCCTCGTAGCGCAGAATCCATTCCGGATGGCCGGCGGCCTCGCAGAAGGCGATCCAGAATTTGGGCTCGATCGCGCCCAAGGTGGCGAACTTGCCGTCGGCGCAGCGATAGACGCGATAGCGCGCGGCGCCACCGTTCAGCAGCTCACCTTCTCGCACCGGCGCGCCGCGACCGGCGTCGAGCCCGGCCAGGGGGAAGCTGATCAGCGGCATCACCGAATCGGCCAGTGACATGTCGAGGAAGCAGCCCTTGCCGTCGCGGGCCCGACGGTTGACCGCGGCCAGCATGGCGATGGTCGCCATCATGCTGCCGGTCACGTCGGCCACCGGCGGATCGAAGAACACCGGCAGGTCCTTCAGGCCCGTGCCGGCCAGCGCGCCGTTCAGCGACAGGTAGTTGTTGTCGTGCCCGGCCTGGTCGCGGCGCGGCCCGGTGGCACCGAAGCCCGACAGGCTGCAGAAGATCAGGCCCGGATTGCGCTTCAGCAGCGTCTCATGCCCCAGCCCCAGCCGGTCCAGCGTGCCGGGGCGGAAGGATTCCAGCAGTATGTCGGCCTCATCGGCCAATTCCAGGAACCGCGCCTTGCCGGCCTCGGCCCTGAGGTCGAGTTTCAGGCTGATCTTGCCGGCATTCACCGCCTCGAAATAGATCGATTTGCCGCGTGGCCCGATCGGGCCGATGATCCGCATCTCGTCGCCGCCCGGCGGCTCGATCTTCAGCACCGAGGCGCCGAGATCGACCAGCAGCAGGGACGACAGCGGCCCCGGCAGGTGGCGCGATAGGTCGAGGACCTTCAGCCCCGAGAGGCATTCCCCCCACGGGCCTTTGGCGGCGGCGGGCCACGGCCCCTTATCAACGTCAAGACTGGTGCTCATGCGTCTTCCCGTATGTCGATGCGGGCGACCGTGCCGCCCGACAGGTGGAATACCGCATCCTGCGGCGGCGACGGCGTCAGCCACAGCTGGTCCGGCGGGGCCTTGCTGTAGAGCGCGCGCAGGATGCGCCCGGCAATGCCATGGCAGACGACGATCCGGCGATAACCGTCAGTCTCGTCGATCTCGGCGATGAAGCCCGAAATCCGGCCGGCGATATCGTCATGCCGTTCGCCACCCGGCGCGGTCAGCAGCCAGCCGGGCGGGCCGACCGTGCCGGGGGCCAGCGCTTCGAGCTCATGATGATGCAGCCCTTCCCAATCCCCGACATCCAGTTCCTTGATCCGGGGCTCCAGCGCGATCTCGCAGTTGAGGCCGATGGTCTCGCGGATGATCTCCGCAGTCCGCACGGTGCGGCCGAGCGGGCTGGCGATCATGATCCAGCGCGCCGGGTCGTCGACTCGCTGCTTCAGATGGTCGCCCATCCGGCGTGCCTGCTCGATGCCCAGCGGGGTCAGGACCGAATCGCACTGGCCTTGCAGGCGCTTCGCCGCGTTGAACTCGGTTTGGCCGTGACGGACGAGATAGATCAATTCTTGCCTCGCGAGAGGTTGCCGCTGGTCGGTCAGTACGACTACCTTATCGCCCGGCCAAAGGGCACCCACAATTCTCGGGGTGTCTGCCAGTCTCGGGAGGATCGATGGTTGCGTTGACTGAATTCGCCGGCTCTGCGGATCGCTATCAGGCGATCATTGACGGCAAGCCGGTCGAGGCTGCCTCCGGCGCCCGGCTCGACATGGTGGCCCCGTCCGATGGCCGGGCCTTCGCCTCGATCCCACGCTGTGGGGCGGAAGACGTGGACCGTGCGATCAAGGCGGCGAAGCGCGCTTTCGAGGACGGACCGTGGGCGACGATGGCTCCGGCTGACCGTGGCCGCATCCTGATGAAGCTGTCGGGCCTGATCGCCGAGCATCACGAGGAGCTGTCCGAGCTCGACGCCCGCGATGTCGGCAAGTCGATCAAGCAGGCGCGCGGGGATGTGACGGTGCTGTCGCGCTATTACGAATTCTATGCCGGCGCGGCCGACAAGACCGGTGGCGAGACCATCCCGCTGCCGGGCGGCTTCACCGCGATGACCTTCCGCGAGCCACACGGCGTTGTCGGCGCAATCTTGCCGTGGAACTCCCCCACCCAGATGCTGGGCCGCACCTCTGCCCCGGCGCTGGCGATGGGCAATACGATGGTCGTGAAGCCGGCTGAAGATGCTTGCCTGTCGGCCATCCGCATCGCCGAGCTGGCGCTGGAGGCGGGACTGCCGCCGGGCGTGCTTAATATCGTGACCGGCCTGGGCGAGGAGGCTGGGGCGGCGCTTGCGGCGCATCCTGAGGTCAATTTCATCACCTTCACCGGTTCGCCCGAGGTCGGCACCATCATCCAGAAGCTGGCGGCGGAGAACCATGTCGCCGTGACCTTGGAGCTGGGCGGCAAGTCCCCGCAGATCGTCTTCGCCGATGCCGATCTCGACACCGCGCTGCCGATCATCACCAGCGCCATCACCGTCAATAGCGGTCAGACCTGTGTCGCCGGCAGCCGCCTGCTGGTCGAGCGCGCGGCCTGGGACCGGGTGGTCGCAGCCTTCGCCGAGCGCTTCAACCGGCTGGTCACCGGCCCGCATTCCGGCGACTACGATTTCGGCGCGCTGATCAACGCTAAGCAGCGCGACCGGGTGAAAGGCTTCATCAGCCGCGCCAAGGCCGACGGCGTCGGCGTGCTGGCGGAGGGCAAGGTCGCGGGCGACGCCGAGGGTTCGGGCTTCTATGTGCCGGCGGTCCTGTTTGGGCCGGTGCCGGTCGATCATGCGCTGGCCAAGCAGGAGGTCTTCGGCCCCTGCCTTTCGGCGATTCCATTTGATGATGAGGCCGATGCGATCCGCTTGGCCAACGACACCGAATTCGGCCTCGCGGCCGGCATCTGGACCAGCGACATCGGCCGCGCCATGCGGATGGCGCGCAAGATCCGTTCCGGCCAGGTCTATATCAATGGCTATGGCGCCGGCGGCGGGGTTGAGCTGCCCTTCGGCGGCTTCAAGAACTCAGGCCATGGCCGCGAGAAGGGGCTGGAGGCGCTGAAGGAATTCTCGGCTACGAAGACCGTGGTCATCAACCACGGCTAATTCGCCGACTGGGGAGTGAGGGGAAGAATGGCCGAGTATCAGGCCGACTACATCGTCGTGGGCGCCGGGTCCGCCGGCTGCGTGGTGGCGGCGCGTTTGAGCGAAACCGGGGCCAAGGTGCTGCTCCTGGAGGCAGGGCCGCGGGACTGGCATCCGATGATCCATATCCCGGCCGGAATTCTCAAGCTGCTGCACAATCCGCTGGTCAACTGGAACTATACGGCGGCGCCCGATCCCGCGACCGGCAACCGGCCGATCCATTGGCCGCGCGGCAAGGTTTTGGGCGGGTCCAGTTCGATCAACGGCATGTTCTATGTGCGCGGCAACCCGGCCGATTTCGACGGCTGGGCCCAGATGGGCTGTCGCGGCTGGACCTATGACGACGTGCTGCCGATGTTCCGCCGATCCGAGCATTATGTGGCTGGCGGCGACCCGGAATTCCGGGGGCAGGGCGGCCCTCTGAAGGTTGAGGATTACCGGACGATCCTGCCGCTGACCCATTACTTCGTCGAGGCGGCGCAGCAGGCGGGCTATCCGCTGACCCCGGACTATAACGGCAAGGTGCAGGAGGGTGTCGGCTATGCCCAGATGACCCGCAAAGGCCGCTTCCGTGGCTCGACGGCGCAGACCTTCCTGCGCGCCGCCAAGGGAAGGCCGAACCTGGAGGTGCTGACTGGAGCCCCGGCCACCCGGCTGCTGTTCGAGGGCAAGCGCTGCATCGGCGTCGCCTTCAAGCGCGGCGGGCAGGAGCAGCGGGCATTGGCGGCGCGCGAGGTTATCCTCTCCGGCGGCTCGATCAACTCGCCTCAGCTGCTGCAGATTTCCGGCGTCGGGCCGGGCGAGCACCTGCGGTCGATCGGGGTCGATGTGGTGCATGACGCGCCCGGCGTCGGTAACAACCTGATCGACCATTACGCCGTGCGCATCACCCACCGGGTGAAGGACCTGATCTCGATCAACCAGCTGTCGCGTGGCGGCCGGCTGATGGCTGAGCTGGCGAAGTTCGCCACCATCGGCAAAGGCGCGCTGACCTTCGGCGTCACCAGCGCCACCATCTTCTGCCGCAGCCGCGAGGGGCTGGCGAGCCCCGACCTGCAGCTGCTGTTCACGCCGGCCTCGTACGATCAGAACAAGTTCGGCGAGTTGGAGCGAAAGTCCGGCATGACCGTCGCCGTCTGCCCGACCCGGCCGGATAGCCGGGGCAGCATCATGGCGAAATCGGCCGACCCGTTCGAATACCCGGAGCTCCGGCCTGCCTATCTGACCGCCGAGAGCGATATCGACGTCATGCTGTCGGGCATCAAAAAGGTCCGTCATATCTTCAGCCAGCCGGCGCTGGCCCGGCACAGTTTGGGCGAGACCCTGCCGACCGATTCGGTGGCGACCGACGAGCAGCTGATCGCGTTCGGCCGAGTCGGCGGTACCAGCCTCTATCATCAGGTCGGCACCTGCCGCATGGGCGAGGATCCCGCTGCGGTGGTCGATTCCCGGCTGAGAGTGCGCGGGCTTGAGGGTTTGCGCGTCGTCGATGCCTCGATCATGCCGACACTGACCACCGGCAACACCAACGCGCCGTCGATCATGATCGGGGAGAAGGGGGCGGCGATGATCCGCGAGGATGCGCGGGCGTAAGATCAGCCTTCGAAAAGCCGCGTTGCTGGGAATATTTCGGCGCAGTACGCTGTCCCTAAATTGCCCTTAAGGGGTACAGCAGGAGATGTACATGCCGTCGTTCTTCGACCGCAGCAGCCAGATCGCGCGTCCAGGTTTCAGCCGCTGGCTCGTTCCCCCCGCCGCCCTCGCCATCCACCTCTGCATCGGTCAGGCCTACGCCTTCTCGGTTTTCAACCTGCCGATGACAAAGCTGATCGGCATCACCCAGTCGGCGCCCGACGACTGGAAGCTGACCGAGCTAGGCTGGATATTCTCGATCGCCATCGCTTTCCTCGGGATTTCCGCCGCCGTGTTCGGCCGCTGGGTCGAAAGCGGTGGGCCCAGGCGCGCGATGTTCGTGTCGGCCTGCTGCTTCGCCGGCGGTTTCCTCGTATCGGCGCTGGGCGTTCAGCTTCACAATATCTGGGTTGTCTATATGGGATACGGCGTGCTGGGCGGCATCGGGCTTGGCATCGGCTATATCTCGCCGGTTTCGACCCTGATCAAATGGTTCCCGGACCGGCCGGGCATGGCGACCGGTATGGCGATCATGGGCTTTGGCGGCGGCGCGATGATCGGCTCGCCCCTGGCGGTGATGCTGATGAAGACCTATGCCACGCCGACGTCGCTCGGCGTCGCCGAAACCTTCGTCACCATGGGCGTCATCTATTTCATCATCATGATGTTCGGCGTCTTCACTATACGCCTCCCCGCGGAGGGATGGGCGCCGGAAGGGTATGTGCCGCGCAAGACGGCTGGTGCCCTGATCTCGGTTGGCAATGTGGACGTCGATACAGCGTTCAAGACGCGGCAGTTCTGGCTGCTGTGGCTGGTGCTATGCATGAACGTCACGGCCGGCATCGGCGTTCTCGGCCAGGCCTCGCCGATGATCCAGGAGATGTTTCCCGGCCACGTGACGGCCGTCGGCGCGGCCAGCTTCGTCGGGCTGCTCAGCATCTTCAACATGGCCGGACGGTTCATCTGGTCTTCGGCATCGGACTATATGGGCCGTCGCAATACGTACGTTGTCTTCTTCGTCCTGGGCATAATCCTGTACGCGGTCGTGCCGACGATCGGCCATATCGGGAAGGTCGAGCTGTTCATCGCCGCCTATGCCATCATCCTCAGCATGTATGGCGGCGGGTTCGCGACCATTCCGGCCTATCTCAGGGACGTGTTCGGCACCATGCATGTCGGCGCCATCCATGGGCGGCTGCTGACCGCCTGGTCGGTGGCGGGCGTGCTGGGGCCAGTGCTGGTCAACTATATCCGCGAGTACCAGCTGGCCCATGGCGTGGCCAAGGCCGATGCCTATACCTTCACCATGCATCTGATGGCGGTTCTGCTTGCCGTCGGCTTCTTCGCCAACTGGCTGATGAAGCCGGTCGACAGCCGCTATCATTACCGGGGCGCGCCATCTGGCCGCGCCGCTGACGGCCTGAGGAGGACATGATGACCGAGAAAGCGACCAAGACCTCGCCGGCGCTGATCCTGCTCGCCTGGGCGATCGTCGGCGCTCCCTGGCTGTGGGGCTTCACCAAGACGTTGCAGAACGCGCTGACGCTGTTCCAGTAGTCCCGCCGGTCAGTTGACCGGCGGGATGATCCCCAGTTCCTGATAGCGCCGCATATATTTGCGGATCATGTCGGCAGTATCGATGCAGCCGTGGAAGCCGGCCTGCCGGATCTTTATCGTGCTGGCGAGGCCATAGCGCACGACGTCGGTGGCTGGGATCGGCGCTGTCCATGAACCGCCGACCTCCAGCGATTCGCCGAACAGAGCCTTCAGGTTCTCCGGCGCCCGAAGCCCGTATTTGCGGACCATGCCGGGCCACAGCGGCAGCAGCTTTTCCAGTTCCGCGATGATCTGGAAGTCCTGGGGCGCGCCAAGCTCCATCTTCAAGGCATCGGCGACGATCGGGAATGCATCGTGCAAGGTGAAGACGTCACCGTTGGTGATGTTGAAGGCGTCGTTGCCGGCCTTGGGCGATTCCGCCGCCCATTCGAGGGTTTCGGCGATCAGGTCGGCGTCGGTGACGTCGGTCACCATGCTGGCGCCGGTCGGCCGGGGCAGCGGCAGCCCGGCTTCCTTGCGCAGCGCCGCGAAGACGCCCAGCACCAGATAGGAATTCATGTTGGAGCCGACCGCATCGCCCGCGATCATCGCCGGCCTGATGATGGTCCAGGTCCAGCCGATTCCGGCCTGCTTGGCCCGGACATAGTCTTCCTGGTGGTAATAGAAATTCTCGTGCGGAACGCGCGGCAGGCTCTCCACGAACGGGATCGGCATCACCCGGTCCCAGATGTGGGAGCCGTAGGCCTTCATCCCGTGCACCAGCGAGATATGGCGGAAATCCTTGGCGACGGCGATCAGCGGCTCGAACACGTTCTTGAGCATCGCCATGTTCTTGCCGGCCTGGACCGGGTCCTGCCAGCCGGCGACCATGTTGCCTTCCTGCTCGTTGACCGCGCAGTAGGCGACATGGGTGACGTCGCCCATCGCCCCGAATACCTCGCGGCACTGCGCCTGGTTCAGCAGGTCGACCGGGATATGCCTGGCCTTGCCCAGCGGCACGAACGGCGCCCGCCGCGACACCGCCACAACCTCCCAATCCGGCAGCCCGGAAAACAGCTTCACCGCCGCCGTCCCCACCAGCCCCGACGCCCCGACGATCAGGATTTTTTTCTTCATTTCAGTCCTCTGCCTAACGCGCTCAACATTATCCCCGCACCTTCCGCACCACGTCGGTGGTGCCGTCGATCAGGAAGTTGTGGTAGGTACGGCGGCTGACGCGCCAGCCTTTGTCGGTGCGGGTCCACTGGTCGTCATATTCGCCCCAGCATGTGTAATGCTCGCCGGCGCAATTATTGATGCCTTCGTGGACGGCGTAGAAATGCGCCTTTGAGGTCGCGCTGTCGCCATCGACCGCGACGCGGAAGTTGCAGACATTGTGGTGGGTGGCGCCGCAATCCGAGCCTGGGCCCATGCCGCGCGTCACATGGGCGATCAGCGGGGCCAGGCCTTCCTGGACTTTGCCGTTGGTCGAACGGTAATCGCCGATGCAGTCCTGGGTGAAGACCTCGTCCAGCCTGTCGAACGCCTTCTGGTCGATGATATCGCAATAGCGGATATAGACCTGCTCGATCGCGTGCTTGTCCTCGAGATAAACGGCGAAATCGATGCTCATGCTTCTTCCTCGATCATGGTCTGGGCGATGGCCTTCGCGCCGCCGTTGATCTGGGAGGCGACATAGTGGCCGATTGCCACCGCCAACACGCAAAGCACGACTGAGGCGACGATATTGATGCCGGCCCGGAAGGGTGCGCCGGCCCGCAGCAGATCCAGCGTTTGCAGGCTGAAGGACGAAAAGGTGGTGAAGCCGCCACAGAGGCCGATCATCACGAACAGCCGCAGATTGTCGGACGCCGGAAAGCGGCCATGGGCCAAGGTCATCGTCCCGAAGAAGCCGATGATGAAGGAGCCTACGATATTGATGATGATCGTGCCCCACGGCAGGTCCTGGCTGATCGGCAAGGCCGCCAGCCCGACCAGATAACGCGCCAGCGTGCCCAGCGCGCCGCCCAGCATCACGATCAGGCAGGTGGTGAGCGACATCTCTCAGGCCTCCACCGGCAGTTCGGTGTTTTCGACCCAATCGACCATCAGCTCCCGCCTGGCGAAGCGCCAGACGCCATCCTGACGCACGAAGCTGTCCTGGTAGCGGATGCCCATATCCATCCGCGTCCGTTGGCCGTCGGCGGAATTCAGCATGTGCATCGCCACGCAGTAGGTTTCGCCCTGCGCAGTGTCGCCGTCGATGACGGCCGTCTGGTTGCGGACGGTGTGGAAGGTGGCGCCGTAGAGCGTGTTCAGCCGGGCGATGATCCCGCGCAACTTCTCATGCCCCTGCCACACGGAGCCGGGGCGCGCGATGATGCCGTCTTCGGCGAAGACCGAGACCAAAGCATCCGCATCGCGCCGGTCCACCGCCTGGGCGTAGCGATAGGCCAGCTGGAGCAGGGCTTGTTCGTCGGCGATCGTGGCGCTCACCGCAGGCTGTCTCGCCACGCCGCCAGCTTGGCGAAGAACCCTGGCAACTCATCCCCCGTCTTGCACCAGGCCGAGACGATGAACTCCAGCACATCGGCGCCGGCCTCGACCACGGCCTTGGAAGAGGCCAGCACCGCGTCGAGATCGCTTCCCGCGGCGGGGCGGATGCCGACGCGGACCTCGGCGTCCGCGGGCGCACGGCCCCTAGCGGCGAATGCGTTCCGCAGCGCCTTGATATGCCCGGCCAGCACCACGGGATCGCGCTCCATCGGAATCCAGCCGTCGCCATATTCGGCGATGCGGGCGAAGTTCTTCTCGGTCGGCGCCAGGCCGAACCAGAGCGGAATACCGCCGGCCTGAACAGGGCGCGGAAAGGCGTGGATATTGTCGAAATTGACCGTTTTGCCGTGGAAGCTAGCAGGCGCCTCAGACCATAGCAGCTTGCAGACCGCGATCTGCTCGTCGAACTGCTTGTAGCGCGTCTCCCAGGGTAGGCCGGAAGCGTCGTATTCCTCCCTCTGCCAGCCGAGGCCGAGCCCGATCGTGACGCGCCCGTGCGACATGACGTCGAGCGTCGCCAATTGCTTGGCGAGGAGTACCGCTGGGCGCAACGGGGAAATCAGGACGCCGGTCGACAGGCGAATGGTCTTCGTTGCGCTGGCAATCGAAGCCAGCACGACCATCGGCTCGAACCACGGATAGTCGAGCGGCAGGGGGAATGCGCCGTAAGGATAGTTTTCCAGATGCTCGCCCATCACGACATGGTCGGTGATGCTCAGCATATCGATGCCGGCGTCTTCCGCCTGGCGCGCGACATCGACCACCCGGGCAAAGTCGCCGCCTATCAGCCGTTCGATTCCGAGGAGACCGATCGACATCTTCACCATTGCGCTGCTCCAATTGCTGTTTGGCCGATTGCCGTTTGCGTTGTCGGGCCAGTGGGTCAGTTCAGATTGAACATCTTGCCCGGATTCATGATGTTCTGCGGGTCGATCGAGCGTTTCAGCAGCTTCATCAGCTCCAGCGCCTTGCCGTGTTCGGTGTCGAGGAAGCGCATCTTATAGCTGCCGACCCCATGCTCGCCGGTGCAGGTGCCGTCCATTGCAATGGCGCGGTTGACCAGCCGGTCGTTCAGCCGCTCCACCTCGGCGATATCCTTCGGATCGTCGCGGTCGATCAGCAGTACCATGTGGAAATTGCCGTCGCCGACATGGCCCAGGATCGGCGCCTTGAGCCAGGTCGTTTCCAGGTCCTTCTTGGTCTCGGCAATGCATTCGGCCAGGCGGGAGATCGGGACGCAGACATCGGTCGGGAAGGCCTGCCGGCCCGGCTGCAGCGCCAGGATCGCCCACAGCGAATCGTGCCGTGCCTGCCACAGCTTGTTACGTTCCTCGGCCACGGTGGCCCATTGGAAGTTCTTGCCGCCATGTTCCGCGGCGAGGGCCTGGACCATTTCGGCCTGCTCCACCACCCCGGCCTCGGTACCGGTGAATTCCAGCAGAAGGGTCGGCTCGACCGGATAGTTGAGCTTGGAGTAGCGGTTCAGCGCGTCCATCTGCGTATCGTCCATCAGCTCGATCCGCGCGACCGGAATGCCCGACTGGATGGTCTGGATCACTGTGTTCACCGCCCCGTCCAGGTCGGCGAAGTTGCAGATGGCGGATGAGGTCGCCTCCGGGATGCCGTAGAGGCGCAGCGTGATCTCAGTGAAGATGCCCAGCGTGCCCTCGGACCCCACGAACAGCCGCGTCAGGTCATAGCCGGCGGAGGATTTCCGTGCCCGCCCGCCGGTATGGATGATCTCGCCGCTGGGCAGCACCACGGTCAGCGCCAGCACATTCTCCCGCATCGTGCCATAGCGCACGGCGTTGGTGCCGGAGGCGCGGGTGGCGGTCATGCCGCCGATCGAAGCGTCGGCGCCCGGGTCGATCGGGAAGAACAGGCCGGTATCGCGCAGCCAGGTGTTGAGCTGCTTGCGGGTCACGCCCGGCTGGACAGTGACGTCCATATCCTCGGCATGGACCTCGACGATCTTGTTCATCTCGCTGAGATCGATGGTGATGCCGCCTTGCAGCGCGCTGATATGCCCCTCCATCGAGCTTCCGACGCCGAACGGGATGATCGGGGTGTTGGTCGCGGAGCAGATTTTGACGATGGCCGAGACCTCCTCGGTCGAATGGGCATAGACCACCGCGTCCGGCGGCAGTGGCGGGTGCCAGCTGGCGTCGGCGCCGTGATGCTGGCGCACCGCCATGGCGGTCGACAGCCGGTCGCCGACCAGGGCGCGGATCTGGGCGATGGCGGATTCGAGATCGGCGGGGCGGGGCATGTCGTTCATGGGGCGGCCTCCGAGGCGCGGGCGAGGGCGATGCCGGTCTCTTCCGCCGGCTCGTCGCTGATGGTTTCGAGAGAGCGGCCCGTCGTCTTCATGCCGAAGGCGAGCGCGATGGCTGCGGTGACGACCCAGGCGCCGGCGATGTATGCGAACACGGTCTGATAGCCGAAGCCGGCGAATATCGCCGAGATGACGAACGGATTGATGACATTGGCCAGCCGTCCGACACCATAGGCCAAGCCCGTGCCGCTGTTGCGCACGTCGGTCGGGAACTGCTCCGGCGTATAGGAGAAGGCCAGCGCCGAGAATGTGTCCATCATCGTCGCCGCCAGGAAACCGAAGATCACGATGGCGACCGGTGTGAACGATAGGCCGTAGAGCAGGCCGAACAGCGCGATGGCCAGCGCTACGCCGACGATCGAATATTTCCGCTCCCACCGCTCGGACATAAAGACGGCGAACAGCGCGCCGGGCAGGGCGCCCAGATTGATCAGGGTGATGTAGTTCAGGCTGTGCACCATCTCGAAACCCTGGCGCGCCAGCAGGGTCGGGACCCAGGACATGAAGCCGTAGAAGCCGATGGTCTGGAAGAACCAGATGGCGCAGAGCGAGACGGTCGGGCGGATATGGGCCGGGCTGAACAAGGCCGACCAGCCGAGGGTCGGGGCAGCCGGCCTGGGCATTTGCGGCGGCGGGTCGGGCAGCCGGCCGTTCGTGCGTTCGACCTCGGTCTCGATCCGGCGCAGCGACGCCTCCGCTTCCTCGCGCCGGCCGGCGCGCAGCAGCCAGCGGGGCGATTCGTTCATCCCCCGCGCCACGAGCAGGAAGGGCAGGCCGAACGCGCCCCAGACGAAGATCCAGCGCCATCCATTCTCACCCAGCGGGATCACCAGCCGCGCCACCCAGCTGGTGACGGTGATGCCCATCAGCGCGATCACCATCGCCCAGCTCTGCCAGCGGCCGCGCACCGCGGCGGGATAAAGCTCGGCGATATAGGTGATGACGCTGACCGTGGCCGAGGCGATGCCGAGCCCTGTCAGGAAGCGCAGCGCCACCAGCATCGGCACTGTCGATACGAAGCCGTTGGCCAGCGAGAAGACTGAGAAGGTGGCGGTGAACAGCATCATCGCCCGGATGCGGCCGATCCGGTCGGCCAGAATGCCGCCCAGCGTGCCGCCGATCGCCATGCCGAGGAAGCCCGAAGCAGTGGCAAGTGCGATCTGGTCGTTGGTGATGCCCCAGTATTTGATCAGCGCGGGGGCGGCGTTCGAGAAGGTGAAGATGTCGCCGACATCGAAGAACAGCGGTATGGCGAGGACGAACAGCAATCGCCGATGCATCGGCGATATCGGCAGTCTGTCGATCCGGGCCGCGATCGTCTGATCGTTCATGCCGGCTGTTTCCCCTTGCCCTAGATCCGGCATGTTTGCCGGCTGATCGGAACCTATACGGCCCTATGCTAAACGGCAAAAGGGGACAAAAGAAACGGGCCCTCCCGGTGGGAGAGCCCGTTTCCTGTCTCAGTCCGGGCGCTGCCGGATCGGTAGCCTCGGATCAATAGCCGGGGGGCGGCGGCGGCGGGCCGTAGTAGTCACGCCGCGGAGGCGGCGGCGTGGTCGCCGCGCCGACCGCGGCACCAGTGGCGCCACCGGCCAGGGCGCCGATAGCGGCGCCGCTGCCGCCACCCGCGATGCCGCCAATCGCAGCGCCGGTGCCGGCGCCGATCAGCGCGCCACCGGCGGCGCGCTGGCCCGGATCGTAGGGGTTATTGCAGGCAGTAACGCCGGCAAGCATCAGCAGGCCGAGAGCGCCTGTCGTCAGAAAGCGGGTCATGTTCAACTCCACTGGATAAACTGGAGTTTAAACCCAGGCTCGGGTCCGCTAGTTCCCGGCTTTGCGAATATTTACGCAGATGCCTTGCGCAAATTCGGCAGGAAGACGGTCAGCAGGCCGATCGCCGGCAGGAAGGCGCAGACCTCGTAGACGAAACGGATGCTGGTCGCGTCCGCCAGCTCGC
>Ga0070665_100004578_pt1 | contig 14481 bp, 13 predicted proteins | sample KBSS13metaG_FD_65862 | JGI IMG/M metagenome (GOLD analysis project Ga0070665, IMG submission 65862) | Switchgrass rhizosphere microbial communities from Kellogg Biological Station, Michigan, USA - KBS S1-3 metaG | ecosystem: Host-associated > Plants > Roots > Rhizosphere > Soil ... | reverse complement strand
GGCGAGCTCATGCGCTTGAGCCCGAGAATGAACAGCGCTGCGGTGATGAGATAGGTGGCCTGGATCAGCAGATCCGTGTCGAAGCCGAACATCAGTGGCCACCCGCGCTGGGCTTGCGCGCTCCGCTGGATTTGAACATCTCCAGCATTCGCTCGGTCACGACGTAACCGCCGACGGCGTTACCTGCTGCGAGCACTACGCCGATGAAGCCGATCACCCGTTCCAGCGTCGTGCTGGCACTGCCGAGCGCGACCATCGCGCCGACGAGCACGATTCCGTGGACGAAGTTCGATCCCGACATGAGCGGCGTGTGCAGGATCACCGGCACGCGCGAGATGACCTCGTAGCCGGTGAAGGCCGCGAGCATGAAAATATAGAGCGCAACGATACCCGTCATGGACAGACTCCCCTCAGCCTTCGAGCGACTTCGCCGTTGGTTCGTGTTTGACTACGCCGTCGTGCGTGAGGCAGGACTGCGCGAAAACCTCATCGTTCCAGTCGATCTTCAGCTCGCCCTTGTCGAGGGCGGGCTTCAGGAAATTGAGCAGATTGCGCGCGTACATCTCGCTCGCGTTGTAGGCGAGCGAAGCGGGCAGGTTGACCGGCCCGACGATGCTCACGCCGTTGTGATTCACGGTTTCGCCGGCGCGGGTCAGCTCGCAGTTGCCGCCCTGCTCGGCGGCGATATCGATGACCACGGAGCCGGGGCGCATGCGCTCGACCGCGGCGCGCGAGATGATCTTCGGGGCCGGGCGTCCCGGCACGGCGGCGGTGCTCACCACCGCGTCGGCGGCGGCGATGCGGGCGTCCAGTGCCTCCTGCTGTTTGGCCTTCTCCTCGGCGGTGAGCTCGCGCGCATAGCCGCCGGTGCCATCTGCGCTGACGCCCGTTTCGACGAACTTGGCGCCCAGGGACTTCACCTGCTCCCGCGTGGCGCTTCGAACGTCATATGCCTCGACGACCGCGCCGAGGCGGCGGGCTGTGGCGATCGCCTGCAGCCCGGCGACGCCCGCTCCGATGATCAGCACCTGCGACGGCCGGATGGTGCCGGCGGCAGTGGTGAGCATCGGGAAGAACTTCGGCAGGTGCATGCCCGCGATCAGCACGGCCTTGTAGCCCGCGATGGCGGCCTGCGAGGACAGCGCATCCATCGACTGGGCGCGGGAAATGCGGGGGATCAGCTCGACGGAGAAGCTGGTAATGCGCCTGTCACGCAGCGCCTTTACTTCTGCTTTACGCGCATGAGGCTGCATGAACCCCACGACGACCGCCCCCGGCTTGAGCTGCTGGATTTGCTCGACAGACAGGGGCTGCACGGTCAGCACGATGTCCGACGTTCCCAGCACGTCGCTGCCAGACGGCGCCCAGTCGACCTTCTTGTAAAGGATGTCTGGAAAATTCGCCCGGGAACCCGCACCTTGCTCGAGGAGCATGCGGGCACCGGTCTGTGCGAGCTTGTCGGCGACTTCTGGGGTGAGGCTGACCCGGGTTTCGTTTGGCGCGATCTCGCGCAGGGCACCGATCGTTACGGGCATGCGTTTCTCTTTATGGACGTATTACGAGGGCAAGCCACGTGGTCGAGCGACCACGGCGTTGGAAATTCGTAAGAAAATGAACGTCTTGTAGCGTTGAATTCTTGCACAAAACTGCTTTATCTTACAGCGCCCATGATTGGCATCGATCTCGACAAGGCGGACTCCGGTCTCCACGATGATCTGCGCATCGTGGCCCACACATCCGTGCGTGGCCTTTCGCATCACGTCCTGCGAACGGACGTCGCCGGCATGCCTCTCGAATGGATCGATTACAAGGAAGCGGCGCGGCTCTATCACCAGAACCAGGTCGCGTACACGTGCGGGTCATTGCTGTATCAGCTCTATGGCGGTACGAACGCCATTACGGGCCAACGCACGGTGTTGGATGTCAACTCGATCGTGGCGACCATTGGCCACACGGGTAACCCGGGCAACACACGGCACGACTACGTCCCCCCGCTGAACAATCAGACCTTGTTCCGCCGGGACGCGTACCTGTGCATGTACTGCGGTGTCCGCTTCCCGTCGCGTGAGCTGTCTCGCGATCATATCCGCCCTTTCAGTCAGGGTGGTCACGACGTGTGGACAAATGTCGTCACGGCCTGCCGCCGCTGCAATAACCAGAAGGCCTCGCGCACGCCGGAGCAGGCGAAGATGTACCTGCTCGCCGTGCCGTTCACGCCTACGTACGCGGAATACATCTTCCTGAAAGGCCGGCGCGTGCTCGCCGACCAGATGGAATACCTGCTCGCGCACTTCCCCCGTCACAGTCCACTGCACGCCCGAATCCAGAGCTGGCTCAGTTAATATCGCGGGCATCCCCCCGCAATTGCTCAGGTCTGCCTCTGATCTATCTCATCGACGCGTCGGTCTACATTTTCCGCGCGTATTACTCCATGCCGCCGGAAATGGTCGACCGCGACGGCCATCCGGTGAATGCGCTGTTCGGCTTCGCCCGCATGCTCGGCGACCTGATCGAGCGGGCGCGGCCCAGATACATGGCGGTCGCGTTCGACCAGAGCCTGACGACGTCCTTCCGGAACACGATTTATCCGGCCTACAAGGCCCATCGTGACTCGCCTCCGGCCGACCTGACCCAGCAGATGGATCGGTGCCGGGAGCTGTGTCGCCTCCTCGGCATCGCCGCCTTCTCCAGCCCCGAGTACGAGGCCGACGACATCATCGGCACGCTGCTGCACTCGATGCGGCGGAAGGGCGTGCGCGCCACCGTGATCACGCGCGACAAGGATCTCGCGCAGCTCATCGGCGACGGCGACGTGTACTGGGATTTCGGCGGCCGCGAGCCCTTCGGCTATCACGACATCGAGAACCGCTTCGGTGTCATCCCCGAACGCATGGCAGACTTTCTGGCCCTGATGGGGGACAGCGTCGACAACATCAAAGGCGTGCCGGGCATCGGCCCGAAGACCGCGGCCATGCTGATGAAGGAATTCGCGTCACTCGACGCGATCTACAGCGATCTCGAGCAGGTCGGGAAGTTGAAGATGCGCGGCGCAGCGGCAGTCGGCGCGCGACTCAAAGAGCATCGGGAGACCGCGTACCTGGCGCGGCAGCTCACCGGAATCTGCTGTGACATGCCGCTGAACGTGACGGCCGAGGATCTGCAGCGACGCCTGCCAGATCTGGCAGGCGTCCATGCGTTCTACGATGTGCAGGGCTTCGGCCCGCTGCTGCGAAAGCAGTGCGAGCGGCTTTCGCAGTTACCGATTGGTCGCTAGCTCGGCGACCGGCGGCGCCACGGCCGCGCTGATGCAGCCCAGCGATTCGTCTTCCGTGCCGTTCTTGCGGGTCACGATGTACGCCGACGCGTGCTTCAGATATTCCGGCTGGAAGCGCAGCACCCAGCTGCCGTCGCGCTGAGCTCGCACGTTGTACTGGTCCGCGGCCAGCTCCATGCCGTCGAGGTTGGTCGCGAGCGGCTGCCGCTCCGAATCCACCTTCGTCATCCGCAGCACCACGGCGCGCGTGTTCGCGGCCACTGGCAGCTGCGTGCAGCCTTCCGAGCGCGTGACCGGCTGCATGTCGAAAATCGCGGTTTCGCTGGAGTCGAGGTTGGGCCGCTGCAGCGTGCCGCTGTAGAAACCGCCCGCCGCCGCGACAACGAGCGCGCCGACGAAGGACGCCGCCATGCCCCAGCCACCCCACCAGTGCTTCTTGAACTGGCGCGCGGGCTCTAGAACGATCGCATCCGGCAGGTGCGTCTTGATGACGCGCCACGCCTCCACGTCGTTCAGGCATTCCGAACAGCCCATCATGTGGATCTCGAACGCTTCCTGCTGATGCTCGTCGAGCTCGTGCGCGACGTAAGCGGCTGCGGTCTGGTTCGCCTTGAACTGCATGTGATCCATAGATTCTTTACCCGTCCATCGGGTGAGCGTCATGCCCACCGCTGCCGGCAAATCCTTGCTTGCGCAGAACCTCGGCGAAACGCTGCCGAGCTCGCCACAACACCTGGTTGAACTGAAGCTCGGTGAGCTTCATCGATTCGCGAATCGCCACACGCGGCTCCTCGCGAAGATAGAAGCGCTCGAGCACCTCACGGTCGCGCGGCACAGGCAGCTTCGCCATGAGCTCGCGCACACTCCTGGCGCGCAGATCGTGATCCAGCACTTCTTCGAGGGACTGGGCATCGTCCTGCAGGCTCGACAGCAACTCTCCGTCGCTTTCGTGACGCCGGGACAGCTCCCCGCGCCAGTACGCCGTGGCGAGCTTGCATGCAGTCCGATACAGATAGCCTCCAAGGTTGCTCGGATCCTCCAGGCCTTCCGCCCGGATCTTCTTGATCGCCTGCAGGAACGTTCGCTGCAGCAGATCCTGAGCCGCATCCCTGTCGATGCGCCTCTGAAGGAATACCTGCATCAAGGGGCGCCGATATCTCACATAGAACGCGTCTTGCAGCTCACCGCCACCGGCGATGGCTGCCACGAGGGTGGAATCCCCCGGTTCTGAAGGGTCGTGACGGGCTGGGGGTGCCCGCAGGGACTCGCTGTAAGTCATTGGGATCGCCCCTGTTCCTGTCCTGGCTCGAGGCACACGCTTGCGCTTCTTCGCTTGTCCGCGAGTGTACACGCGTCGGCCAGCGGCACTCCCCGGGGGTAGTCGCCTCGCAGGTCCGGCTGCGAGCGGCGCGCCGTGCGGGACATCCGATCCCGTACAACCTTCGCCAGAAACTCGTCTGCGCCCAATCTAGCATAGGGCGTGCTCGCCCAGAGACCTGCGAGAAGCCCGGATAGAATTGCGGTCGAATTCGAGCTGCCATTCTCGACGCGATAACCCAACGTCCCCGCCGTGGCCCCCAGGACGCAGGCGCTCGGCGATCCGAAGTTCAGCCCGTCCGGGGCGGGACTCGTGCCCGGCGAGATTATGTCGTCGTTGCCGATCGGTATTGCCCGCACGATGCGCCGGAAAGGATAGGCAGCCGGATATCCGGCCTGCGCCTCGCCCTTGTTCGGCACGCTCGCCACGATAATGGCGCCCCGATCGCCCGGGTTGGGGGAGGGGTCGTCCGCCACTCGCTTGAAAGCGGCATCCAGCGCGGGGGTGGTGTCCGCCCAGTGCGCGCTGAAGCTCATTACCTTCGCGCCCATTTTCTGCGCGTAGTCGAGCGCGCGGATCAGGCGCTCGGGATTGACCTGGTCCTTCGCCCGGCCGCCGCAGCCCACCACCCGCAAGACCATGACCCGTGCGCCGTCGGAACCTGCGGCAGCGATCCCGGCGCCGTTGTTCCGCTCGGCCGCTATGAGGCTCGCCATGAGCGTGCCGTGACTCGCGCGGCCGACGCATTCACCCTGCGGGGAGACGTCGGCGTCGTCGTCCACGAAATCCCAGCCGTGGATGTCGTCGACATAACCATTGCCATCGTCGTCGACGCCGGGCTTGCCGTTCGCTTCAGCCGCGTTCGTCCAGAGCTGGTTGCGCAGCTCGACGTGGCTCGTCAGCGCACCGTCATCGAAGAGCGCCACGGTGACGCGCTTCTCAGGCGGCTTGTCGCTCCACAGCAGTGAGCCTGCCACGTAGTCGACCCACCACTGGTTCCCGTTGCGGTAACCGCAGTCGTTGGTGGACTTATCATCGACTGTTTTTGACGGAACGAGCGTGGAGCATCTGAGAGGCCGGCACGCATATTCGTCCGGTGATTGCGCGTACAGGGCCGCCGGCAGCAATGCCAGGCACCCTATGACAAATCCAGCTAGCGGGGGCGGAATGGCGCGGTCCATGCGCCATTTTATGGAGTCGCGCGGACGGCTGTCCGCACGACTTCACAGCCCGATCACGCAGCCGCTCAGCGACCGATGATGATCGTCCCGTTACCGTCGAGTTGCATGTTGCCCGCCGCATCCTCGTCGATCAGCACGATGGCCGCCGAGGCCGGACCCTGCTGTACGTTCTGCGGAAAGATCAGGACATGATGCTTCTCGCCGTGAAGCGTGACCTCGCCGTACCAGTGCTCGTACGGATAGTACGGTTCGGCGCTCACGGTGAAGCCGGACTGGGCGAGGAACGACGACGACGCCTCTTGCCCGGGTACGCATTCCATGTCCGCAGGAATTGCGGCCATTTGCGCTCCGGCGCGGTACTCGAGCGTCACGCGTGGCCACTCGCCACCGGTCCAGGTGTTCTCTACAGGTACGAGCGTGTAACTCCCGTCGACCTGTTTCTTAACCTGGATCTGCAGGCCTGGAACGGTGTGGCCGTGAATCGTGCCCGCATGGGCTTCAGTGCAGTCGCGATCGACTGTCCACTGGTTGAGGAAATATGACGGGACGTTGTCGGCTTTTGCGGTTTTCGGCTGTATCGCGGCCATCACGGCGAGCGCCGTGGAAAACAGGAACAGCGGGACGGCACGGGAAGAGGACGACATGGGAAATCTCCTGGCGGCAGTGATGTGATCGGACAGATCGCCCCAATCACTGCGCGAGGATCCCCGCTTATCTCAGTATTTCTTGCGTCGGCGCTGAGATAAAACTTGCGGTAACTACAGTGTCGTATCCGGCCAGCCGTACAAAGTGAATGCCGCCCAGTCGTACGACGCGCGGTCCCTCGCATAGTCGAGCTGCGTTCGCCGCAAGGCGTCGGCAGCGCTGAGACGATCAACAAGCAGATATCTGTAAAACGTCTCCATGAACGGCGCTGTGTGCTCGTCTGGAATGCGCCAGTAACTGGCCACCACCGACGCCGCGCCCGCTTGCAGGAAAGCCTGCGCGGGTCCGAGCACGCCTTCGCCGGGTAGCAACCGGCCGCGCGACGTGTCGCATGCACTCAGCACGACGAGCCGCGACCCGACGTGCATGTTGAGAATATCCAGCAGCCCCACCGTGGACGCGCCGCCGTTTTCCGGCGAGTCCTGCGTCAGCGCCAGGGCCGAAAGTCTCGGTCGAAACGCATCCACATAGCCGTGCGTGGCGATGTGGAGCAGGTCGGGGCTCGCAGCCGCCGCCGCGCGCAGCGCTGACGGCGTGGCCTCGCACCCCAGTTGCTTGCTCACCCGGATCGACGCCGAAGCGCGCTCGGCGAGTTGTTCGATCGCGAGCACTTCCTTCCGGCTGCCCGGCAGCCCAGGCAGTGCGCGACGATTCAGCGCGGCCGGTTGAGCCACTGGCGACGACTGCGCGTTCGCGCACTCACGCTGCCAGCGTGACGTCTGGAATACCGGATCGCCGATCAAATCCAGGCGGGGCGCACCGTCGCGTCGTGCGGGGAGCCGCGGATGCGTGACGAACAGCGTCGAAGGCATAACCGACAGCTCCGCCCGTTCCAGCAACGCAGGCGCGTCCTTGTCGGCCGATAACGGCAGAACGCTGAAAGGCACCGTATGCAGCGAATCGTCGGGGATGACGACTACGCGCCGGTGCGTGAGCTTCGCCGAGATGGGCCACAAAACGAGCTGCGCGAGTTTCGCCGCGGCACGGTGCACGTCGCTATACGCGCTTTCCCGGTTGCGTACCTTGTCGTAGAGGTTCTGAGCGGCAGCGCCGATGTCTCGGGTTTTACCCAGACGTGTGACGGAAATGCCCGAGCCGTCAATGACGAACGCATACATTTCATCGCGGCCCACGGCGTACTCGACGGCAGTTGCGTCGAGTGCGGCGAGTCGCTGCTTCAGGAGACTGCGAGATTCGATGTCGCCCGACGCGTCACCGCGGCGCGCGATCTCGGCAAGCGAGTCCAGCGAGATCTGCGGCGCTTCGGCGGACTGCCTGCCCGCGAGCTGCGAGATCCGCTGCATCAGTTGCTGAAAACGCTCTGTATCGGGCTCGTCAGCGCCGGAGTCGCTGCTCCCTGGCATCTGGTTCATTGCGTAGCGCAGGCTGCGCGCACGTCCGCGCTCCGATGCTTCGAACGCCTGCCAGGCGCGTGTTTCGTCGCCGGTTGCGCCCATCGCGAAGAGCCGCGTCATCTCGGCGAACACGGCGTGCTGGGACGCGAGCCAGGTGGCGCGCTTTTCCGCGTCCAGCCCGTCAATCGGCACCTGTTCCACCAGCGCCGTGGCGGTGTGCAGGATCTCGAGGGCCTGGTCGCTCTCGGCAGAACCGTTGTATGTCTGCGCCAGCAGCTGCAACGAATCCACGATCTGTCCGATATCGGCGCGAGTGCTTCCCAGCAGCAGCGAGCGATGAGCGTACGCGCGAGCCTGAACGGGCCTGTCTTCGAGCAGCGCCGCCTCTGCCAGCCCGAGGTACGCCGCTGCGCGATATTCGTGCGTCGGCGGAATGCCTTCGCGATCCGCATTCCCCAGGCCGCGCTCGAGAGTCGCGGTCGCTTCGCGCGGCTTGCCCTGTTGAATGAGCGCATCGCCTTGCGCGTTGGCGAGCCGCATACGTGTGCGAGCCGTGCTTGCATAAGGAGTCGCTGCGCGAAGGCAGAAGAGCGCTTCGTTCGGGCGGTCCTCGGATTCGAGCGCTTCGCGCAAGCCGATGAGCGCGTTAAACGTCGCGAACTTGCTCGACGCGTCGAGCGTCTCGGCTTGCAGTGCTCTCGCGCACATGACGCCACGAGGCCCGGCGGTGTCATCGATTCCGGATTTCGCAGCAGCCAGCAGTGCTGGGCAGTCCAGCGAAGTGGCATCACTCAATGCGCTGACGCCGTCGGCGAGACTGCCGACCTGCACGAGCAGTGAGCCAAGGCGTGAGATTCCGACGCGAACGCCGGGACAGTCGGGGATCTCGGCATGCAGCCGGATGGAGACACGATGCGAGTGCTCAGCCTGCTCGAAGAGCCGCGCAGCCACCTGAACGGTTCCCTGATTGCTCCAGATGTCCGCGGTGAGCTGCTGGTCCAGATCTGGCGGCAGAACGCGCAGCACATTCGCGAACGCCGTGAGTGCGACGGTGTAGTCGCGTGCTTCTTCCGCAAGGGCGGCATGATTCTGAAGGGCTCGCGCGTAACACTCCCAATCCTTGAGCTGCTCACATTGCGCGGCGGCTTTCTCGAACCAGGCGGAAGCGTGCAAGTTGCTGCCGGCGAGGTAATCCATGTAGCCGCGAAAAATGTCGACACGCGGCTGCTCGCGTTCGCCGAAGCGATCTGCCTTGGCCCACTGGCGGCTTTGCTCGAGCAGATCGAGCACGCGCGCGCGACGCTCGTTGGCGGTGAAGCGCTGCAACTCCATCAGCGTGCGAGCCTGGAGGGCGAGCAGGCTGCTGATGAGGCCCGGTGGCGGCCTCGCGTGTGCGCCGTGCAGCGAACCCGTGGCGTAGCCGGCCAAGGCGGAGCGCGCCAGCCAGAACGCGTCGTCCTCGTGGGCGAGCGGCACATTCGCGATTTCCGCCATCGCGTGACGGGCTTCAGCGGCGCGGAAGCGGTCGACTCGGTCGAACTCGCGGGCCGCATCGAGGTATTGATTGAGCGCATGCGCGAGCTCTCCGGCCGCCACGCTGCGCGCCCCGGCGGCGAATGCCTGTTCCGCGCGCAGCGACCCGCTGTCTCCCGGCGGAAGCAGGTCCATTGAAAGGCAGGCCTCGCCGACGATCTCGGGCGAGTCACGGGACTCGGCCGTCAGCGTCACCGTCTCGCCGGCGTGCACGCTGCGTACAAATGCAATGGTGCCGTAACGATCGATGGGCGAACGGGCGCGCTCGCTGTCGAGCGTTGCAAGAATCGAGACACCGTCCGGCCGCACGAGCGCACGCAGGAAGCCGTCCGCGGGGGCCATCGCGCTCAGCTTCGCGGGCGCCGAGCCGGACACGGGCATGCACTGCGGGGCATGGACCAAAGTCGGTGCGTCGTGCGAGCTGCATCCATTCAGCAGGACAGCGACGCCAACGACGCTCCCCGCCCAGGATTTCTTTTGAATCGTTCGTCGCACGTGACCCCGCTGCGAGGCTTTCTACGCCATGGCGGCAGTCGCGCCAAGCCCGTTTGCGCCTGGAGACAGGTGAAAATTCACGGTCCTGCTATGCTCTCGCCGCGAAAAAACGCTGGTTCGGGGGACTCATGGCCGATTCGAACATCCAGTCCGTTCTGCAGGAGGAGCGCAGCTTCACGCCTCCGGCACCGTTTGCAGCCCGTGCCCGGGTGACCCCGGCGGAGCTGCAGGCGCTGCACGCGCAGGCGGAGAAGGACCCGAACGGCTTCTGGGCGGATCTGGCGCGGCGCGAGCTCCAGTGGGAGACGCCGTTCACCGTCACCCTCGACGACTCGCAGGCGCCGAATTTCCGCTGGTTCACCGACGGCAAGCTGAACGTTGCCTGGAACTGCCTGGATGTGCATCTCGCCGAGCGCGGCCACAAGACGGCCATCGTGTTCGAAGGCGAGCCCGGGGACACGCGCCGCCTGAGCTATCGCGAGCTGCATGCCGAAGTGTGCCGGTTCGCGAACGCGCTCCAGTCGCGCGGCGTGAAGTCGGGCGATCGCGTCGTCATCTATATGCCGCTGGTCCCGGAAATCGTCATTGCGATGTTCGCGTGCGCGCGCATCGGCGCCATTCATTCGGTGGTGTTCGGTGGCTTCTCGGCACCCTCGCTGAAGGATCGCATCGAGGATGCGGGTGCGAAGCTGCTCATCACCGCCGACGGCGGCTGGCGCGGCGGTAACGTCATCGAGCTGAAGGCGGCGGCCGACAAGGCGCTCGCTGCCGGATGCCGCACGATCGAGCAGGTGATCGTGCTGAAGCGCACGGCGCACGGCGTGCCGATGCAGGACGGCCGCGACGTATGGTGGGAAGAGGCGGTCGAAGGCCAGTCGCCGGTATGCGATCCGGTGTGGGTCGATGCCGAGCATCCGCTGTTCCTTCTGTATACGTCGGGCTCCACGGGCAAGCCGAAGGGCATTCAGCATTCGAGCGCCGGCTACCTGCTCGGCGCCAAGACCACCAGCAAGTGGGTGTTCGACCTCAAGGACGATGACGTCTACTGGTGCACGGCAGATGTCGGCTGGGTGACGGGTCACAGCTATGTCGCCTACGGTCCGATGGCGAATGGCGCGACCGTGGTGCTCTATGAAGGCGGGCCGGTGTATCCCGACGCCGGGCGGTTCTGGAAGATCTGCCAGGACCATGGCGTGACTATCTTCTACACGGCGCCGACGGCGATCCGTGCGCTGATGAAGCTCGGTGACTCGTTCCCGAAGAAGTACGACCTGTCGAAGCTGCGGCTGCTCGGCAGCGTGGGCGAGCCGATCAATCCGGAAGCGTGGATCTGGTATCAGCGCACGATCGGCGGTGAGCGCTGCCCCGTCGTGGATACGTGGTGGCAGACGGAAACGGGCGCCATCATGATTTCGCCCGTGCCGGGCGTGACCGCGACCAAGCCGGGCTCGTGCACGAAGCCGCTGCCGGGCATCTTCGCGGACATCGTCGATGACAATGGCAACAGCGTGACGCGTGCCGATGCGGGCGGGTATCTCGTGATCCGCCGGCCGTGGCCGTCGATGCTGCGGACCATCTGGGGCGACAACGAGCGCTACCTCAGCACCTACTGGGAGAAATTCCAGAACCGCTATTACGTCGCGGGCGACAGCGCCCATCGCGACAAGGACGGCTACTTCTGGATCATGGGGCGCATCGACGACGTGCTGAACGTCGCGGGTCATCGCCTCGGCACGATGGAGATCGAGTCGGCGCTGGTGTCGCATCCGCGCGTGGCGGAAGCGGCGGTCGTCGGGCGGCCGCACGAGGTGAAGGGCGAGTCGGTGTTCGCGTTCGTCGTGTGTCGCGGCGACCGGCCGATGGGAGATGTGTCGAAGCTCGTGGATGAGCTGCGCAAATGGGTGTCGCAGGAGCTCGGCGCGCTCGCGCGGCCCGACGACATCCGGTTTGCCGACAACCTGCCGAAGACGCGCTCCGGCAAGATCATGCGCCGCCTGCTGCGCTCCGTCGCGCGCGGCGACGAGATCACTCAGGACGTCTCCACCCTGGAAAACCCCGCCATCCTCGACCAGCTCCGCGGCGTAGACCCCAGTGTGACGGCAAAGCTGCCGACGCTCACGGCGAAGCAGCCAGCGAAGAAAGCGGCAAAGAAGGCCGCCAAAAAAGCCGCGAAGAAAGCCGCGAAGCGCTCACGACCACGAGCCCCTGCGCCGACCGCGGCCAGGAAGAAAGCGAAAAGCGCCACACCGGCGCAATCGAAGCGAACTGCCAAAAAGAAGCCGGCCGCGAAGAAACCGGCTGCGAAGAAAGCGAAGAAGCCCGCAGCCCGCGCCTCTGCGCCGACCCGTGGCGCGAAGAAAACGAAACGCCCGCCAACGGCGCAACCTGCGCGAGCCAAAAAGAAACCCACCAAAGCCCGCAAGGCCCCGGCGCGGAAGAAATAGCTATTCCACCCGCGCCACGACAGAAAACTTCACGGTCATCTCGTCCTCGACGCGCAACGCGCCGCCGAGCAGGCTGAACGGCGTCAACCCGAGGTCCGTCTGCTTCAGGGCAACCTGCCCCTGCGCACGGACCTCGTTGTCCTTCAGCTCATAACGAATCGGCACCGTAACCGTCCGCGTCTGCCCGCGAACACTCACGCTCACCTGCGCCAGCATCCCTTCCAGCCCACTCTCCATCCGCTCCGACCGCAGCACTATTTCCGGAAACCGCGCCCCATCCAGCATGGGCTCACTGAGCAGGTTCTTCTTCGTGCCCTCACGAGCCGAATCCGGCACGGACGCGGAAAACTCAGCCCCTTCCAGCGCACGCAACGCCGGCTCATCGATCGTGAAATCGTTCACCGGCACATGGATCTCGAACGAGGCACGCGCCGGATCCTCCGGCACCCACGCGGTCCCGGTCATCGAATGCGACGCGATCACATGGTTGTGCCCGGCCTTCGCCAGCGCCCCGCCCCGGAACACGAGAATCGTGAGCAGCGACGGGTCCGCCGCGACGGTGTATGCCCGCCCCTCGTGCGACACCTCTGTTGAAGCTGCAACCGGAGGCGCCGTCGACGGGGAGGGCGCCTCACGGGCTGCCCGCCCTGCGCACCCCGCAAGCAGCAGCAGGCCCAGGAATAGGGCTGGCAGGGCCTGATTTCGGTAAGCTCCGCTCACCCGTCGAAGCTTAAACACATGGCTGTTCGAAACACTACAACCCGCTGGGGCTCGGTTGCGCAGCTGCTGCACTGGGCGATCGTCGTCCTGATCATTCTTCAATTCGTTCTGGGCTACCGCGCACACTGGGCGACTGGCTTCAAGAAGCTGAGCACTGTGATTCCCCACAAGTCCTGGGGCATCACCATCCTCGCGCTGGCGATCATTCGCCTCGTGTGGCGGCTCGCGAATCCAAGCCCGCTGCTGCCGAACAACCTCAAGCCCTGGGAGCGCGCGGCCGCGCACGTCAGCCATACAGGCCTGTACATCATCCTGTTCGCGATGCCGCTGACAGGCTGGATTGCCTCGTCGGCCCGCAGCTTCCCGGTCAGCTGGTTCGGGCTCGTGCAGCTGCCCGACTTCATCGGACCCAATCGCCCGCTTTACGATAGCCTCATGACCGTGCACTACTGGCTCTCCTGGACGCTGGTCGCCCTCGCCATCCTGCATGTCGGGGCGGCGTTCAAGCATCATTTCGTACTGAAGGACGACGTGTTACGCAGGATGCTGCCGTTCACCAAGTCCTGAATAGAACCCCTCACTCAATCAGGCGGAGATATACCGATGACCGGCCGATTCGTTTCTTTATTCGCGGCACTGTTAGTGGCCGGTTCGGCGTTTGCCGCAGGCGCCGCGCCGGTGAAATACACGCTCGATCCGGCCAGCAGCCTGCTGCGCTTCACGTTCGAGCAGGCGGGCGCGAACAACAACGGTCGCTTCGGCAAGTACACGGCGGATGTGACGTTCGGGGCGGACAACCTGGCCGCGAGCAAGATCGACGTCAGCATCGACGTCGCCTCCCTCGACACCGGCGACAAGGAACGTGATGACACCCTGAAGAGCGCGGACCTGTTCGACCCGGCGAAATTCCCGAAGGCGCGGTTCGTGTCCTCGAAGATCACCAGCGTGGGTGCGGGCCGCTACGAAGCGCAGGGCAAGCTCACCATCCGCAACGTGACGAAGGACATCAAGCTACCCATCACCTTCCAGACGAAGGATGAGAAGGGCAAGCAGGTGGGCTATCTCACCGGGCGCTACACGCTGAAGCGCCTCGAGTACGGTGTTGGGCAGGGAGACTGGAAATCGACGGAATGGGTGAAGGACGACGTGATCGTCACCTTCTCGTTGAAGCTCGCCCCGACCACCTGACGTGAACCGGGCGCGGCCGTCTTGATATCAAGACGGCCGCGTCTTCAGCTTCGAGGTGCACAGATCGTATATCGAGCTCATCAGCACCTGCACCGAATGAGTCATCGCTACCTCGATGCCCTTGAGCGCGGCCTGCCGGATCGACTCTGTGAGCATGGCCATCTGCTCGTCGGTGAGGTTGTCGGGCATGCGGGTGGTGATCTGCACGGACGGGATGTCTTCCACGATCTCGCGCAGGATGTGATACACGCATTCGGCTTTCGCGCGC
>Ga0070665_100004577_pt1 | contig 14482 bp, 13 predicted proteins | sample KBSS13metaG_FD_65862 | JGI IMG/M metagenome (GOLD analysis project Ga0070665, IMG submission 65862) | Switchgrass rhizosphere microbial communities from Kellogg Biological Station, Michigan, USA - KBS S1-3 metaG | ecosystem: Host-associated > Plants > Roots > Rhizosphere > Soil ... | reverse complement strand
TGTCGCAGGCCGGTGCGACGTCTCGCGCCAGACCGCCTCCTCCTGGTTGCACGCCCTGGTCGAGGCGGGGCTTCTCCACGACGTCAAGGTCGGTCGAGAAGTCCTCTTCGTCAACCACGAGTTCCTGAACGTGTTGACTCGCCCCGAGTGACAGAAGGCGCCGTCGCGCCAGTAGCGTTCGACATGGACCCGGCGGTCGCGTCCGCCGCATGACGGGTGTCATGAGGCTCCCGTGAGGCCGTCACGGGCTCCCGTGACGGCCGCGACTGCCCGCGGACGGCCGTCCTCGCGATGCTCGGGTCATGCCCTCACTCACCGGGATCCGCCGGGCCGCCGCCCTCGGGGTGGCCGCCGTCGCCGTCACGGCCTGCACCGCCTCGCCCCCGGCACCCGCGGCACCCGCCGCCGCCCCGACGCCGCCCGTGCAGTGGAGCGAATGCGGGCCGAACCTGGACTGCGCGACCTACCCGGTGCCCGTCGACCATGCGAACCCCGGGGGGCCGGCGGTGCCGCTCGCGCTCGTCCGGCACCGGGCGTCAGACCCGGCCCGGCGTCTCGGCGTGCTGCTGGTCAACCCCGGCGGTCCCGGCGCCCCCACGGGCGACCTGGTCAAGGCCATCGACACCGCAGGCGAGTACTCCTTCGTGACACCCGAGCTCGCCGCCCGCTACGACGTGATCGGGATGGACCCCCGCGGCGTCGGCGAGAGCCAGGGGGTCCGCTGCCTCAGCGACGCGGACCGCGAGGTCGCCCTGGCCCGGGACGTCGATCCCGACCTGCCGGGCGGCGTGCCCCGGCCGGTCCTGGAGGATGACGTCCGGGCGCTGGCGGCGGGGTGCGCCGCGGGTGTCGACGGGGCCCTGCTGCCCCAGCTGTCCACCGACGTCGTCGCGCAGGACATGGACCTCGTGCGGGCGGGGTTGGGCGAGGAGAAGCTGAGCTACCTCGGCCTGTCCTACGGCACGCTGCTCGGCGCCACTTACGCGACGCTGTTCCCGGACCGGGTCGACCGGATGGTGCTCGACGCCCCCGTCGACCCGACGCTGTGGCGGGACGACCCGCTGCGGGCCACCTACGAGCAGGCCGTGAGCGGCGAACGGCAGCTCGACGCCTGGTTCGCCACCTGCCGCGCCGAGAGCTGCCCGTTCGGCGCAGGCGACCCCGAGGCGGCGTTCGACGCGCTGATCGACCGGCTCGAGGCGACCCCGCTCCCCGTCGCGCCCTCGGCGGCCGGGCCGGGCGGTCACCTCGACGGCGGCACCGCCCTCATGGCCGCCCGGACCGCGGTGTTCGACCGCCGCCTGTGGCCGCTCCTCACCGCCGGTCTCCAGGCCGCGGAGGCGGGCGACGGCACGATGCTGCTCACCCTGTCGACCACCCTGGTCCGCGAGCCGGACGGCACCCCGAACGGGCTGACGGAGGCCAACCTCGCCGTGAACTGCCTGGACCGCGCGATGCCCACCGACTTCGCCGCGCACGAGGCGAACGCGGCGGCGATCGTCGCCGACGCCCCGCGTTTCGGCGCGATCTCCAGCTACGTGATGCTCGGCTGCACGGTCTGGCCCGCGCAGAACCCGGACCGCTACGACGCGCCGCTGACGGCCGAGGGTGCCCCGCCGATCCTCGTCGTCGGGGGTCGGGAGGACTCCCAGACCCCGTACCCGTGGTCGCAGGCGCTCACCGCGGGCCTCGCCGACGCGACCCTGCTGACCCGGGAGGGCATCGGCCATGGCTCCTACCGCGCCTCCGGTCCCTGTATCGACTCCGCGGTCGACGCCTACCTGCTCGACGGCACGATGCCCGCGGAGGGCACGGTCTGCGCCCAGGAGCCCCCGGCGACGACCCTGCCCCGGTGAGCGGGGCTCAGGCCCGGACCAGGAACTGACCCACGACCTCCCCGCCCGCCTCGCCTGCCAGCGCCAGACCTGCGGACTCGCCGACGTCCGGTATCGGGTAGCCGCCCGAGCCTGCGCCGGTGGTCGCGGTGAGGGTGAGCAGGCCGGCGCGGCGCTGGAACCAGGTGCGACGCACCGTCCAGCCGACGATCCCCGCCCGGTCCAGCGCGACCGTCGTGCGGCGGACCGACCCGTGCCGCGCGACGACGTACCGGTCGGTGAGGGCGTGCCCGAGAGCGCGGTAGGCGTCGAGCGCGACGGCCACGGCGATGGGCGTACCGACCACCGCCGCGATCCAGGCGACATGCAGCAACGGCGTCCAGACCAGCAGCCCGAGCACGGCTAGGACCAGCACGAACCCGACGACGGCGGCGAGCCCCCACCGGATCCGACGGCCGCGCGCGGCCCGCGGGTGCGGCGCCAGCGTGCTCTCCAGGACCGGCGCGCCCAGCACCCGCTCCGCGACCCGCAGCGCCTCCGCTCGCGGCGCGGCGGGCAGCAGCGTGCTGCTCTCGGTCTTGTCCTCCTCGCCGGGCTTCTTCATCCCGGTCGCCACGGCGTCGACGCGCGCCGCGCCCGCCAGCCGGGTGCCCAGCGGCTCGACCAGGTCGACCCCGCGCAGCCTGCGCTCCTCGATCGAGATGGACCGGGTGGTGAGCAGCCCGCGGCGGACCCGCAGGGTGCCGTTGGGCTCGCGCTCGAGCCGGTGCCGCCACCACAGCTCGACGTGCACCGCCAGCGCCGCCACCGTGCCCACGACCGCCACCGCCGCGGTCGCCAGCAGGATCAGCGCGGTCAGGCCCAGTGCCTGTGCGAGGCCGCCGATCCAGCCGAAGAGATCGTCCTGCAGCCCCACCCACTCCGCGACGTTCACCAGCACCCCGCCCGCGCCCAGGCCGAGCAGCGGCGTGACGAAGGACAGCGGTCCGAACCCGAGCCAGGCCGTCGGGACGGTCGCGAGCACGCCGTCGGCCGTCGGGTCGCCTGAGCGGGTGAGGTCGGCGCGGGTGAGGTCGGTGCGCAGCTTCTCGCCGGTCGCCGCGGTCACCGGCCAGAGCGTGAGCCCCTCCCCGCCCTGTTCGCCGGTGCCGATCCGGACCTGGACCAGGCCCACCACCCGAGACAGCGGGTCCGCGCTGAGGTCCACGACGCGGATCCGCTCGCGCGGCAGCGTGCGGTGGTGGCGCGCGACGATCCCGTTTCGCAGCTCGACGCGGTCCGCCGTGACCCGGTAGCGGGTGCGCCGCCACCGGACCAGCTCGATCAGGGCACCGGCGGCGGCCAACAGGACGAGGCCACCGACCACCCAGGGCCAGGCGCGGTCCCAGCCGAGCCCGATCGTCGTCGGGACGGCGGCCGCGATGCCCGCGCCCACGAACGCCGCCGCGGTGACGACCATCCCGCGCGGGTCCAGCTCCTCCCAGGTCACGTGGCATCACCCGGGGTCGCCTCGGCCACCTCGGTGAGCCGGTGCGCCAGGTCGGCGGCCGTCTCGTGGTCCAAGCCCTCGATCTTCACCGGCCCCTTCGCCGACGCCGTCGTGACGACGAGGGTGGCCAGCCCGTAGTGCCTGGCCAGCGGGTCCCGCGTGGTGTCGACGGTCTGGATGCGGGACATCGGCGCGATCCGCGACTCCTCCGCGAACCAGCCCCCGCGGTGATAGACCGCGGTGTCCGTGACCTCCCAGCGGTGCAGCCGGAACCACCAGCGCGGCAGCAGCAGCGCCGCGGGGACCCCACCCACGACCAGCAGCGCCGCGGGCAGCAACAGTCCGAACCGGGCAGGCGCGATCAGCACCCCCAACACCACCAGGACCACCACCGGCACCCCGACGGCCAGCAGGACCGACGCTCGCCAGTACGCGACGACCCGTGCGTCGAGCCTCGTTCCTCGGCGGTCGCAACCGCACGTTCATGCTTCCCCCTGATACGCTCGTATCTGATACGACCGTATCAGAGGAGGCCCATGGAGGACGCGGTGTTGCGGATCGTCGCCCGCGACGGGCTCGACGCCGTGTCCTTCCGTTCCGTCGCCACGGAGGCGGGGCTCCCGCTCGCCCGCGTCCAACGCGAGTTCGGGACGAAGGACGAGCTGCTCCGAAGGACCCTGCTCGGGGCGGTCGCCGCGGCCGAGGCCCGGATGGACGCGCGGATTCGCGCGCTGGGAGCCGAGGTGACCGTGCGGGCGATCTTCGACGCGCTGGCCGACGAGTTCCTCCCCGGCACGCCCCGGACCCTCGCCGAGGCACGGGTGTGGCTCGCGTTCGTCGCGCGCGCGGCGACCTCGCCGGAGCTCGCCCGCCCCCTGCAGGCCTACTACGCCGAGCAGGCCGAGGCGGGTCGCGAGGGGCTCGCGATGGCCCACCTGACGGGCGCCGTCGCCGCCGACCTCGACGCCGCCGCCGACGCTCTGACGATCACCGCGCTGCTCGACGGTCTCACCACCCACGTCCTGCTGGGGGTGCTGGACCACGCGCGGGCCGCCGACCTGCTGCGCCGCCAGCTGGACCGGCTCATGCCCGGTGCGCGGCCAGCCACTCCCGGAGGTCGGTGATCGGCCGCTCGCGCTCCGGCTCGTTGTAGATCTCGTGCCAGAGCCCGTCGTAGATCTCGACGGTCAGGTCCGGCGACCCGATCGTGCGGGCCAGCTCGCGGGTGACCTCGGCCGTGGTGATCCGGTCCGCGCCGCCGTGCTGGAGCAGGACCGGCAGGGTGAGCTCGGCGGAGCGGGCGAGGAGCTCGTCCATGCGCGCGAACATGGCCGCGCCGAGCCGGAGCGTGGGGTAGCCGGACCAGGTCAGTGGGTCCGCCCGGTAGGCCGCGACGACCTCGGGGTCCTTGCTGATGTCCGCGTCGTCGATGCCCGCGAGGCGCAGGGTGGGCGCGATCCGGCCCAGCGCGAGGAGCACGGGGACCAGCGGCCCCGGCACCGCCTGCTTGGACAGCCCCGGCGCGGAGAGCACCAGCCCGGTCAGCGCGTCCGGGTGCTCGAGGGCGTAGGCGAGCGCGATGTGCCCGCCCATGCTGTGCCCCAGCAGGAACAGCGGCAGGCCCGGATGCCGGGCGGCGGCGTGCAGGCGCAGCACGTCGAGGTCCGGGATCCAGTTGGCGTGCCCGCCGTCGACCCGCCTGCCGCCGGAGAAGCCGTGCCCCGCGTGGTCGAGGGCGTAGACGGCCCAGCCGTCCGCGACCAGCGCCTCCGCGAGGTGCGCGTACCGGCCGGAGTGCTCGCCGAGACCGTGGTTGATCAGCACGACGCCGGTCGCCTCGGTCGGGAACCACGCCCGCCAGAACAGCTCGGCCAGGGCGCCGGGGAGCCTGCCCTCGGCGGAGTCCATCAGCCGAGGTGCGGGGCGACGACGCCGGCGGGCAGCACGACGTCCTGCACGGCCTCGGCCTCCTCGGCCAGCCGCAGCCCGACGACGAGGGGCTCGTGCCCACCCGCCTGCACCGCGACCGTGTAGTCGCCCGCGGCCAGCTCGGCGAAGCGGTAGGCGCCGACGGCGTCCGTGGTCGCGGAGCCGACCAGCTCGCCGTCCTGGAGCAGCTCCAGGGCGGCCTCGGCGACCGGCGAACCCTCGGCGTCCCGGAGCCGGCCGGTGATCGTGGAGGACCGGACCAACGGCACCTCGACGACCGCCGTGTCCTGCTCGGCGCGGACCGCGACGACCCCGGGCTGGTGGCCCTGCGCCGACGCGACCAGCACGTACCCGCCGGGACGGGGAGCGGTCACGGTGCCGCGGCCCTCGGCGTCCGCGGCCGCGGTGGCGGCCTCGCGACCGCGGGGGTCCAGCAGCGCGACGGTGGCGTCCGCGACGGGTCCGTGGTCGCGACCGTGCACGCGGAACGCGACCGGCGTCGGGCGGCCGGGCGGCTCCGGGTCCTCCTCCGGGTGCTCGACGCTCATGTCCACGACCGGCGACACACCGTTGCGCGGGTTGGGGTCGGCGAACCCGAGGGTGCGCAGCAGGGCCAGGTCCACGGCGGCGTGCTCGGCGGCCCTGGGGTCCTCGGTCGGGGCGATCCCGGGGGTCGACGTCGACCGCGGGGCGGCGGGAGAGGGGGTCACGGCGCTCAGCGTGACGGGCCGGGCCCCCGCCCCGTCAGCCGGGGTCTCGATCACGGAGCCGGCCGGGGTGTCGCCGCTTGCCGCGAACGCGGGCACAGCCCGCAACCGCCGCTCGACACCCCCCGGCAGGACGGCGAGCACGGGCCGAGGCTCCGCCCCCGCCCCGTCGCGGGGGCTGGGGAGGGTGGTGAGGGGGGCGGGCAGCGGGTCGGGGGTCCCGGCCTGCGCGGCGGCGGGCTCGGGGGTGGCGGGCTCGGGGGTGGCGGGCTCAGGAGCGGCGGAGGACCCGACCTCACCCGGCTCCGCGACCTCGGCGACCTCAGCGGTCTCGGCGGCGTCGGTGGACGTCGCGATCGCGCCCGACTCCTCGGCCTCGGTGTCCGCGGCGGACCGGCCGGAGGCAGCGGTACCCGGCCCGGCAGCGGTCTCGGCGACCTCGAAGTCCTCGGGGTCGTCAGTCTCCCCGGCGGCATCGGCCTCGGTCTCGGTCTCGGCGGCGTCCCCACCGCCGGCGACGACGGTCTCGGCCGAGGTCCCCGCAGCGACCTCACCGACCTCCGCCGCCACTCCGTCGGACGCCTCGGAGGTGGGCTTCTCGGCCTGATCGCTCTCGGCCTGATCGCTCTCGGCCGGATCGCTCTCGGCCTCGTCCACCCGCGCTGCCGCGATGCCCGCCAGGGCGAGCCCCGCCACGCTCGCGCCGCTCGCGACGTAGCGCTGGGAGCGCGGGGGGTCGGGCAGATCCGGGACCGCGGCGAGCGGCGGGCGCTCGCCCCGGCTGCGCGCCCGCGCGACGGCGTCCGCGACCGCGGGGCTGACGATCCCCCGCGCCACCGGTCGTTCCTCGGACGAGTCGGCGGGCGGCGCCACCGACGTCACGCGCGCCACCAGCGCGGGGTCCACAGTGGACCGGCGGGTGGGCTTCGGGCGGGGCGGCCCCTCGACCGGGACCCCGTCGACGAAGCCGCGGTTCCACGGCGGGCCGACCGGCCCGGCATCGACGTCCGGGTCCACCCGGCGTTCGACCGTCGGCTCGGCGGCAGCCGCCGCGGGGGCGGCCTGCGGCACCTCCGACGGCGCGGCGTCCGACTCCAGGTCCGGCTCCACGTTCGACTCGACCCGCTCCTCGACGACGGGCTCGTCCCGCTCCTCGGCGCCCCGCGTCCGGTCGCGGACCAGGTCCTGGACCGTCCGGCCGGGTGCCCGCTCGGGCGGCGCGGCCACCGTGGCGGCGTGGGCGGTGCGGCTCCGCCGCGAGGCGAGGAGCACGATCCCGGCGGCCAGCAGCACGAGCAGCACCATCACCAACAGGGCCCACGTGCTCATGTACCGACGCCTCTCCTCGCACCGAACCGCCGAGGTCGAGTCCGCTCCTCCGCGCCCGCGCGAAGGGACGGGCCCGGCCCGGACTCGTCGGAGAACCGTAGCACCGGGAGCCCCCTCGACCCGGGCCCACCACACCCTGCGGCGTGTCGCATCCCCGCAGCTCAGCAGGACAGTTCACCGGCCCCGCGCGCGGTCCGGCGCGCCATCGTGAACGATTCCGAACGTGGCCATCGATCCCGACCTCTCCGAGCTGGCCGCGGCGCACGGCGTCGCGACCGGATACAACGACGGCGACCGCCGACCCGTGACCGTCGACGAGGAGGTGGTGGTCGAGGTCCTCGGCCTGCTCGACGTCGACGCCACCACCCCCGAGGCCCGCGCCGCCGCCCTCGCCGCGGCCCGTGAGCACGCCGCCCGGGGGCTGATCCCGGGCACCATCGGGATGCGCCGCGGAACAGCCCGCCCCCTCGCGACGCCCGGCACCCTGACCGGCGAGGACGGCTCCTCCCGCGCGCTGACCGACGAGCTGCCCGCGGACCTCGAACCGGGCTGGTACCGGTTACGGACCGCGGAGCAGGAGGTCACGGTCGTCGTCTCACCCGCGGCGCTCCCCCCGGCGCCCCGCTCGTGGGGGTGGATGCTGCAGCTCTATGCCCTGCACTCACAGCACAGCTGGGGCATCGGCGACCTCGGCGACCTGCGCGAGTTCACCACGCACGCCGCCGGGCAGGGCGCCTCGGCGATCCTGCTCAACCCCCTGCACGCCATCACCCCGCTGAGCCCGGTCCAGCCGAGCCCGTACACGCCGTCGAGCAGGCGGTTCTCCACGCCGCTCGCACTGCGCGTCACCGATCTCGCCGAGTACGCCGCGGCCGACCCCGCGACCCGCGCGGAGGTCGACGCGCTGCGACCCGAGGCCGTCGGCGACCGGATCCCGCACGACCGCGTCTGGGCGGCCAAGCGCTCCGCGCTGGAGCTGCTCTGGCGCCACGCAGGCCGCCCCGATCCGGTGGACCCCGGCGCCGATCTGGTCGACTTCGCGACCTACTGCGCGCTGGCCGAGCGCTTCGGCGGCCGGTTCTCCCAATGGCCCGACGAGCTGCGCCATCCCGGGTCCGCGGCCGTCGAACGGGCCAGGCGGGACCTCGCCCCGCGCGTCGCCTTCCACAGCTGGGTGCAGCAGCGGGTCGCCGATCAGCTCGCCGCCGCCCGCGAGGCGGCGCGGGACATGCCGCTCGGCGTGATCCACGACCTCGCCGTGGGCTGCGACCCCGAGGGCGCGGACGCGTGGGCCCTGCAGGACGTCCTCGCGCTCGACGTCACGGTCGGCGCCCCGCCGGACGCCTTCAACCAGCGCGGACAGGCGTGGGGACTGCCGCCGTGGCGCCCGGACCGGCTCGCCGAGACCGGCTACGCGGGCTACCGGGACATGCTCCGCGCCCTGCTCACCCACGCCGACGGCCTGCGGATCGACCACGTCGCCGGGCTCTTCCGGCTCTGGTGGGTTCCGCCGGGCCGCTCCGCCGACCGCGGCACCTACGTGCACTACGACGCCGACGCGATGCTCGCCGTCCTCACCCTCGAGGCGTCCCGAGCGGGAGCGGTGGTGGTCGGGGAGGACCTCGGGACCGTCGAGCCGGAGGTCACCGAGGCCCTGCACGGCAGGAACATGCTCGGGTCCACGGTCCTCTGGTTCGCCCGCGACCTCGACGACCGGCTCGAGCCGCCCGCGCAGTGGCCCGAGGAGGCCGTCGCCACGATCTCGACCCACGACCTGCCCACCGCGGCCGGGTTCCTCACCGGGGAGCACGTCCGCGCCCGCGCCGAGCTCGACCTGCTCGACGACGTCCCCGCCGAGGAGCGCAAGGCCGCGGCGGACCGGGCCGAGCTGATCGCCCTGCTGGTCGCGGAGGGCCTGGCCGAGCCGGACGCGTCGGACGACCGGCTCATCGTCGCGATGCACGCCCTGCTGGCCCGCTCCCGGTGCAGGCTGGTGCTGGCCAGCCCGTACGACGTCGTCGGGGAGACCCGGCAGCCCAACCTGCCCGGGACGGTGGACGAGTACCCGAACTGGCGGCTGCCGCTGCCCGTCTCGGTGGAGGAGCTGCAGGCCGATCCCCGGGTGAAGGAAGTCGTCGCGGCATTGCGTTCGGGGGATCGCTGAGGCGAGGATCACACCATGCCCCTCAGTGCCGAGACGTCGACACTCGCCGACCACGCCGCCGACCTGCTCTGGTCGACCTGGCAGTCCGGCGACGTGATCGACGGGCTGCCCGACGACCTCCGTCCGCACGACCACGAGACCGGCTGGGCCATCCAGCAGCGACTCGGCGACCGCGCGGGCCCCGGCTACGGCTGGAAGATCGCGGCGACGTCGGCGCCCAGCCAATCCGTGATCGGGATCGGCACGCCGCTGCCCGGGCGGCTGTTCGACCGCTTCCGCTACGAGCCCGGGGACACGCTGCCGTTCGAGGGCCTGCACATGCGGGTCGTGGAGGCCGAGTTCGCCTTCCGGATGGCCCGCGACGTCGGTCCCGAGCCGACCCGCGAGGAGGTCCTGGCCGCCGTCGGCGGGTTGCACCTCGCGATCGAGGTGCCGGACTCGCGGTTCGTCGACTACGCCCACGCGGGCAGCTCGCAGCTGATGGCCGACGTCGCCTGCGCGGGCCAGTTCGTGCTCGGCCCCGAGGTCCCGGGCTGGGAGCAGATCGAGCTGTCCACCGCGGGGACAGCCCTGTGGATCAACGGCGTACGGGCCGCGGAGGGCCGCGGCGCCGAGGTGCTGGGCGATCCCCGCACGGCCCTGGTGTGGCTCGCCGAGGAGCTCGTGCACCTCGGCACCGGCCTCAAGGCGGGCGAGATCGTGACGACGGGATCGACCACCCCCGTCCCCACGGTCTCGGCGGGCGACCGCGTCCGCGCCGACTTCGGGCCCCTCGGCTCGGTGGAGATCGCCTTCAGCTGACCGGGGCGGGACGAGGGGAGGGCTCAGACGCGGAAGGCCAAGGCGCTGGGCTCCTCGCGGCCCAGCGCGTCGACGTGCTCGTCGACGTTCGTCAGGTCGTGCAGGGCCCGCCCGTCGGCCATCCCCGCCACCAGGGCCTTCTCGGCGCGCTCGATCTCCTCGGCCGCGTCGATCGCCGCCTCGAACCGCCCCCGCGTCCCCACGACGACGCCGTCGTCGTCCCCCACCACCAGGTCACCGGGCGAGACCCGGACCCGGCCCAGCAGGACCTCGCGTCCGAAGGTGCCGGGGTCCCGGGTCGTGCCGGACATGGGTGTGGTGCCCCGCGCGTGCACGGGCAGCCCGATCCGACGCAGCCCGCGGAGGTCCCGGCAGTAGCCGTCGATCACGATGGCCGCGATCCCGCGGCGCTTCGCCTCGGTGGCGAACAGCTCCCCGGAGACCGCCTTCCTCAACGAGTTCGTCGCCACGACCAGCACCGCTCCCGGCTCAGCCTCGCGCAGGGCGACGAGCACGGGGAGGTGGTCGTCGTAGGCGAGCAGGGTGAAGGCGGGGCCTGCGAACGAGACGTCCGGGACCATCGCCCGGATAGCCGGGTCCACCACGGCGAGGCCCTTGTCCGCGTCACACAGCGAGGAGACCTGCACCGCGCGCAGCCGCTCGATCAACGTGTCCATGCCCCCATCCTGGCGGGTCAGCGGACGGTCGACAGCGCCCCCGGCACGATGTCCACGCGGACGGCCACGCGCGCCCCGAGCTCGAGCACCTCGCCGTCGATCTGCGCCGGCATCGGGTCGATGGTCGTGAACGCGTACTCCCGCACGCTGGGCTGCTCGCCGAGCCCCCGCAGCGCCGCCTTGGCCGCGGTCAGCGCGGTCCGCAGCTTCGAGCGGTGGGGGATGAGGACGACCTCGAAGACGCCGTCGTCCGGCTCGCCGTCCTCGGCCAGCGTCGCGAACTTGGCCATCTCGGGGATGTTGGCGAACACCAGGCTGTCGAAGGTCTGGGTGCGCCCGTCGACCTCGATGGCGAAGGGGTGGAACCGGGAGAACGCCCGCACCGTCGTGACGATCTCCTTGAACGACCCCTTGCCGCCGCGCTCCAGCTCCAGCGCGACGACGGGGGTGATCCCCAGCCCGATGTAGGAGTGCGCGTGGCTCACCTCGCCGTCGACGGTGAGGCGCAGCAGGTCCAGGCGGTCCGTCCTGCGGGCGACGATCGCGTCCAGCAGGGGCTGCCTGCCGACGACGCGGCGGTGGTCGTTCGCGTTCCCCGCCGCCAGCACCGCAGCCGACGCCGTGGTGTCGCCCGCCTTCATCAGGCCGTCGACGACCTCGTTGTACCCGCCGTCCCCGCTCACCGAGACGATCAGCGGGGACCCGGATCCGGCCTCCTCGCGCGCGATCTCCCGCGCGTGCCCGGCGTACTCGGTCGGCCGCAGCTCGACCGGCAGCTCGGACGCCCGCTCGGCCAGGCCGGACTTCAGTTCCTCGGCGCGCTCCAGCGCGTCCCCGGTGGAGTGGGGATTGAAGACGACCACGACACGATCGAAGGCATGCGCCATGCGCGAAGGCTATCCGGTTCGCACGTGAACGACCGGTTCTGAGCCCCGCTCCCGGAGCCCCAGCGCGGTGATGGCGGCCACCACGACGAGGAGGCCGATCCACTGGGTCGCGCTGGGGTCCACGCCGAGGAACACGATGCCCAGGACCGCGGCCGTCGCGGGGAACGACAGCTCCGCGAGCGTGGCCCGCGCGGCGGGGGTCTCCTTGAGCGCGATGTAGTACAGGACCAGGGCGAGCAGGCCGGGGATCAGCGCCAACAGCACCAGCGGCAGCACCTGGCTCCCGGTGATCGCGAGCGGCGCGCCCTGGATCCCGACGATCAGCGCCGACGCCGGTAACCCGATCGCGAACCGGAGCACCGTGACGTCCCGCGGCGCGGTCCGGACCCCCACCATCCGGCCGAGCACGGTACCCAGCCCCCACAGCACCGCGGCGCCGACCGCGAGCCCCGCCGCACCCAGCTCGCTCAGCTGGACCGCGAACGGGTTCGGGAACGCCACCAACCAGGCGCCGACCAACGCCGGGACCGCGATCAGCCAGTAGCCGCCGCGGACCCGCTCGCCGAGCAACGCGGCCGCCGCCACCACGGCGACCAGCGGCTGCAGCTTCTGGAGCACCAGCGGGGTCAGCGCGTCGCCGGTCGCGAAGGCCGCGGTGAACAGCGCGGTGGCCAAGGCACTCGAGCCTGCCCCGATGACGACGATCGCGATGCGGTCCCGCACCGACGACGCCCGGAACGCCCGCACCGCCGACGGGAGGAAGGGCAGCAGGAACACCACGGCGATCAGGTGCTCCCAGAACACCACCGTCGCCGCGGGCAACGCCCCCGCCAGAGGCGCCCGCAGCAACCCGTCCGTCCCCCAGAGCGCGGCCGCCGCCGCGACGAGCCAGGTCCGGTCGCGCGCCATGGACCACACAACCCCGGGAACCCGCGATCTATGCCAGGGTGGCGGGGTGGAGTCCGCTCGCCTCGATCGGTGGTTGTGGTCGGTGCGCCTGGCCAAGACCCGGTCGGACGCCGCGGCCGCCTGTCGGGGCGGGCACGTGCGCGTCAACGACCGCCCGGCCAAACCCGCCACCACGGTCCACCCCGGCGACCAGGTCCGCGCACGGGTGTACGAACAGACCCGGATCGTCGAGGTCGCGAAAGTGATCGACAAACGGGTCAGCGCCCCGGAGGCGCAGGCGTGCTACGTCGACCACACCCCGCCGCCCCCGCCGAAGGAGGCCCGCCCGGTCTTCGCGGTCCGAGACAGAGGCACCGGCCGCCCCACCAAACGCGAACGAAGGGCCCTGGACCAGCTCGGCGCCCTCCGCCCACCCCGCTGACCCGCCCCCAGATCGGCACCTTGCGACGGGGGTCGGGGGGCGTGGGCGAGAATGGCGGCATGTACGACCTGCTGTTCCGGCACGTTCTCCGCCGCATTCCCGCCGAGCCGATCCACGGCGTCGCGTTCGGCGCGATCCGTGGGGTCGCCGGGGCCCCGCTGATCGGGCCGCGGGTGGGAAAGCTGCTCACCGCGTCGGACCCGGTGCTGCAGACGCGGGCGTTCGGCGTCGACTTCCCGAACCCGCTCGGGCTCGCGGCGGGATTCGACAAGGACGCCCGCGGTCCGGTGGCCTTGAGCAGGCTGGGATTCGGGTTCGTCGAGCTCGGGACGATCACCGCACGCCCCCAGCCCGGCAATCCGAAGCCGCGGCTGTTCCGGCTCCCCGAGGACAAGGCGCTCGTCAACCGGATGGGGTTCAACAACTCCGGAGCCGACGCCGTCGCCGCCCGCCTCGCCGCCCTCCCTCCCGAGGGCAGGCCGGTCCTGGGCATCAACATCGGCAAGAGCAAGGTCGCCACCCCGGACGAGGCGATCGCGGACTACCGCTACAGCGCCCGTGCTCTCGGCCGGTTCGCCGACTACGTGGTCGTCAACGTGAGCTCGCCGAACACCCCCGGCCTCCGCGACCTGCAGCAGGTCGGAGTGCTCTCACCGCTGCTCGAGGCGGTGCGCGAGGAGCTCGTCGCCGCCGTGCCCGGCCGCACCGTCCCGCTCCTGGTCAAGATCACGACCGACCTCGCCGCGGAGGACGTCGACGCCGCGGCCGACATGACCGTCTCCCTCGGGCTCGACGGCGTCGTCGCCACGAACACGACCGTCTCCCGTTCCGGGCTGCGCACCCCCGCCGCCGAGGTCGACGCCCTCGGGGCGGGCGGTGTCTCCGGCCTCCCGCTCGCGGAGGCCGCGCACGCGGTCGTCGGGACGCTGAGGGCGAAGCTCGGCCCCGACCGCACCATCATCTCCGTGGGCGGGATCTTCACCGGAGAGGACGCCTACAGCCGCATCACCGCCGGGGCGTCCCTGGTGCAGTCCTACACCGGCTTCATCTACGGCGGCGCGGCCTGGCCCCGCACCGTCAACAAGGAGCTGGCGACCATTCTGCACAGAAACGCCCACCCGAGCGTCGCCGCGGCAGTCGGCACCACCACGTCCTGACGCGGAATGGGGCTGGGAACGCAAGAAAGCCCCGGAGCACACGGCTCCGGGGCTTTCTCGATGTTTGATGTCGGCGGCGACCTACTCTCCCACACCCTGGCGAGTGCAGTACCATCGGCGCTGGAGGGCTTAGCTTCCGGGTTCGGGATGGGACCGGGCGTTCCCCCTCCGCCATGA
>Ga0070665_100004575_pt1 | contig 14483 bp, 13 predicted proteins | sample KBSS13metaG_FD_65862 | JGI IMG/M metagenome (GOLD analysis project Ga0070665, IMG submission 65862) | Switchgrass rhizosphere microbial communities from Kellogg Biological Station, Michigan, USA - KBS S1-3 metaG | ecosystem: Host-associated > Plants > Roots > Rhizosphere > Soil ... | reverse complement strand
GATACGGTGATCGACGCCAACGAGGCGGCGATCGGTGCGGGCGTTGCGACCGGCTTCCAGTTCACGGCCGCCAATGCCGATGCCTTCATGCAGGCGATCCGGCGAGTCGTCGCATTGCATGCCGACAGACCGGCATGGTTGTCGCTGCAGAAGCAAGGCATGAAGGCCGACGTCTCCTGGGCGCGCAGCGCAAAACGCTACGCCGAACTCTACAAGACCCTGATAGCGAGGAAGCAGGCACTGGCATGATCCGTACCGTCGAAACCACCCCCTATGCCGACCAGAAGCCGGGCACGTCAGGCCTGCGCAAGAAGGTGCCGGTCTTCCAGCAGCCCAACTACGCCGAGAACTTCATCCAGTCGGTGTTCGATTCCCTGAAGGGCTTCAAGGGCAAGACGCTGGTGATCGGCGGCGACGGCCGCTACTTCAACCGCGAGGTGATCCAGATCGCCATCGCCATGGCGGCAGCCAACGGCTTCGGCAAAGTCATCGTCGGGCAGGGCGGCATTCTGTCGACGCCCGCCGCCTCGCACGTCATCCGCAAATACAAGGCGTTCGGTGGACTGATCCTGTCGGCCAGCCACAATCCCGGCGGGCCGCACGAAGATTTCGGCATCAAGTACAATATCGGCAATGGCGGCCCGGCGCCGGAAAAGATCACCGACGCGATTTTTGAACGCACCAAGACGATCGCCAGCTACAAGATAGCCGATATCGCCGTGATCGACATCGACAAGACAGGTACGGTCAAGGCCGGCGATATGAGCGTCGATGTGATCGATCCGGTCACCGACTATGCAGCCCTGATGGAGACGCTGTTCGACTTCCCGGCGATCAGCAAGATGTTTGCCGGCGGATTCCGCATGCGCTTCGACGCCATGCACGCGGTGACCGGTCCTTACGCCAAGGAGATCCTCGAGAACCGGCTTGGCGCGGCCAAGGGCACGGCGCGCAATTTCAAGCCGCTGCCGGATTTCGGCGGCCATCACCCTGATCCCAATCTGGTCCATGCCAAGCATCTCTATGACGAGATGATGGGCAAGGACGCGCCGGATTTCGGCGCTGCGTCGGACGGCGACGGCGACCGCAATCTGATCATCGGTAAGGGCATCTTCGTGACGCCGTCGGATTCGCTGGCGCTGCTTGCCGCCAACGCGCATCTGGCGCCGGGTTACCGCGCCGGCCTGAAGGGCATCGCCCGCTCGATGCCCACCAGCGCGGCCGCCGACCGCGTCGCCGAAAAGCTCGGCATCGGCATGTACGAAACGCCGACCGGCTGGAAGTTCTTCGGCAACCTGCTCGACGCCGGCATGGCTACCATCTGCGGCGAGGAAAGTGCGGGCACCGGCTCGGATCATGTCCGCGAGAAGGACGGCCTGTGGGCAGTGCTGCTGTGGCTCAACATCCTTGCGGTGCGCAAGGAGAGCGTGAAGGACATCGTCGAAAAGCATTGGGCCGAGTACGGCCGCAACTACTATTCGCGCCACGACTACGAGGCGGTCGAGACCGAGCGCGCCAATGCGCTGGTCGACGAGTTGCGTGCGAAGCTCGGCGCGCTGCCGGGCACCAAGGTCGGCAAGCTCAAGATAGCGGCAGCCGACGACTTCGCCTACCACGATCCGGTCGACAAGTCGGTCAGCAGCCACCAGGGCATCCGCGTGATGTTCGATGGCGGCTCGCGCGTGGTGTTCCGGCTGTCGGGCACCGGCACCTCGGGCGCAACGCTGCGCGTCTACATCGAGCGCTTCGAGCCCGATGCCAAAAAGCACGGCATCGAAACGCAGGCAGCGCTTGCCGACCTGATCGCTGCCGCCGACGACATCGCCGGCATCCGCAAGCACACCGGCCGAAACGAGCCCACCGTCATCACGTGAGAACGGAAATGAAGGCCAATCTCCCCCCTTGCGGGGGAGATGTCCGGCAGGACAGAGGGGGGCAACGTAGAGCGCCCCCCGAAATGTCTTGCAAGAAGTACGCTATCGCTTTTCGCCCGCCTCCCTCGGGGCCTCGCCGAGCCGATTTGCGTCGAGTTCCTTCGCGCCCCCCTCTGTCCTGCCGGACATCTCCCCCGCAAGGGGGGAGATCGGCTGTCGGCAAACTCGGTGCCCATCAATGAGCGCCGCCCCACAACTCTTCGGCGCGTTTCCCGACACCTCCGGCGTGCGCTTCACGGCACAGTCGCAGACCGCCAGCCGCATCTGGGTTTCGCTGTTCGATCATGACGGCAATCACGAGGCCGAGCGCCTGGCGATGCAGCCGGCGGGCGACGGCGTGCACACGCTGTTCGTCGAAGGGCTTTTGGCCGGCGCCCGCTACGGGCTGCGCGCCGACGGCGACTACGATCCGGACCGGGGGCTCTGGTTCGATCCCGACAGACTGCTGGCCGATCCCTATGCCGTGAGGATCGACCGCCCCTATGCCTACGATGCGCGGCTCGCTGCACCACGTGGCGCGGGCGGCGATACAGCGCCACTGATGCCCAAAGCGATTGTCACCGAGCTGCCGCCGGCGCTCGCGGCCAAGCCGTCGCTGCTGACGCCGGGTGGCCTGGTCTATGAGGCTCATGTCCGCGCGCTGACCATCCGCCACCCTGATATCCCGGAGACATTGCGCGGGACGGTCGCGGCGCTGGCGCATCCGGCAATCATCGAGCATCTGCAAAAGCTCGGCGTGTCGGCGGTCGAGCTGATGCCTGTCGTTGCCTGGATCGACGAGCGGCATTTGCCGCCGCTCGGTCTTCGCAATGCCTGGGGCTACAACCCCGTCACCTTCAAGCCGCTCGATCCGCGGCTCGCGCCGGGCGGCATTGTCGAACTGCGCGACACGGTCGCCGCACTTCACCATGCCGGGATCGCCGTCGTTCTCGACCTCGTCTTCAACCATACCGGCGAAAGCGACAGGCTGGGCCCGACGCTGTCGCTGCGCGGGCTCGACAATGAGAGCTTCTACCGCCACATGCCGGACAATCCGGGCGTGCTGGTCAACGACACCGGCACCGGCAACACCATCGCCTGCGACAGCCGCCCGGCCGCTATGCTCATCCTCGATGCGCTGCATCACTTCGTGCTTTATGCCGGTATCGACGGCTTCCGCTTCGACCTCGCGACCGTGCTCGGGCGAACCGGCCATGGCTTCGATGCAAAGGCGCCGCTGCTGCATGCGATCATCGCCGACCCGGTGCTCGCCGGCCGCGTGCTGATCGCCGAGCCCTGGGATGTCGGGCAGGGCGGCTACCAGCTCGGCAATTTCCCGCCGCCCTTCCTCGAATGGAATGACCATTTCCGCGACGATGTCAGGCGCTTCTGGCGCGGCGACGGCGGCATGATCGGAGCGCTGGCGACGCGGCTTGCCGGCTCGTCCGATGTCTTCTTGCGGGAGGGACAACCGACGACGCGCTCGGTCAACTTCATTGCTGCCCATGACGGGCTGACGCTCGCCGACCTGACCAGCCACGAGCGCAAGCACAACGAGGCCAATGGCGAGAACAACCGCGACGGCCATGACGAGAACCTGTCGTGGAACAACGGCGTCGAGGGCGACACGTCGGATGCCGCGATCGTCGAAGCCCGCAAGCGCGACCGCCGCGCGCTCCTGTCGACGCTGTTCGCCTCGCGCGGCACCATCATGCTGACGGCCGGCGACGAGTTCGGGCACAGCCAGCACGGCAACAACAATGCCTATGCGCAGGACAATGAGGTGACCTGGCTGGACTGGCAGGGCCGCGATCTCGATTTGCAGGCGCATGCCGAGACACTGGGCGCGTTCCGCGCGCGCTGGCGCGCCAGGCTCGGCGCCGACACGCGCTTTCTCGACGGCAAGCTCCTGACGGGCGGCCTCAGGGATGTCGAATGGCTGTCCGAGGCAGGCTACCTGCTTGATGCGACCGCCTGGGAGCAGCCCGACCGGCATCGCCTCACCATGGTGCTGGCCTCGCCCGATGGCGGGCGGATCGCGATCCTTATCAACGGCGATCGCCGCGCCGGTATCTTTGCGGTGCCGGCGCGCCAAGGCTTGCGCTGGTCCGTCGCCGCCGGCACCGAGCGCGACATTGCCAGGCGCCTCGACGATGGCGGGTTGTTGATCGCCGGGCGCTCGGTGGTCTACCTCAGCGAGGAAGCGGAGACCCCGGCATGAGCGAGACAGGCAATGATTGGTGGCGCGGCTGCGTCATCTACCAGGTCTACCCGCGCTCGTTCCAGGACAGCACCGGCGACGGCTCCGGCGATCTCTCGGGCATCGTCGCACGGCTGCCGCATGTCGCCTCGCTCGGCGTTGACGCGGTCTGGCTGTCGCCCTTCTTCAAGTCGCCGATGGCCGATATGGGCTACGACGTGTCCGACTACACCGCCGTCGATCCGATGTTTGGATCGATCGAGGATTTCGACCGGCTGGTCGCCGAGGCGCACCGTCTCGGGCTGAAGGTGATTATCGACCAGGTGCTGTCGCACACCTCGGACCAGCACGACTGGTTCAAGGAGAGCCGCGCCAGCCGCGATAACCCCAAGGCCGATTGGTACGTGTGGGCCGATGCCAAGCCGGACGGCACCGCACCGACCAACTGGCTGTCGGTGTTCGGCGGCCCGGGCTGGGAGTGGGACGGCACGCGCAAGCAATACTACATGCACAATTTCCTGGCCTCGCAGCCGGACCTCAACTTCCACACGCCCGAGGTCCAGGACGCGCTGCTCGAGACCGTCCGCTTCTGGCTGGAGCGCGGCGTCGACGGGTTTCGGCTGGACACCGTGAACTACTATGTCCACGACAAGAAGCTGCGCAACAATCCACCGCTGCCGCGCACCCGCTCGGCCGGCATTCCCGACGTCAATCCGTACGGCTACCAGCAGCATCTGCATGACAAGACGCAGCCCGAAAACATTGATTTCCTGAAGCGATTCCGTGCGCTGATCGACGGTTACGGCGCGCGCATGGCGGTTGGCGAGGTCGGCGATGAGGGCCGCTCTCTGGCGACGGTGGCGGCCTATACGTCCGGCGGCGACAAATTGCAGATGTGCTACACCTTTGACCTGCTCGGCCCCGAATTCTCGGCGGCGCATGTCAGGAAATGCGTGACGGCCTTCGAGCAGCAGGTCGTCGACGGCTGGATCTGCTGGGCCTTCTCCAACCACGACGTGGTGCGCCATGTCTCGCGCTGGCTGCGGCCGGGCGATGACGCCGAGGCGATGGCCAAATTCGCGATCGACCTGCTGGTTTCGCTGCGGGGCTCGATCTGCCTCTACGAAGGCGAGGAGCTCGGCCTGCCGGAGGCCGAGATCGCCTTCGAAGATTTGCGCGATCCCTATGGCATCCGCTTCTGGCCGGCCTTCAAGGGGCGCGACGGCTGCCGAACGCCCATGCCCTGGGAGAGCGCCGCGCCGAATGCCGGCTTCACGACGGGCAAGCCGTGGCTGCCGGTGCCCGACACGCACCGCGCCCGCGCGCTCGATGTGCAGCAAGGCGATGCAGCGTCGGTGCTGGCGCATTATCGCGGGGCGCTGACGTTCCGGCGCGCGCATCCGGCGCTGGTGAGCGGCGCCATCGAATTCCTCGACGCCGAGGATGACGTGCTGGCCTTCATCCGCAGCACCGACAGCGAGCGATTGCTGTGCCTCTTCAACTTCGCCGGCGAGTCGGCGGAATGGGCTGTTCCGGCCGAGCTCGCTCAGTTGCAAATGCTGGAAGCGTCAGGGCAGGGGGCGCGCATCGAGGGGATGGCGGTCATGCTGGATCCGCTGTCGTCCTGCTTCGCCCAACTTGGCTGACTCGAACCGCTAAGGCGCACGCGGAATAAAATTCTATCGCTTCCTTGCCTTTGAAACGTCGTTCCTTAAATCCCGGAATAGTTTCTGCCACATGTGCCGTCATCCCAGGACGCCGGCATTCCGGTGGCCGTCGAAAGCAAGGTCAATGACAATGAAATGGCTGAAATCAATTCTCATCGCTGGCGCCGTCAATCTGCTCGCCGTCGCCGCCGCCAATGCCGGCGCTGATTTTGACAAGATCAAGCAGGCGGGTGCGCTGAGGATCGGCACCGAAGGCACCTACGCGCCGTTCACCTACCATGACGGCGCCACCAACGAGCTGGTCGGCTTCGACGTCGAGATCGGCAAGGAGATCGCCAAGCGCATCGGCGTGAAGGCCGAGTTCCAGGAGGGGCCGTGGGACGGCCTCATCGCCGGGCTCGACGCCGACCGCTACGACGCGGTCATCAACCAGGTCGGCATCACCGAGGCGCGCAAGGCGAAGTACGACTTCTCCAACCCCTACATCGCCTCCAAGGCCGTGCTGATCGTTCGCGCCGACAATGCCGACATCAAGAGCTTTGCTGACCTCAAGGGGAAGAAGGCGGCGCAGAGCCTGACCTCCAACTTCGGCAAGCTCGCCGAGGCCTCGGGCGCCGAGCTCGTCGGCACGGAAGGCTTCGACCAGTCGATCCAGCTCGTGCTCAACGGTCGCGCCGACGCCACCATCAACGACAGCCTGTCCTTCTACGATTTCAAGAAGCATCAGCCGGATGCCAATGCGAGAATCGTCGCCGAGCAGGAGAATGCCGACTATTCCGGCGTGATCGTGCGCAAGGGCGATCCGGAGCTGGTCGCCGCCATCAACAAGGCGCTCGACGAGATCAAGGCCGACGGCACCTACAAGAAGATCGCCGACACGTATTTCGGGCAGGACGTCTCGCAGTAACCGCTTGCCGATCGGCCGGCCCCGGTCACGGCCGGCCATCTCGACGGAATAGATGGAGCGGCGCGCTTCCGGCGCGCCGCTCCGTTCGTTGTGATAAGCGTTTCGTCGCCCGAAGCGTCAACCAGCCTTCATCGAGGGGATTGCCGTGCCGCATTGGCTGCAACTCATGCTGGAATCGCTCGGCCCGCTGCTGTGGGCCGCGCTTGTCTTCACCGCGCCGCTGACGCTGCTTTCCTTCGCGTTCGGCCTCGCGGTCGGGCTCGGAGCCGCGCTGCTGCGCCTGTTCGGTCCGGCTCCGCTCGCGGCGGTCGTCCGCTTCTATGTGTGGATCATCCGCGGCACGCCGCTGCTCGTGCAGCTTTTCCTGATTTTCTACGGCCTGCCCTCGCTCGGCGTCACGCTGGATGCGTTTCCCGCGGCGCTGATCGGCTTCACGCTCAATGTCGGGGCGTATACGTCGGAGATCATTCGCGCCGTCATCGGCTCGGTGCCGAGGGGCCAATGGGAGGCCGCCTATTCGATCGGCATGACCTGGCCGCAGGCGATGCGCCGCACGATCCTGCCGCAGGCCGGGCGCGTCGCCGTGCCGCCGCTGTCGAACACCTTCATCTCGCTGGTCAAGGATACTTCGCTCGCCGCAGCCATCACGCTGCCCGAGTTGTTCCGTGCAGCCCAGCGCATCGTCGCGGTGACCTATGAGCCGCTGATACTCTACGTTGAGGCAGCGCTCATCTACCTCGCGCTGAGCTCCGTCCTGTCGGCGCTGCAGGTCCGGCTGGAGCGGCGGCTCGGGCGCTACGGTGGTTTCCTGGAGGCCCGCTCATGATCGAGCTCAAGGAAATCGAGAAGCGGTTCGGCGACAATCTGGTCTTGAAAGGCGTCAGCGTCGTCATCGCCGAGGGTACCGTCACCGCGCTGGTCGGACCCTCCGGCGGCGGCAAGAGCACGCTGCTGCGCTGCATCAACCTGCTCGAGATTCCGACCTCGGGTTCGGTCCGCATCGGTGACGACATGCTGACCTTCCGGCCGGGCGGCAAGGTCGCATCGCGCGACATCCAGCGCCTGCGCCGCCAGACCGGCATGGTGTTCCAGAACTTCCAGCTTTTTCCGCACCGCACGGCGATCGAGAACGTCATGGAGGGGCTGATCACCGTTCAGAAATGGCCGCTCGCCAGGGCGCGCGAGCGCGCGCTTGCGCTGCTCGACAAGGTCGGGCTGGCCGAGAAAGCCGATGCCTGGCCGTCGACGCTGTCAGGCGGCCAGCAGCAGCGCGTGGCGATTGCGCGGGCGCTCGCCCCTTCGCCAAAAGTGCTGCTGTGCGACGAGCCGACCTCGGCGCTCGATCCGGAACTCGCCGAGGAGGTTGTCGAAGTGCTCGCCCAACTGGCGCGCGAGGGCACCACCATGGTGATGGCCACGCATGATCTCAGGCTCGCCTCGCAGATTGCCAACGAGGTGGTGTTCCTGGAAGCCGGCACCGTGGTCGAGACTGGCCCGGCCAGCGCCGTGTTCGGCAATCCCCAGCGCGAGCGTACGAAACGCTTCATCGCCACCTTGCGGCAAGAGCAGGCGGCCGGCGCCGCCTGATACCTGGCAACCCCCCGATTTGAATTGGAGAAACCCCATGCCCACACCGCTTTTTGAAATCCCACTGATCCGCATCGACGGCTCCGCCGCTTCGCTGACCGACTACGCCGGCAGCGTGCTGCTGATCGTCAACGTTGCATCCAAATGCGGGCTGACCCCTCAGTATGAAGGGCTGGAGTCGTTGTATCGCACGTATCGGGAGCGCGGCTTCGCGGTGCTGGGCTTCCCCGCCAACGACTTCAAGGGCCAGGAGCCCGGCTCGGACGCCGAGATCAGCGCGTTCTGCCGCTCCGTCTACGGGGTCGAATTTCCGATGTTCGCCAAGATCGAGGTGACCGGCGAGCACACGCATCCGCTCTACAAGGCATTGCTCGAAGCCCAGCCGCACGCCGAAGGCGACAGCGCGAAAGACCCGCAAGCGGATACCATCGACGAAGTCCATTGGAACTTCGAAAAATTCCTGGTCGACCGCTCGGGAAGCGTGGTCAGGCGCTTTGTCCCCGACATCAAGCCCGAGGACAGGGCTGTCGTCGGGGCGATCGAGGCCGCCCTCGGCGATTGACGCCGCGCGCGGGCAGCGCCTCTTGACTCGACCGTCGATCCGACCCACGGTGAAACCGGTTTCACCAGCGTCAAGAGCGGAGCGTGCGGCTCGATCTCAGCATCTTGGTTCCCTATGTCGGCTTCCTCGCGCAAGGGGCGCTGCTGACCGTCTGGATTTGCGCGCTGTCGCTCATCGGCAGTTTTGTGCTGGGGGCCGTCGTTGCCATCGCCCGGACGTCATCGTCAAAACTCGCGCGCCGGTTGGCCTTCGCCTATGTCGACCTGTTCCGCAACATCCCGTTCATCGTGCAGCTGTTCTTCTTCTACTATGGGCTGCCGGAGATCGGCATCTATATCGACGCGCTGACGACCGGCGTCGTCGCGCTGTCGATCGCCGGCGGCGCCTACGCTTCCGACGCCATCCGTGCCGGCATACTGGCGATCGACAACGGCATCCTCGAAGCCGCCGAGGTGAGCGGGCTGTCGAAGCGCGTCGTCTTCACGCACATCGTGCTGCCGATCGCCTTGCGCACTTCGGTGCGGCCGCTCGGCTCGGTACTGATCAACATGGTCCTGACCTCGTCGATCCTGTCGACCATCACCGTGAACGAGCTCACCGGCCAGGCCAAGATCGTGGCGTCCGACACGTTCCGGCCGTTCGAGGTCTATGCGGCGCTGCTGATCGTCTATGCGGCGCTGACCTGGCTGGTTTCGATCGGCATCGGCATGCTCCACCGCCGGCTCAACCGCGACATGCAGCCGGACGTGCGCTGATGCGTTACGCGGACTTCACGCCCTACGATCTCGTGCTGCTCCTGCAAGGGCTGGGCGTCACCGTCGGGCTGTTCCTCGCGACCTCGCTGATCGGCATCCTTGTCGGCACAGCCTGGGCGATCGTGCGCTTCTACCGCGTGCCGGTGCTGACGCCGGCAATCACCTTCCTGGCGGAGCTGCTCAAGAACTCGCCGGTGCTGGTGCAGCTGTTCCTGGTGTTCTTCGGCTTTCCGGCCTTCTTCCACCTGAATGTCACCCCGGTCGAGGCGGCCACCATCACGCTGTCGGCCAACACCGCAGCCTTCGTCTACGTGATCGCCGTCGCGGCGATCGAGTCGGTCGGCCGCGACCAGATCGAGGCGGCGCGGGTGTTCGGGCTGACGCGCTGGCAGGTGCTGCGCCACATCATCGGCGCGCAGGCGGCCGCCTTCTCAGCCGGGCCGTTGGTGGCGCTGATGGTCAACCAACTGCAGGTGACGTCGCTGATCTCGGTGATCGGCGTCATGGACCTCGCCAAGATCGGCGCGAACCTCAACATGCGGACGCTGAAGCCGTTCATCGTGTGGACCGTCGTCGGCATCCTCTACTACCTCGCCGCCAAACTGGTGGCGACGATCGGCGCCCGCGTCGAGAACCATTTGCGCTCACACAGCGCGTTCCGGGGGCTTTGACATGATCGAGGCGACCGATGTCAGGAAAGCGTTCGGCAAGGCGGTCGTGCTCGACGGCGTCAATTTGACGGTACAGCCGGGCGAGGTCGTGTCGATACTCGGTTCGTCGGGCTCGGGCAAGTCGACGCTGATCCGCTGCATCAACGGCCTGGAGCGGCTGGACGGCGGCAAGATCAAGGTCGACGGTTTCGACGTTTCGGTGCCGGGCCAGCTCGCCGAAGCGCGCAAGCGCTCCGGCACCGTGTTCCAGCTGTTCAACCTCTATCCGCACATGACGGCGCTGGGCAATATCACGCTCGTGCCGATGGAGGTGCTGAAAAAGCCGCGCGCGCAAGCGGAAGCCGAGGGCAGGGCGCTGCTCGCCTCGGTCGGGCTCGCCGACCGTGCCGACGCTTATCCGGCGCAGCTTTCCGGCGGCCAGCGCCAGCGCGTCGGCATCTGCCGGGCGCTCGCCATGCAGCCGCGCTATCTGCTGCTCGACGAGGTGACCAGCGCGCTCGATCCCGAGATGACGGCGGAAGTGCTGGCGATCCTTGCCAAGCTCGCCGAGCAGGGCACCACCATGCTCTTCGTCACCCACGAGATCGAGTTCGCCAGGCAGATTTCCAACCGCGTGGTCTTTCTCGAAAAGGGAACGTTGCTGGTCGACCTGCCGACGAAGCAATTCTTCGATCCGGCGGGCGGGTTGGCGCAGCCGCGTGTCGCGCAGTTCCTGTCCAAAATGCGTAAAACCGAGAATCCATAGATGCTGCTTGTCGCCAATGCCGAGGCCTGGCCGGGCTTCCAGACCACCGTCGATCTCCTGAGATCGGGCAGCGACAGCCTTGCCGCGCTGGTCGCCGGCATCGGCCGCGTCGAGGCCGACGCCAGGGTGCGCAGCGTCGGCTATGGCGGTTGGCCGAACATGCTGGGCGAGATGGAGTGCGACGCCGCCGTCATGGACGGCGACACGCGTGAGATCGGCTCGGTCGGCGCTGTCCCCGACACCATCCACGTTGCAGCCCTTGCCCATGAGGTGATGAAGCGCCTGCCGCATGTGATGCTGACCGGCGCCGGCGCGCGCCGCTTTGCGACCGAAATCGGCCTGCCGCTCGACAATGTGCTGCTCGACGACAGCAAGCGCGTCTGGCGCGAGCGGCTGGAGCAAGAGCTTTCGCCGCAAGAGCTGGCCAGCTTTCCCGACATCGCGCTGGCGGCGCTGAGCCGGGCGATCACGGATCCCGAGCGCGTGCGCGACACCACCGTCTTCATCGCGGCCGACGCCGCGCGCGGCATCCATGCCGCGACCTCGACCTCCGGCTGGGCGTGGAAATATCCGGGACGGCTCGGCGACAGCCCGATCCCCGGCGCCGGCTTCTATGCCGACAGCCGCTATGGCGCTGCCGCCTGCACGCACACCGGCGAGATGACGATGCGCTGCGCCACCGCGCGCACCGTCGTGCTCGCCATGAAGCTCGGCCGCTCGCTTGCCGATGCGGTGCAACTCGCGGTCGAGGAACTGGCCGAGCTCGACCACGGATTTCTGGGCGGCGTGGTCATCCACGCCGTCGATGCCAACGGCAATCACGAGGTCGTCAATTTCCGGTGCCCCGGCGAGATACGCTTCTGGCTCTGGGAGGATGGCATGTCCGAGCCGGAATTGCGGACAGCAAGAAACGCATAATCAATGAGAGGAGTGAACATGAAACGCATTCTTACTGCCTTGGCTGCGCTGGCGCTGATTGCCGGCTCGGCCGTCCCGTCGCTTGCCGGCATGCTGGAGGACATCCGCTCGCGCGGCACGGTGCGCATCGGCGTGTCGCTCGGCGGCGAGCCGATCGGCTTCCGCGACGACCAGAACAATCCGGTCGGCTACGATGTCGAGGTCGCCAAGCTGCTCGCCGAAAAGCTCGGCGTGCCCTTCGAGTTCACCGACGTGTCGGGCGACGCCCGCATCTCCATGCTGGTCTCGGGCCAGCTTGATATCGTGGTGGCCAACACGTCGGCGACGCTCGAGCGCGCCAAGAGCGTCGACTTCACAATCCCCTACAATCGCGCCGGGCTGCGGGTCATCGTGCAGGCCGATTCCGGCATCAAGACGCTGGCTGACCTCGCCGGCAAGAAAGTGCTGGTCGGGCGCGGCACAACAGGCGAGATCTTCATCAAGAAGGCGGCGCCGGACGCCGAACTGGTCTATGTCGACACGTTCGCGCCGGACGGCGTGCTGCTGCTGCAGCAGAAACGCGTCGACGCGGCGATCGAGGATTCCTCGCTGCTCGATTACCTCGCCACCAAGAACCCGTCGCTGGTGACCATCCCCGGCCTCTTCTCGAACGATCCAATCAGCATCGCGGTGGCCAAGGGCGACCCGGAATTCGTGCGCTGGCTGGATATGTTCGTGTCGGAATACATCCAGTCCGGCGCCTATGAGGCCAACTACAAGAAATGGTGGGGCGAAAGCGCGAACCCGCCGGCGCTCAACCCGATCTGGTGAGTGCGACAAAAGACGGCAGCATGGTCGGCGGTACACGAAACCAGGGATCGCCGACCATCTCCGACGTCGCGGAACGGGCAGGGGTGTCTCGCGCAGTCGTATCGCGGGCGCTGTCGCCCGAGCCGCGGCCGGTCTCGGCCGACAAGCGCGAGCGCGTGCTGCGGGCTGCCGCCGAGCTCGGCTTCAAGCCGAACCTTCTGGCCCAGAGCCTCGTCTCGAAGTCGGTCAATCTCGTCGCGGTGGTGGTCAACCACATCCACGATTTCTCCGACCTCGACCTCTTCGACCTGCTCATCGACCGCATCCAGTCGACCGGCAAGCAGGTGATCCTGGTCCGCGTCGGTTCGGTCGCGCGGGTCGAGGAATTCCTGCGCCAGGGCATCGCCTATCACGTCGACGCAGCCCTGGTGCTGTCCGATTTCGCCGACGCCGCGACGGTGCGCGCGATGTTCCGCACCGATCACGTGATCATGCTCAACGGCCGCCACGACGGCCTGTCGCCGGCGGTCATGCCCGACGAGAACAAAGGCATCGCGGAGGCCGTCGCCGATGCCGCGGCGAAAGGGGTGCGGCGGGCGGCGCTGCTCACCGGCCGGCGCACGTCCGCCGTCGAGCGTGCCCGCATCCGGTCCTACCGTTCGAACCTCAAGCGGCAGGGCATCGCCCTCATCCGCGAGGTGCAGGGCGACTATTCCTACAGGAGCGGGCATGAAGCGGCCGCGGCGCTGGTCGGCGACGACGCACCCGATGCGGTGTTCTGCACGTCTGACGCTATGGCGATGGGCGTGCTCGACGCCCGCCGCGCCGATTTCCCGAACGATCGTCCGAGCCGCTTCCGGCTCTACGGCTTCGACAATCTGTCGCTGATGGATTGCGATGCCTATCCCATCGCCTCGATCGGTTACGACAAGCGGACCTATGTCGATGAGATCATCAGCATCCTGGCCGAACTGGAAAAATTCGGCTTGCGGCACCGGCCGGTGCTCGTGCCGACCACGTTCGTGCCGCGGGCGACTGCCTGAAAATTGAGCTACGGCACCAGCAACAGGCGCAGGCCGGCGAAGCCGAAGAATGCCGCCAGCACACCCTCGATCCAGCGTCGCGCGCGGCGGTAAAGGCGCACCATCGGCGCCGTCGAGAAGACGATCGCGTAGCCGCAGAAAATCGTTACGCTCAGCACGGCGCAGCCGGCGAGGATCGCGACGACATTGTGCCACGAGGCGCCGGGGCCGAGGCCGAGCGTCATCAGCGCGATCCATCCCAGCACCGCCTTGGGGTTGCCGAGGTGCATCAGCAGGCCGCGCCGGTAGAGCGCCGATCGTGACGCCGCCGCTTCGCCGGCCACTGGGCGCGCCGCCGCGTCGGACATCAGGGCCGCCCGTCCTGCCTTGAGCGCCAGGAACAGCAGGTACAGCCCGCCGAATATTTTCAGGACGATCAGCGCCTCCGCATAGCGCGTGAGGATCGCCGAAACGCCGGTGGCGGCCATCATGCCCCAGAAGATGGAGCCGGTGATGACCCCGGCTGCCAGCGTGAGCGCGGCCTGCCGGCCCTGATGCATCGCTGCACCCATGATGCGCATGTTGCTCGGGCCGGGACTGCCGGCCGCGATCACATAGGCCGTGAAAACAAGCAGCAACTGGTGCGGGTCGACGGTCATTGATACGTGCTTTCGGGCGGGCAGGCGGATGAATCTAGCGTGATGGGCTACCACGAACGCGGTGGTGGTGGGTAGGCCAGTTTGAGGG
>Ga0070665_100004573_pt1 | contig 14488 bp, 12 predicted proteins | sample KBSS13metaG_FD_65862 | JGI IMG/M metagenome (GOLD analysis project Ga0070665, IMG submission 65862) | Switchgrass rhizosphere microbial communities from Kellogg Biological Station, Michigan, USA - KBS S1-3 metaG | ecosystem: Host-associated > Plants > Roots > Rhizosphere > Soil ... | reverse complement strand
TCACGACCCTGCGCTTGACGGCCTTCTTCGCCATCTTGCGCTTGACGGCCTTCTTCACGACCCTGCGCTTGACGGCCTTCTTCGCCATCTTGCGCTTGACGGCCTTCTTCACGACCCGGCGCTTGACCGCCTTCTTCGCGATGGCCTTCTTCACGACCCGGCGCTTGACCGCCTTCTTCACGACACGGCGCTTGATCGCCTTCTTCGCGATGGCCTTTTTCGCCATCTTGCGCTTGACGGCCTTCTTCACGACCCGGCGCTTGATCGCCTTCTTCGCGATGGCCTTCTTCACGAGCTTGCGCTTGATCGCCTTCGCCACGATCCTTCGCTTGATCGCCTCCTTCACCGCCGGGTTTGCGTCCCCGGGAATCATCGACAAAATATCGGTCATTGCATCTTCTCCTGTCTAAGTTGGCGCGACTGTTTTATGAGACTTCTAGTCTTATGAGACTTCTACTCCTGGCAGTTGCGTCGGCTTTGCCGATCGGCGTCGTAAATTGCCACGACCCTCTTGACAAACCCGTTGCTACCTGCCGTGTGAATTCTTAGCCACATTTCGTCGTATTGCAAGTCGCATCGCCAATTTTTCGGGCTTTGCATCCCGAGAATTGCAAATACGCACAGGCTAAGGTGGCGATAAGAGTGCAGTTGCAGCAATGTACGACTGCCTCGATGACGTCGCCGCAGTGAAGCGATGAGCGCGTTTGCCGACGCCGACCCTCGTCAATGCCGGGCCGGGAGTCGCAGTTGGAACTCATCACGCACGCCTGTGTAGCAGCGCTACGCAGGCGAGAGGTTGCCCGCAACGAACGCCGGACGCGATCGTGGAGAGGAAGTCGGCTGGCACGCCGGCTCGACGAGGCCCCAGCCCGGGCAACGAGTCGTGCGCGGCTGCACCGGATCGACGTGTTGCCGTGCGTCGTGGAGTCCCTAACGGATCCGATCGCTCATCATTGGAGCAACGCACGAAGTCGCGCCGCTGTCCGGTGCGGGAACCAGGCTTGGTGTCGCTCCACCTACGCCTCGGCCGCGCAGTGAGTCCGCCATGACACCACCGACGAATCCTTCTATTCGCTATTCGCGCGTACCGGGGGCCGACGGCTGTTCGACCGCGGCTCGGAACTTCGTACGGCAGGCGCTCCGCCTCCCGTCCTGTCCTTGCCGGCGCGGTGCACCTTGGCGCGCGCGGAAGAACCGGGCGCAGTGTCGCTCACGATGCGCAGCTTCTGTCCGGCGCTGAGGCGATTCTGCGTAAGGCTGTTCCAGCGCGATATTTCCTGTGCCGAAACGCCATAGCGCGAAGCCACCGCAGGCAGTGTGTCGCCGCGCCTCACCGTGTAGTAGAACGTGCGGCCCGCCGGAACGCTCGTGAAGACAGCCTGCGTCAACGTATTCGCCGTCTCGGCATTCGGGCGCTGCGCGGGAACGAGCAGCACGTGGCCGACCGGCACGCGCGCCCGCGGACCGATGCCGTTTACGGACATCAGCGTCTCCACCGACATGGCGTAGCGACTCGCGACCTGGGGCAGCGTCTCGCCGGCCTTCAGCCGGTAGGCCTGCCAACTCACCAGCGGCTGGTCGATCAGCTCCAGCTTGGCGGCGAACGTCTCCGCGTTGTCGATCGGCAGGAGGATGGCGTATTCGTCGGCACCGGCGATCACCGGGCGATTGTGCTGCGGATTGAGCGCGAGGAAGTCGTCGAGCTTCATCTCCGCCAGTTCGGCGGCGGCCTTCACGTCCATCTTCTTGCTCGTGTGAACCACCGCGAAATAAGGCGCGTCCGGCAGGTCGCCGATCGACAGGCCGTAGCTCAGCGGGTCGGCGACGATGTTTTTGACGGCCTGCAGCTTGGGCACGTAGTTCTGCGTTTCGACGGGGACCTTCTGCAGGCTCGCCAGGTCGGTCGGCAATCCCTGCGCGCGGTTTCGCGCGATCGCACGGCGAACGTTGCCCTCGCCCCAGTTGTACGCTGCCAGCGCAAGCTGCCAATCATCGAATTCGTCATGCAGCTTCTGCAGGTAGTCGAGCGCGGAAGATGTCGCGGCCAGCACGTCACGGCGGGAATCGAACCACCATGTCTGCTGAAGCCCGAAGTGCTGCCCCGTCGACGGCATGAACTGCCACATGCCCGCTGCGCGCGCGACGGACATTGCATTCGGGTTGAACGCGCTTTCGACCATCGGGAGGAGCGCGATCTCGGATGGCATGCCACGGCCCTCGACCTCCGCGACGATGTGATAGAGGTAGCGTCGGCTGCGCTCGACCATGCGCCCCACGTAATCCGGCCGGTCCGCATAGAAGCGCTCCCATTTGTCGACCAGCGGACCCTCGATGTCGGGCATGCCATATCCGCGCACGATCCTGTCCCACAGATCGCCCGCCGGCGCCGGCAGCGGCTCGAGGTCGTCGAACTCGGAAAACGGCAATTGTGCGAGGACGATTTTCGGCGGCCCGTATGGCAGCGGGTCGGGCAGTTCGACCACGGGGGACGGTGGCGGGGAAGGCGGCGGAGCAGGCGTGGCACAGGCGGCCAGCGCGAGGACGGCGACGAACGTTAGTCGATAGAGGCGCAATTAGGATTCGGGTGGCAGTCGACGGGTGTACAGGCCTTCAAAAACCTGGGGGATGGTAGGCCCCCGGCCCGCGAGGCGTCAATGGCAGCGTGGCCTCAGACGGCAGGTCACACGAATGCGTTCTTCCAGGCGCGAAGCTCTGCGAACGTTGCAACGGGGTCGCCAAGCGTCCGCCGGGCATGCGCTTCGGCCGCGGTTCTCACGCGCACGTTGCCGGCACGCAGGAAAGGATTGGTCGCGTGCTCGACACCGATCGACGAGGGCAGGGTGGGCACACCCCGATCGCGCTTCGCCTGCTCCGCGACGCGGCGCTGCTCCACATCCGGATTGTCAGGTTCGACCGCGAGCGCAAAGCGAAGGTTCGCGAGCGTGTATTCGTGACCGCAATAGACGCGGGTATCCGGCGGAAGCGCCGCGAGCTTTCCGAGCGAGCTCCACATCTGCTCGGGCGTGCCTTCGAACAGGCGCCCGCATCCTGCCGCGAACAGCGTGTCGCCGCAGAACAGCGAGGGCGCGCCGTCGATCGCGCCGACATACGCAATGTGACCCGCGGTGTGTCCCGGAATGTCGAGCACATCGAAAGCGACGTCGATGCCCGGCACGACGATCCGATCAGACTCTCCGAGAGGATGGGTGCGCCCCGGAATGGTTTCGCGCGCAGGACCGAATACCGGCACGTCCGGGAATCGTTCGAGGAGGCGCACGTTGCCGCCCACGTGATCTGCGTGATGATGGGTGGTCACGATCGCCGCGAGACCAACGCGTTCGGTGGCGAGCCAGGCCAGCACCGGAGACGCATCGCCCGGATCGACGACCGCCGCCAAGTCTCCCTTGCGGATCAGCCAGATATAGTTGTCCCGAAACGCCGGGATGGGGATAATCGACGTCATGGATGCATCTTCGGGACTGCCCGCCAGCGTGTCAACCACGCTCGCGGCGTGGTTCGAGACGCCGCTCGGCCGTCATCTCCTCGAGCTCGAGCAGGCGTATTTCGATCCGACCGTGGCCGACATCTTCGGGTTTCACGCGCTGCAGATCGGGCTGCCTGCATGCCCGTTCCTCGCCCAGAGCCGCATCGTGTCCAGGTGGACGCTCGACTGCAATCCGCCGGCGACCATTCTGGCCGATCCGCATGGATTGCCGTTCGCGGAAAACTCCATCGACCTGATCGTGATGCCGCACGCGCTCGAATTCTCCGGCAACCCGCACGCGATGCTGCGGGAAGCGCATCGCGTGATTCGACCCGAGGGACAGATCGTGATCGCGGGCTTCAACCCGTTCTCGCTGTTCGGGGCGAAACGCTACTTCGGACGGGCACAGTCGCCGCCGTGGGACGGCAATTTCATCGCGCTCTATCGGCTGAAGGACTGGCTCGCGCTGCTGGGGTTCGACGTGGTCGGCGGGCGCCTGGGCGCGTACGTTCCGCCCTTTGCGGCCGAGAAGTGGCTGCATCGCTTCGGCTTTTTCGAGAAGGCCGGCGACCGCTGGTGGCCGATTGCAGGCGGCGTCTATTTCCTGCGAGCGACCAAGAAAGTGCTCGGCATGCGAGTCATCACGCCGGCGTGGCAACAGCGCGAGCGCCGCGAGGAAGCGCTTGCACCGACCGCCCGCGCACGCGAGGGACTGACGACGCAGGAACGGCTGCGTTGAAGACCGTGGTGGTCCACACCGACGGTGCCTGCAAGGGCAATCCGGGCCCCGGAGGCTGGGGCGCACTGCTCGAATGCGACGGCCGCACCAAGGAGATCTTCGGCGGCGAAGCGCATACGACCAACAATCGCATGGAGCTGACGGCCGTGATCCGCGCGCTCGAGGCGTTGCAGCGCGCGTCTGACGTCGACCTCCACACCGACTCGCAGTACGTCAAGAACGGCATCGAGACCTGGATTCACGGCTGGAAGAAAAACGGTTGGAAGACTGCCGATCGCAAGCCCGTGAAGAACGCCGACCTGTGGCGGGAGCTCGACGCGCTCGCGCGCACGCACACCGTCCGGTGGCACTGGGTGCGCGGCCACAATGACAACCCCGGCAACGAGCGCGCCGACGAACTCGCGAACCGCGGCGTCGCACACGCGTTGTCGCAGTCGGGCTGAGATTCCGCAATCGCCCCCGGGCGCCGATCACGCGGCGCCAAGGCGACGCGCGAACACGCGCATTTCCTTTTCCGCCTGCTTGTCGCCTTTGCGCGCGGCCACCGCGATGCCCCGCTCGTACGCATCGCGCGCCGCGTCGCGATCGCCGACGACGGTCAGCGCCTTGCCGAGAAGTTTCCACGCGGCGGTGTAGTCGGGGTCATGCGCCACCGCGCGCGCCAGGTGCTCCGCGGCCGCCTGCGCGTCGCCGGCCTTCATGAGCTCGTTGCCGAGCGAGAATCGGAGCAGCGCGTTGTCCTTCCCCGCGGCCAGCATGCGCTCGAAGCTCGTGAGCGCCGCCGATCTTTCCTTAGGATCGTCCGTCACGGCGACGGCCGGGTGCGCGACGTCACTTGCGAATGACCTCGTTCGTTTCGCAGCCGACGCGCCGCATCGGATACACCACCTTGTGCTCCTCGCCGCGCTGCTTGCCTTCGATCGAGGCGTAGAGCCAGCCTTCGCCACCGCGCCGGTAGACGACGTGCTGCGGATACGCATCGACCACGTTGTCGAACGTGAAGATGGTGGACTGATCGTCGGGGACGACGCTCACGAGCTTGAACGAAGTTTCGTCCTTGCCGGAAGGCGACGCGATGTAAAAGACGCCATCGGGGCGCGATTCGATGCGGAGGTATTCGAAATCCTGCGTCTTGTCCTCCGACGTCGTGTGCCCGGCACCGATCAGCATGCCGCCACGGAGCGGCAGCCAATGCTCGCGGAAATCGCGCTTGTTGACGCTGCCGCGCCAGCAGCCCTCGAGCCATGACAGCGAATCGATCGACGTGGGAAGCGAAGCCGGGGCAGCGGCAGCAGGCGCGGCGGAAGGCGTGGCGTCCGGACCCGGCGCAGCCGGCGCCGGCGCCTGCGCCCATGCGACAGCGCCGGTCGACATTGCGAGCGCGAAGAGCAGGACCGCGAAGTGGCGAGTTTTCATTGCGTGCGTGCGAGCGGAAGGTTGAGGAGGAGGTTCTGCGGTTTGAGCCGCAGGCGATTGTCGGCATCCATGGCCATCGCAAGATAAACCGGACGTCCGGCAATGGCGGGCCGCATCACCTGCGGATCGGCGAACTCGAGCTTGAAGAGGCACAGGAGGCGGCCCAGCCGATCATCCTCAACCTCGGCACCATTGTAGAGGTCGTTCAGAAGCGTACTCGCCTCGGCGTCCAGACCGACGTGCCATACCCACCGCGCGTCGTCGATCTCACGCTCGGGCACGATCTTCACCACCACCCCCAGAAAGTGGGCCACCCATTTTTCGAGCACGCGCGTCAGGGCCGCGAGAGCGGGGCGACCGCGGTTCAGGCTGACGGCGAGATCGAAGCGCTCGTCGCGCTCCCAATAGTCCGCATGCGTTTCCTCGTCGAGAACGTCCAGTTCGACCGAGCGCAGCGGCGTCTTGTTCCGCGCAAGAAGCTCGCCCAGTGAGCCGAATCCGCCGGACAGCGAGTGCGTCTCCACGGTCGTCTCGTCCGCTGCCATCACGGCACCATCCTCGCGCACCGCGATCTTCTGCGGCCGGAACAGCATCTCGCCGGCGCGCGCCTCGAGCGGATGGGCTCCCTCGCCCAGCACATGGCGCACGATGACCTGCGTCAACAGATGCACGAACAACGGCGGCACGTCGACGCCCTCGCCGCCGAACAGCCCGACATAGGCCCCCTCGAGCGAGCTCGCGCCGGCGAGGCGGTCGCGGAACTTGAGCCAGACGCGGTAATTCTCGCGCGCATCCGCATCGGCAATCGGTGCGAGCTCCGCGAGCGCGACGGATCGCCGCGGATCGGCGATCAAGGCATCGTGGAGAGCAAGCTCGGCGGCGCAGGACTCGGCGATCGGCGCGAGCTCGGGCCGCATCAGGAAGCTGCGCAGGAAATCGTCGGTGAGCGTAAGGCGGCCATCGCTGCCCGTCACCAGCAGTCGATAGCCGCAGGAACGCCAGAAGTCGGGCACGAAGGCGACGCGCCGATCCTTCAACCGCCCAGCATCGCCGACTTGAGATCAGCCTGCGCCGGCTTTTCGCCGAGCCAGATCTTCGTCAGGGCGCGATTGAAGGCGTCGCCCGCGATGGTCCCCTTCACCGCTCCGTTGAACCCTACCCGGGTCGCGCCTTCGAAAAAGTCGAGGGTGACGACGCCGCCTTCCTTGAGCTCGCCGAACGTATTCACCATCGCGACGAACTGGTCGGTCTCGCTCTTCAAGGCTTCCACCTCGGCGGCCGTAAGGTTGGCGCGGAGCCCGTCGTTGACGGCATCCGTCAGCTGGTCGCCGGAGAGATTTCGAAGCAGGTTGAGCTGGATGCGCCGCGGCGCCTGCGCCAGCACGGCAGCGAGATTCGGCGCCTTGGCGGGGATGTACAGGCTGCCGACGTACACCTTGAAGATCGCACGCGTGCGAATGCCCGCGCCGTTCAGCACCAGCTCCTTTCCGCCAACGACCGCCCTGTCGTTCACACTGATCCCACCCACCTCGACGGCCATGGCACTCGCCGTCAGCGCCATCGCTGCAATTCCAAAGGCAATGCTGCTAATCGTCATGCCCGTCTCCCGCCTGAATGCCTGCGATCAAACACGTTCGAAAATGCCGGCGGCACCCATGCCGGTGCCCACGCACATCGTGACCATGCCGTAACGCTGCCCGCGTCGGCGCAAGCCATGCACGATCGTCGCGGTGCGAATCGCACCGGTCGCGCCCAGCGGGTGGCCGAGCGCGATCGCGCCGCCCTGCGGATTCACCTTCGCAGGATCCAGGCCGAGATCGTGCATCACCGCCAGGCTCTGCGCGGCGAAAGCCTCGTTCAGCTCGATCCAGTCGATATCGTCCTGCTTCAATCCCGTTCGGGCCAGGACCTTCGGAATGGCCGCGATCGGGCCGACACCCATGATGTCGGGGGCGACGCCGGCGACGGCGAAACCCACCCAGCGCGCAAGCGGCGTCAGGCTCAGCTCCTTCAGCACGCGCTCGCTCACGAGGATCGAGGCGCCCGCACCGTCCGAGGTCTGCGAGCTGTTGCCGGCGGTGACCGAGCCGCGCGCGGCAAACACCGGCCTGAGACGCGCCAGGCCTTCGGCACTCGTGTCGGGACGCGGACCTTCGTCGCGCGTCACCTCGCGTCGTTTCGTCACCACGGTAGCGGCGGCGAGATCAGGCTCGTGATCCTCCACCGTGAACGGCGTGATCTCGGTGTCGAACAGCCCGGCAGCCTGTGCAGCCAGCGCCTTCTGGTGCGACCCGAGCGCGAACGCGTCCTGCGCCTCGCGGCTGATCTTCCATTGCGCGGCGACTTTCTCCGCCGTGAGTCCCATGCCGTACGCGATGCCGATGTTCTCGTCGCGCGCGAAGACTTCGGCGTTGAGCACGAGGCGCCCGGTCGTCGGGATCATGCTCATGCTCTCCGTTCCCGCGGCGATCATGATGTCCGCCTCGCCGGTGCGGATGCGGTCGGCGGCAATCGAGACCGCGTTCAGCCCCGACGAGCAGAAGCGGTTGATCGTCATTCCCGCGACGCTTGCGGGCAATCCTGCGAGGAGCACGCCGATCCGCGCGACGTTCATTCCCTGCTCGGCTTCGGGCAACGCACACCCGACGATGACGTCGTCGATGCGCTCCGGCGCAATTTGCGGAACCTGTGCCAGCACGCTCTTCAGCGCATGCGCGAGCAGCGTGTCCGGTCGGGTGCGGCGATACACGCCGCGGGGGGCCTTGCCCACGGCGGTGCGCGTGGCGGCGACGACGTAGGCTTCCTGCAGGAGTCGGCTCATGGGGGCGGCACTGAAAGATCCTAGTTGCGGAGCGGCTTCCCGGTTTTCAACGTGTGCGCGATCCGCTGCTGCGTCTTTGGGTTTTGCAGCAGCTGCATGAACTCACGGCGCTCGAGCTCGAGCAGCCATCGCTCGTCGACGAGGCTGCCGGTCTCGAGCGAGCCGCCGCACAACACCCGCGCGACCGCAAGACCGATCTCGTAATCGTAGGCGGAGATGAAGCCGCCGTCGCGCATGTTCACCAGCATCATCTGCAAGGTCGCGATGCCGGTCCTGCCTGCAACCGGGATGTTGCGCGCCGGCAGCGGCGGCCGGTATGCCGATTCGGCCAGCGCGCGCGCTTCCGTCCTTGCGACATACAACACCTCATCGGAGTTCATCACCACGACATCCGCGTCGCGTAGGTAGCCGAGATCCTTCGCCTCGAGCGCGCTTTTGGCGACCGTGGCGGTGGCGATGGTCTGGAAATAGCTCCGCAGGAACGGAAACATGTCGAGCTGGCTGCCGATCGGTCCGCGCTTCACGTCGTTTGCGGCACGCACGGCCATCTCCTTGCAGCCCGCGCCACCCGGCAGCAGGCCCACGCCGACTTCAACCAGGCCGATGTACGACTCGAGCGCGGCCACCGTGCGGTCGCAATGAAGGATGAACTCGCAGGAGCCACCAAGCGCCATGCCGCGCACGGCCGCCACGGTCGGGATCATGCTGTAGCGAAGGCGCATCGACGTCTGCTGGAATTTGGCGACGCCCCGCTCCAGTCGATCCCAGTCATGCGCCTCGATCACCGGTGCGATGGCACCCAGATCCGCGCCGAAAGAGAAGGGTTCCCTCGTCTGCCACAGCACCAGAGCGGCACAGCGGCGCTCGGCTTCATCGATCGCGCGCAGCACGCCGTCGAGCACTTCGTCGCTGATCGTGTTTTCCTTGGTCTTGAAAGACACGATTCCGATGTCGTCACCGGCGTGCCACATGCGCACCGCCGAGGTCTCGAAAATCGCGGTGCCTGTGGGCGGGCGTTCGCCGAGCACCGCCTCCGGCGCGAACTGGCGTCGATACACGGGCAGCGTCGAGCGCGGCACGAAGGCGTCGACGGCCGGCGAATAGGCGCCTTCGGATGCGTGGACGCCGCCCGCCGCTCCGACCTTCGGCCCATCGACCCAATCGGGCAGCGGCACCCGCGCGAGCGTGCGGCCGGCTGCGATATCCTCGCGTATGCCCGCCGCAATGGCCTTCCAGCCGGCGGACTGCCAGGTTTCGAACGGACCCGTCCGCCATCCGAATCCCCAGCGGATCGCGAGATCGACATCGCGCGCGTTGTCGGCGATGTCGCGCAGGTGATACGCGCTGTAGTGGAAGAGGTCGCGGAAGATCGCCCACAGGAACTGCGCCTGCGGGTTGGACGACGCACGCAATGCGGCAAAACGGGCAGCGGGATCGCGATTGCGAAGGATCGCCGTCATTTCGTCGTCGACGTGTCCGGCGGCAGCGCGATATGCGCCGGCGGCCGGATCGAGCACCTGGATCTCCTTGCCGGCTTTTCGATAGAAGCCTGCGCCGCTCTTCTGTCCCAGCGCGCCCTTGGCGATCAGCCCTTCGAGCACACGCGGCGGCGCGAACAACGCATGCCAAGGATCGTCCCCCAGCGTGTCGCGCATCGTGCCGATCACGTGCGCCATGGTGTCGAGGCCCACGACGTCGCCCGTCCGGTAGGTCGCGCTCTTGGCGCGGCCAATCAGCGGTCCGGTGAGCGCGTCCACGACGTCGTACGACAGCCCGAACGTCTCGGTGTGCTTCATCGTCGCGAGCACCGAGAAAATGCCGATTCGGTTCGCGATGAAGTTCGGCGTGTCCTTCGCACGGATCACGCCCTTGCCCAGGGCCGTAGTCAGCAGCGTTTCCAGCCGGTCGAGCAGCAGCGGTGCGGTGCCCGGCGCCGCGATCAGCTCGACCAGATGCATGTACCGCGGCGGATTGAAGAAATGCACTCCGCAGAAGCGGTCGCGGAGCGCCGCGGGAAGCACTTCCGCCAGCGCCGCGAGCGATAGTCCCGATGTGTTCGACGCCAGCACCGCTTCCGGCGCGAGATGCGGCGCGATCTTCGCGTACAGGTCGCGCTTCCAGTCGATCCGTTCCGCGATCGCCTCGATCACGAGATCGCATTCGCCAAGGCGCGCGAGGTCGCTGTCATAGTTGGCGGCATCGATCTGCGTCACGCGCTCCTTGGTTGCGAGCGGCGCGGGCTCCAGCTTCGCAAGCCCGGCGATCGCCTTGTCGACGATGCCGTTGGCGGGCCCTTCCTTGGCGGGCAGGTCGAAGAGCAGCACGGGGATGCCGGCGTTGACCAGGTGGGCCGCGATCTGCGCGCCCATGACCCCCGCGCCCAGCACCGCGACCTTGCGCAGGCGCAGCACGGAATCGGTCGTGACTGGTTGGCTGTTCATGAGTTCGAGGGGTCACCGGACTCGCAACGGTTGCAGCACAAAACACGACGCCGCAGGCACCTGCCTGCGGCGTGGCGTTTCAGGCGTCCAGGACGAAGACTACTTGGCGGTGTAGGTCACCTGCAAGCCGACGATGTTGACGTTGCTTCGATACGAGCCGTTGATGAAGCCGTTCGAGGCGGTGCTGCCCTCGTTCTGGCTGATGCTCGCATTGCTCACGAAGATGTAAGCGTACGCGAGATCCACCGCCCAGTTCTGGTTGAATTTGTACTGCGCTCCGAGCGCAAGCCACGTGCGGTCGTCGTCGGGGAGCCGCGGCGTGCGTTCGGCATCGCGCACGGGTGTCTGATCCCACGCAACGCCGCCGCGGAAGATCCACTGGTCGGTGTAGCGATAGTTCGCGCCGGCCGATACGCGCCAGGCATTGCGGAAGTTCTCGGGCGTCGTCGACAGGACGGTGCCCGTCGAGCGGACCACCTGGAGCTGCTGGATGCTGCTCCAGCCGGTGTACTCGAGATCGGCCATCAGGTCCCAATTGTTGTCGAACTGATGGAAGATCGAGAGGTTCGCCGTTTCCGGAAGCTTGATCGAAAGGTTGGCGCCGCCGTCGAAAAGCTGCGCATTGACGCCATTCACGATCAGCGCGCCTACGGGTGCAAGCGTCGGCGGCAATGGGCCGGTGGCCGTCGGATTGCTGAAGCTGACCGTACCCTCGACGTTGTACTTCATGGACGAGCGGTAGGCAGCGCCGACGCGCGTCTGCGGCGTCGCCTGCCACAGGATGCCGACATTCCAGCCCCAGGCATTGTCGTTGCCTGTGACGGAAGCGCCGGACTCGAGGCCGGCCGCCGATGCGATCAGCGTGGGCGCGGCCGAAGGCGGCACCAAGCCCCCTGCGACGACGTTGCCAACCCCCTGAGCGAACAGTCCCGCATAGTTCACCTGATTCGTCAGCGTGGCCTTGAGGTGCTGGTAGCTCACGCCGGCACCAACAGTCAGGTCCTTCGTCGGTTCCCACGAGATCGCGGGATTGATGTTGTAGGTCTCGACCTCCGACTTGACCGCCTGGAAGCGCCCGATCCATCCCGTGTCGTATTCGGTCTTGAGGCCGAAGGGCGCATTGATGCCCAGGCCGAACGACCATTTGTCCGTGAACGGAACGCCCAGGTAGAGGTTCGGCACCACGGCGCAATCGCCCGCGTCGCCCCCGGTGCCGCCAAGCGGCTGCAACGCTGCCGGCTGCGAGCCGCCATCACGGAATTTCGCCGAAGGACAAATCACATTGGCTGCCGCGACCACCTGCATCGACTGCAGCCGCACGAGGCCGGCGGGGTTGTAGAAGATGGTGCTCACGTCCTCGGCTGCCGCGGCGCCGCCGGCGTAGGCATGTCCCAGTCCGCTTGCGTTCTGCTCCTGCAACGCGAAGCCCGCGCCGAGTGCGGCGGTCGCAGTGGTCGCCATCGCGGCACCGACTGCAAGCGACGCATACCGCCTCCGAAATTGTCCTGCGACCATTCGCGCTCTCCTCGTGTGCCCGTTTCAGAAATTGCCGGCGCTCGCACAGCCGGTGTTTTCTTTCGTTTATGCGGCTCGATAGCCCGTCAAAAACGCCAATTCCACTATACACGGGCAAAACGGGATTTCAGGTGCGCCGGCCCTCGACGCAGGGCGGACCGCAGCGGTTGTGGTTCCCACCCCACAGCCGGTCGTGGTTGGTGCGGTGCATCATTCCGCGGGCAGTGTCCGCGGCTTGCGGTCCGCGCCCACGGCGACATACGTGAGGCTCGCTTCGGTCACCTTGACCGTGATTTCCTCGTCGGGATTGCGCTGCGCGTAGACCTCGACGGCCACCGTGATCGAAGTCTTACCGGCCTTGGTGATGTGCGCGTAGAACGAGACGACGTCGCCGATCAGCACGGGCTGCTTGAAGATGAAAGAATTGACCGCGACCGTCGCGACGCGACCGCGCGCGCGGCGCGAAGCCGGGATCGAGCCCGCCAGGTCGACCTGCGACATGATCCATCCGCCGAAGATGTCGCCGTGGAAATTGGCATCGGCGGGCATCGGCGTGACGCGCAGCGCCGGAATGCCGGGTGGCAGGGAAACGGGTTCGTCCATCAGGGCATCTGTGTTTGGTTCACGCCGCCTCGGCCTCAATGCGAAGCTGATGCCATGTCCGCGTCAGCGTGTCGGCCTTGCGCGGCGACTCGCACTCGGCGCCGATCCCCGGCTTCGCCGGGGCCCCTCGTCGCCTGCTCACGCCGCGGCCTTTTTCGCTTCGTCGCGAAGCTCGCGGCGGAGAATCTTGCCGACGTTTGTTTTCGGCAGCTCGGTTCGAAACTCGACGTCGCGCGGGCATTTGTATCCCGTGAGGTGTTGACGGCAATGCGCCAGCACGTCGGCAGCGGTAAGCGCGGGATCTTTTTTCACGACGTAGAGCCTCACCGCCTCACCCGATTTCTTGTCCGGCACGCCGACCGCCGCGCACTCGAGCACGCCGGGGTGCATCGCCAGCACGCCTTCGATCTCGTTGGGATACACATTGAAGCCCGACACCAGGATCATGTCCTTCTTGCGGTCGACGATGCGGATGAAGCCGCGCTCGTCCATGATGCCCACGTCGCCGCTGGCGAAGTAGCCGTCCTTGTCGATGACTTTTGCAGTTTCGTCGGGACGCTGCCAATAGCCCTTCATCACCTGCGGCCCGCGGATGCAGATTTCGCCCGGCTGGCCCAGCGCCACTGCCTTTCCCGCGTCGTCGCGGAGCTCGATGTCGGTGGACGGGATCGGCAAGCCGATCGAGCCGTTGTAGGCGGGCAGGTCGAGCGGATTGATCGTCGCCGCGGGCGACGTCTCGGTCAGCCCGTACGCTTCGATCAGCGGCGTGCCCGTCACCTCCTTCCACCGCACCGCAACCGCCTCCTGCACCGCCATGCCGCCGCCGAGCGTGAGACGCACGGTCGAGAAGTCGAGCTTCGCAAATTCCGCGCTGTTGAGAAGCGCGTTGAAAAGCGTGTTGACGCCGGTGAAGGCCGTGAATCGGTGCCGCGCCATTTCCTTGACGAAGCCGGGAATGTCGCGCGGATTCGGAATCAGGATGTTCTCGCCGCCGAGCGTCATGAACGTGAGGCAGTTCGCGGTGAGCGAAAAGATGTGATAGAGCGGCAGCGGCGTGATGATGATCTCGCGCCGGTCGGAATCCATGAACGGCAGGAGCCACGACCGCGCCTGCAGGAGATTGGCGACGACGTTGCGATGGACCAGCATCGCCCCCTTGGCGACGCCGGTCGTACCGCCGGTGTATTGCAGGAAGGCGATGTCCTCGTGCGCAAGGGACACGCGCTCGAGCGGGCGCTTGCGGCCTTCCTGCAGCGCGTCGTCGAGCCGGATCGATCCCGGGATCGAATACGCGGGGATCATCTTCCTGACGTGACGGAGCACCAGGTCGACCACGATGCCCTTCAGGCCGAGCATCGCGCCCACCGACGTCAGCACGACGTGCTTCACCTTCGACTTGCCGACGACTTGCTGGAGCGTGTGGGCGAAATTCTCGACGACCACGATGACTTCCGCGCCGGAATCGACGA
>Ga0070665_100004570_pt1 | contig 14497 bp, 16 predicted proteins | sample KBSS13metaG_FD_65862 | JGI IMG/M metagenome (GOLD analysis project Ga0070665, IMG submission 65862) | Switchgrass rhizosphere microbial communities from Kellogg Biological Station, Michigan, USA - KBS S1-3 metaG | ecosystem: Host-associated > Plants > Roots > Rhizosphere > Soil ... | reverse complement strand
CTTGGATGGGTGACAGTCTCACATAACGATCAGCTTCGGGCAAGTGCCAGTCGACAAAAGGTCCAAAGGTCCAAAGGTCCAAAAGGTCCAAAAGGTCCAAAAGGTCCAAAAGGTCCAAAAGGTCCAAGAGGTCCACGAGGTCCAAGGGGTCCAAAGGGTCCACGAGGTCCGAAGGGTCCGCTGGACCGCAAAGGTCCAGCAGATCCGCCGGGTAAACGACGTCCGGTGGGCCGCGATCTTAATATTTTGTCAAAAATTCACTGATCGGCTGATTTGTTTTCGATCAATCATTGACAGGATCCACCCTGTCCGGTACGATACACGCCCATATGATCTTCAGAAAACGCGCCGCTGGCCGGTATTCGTGTGTACTGCTCCTCTTCGCTGCGGCGTGCAGTACCGCCCCGGCTGGTCCCTCGGGCTCATCCGGCGGGAGCAGTCCGGCGGCTGCGTCGTCCGAGGCTCAAGCGGGCGACGGCCGTCTCGGGATCGAATCCACCGGATCGATCGCCGCGCCGCGCCCGGTTTCGCCCGCGACCAACGCCGTCATCAGGAACCAGGACCAGCCCGTCGTTCTCGTGGTCTCGAACGCCGTGGTGACGAAGCCGGGCGGCACGACTTACACGTTCGAAGTGGCCACCGACCTCGGGTTCGCGAGCAAGGTGCAGACGAAAGACGGGGTGCCCGAGGGCACCGGCACGACGGCCGTCGGGCTCGACGCCCTCCAGGCCGGCAGGGACTATTACTGGCATGCGCGCGCGCAGGGCGCGGGCACGACGGGCCTGTACGGCGCGACGTTCAAGTTCACCGTCGGCCCGGCGATCACCATCAACGCGCCGGTGCCCATCGCGCCTTTGACCAATGCCCAGACGAGCACGCGGCCCGCGCTGCGCGTGGCCAACGCGGTGCGCTCAGGGCCCGCCGGCGCCATCACGTACCGATTCGAAATCAGCACGGTGTCGAGCTTTGCCTCGATCTTCATGACCGGCACCAATTCTGAAGGCGTCAACGAAACCGGGTTCATTCCGCCATCGGACCTGCCGTCCACGGGTCTCCTGTACTGGCGCGCCATCGCGTTCGACCTGGCCAACGGCGTGGCGAGCGCGCCGAGCGCGGTGCAGAGCTTCAGCGCGGCCCACCCGTCGCAGGCCGAGACGGTGGCCGCTCAACTGGGCGAGCCGCTCTGGCCTGGCCAGGTGCCGACCGGCACGGTCGGACACGCGACTATGGGCGAGGCGGGCGCGTTCGGGGTCGGCTGGAACATCCAGACGCTGCACTACGCGCCGGGCAATGTGAATTTCCAGAGCCCGGACATCGAGATGCTCCGCTTGTTCGATCTGCTCGACCGCGGCTTCGATCCGGACGGCGCCACCGCCTGGCTGAACCAGCACGGCTACCCGACGCAGGCGCTCTGGTATCCGCCGCCGGAGAAGGCCGTGATCGGCCTGAAGTTCGTCTACATCGCCGCCCGCGGCAAGGTCTCGGTCAACGGGATCTGGGACATCGTGGTGAGGGTCGAGTGATTTCTCTGGAGATACGAATGAAGCATGCGATCGCGGCCGCCCTTGCGGGGATGGCACTCACGTGCCCGGCATACGCGCAAGAGCCCGCCAAGGGCTACATCGAGGGCGTCGCGCAATCGACGTTCGGCAACGTGACGAGCCAGTCGTACGGCGTCGAGGGCGGCTTTTCGATCGCGTCCCGGCTGCAGATCTTCGGCGAGGTGGCGCACGCCAACGACACCGCGACCTCCACCCTCTCGACCAGCGCTCAGGTGATCGCCGGCGCCCTGTCGCAGACGCAGCCCAACGTCGGCTACCATGCCGAGCAGCCCACGACGTTCGGCATCGGCGGCATCCGTTTCCTGTTTCCGGTCTCGGCGAAAATCGAGCCGTACGTGCGCGTGGGGGCGGGCGTGGCGTCGATCCAGAAGAACGTGACGTACACCGTCAACGGCACCGACGTCACCGGTAACCTTTCGCAGTACGCCATCGTGCTCGGCACGGATCTGTCGGGCACGGAAACGAAGATGATGCTGGACTTCGGCGGCGGGGTGTCCTGGGCCGTCTGGCAGAAGCTCGTGGTCGATCTCGGGTACCGGTACGGCCACGTGTTCGCGGACGACGAGGCACTCAACATCAGCCGGGCCGGCATCGGCGTCGGCATCCGGTTTTAGCGACGGCTGCACGATGACCCCGCGAACTGGGCGTGGCAAACGGGGCCGCCCGCCGAAGTTCGGGCGTCCGGGGCGCGTTGTGGCCCTCACGCTGCCGGAAGAGGTGGTCCTCGGACTCCGGAAGGTCAACGCCGACCTGGCGTGGGCGATCGTCACGCTCTTCGAGAAGACGGTGAAGAGCGCGAAGGCGGGAAACGGCAGCCGGCCCCCATCGAACGAGGCCGAGCTCGTGGCCGTGGGCGGCCCGCGTTCGCTGATCGTGGTGCCGCGCCGGCTGTTCGCAAACCTCAACCTGCCGGGCGTCAGCATCATTCCCCTGCACGACGACCGCGCGTTCCTGGCGCTCGAGCCGGGCCATGGCATGTCCGACCTGGTCCTCGCTGTCGACGATCGGCTGGCGCAGGCGTCCGTCGATCCCCGGAAGGCGGCCGCGCTCCGGCGCCTGCGGAAGCAACTGCGCCAGTGGCGCAGCAACCCGCGCCTCCGCTGCGAGGCCCACACGATCATCGTCGTCGAACGCAGTCGATCGCGCCGTTCCGCATAGCCGGTCCTGCGGCACAATGGACGGATGAAGATCGATCGCTTCCGTGTCCGGCCGGGTGACGCAGACGCCATCGGCAAACATCGTCCGGATGCGACGCCCGGAATTGACGACAAGGACGAGGCCCAGGCCCAGCTCGAGCGCGGCCTCGAGCGCCTCCGCGCCCGCCAGGGCCTGCTCTACGCGCAAGACCGCTACGCGCTGCTGCTCGTATTCCAGGGCATGGACGCTGCCGGCAAGGACGGCGTCATCAAGCACGTCATGTCCGGCGTCAACCCGCAGTCAACCGAAGTCCACGCGTTCAAGGCGCCTTCGTCCGACGAGCTGGATCACGATTACCTCTGGCGCATCAACCGGGTGCTGCCGCCGAGGGGGCACATCGGCATCTTCAACCGCTCGCACTACGAGGAAGTCGTCACGGTGCGGGTCAATCCGCAGTTCCTGGACGCCCAGCAGCTGCCGCCCGGCCACGTGAAGGGCCGCATCTGGCGCGACCGGTTCGAGGACATCTGTAACTTCGAGCGCCACCTGTTCAGGAACGGCACGATCATCCGGAAGTTCTTCCTCCACGTGTCCCGGGCCGAACAGCAGCGGCGCCTGCTCGAGCGCATCGACGATCCGGAGAAGAACTGGAAGTTCAGATCGGGCGACCTCGACGATCGCGCGAAGTGGAAGGCGTTCATGTCCGCGTACGGGGAGGCGATGGCCGAGACGAGCCGCGACCACGCGCCGTGGTACGTGATCCCCGCGGACCGGAAGTGGTACGCCCGGGCGCTGGTCGCGGAGATCGTCGTGAAGACGCTCGAGGAACTCGACCTGTCGTATCCGAAGCTCACCAGCGCCCGGAAGGCGGAGCTGGCCAAGGCCCGGCGCCGGCTCGTCCACGACCGTTGAACGTCACGCGCGCGGGCGGGCGAGGGCCTCGGCGATCCTCGCGGCCAGCACGTCGAGCGGGACGTTGGACTTCACCAGGTAGTCGAGCGCCCCGGCGTCGGTAGCCTTCCGGACGTCGGACTCGTCCTGCAGGTTACTCAGCATGATGACGGGGATGTCGCGCGTGGCGGCATCGCTTTTCAGGCTCGCCAGGACCTCGAAGCCCTGCAGCTTCGGCATGATCACGTCGAGCAGGATCAGATCGGGCTTGTGCGCGCGCGCCTTCGCCAGCGCGTCCTCGCCGTCCACGGCGGCAATCACCGCGTAGCCGCGCTTTTTCAGCGTCGCTTCGCCTGCCTTCCGGAGAATCCGGTCGTCCTCGGCGAGCAGGATCGTCGCCGGCGGGCTCACGACGCCTCACCGAGCAGCCGCTGCACGCGGTCGCACAGCTCCTGGAGCGACAGGTTCGATTTGATCCAGTAATCCACCGCGCCGAGGTCCGATGCGTTCTGCATCTCGAGATCCTTGGACGAGTTCGAGATGATGACGATGCGAATGGCCGCTGTCGCGGCGTCCGCCTTGAGGGCCTTGAGGACGGAGAGGCCGTCGCGCTTGGGCATCAGCAGGTCGAGCAGCATGAGATCGGGCGGCTGTTCCCGCGCCTGGGCGAGCGCTTCGTCGCCGTCCACCGCGACGCGGACGTCGAACCCGGCCTGCTTCAGTTTTGTTTCGGCCGCCCGCCGCAGGAACTTGTCATCCTCGGCGAGCAGAATGGACTTCGTCATGTGGGCGCTCCCGCGCGAGGCAGCGTGAACGCGAACGTCGTCCCGCGGCCCTCTTCGGATTCACACGTGACCGTCCCGCCGAATCGTTCGACGATGAGGCGCACGAGATACAGCCCGAGCCCTGTGCCTTCGGTATCCACCGTGTGCACGTTGTCGGCGCGGAAGAACTTCTCGAACAGCCGCGCCGCGGAGGCCTTCGGAATGCCGATGCCGCTGTCGTGAATCGACCAGCGGAGGTTCCTGCCGTCCAGGCCCATTCGGATCGCGATCCGGCCGCCAGGCGGCGTGTATTTGATGGCGTTCGAGAGCAGGTTCATTACCACCTGGCGCAGGAGCTGCGGGTCGCTCGTCACGTCGGGCAGATCTGTGGCCGAATCCACCGTCACCGTGTGGCCTTTTTCGCGCACGAGCGTCGTCACGTCGTCCAGCACGTCCCCGGTCAGCGTCCGCAGGTTGACGGCTTCGAGGACGACGCGCAGCTTGCCGCTTTCGAGCCGCGAGGCGTCGAGCAGGTCGTTCACCAGCCCGATCAGCCGGTCGGCCGATTCGTGGGCGTCCTGGATGTAGGAGGTCTTCTCGTCCGGATCCGTTCCTTCGGCCGCGAGCTCGAGCATCCACTTGATGCCCGACAGCGGCGTCCGCAGCTGGTGCGTGACGAACGACACGAAGTCGTTGCGCATCCGCAGCGTATCCTGCGTCTGCTGCTCGATCAGCTTCCGGTCGGTGTTGTCGCGCGCGACGGCGTAGATGATCTCCTCGTCGGGCTTCGCGATGGCCGTCCAGAGGAGCCACTTGTAGGAGCCGTCCTTGCAGCGGTAGCGGTTTTCGAACGAGTTCATCAGGCCGCCGGCGCGCAGCGACGCCAGCTGCGCGATCGTCGCCTCGCGGTCCTCCAGGTGCACGAGGTTCACGTGCGGCTCCGCCAGCAGCTCCTCCGGCGTGTAGCCGAGCACGCGGGTCCACGAGCCGTTCACGCGCTTGAAGTACCCGTCGAATCCGGCGACGCAGAGCAGGTCCTGCGACATCGTGAAGAAACCTTCGACCTGCTCCTGGGTGCGGCTCCGGCCGACGAACGCGCCGAGCTGGCGGCCGAGCGCCGCGAACATCCTCAGTATGGAATCGTCCGGTTCGAGCACAGCTGACGTGAAGAACTCGACGACGCCGATCACGTCGCCGCTGAGGATCATCGGGAAGCTGAACGCGGAGTGGAGGCCGGCCGCGGCAGCGGCCTCCCTGCGCGAGAACCGCCCTTCCTTCGTGACGTCCACGATCCAGGCCGGCTTCTCGGTGTCCCAGGTGCGCCCCGGCCCCACGCCTCTGGCGAAACGGCCGTTCCGCGTCTCCTGCTCGAACTGCGCGGCGGACACGTCGGCGGCGCACCAGAGGTCGAGGCAGCGCAGCTTGTCGGCCGTCCTGTCCACGATCCACATGGCGCCGAGCTGCCAGTCCACCGACTCGGCCACGGCGCGGAGCACCCAGGGCGCGGCTTCTTCGATCGTCGCCGAGTGCGCCAGCGCCTCGACGACGGCGTACTGCGCGCGGAGGTGGCGCTCGGCGTGCTTCTGTTCCGTCAGATCCCGGAAGATGCCGTACGCGCCAATCGACGTGCCCTCGTGGCTGAGGGGCACGACGGTCAGTTCGACGTCGATGATCGACCCGTCCTTGCGGCGCCGGCGTGTTACCGAGTCGGCGGTCTGGCCCGCGAATCCCAGCCGGCTCAACGCTTCGGCTTCGTGCCTGTTTTCGGCGGGCACGATCAGCGGGTCGATGGGCTGGCCGATGATGTCGGCTTCCCGGTAGCCGAACATCCGTTCGAATGCGGGATTGCACATCTGGACGAGATCGTGCGCGTCGATGACCACGACCGCCAGCGGGTTGACCTGGATGAGGCCGCCGAGGTGGACGTCGTGTTCGCGAACGGTGGCGGCGATGTCGGCCGCGTGCTGTTCACGCATTGTCAAAGCTCACGTGCAGAGTACATGAAAAGCCGGGCCGGACCCACTACAATGGCGGGGCGCCGGGGGGATTTGCATGAAAGTGCTCGTCGCGGACGACGATCGGATCGCGGCCGCGGTTCTCGCGCAGACGCTGAAGCGCTGGGAGTTCGACGTCACGGTCGTTGGCGACGGCGCGGACGCCTGGCGTCATCTCGCGGCGGCGTCGGCGCCGACGCTGGCGGTGCTCGATCGGATGATGCCCGGACTGGACGGCGCGGAGGTCTGCCGCCGCGTCCGGCAGGAGATGCCGAACGCGAACATGTACCTCGTGCTGCTGACCTCGCTCGGCGGTGGCGGCGACGTCGTGTCCGGCCTCGATGCCGGCGCGGACGATTACGTGACCAAGCCGTTCGACGTCGACGAGCTGCGCGCACGCATCAACGTCGGCGTGCGCGTGATCGCGCTCCAGGACAAGCTCAATCAGCGGGTCGCCGAACTCCAGGCCGCGCTCGCGAACGTGAAACAGCTGCACGGCCTGCTGCCGATCTGCAGTTACTGCAAGCGCATTCGCGGCGACGATCAGTACTGGCAGCAGGTCGAGTCCTACATCGCCGCGCGATCCGACGCCCAGTTCAGCCACGGCATCTGCCCGCCCTGCTATGAGAAGCTCGAGGTGGAAATCGAGGAGCAGCGGAAGCTGATGCGGAGCACGAGAAAGCGATGACCGATCCCCGTCCGGTGTTCGATCGCGAAGTCTTCGAGCGCCAGGTGGGCGGCGACCGCGAGCTCGCCACGGAGATCCTGCGCATGTTCCTCGAGGACTGCCCGGGGCGGATGGCGGCCATCAAGGCCGCGGTCGAGCAGGGCGACGCGAACGCGCTCTGCACCGCCGCGCATACGTTGAAGGGATCGGCCGGCTACCTCGCGGCCGCGCATGTCGTCGACGCGGCGGCGCTGCTCGAGCGCCTTGGGCGCGAAGGCCGGCTCGCGGACGCTCCGGCCGCGGCGGATCAACTGGAGGGCGCGGTGGCCCGGCTCGTGCCGGAAATCCAGCGCGCGTCGCTGGCATCATGAGAAGGGGTCGATTGATCGCGACCGCGGCAGCGGCCGTGATGGTTCTGGCGGGCCACGCATCGGGGGCGCCGCCGCAGATCCGGTCGGTGCGCCTCTACGTCTTCGATTGCGGCGTGCTCAAGCGAGGCGAGCCGACGGCATATGGCCTCACGCGCGCGCAGGTCGGGCAGACGGATTTCGCGGACGCCTGCTACCTCGTCGCCCATCCGCGGGGCACGCTGCTCTGGGACGTGGGCATCATCCCCGACGACCAGGTGAAGGCCGGCGGACCTGGAGGCGTGGCCGTCCAGGCCGCCAACGGCACCAATACAGCGAGGACGACGCTGCGCAGCCAGCTCGCGGCCATCGGGTACTCGGCGCGCGACATCACGTATCTTGCGCTGTCGCACGGGCACGCGGACCACGTCGCCAACGCCAACGAGTACGCCGGCTCCACGCTGCTGCTGCAGAAAGCCGAGTGGAACGCGATGTTCAGCGCCGAGGCGCAGAAGCTCCCGCTCTTTGCCGCCTACGGCGCCCTCGAAAGCAGCAAGACCGTGCTGCTCGAGGGCGACCGCGACGTCTTCGGCGACGGAACGGTCGTCCTGAAGTCCACTCCGGGCCACACGCCGGGGCACCAATCGCTGTTCGTGAAGCTGGCGAAGACGGGTCCTGTTCTGTTGACCGGGGACCTTTATCACTACGCGGCCGAGAAGACGATGAACACGGTGCCGGTCCGCGACTACAACCGGGAACAGACGGCGGCGTCGCGGGCGGCGATTGACGCGTTCCTCGTGAGCACCGGCGCGCAGCTGTGGATTCAGCACGACATCCAGAAGAACGCCACGCTCAAACACGCGCCGCTTTTCTACGACTGACGTAGCGGCCGGCTTCAGCCGGCCGGCACGTCCGCCTGAAGGCGGACGCTACGCCTGTTACCAGGAGGCCACATGCGACGAATCGTGCTGACGGTGCTCATCGGTCTGGCGACGGCGTCCGGCGTCGGCGCCCAGGAACGGATGCCGCCCATCGCGCCGGACAAGATGACCGAGGCGCAGAAGAAAGCCGTCACCGACTACAAGGCGCTCCGCGGCGTGGACATGACCGGCCCGCCGTGGACGGTGTTGCTGCGCGTGCCGGCGCACGTGGTGCCGGCGCTGCAGATCCGGCTCCACTACCTCAATAACAGCGCGCTGCCCGCACGCCTGACCGAGTTCGCCATCCTGTTCGCGGCGCGGCGATGGACGAACAACTGGGAGTGGAACGCTCATTCCACGGCGGCCGCGGCGGCCGGGCTCAAGGCCGACGTGATGGCGGCGCTCGCCGAGGGCCGCCGTCCCGACCGGATGGCCGACGACGAGGCGCTCGTGTACGACTTCAGCCTCGAACTGCAGGACAACCAGAGCATCAGCGACGCGACGTACGCGCGCGCGCTCGAAAAATTCGGCGAGCCTGGCATCGTCGAGCTGGCCAGCATCCAGGGCTACTACACGTACCTGGCGATGGTGATGAGCGCCGCCCGCGTGACGACGCAGCCCGACGCGAAGCCGCAGCTCGAACGATTTCCGCGGCTGGGGCAGGGACTGTCGACAAAGTAGTGCAGGCCTTCAGGCCTGCCCGATACGGCGGACCTGAAGGTCCGCACTACTTCCGCCACGCCTGAACGCCACTACCGCGGCAGCGCGAAGGCGACAAACGTCAGGCCGGAGGTCGTGAGCACCCACTGCCGTCCGTCCAGCATGTAGGTGACCGGCGCCGAGCCCCAGACGGGCGCGCCGGTTTGAAACTTCCATAGCTCTTTTCCAGTCGCCGCCTCGAACGCGTAGAAGAAACCGTCGTTGTCGCCGGTGAACACGAGGCCCGGCGCGGTGGACATCAGCCCGCCGGTCAGGTCCAGCGACACGGTGGACGGGTACGACCGGTACCGGTGTTCCCAGCGCCGCGCCCCTGTCGCCGGATCGATGGCGCGCAGCGCCGCCCACTGTTCGCGTCCTTCGACCAGCCGCCGGCCGCCGCTCGGCACACGGACGCCGAGCGCGATCGGCGGTGTCGGCTTGCGGCCCTCCCAGACGGCGCAGGTCTCGTGCGCCGTGACGAAAAACAGCCCGCGGCCGGGATCGAATGTCGGCGGCTGGAAGTTGGTGCCGCCGTGGTTGTCCGGCAGGCATTTGTCCGGCGTGCCGACGTTGTCGAGCACGATGGGCCGGCCGTCGGGCCCGACTTCCTTCGCCCAGTTCGACGTGTCGATGAACGGCCTGGCGACGAGCAGCTTGCCGGTCTCGCGATCGAGCGTGTAGAAGAAGCCGTTGCGGTTGGCGACCATCACGACGCGGCGCGGCTGTCCGGCGATCGTGATGTCGGCCTGCACGGGCACGTGCGCCGAGTCCCAGTCGTGGATGTCGTGCGGCGTGAACTGGAAGTGCCAGCGGAGCTTCCCGGTATCGGCGTCGAGCGCGACGAGCGAGCACGTGTAGAGGTTGTCGCCGGCGCGATCGTCGCCGTAGTAGTCGGGATTCGGATTGCCCGTGCCGTAGTACACGAGGTTCAACGCGGGATCGTAGCTGCCGGTGACCCACGCCGCGCCGCCGCCGCGAAGGGCCGCCTCGGCGTTGGGCCACGACTCGCTGCCTGGCTCGCCGGCGCCGGGGATGGTGTTGAAGCGCCACAGGCGCGCGCCGGTCTGCGCGTCGTACGCGTCGATGAAGCCCCGGCTCGAGAAATCGCCGCCCGCCACACCGACGATCACGGCGCCTTTCACAGCGAGCGGCGCGGCCGTGATGGCGTTGGCTTTCTTCAGGTCGCCGACCTCGACGTCCCAGACGACGCTGCCGGTCCGCCGATCGAGGGCCACGAGGTGCGCGTCGAGCGTGCCCATGTAGAGGCGGTCGCCGAGCAGGGCGAAGCCGCGGTTGACGGGCCCGCAGCACACCGACGCCGGGAAGTTTGCCGGCAGAGTCCGCCGATAGGTCCAGATGGGCCGCCCCGTGCGCCCATCGATTGCAAATGCCTGGTTGTTGTTGCCCGTGGCGTACAACACCCCGTCGACGACGAGCGGCGAGGTCTCGAGGCCGCGGCCCGGGAAGCCGGGGATGTCGGTCTGAAACAGCCACTGAGGGACGAGCCCGGCCACGTTCTGGGGCGTCAGCTGCTTGAGCGGGCTATGGCGCTGGCCGGTGTAGTCGCCCGAGAACGTGAGCCACCGCCGGGTTCTTCAGGCCGTCGCGCAGGTCCTGCGCGGTGATGGCCGGCGGCGCGGGGGGCTGCTGCGCGCGAAGAGAAAGGCCGGCCGCGCCTCCCAGGGCAATCGCCGCGGCCGCCGCGAACGCCGGATGACGAAGCCGCATGATGTGGGGGATTGTATGCCCAACGCTTCTCATGGCCCCCTCGGATTTTCGTTGAGTGTTCGGCGGCGCGGGTGTACAACCAGCCGCAGAATTCAACCGGAGGGATCCATGCGTGTGATTCTCGCGCTCGCGGCCGTCGTGACAGCCGGCATCCTGGTGAGTGCTGCCGATGCGCCCCCACCCTGGGCGTACGGGTTCGCGGGCCCGGCGCCCGCCACGCCTCCGGCGGCTCCCGCAGCCGCTCCCGGCGGACGTGCCGGCGGTCCGCCCGCCGCCGCGCCTGCCCCTGACGAATCGCTGAAACGGTTGCCCGGGAGCACCGGTTCGTTCACGCTTGCGCAGATCCGCGACGCATTCGGCCCGGCGGACTGGTATCCAGGCGACCACCCGACGATGCCCGAGGTCGTGGCGCACGGGAAGCGGCCCGACGTCAGGGCGTGCAGCCTCTGCCACTACCCGAATGGGAAGGGCCGTCCTGAAAATGCCGGCGTCTCCGGCCTGCCGGTTTCCTACTTCATGCAGACGATGGCCGATTTCAGAAACGGCGGCCGGAAGAGCGCGGACGCCCGCAAGGGCAACACGAACGTGATGATCACGATCGCCAAGGGCATGACCGAGGAGGAGACCAGGGCCGCGGCCGAGTACTTCGGATCGATGAAATGGACGCCGTGGATCAAGGTCGTCGAGGCGGCCATGGTGCCGAAGACGCGCATCGCCGGAGGGATGTTTCTCCGGAACGAGGGCGGCGAGACCGAGCCGATCGCCGATCGCATCATCGAGACCCCGGAGGACGTCGAGGCCACCGAATCGCTGCGTAATCCCCGGTCCGGCTTCATCGCGTACGTGCCGCCGGGGAGCGTCAAGCGCGGTGAAGCGCTGGTGATGACGGGCGGCGGCGGGAAGACCACGCAGTGCGGCGTCTGCCACGGCGCCGATCTCTCGGGCCTCGGTCCGGTGCCGGGGATCGCCGGACGGTCGCCGAGCTACATGGTCCGGCAGCTGTACGACATGCAGCAGGGCGTCCGCAAGGGCGTGTGGGCCGACTTGATGAAGCCGGTCGTCGCCAACCTGTCCAACGCGGACATGCTGGCGATCGCGGCGTATGCCGCATCGAAATAACGCAGCGGCCGGCTTCGGCCGGCCGCTACACGTCCGCCTGAAGGCGGACGCTACTGCGGCGTCGGCTGTGGCGTCGGCGCGCAGAACTTCTCGAACGCGCCCTTGAGCTCGGACGCGATGCTCAGCGCGTCGCGGTTTTCGATCTGGCTGCGCTCCAGCATGTAGGCGAGCTTGCCGTCGCGGAACAACGCGATCGACGGAGACGAGGGCGCGTAGCCGGTGAAGTAGCTCCGGGCGCGATTCGTCGCGTCGTTGTCGAAGCCGGCAAAGACGGACACGACGCGGTCGGGCTTGACGCCGTTTCGCAGCGCGAGGGCCAGACCGGGCCGCGCCTTGCCGGCCGCGCAGCCGCACACCGAGTTGACGACCACCATCAGCGTGCCTTTCGCGCCGGTGACGGCCGCGTCCACGTCGGCCGGCGTGCGCAGTTCCTCCACGCCCAGGATGGTCAGTTCCTCGCGCATCGGCGCGACAAAGAATTCCGGATACGGCATTGCTTGTGTCCCTCTGTTAGTGGGTTGATCTCCTCTATCGTATCTGAAGTCTGTCGCGTAGTAGAGTACGCACGGGCCATGCGGACCTCAGGTGTCGCTGCCTTGCTCGTGATGGTCTCGGCCGGGAGCGCCTGGGGCCAGCAGCCCGTCCGCCAGGGTGCGGCCGCCGCGCCGCGCCCGACAGTCCGCCCGGCCCCGCCGTCGCCCGCGCCCGAACCGAGGCCTGCACCGCAGCGGCTCTCCCCGCCGTCTCCCGCGGCGCCCCCTGCATGGACATCGTCATCGCCATTTGACGCCGGGCCGTTCACCTACGCGCCGCGCTACACGCAGCGACCGGGGAGAGGGTCCAGACCGCGGCCGCCATACAACAGGGGATGGGGTTACGGCGGGTTCTACGTCCCGGAGGAAACCGTGGTGACGGCGCCGCCGGTCAGCGCGCCGCCCGATTCCCTCAACGAGCAGTCGCTCAGCGGAAGCCTCGAGCTCGCGGTCGAGCCGCGCTCCGCGGATGTGTACGTGGACGGCTTCTATGTCGGCACGGTGGACGACGTCACGCAGAACGGTCTCCTGCTGCGCGCCGGGCGTCACTGGATCGATCTGCGGGCGGAGGGCTACGAAACGCTCACGGTCCCGGTTGGGATCGCCGCCGGCCAGGCGATCAAGTACCGCGGCCAGCTGGCCGCAGTCCGCGCGGAGTCTCCCGATGTCCCGCGCGGGCTGCAGACGATCTACGTGATTCGAGGGTGCTACGCCGGCAACCGGCCGCCGACCGCATCCGCGCTACCGCCCGGCTGCGATATCGCCAACCTGCGGACGCTCACTCCGCGTTAGACAGGCCTGAAGGCCTGCACGACATTCGCTACGGTTTCAGCAGGACCGTCAACGCCGTCACTTTCGGCGCGGTGTCGATCCCCCGCCAGGCCTGAAGAGCCAGCCTCGCTGCGCGCCGGGAGAGCGAACGCTCCGCGCAGCCCAGGAACTTCGTCGCGAGCTCGGCATCGGTGAGCCGGCCCGGATATCCGCGCGCGCCGTCGGCCTGTCCGGTCAGCGTGCGTCCGTCCCGCAGGCGGACCGTCACGCGCGCCTGGGAGAGCGGCGCGGCGGCGTCGAACGCCGTGTTCGCACGCAGCGTGACGCGCGGCAGCAGTTGCTGCACGCGCAGGTCGGCGATCTGATCCTCGGCAAACGTCTCGATCGTGGGGTGGCCGAAGACGATGGCAGCGGCCGCGCAGAACGGCATGCTGAACTTCGCCTCGAGCCCGGTCGACGGCCGGTCGTAGATCAGCAGGCGCGGCGTCATCGAATCCACCTCGACGTCGATCGCCTCGACATCCTCGGCGGTGAAGGCATGTGCGCGCACGAGCTCGAGCAGCACGTCGAGCGGCGGATGCGTGGCCGCGCATGATGGGTACAACTTCACGCTGATGCCCGTGTCGAGAAGCTCCCAGCGCTTGCCGAAATCCTGGATCACGCGCGCGAGATCGGACGCCGGCCGCTCGCTGTCCATCACGGCCAGGTAGCCCTGCGGGCCGTCGAGCGCCACCTCGCTGGCCGTGAACCCCTGTTGCGCGAGCCGCGCCGCCATGACGCCGTTGCGGGCGGCCGCGCCCGCGTGCAGCGGCTTCACCATCGTGCCGATGTTTTCCTTGACCCCGCACGCGAGCGACGCGGCGATGCCGAGCGCGTGCGCCGCCGCCGCCGGCGACAGCTTCAGGATCCGCGCGGCCGCCGCCGCGGCGCCGAGCGTGCCGATGCTCGACGTGCAGTGCCAGCCGCGCGCGTGATAATGGCGCGGGTTCATCGTCATGCCGAGGCGGCATTCGAGCTCGAAGCCGACGATATATGCGTCGAGCGCGGCCCGGCCGGAGGCGTCAGCCAGTTCGGCGGCGGCAATCGCCGCCGGCACGAGCGCGCAGCTGGGGTGCGCCATCGAGACGAAGCACATGTCGTCGAAGTCGAGCGCGTGGGCGGCGACACCGTTGGCGAACGCCGCCTCGCTCGCGCTGGCGCGCTCGGCTGTCCCGAGGATGCGGCAGTTGCCGCGGCTTTCGGAGGTGATCGCGGCCCGGACGATGCGCGGCGCCGATTCGGATGCGCCGGCGAGCACGACGCCGACGGTGTCGCACACGGCGACCGCCGCCCGCTCGCGCGCCCGCGGCGGCGGCGCGGCGTTGA
>Ga0070665_100004568_pt1 | contig 14503 bp, 10 predicted proteins | sample KBSS13metaG_FD_65862 | JGI IMG/M metagenome (GOLD analysis project Ga0070665, IMG submission 65862) | Switchgrass rhizosphere microbial communities from Kellogg Biological Station, Michigan, USA - KBS S1-3 metaG | ecosystem: Host-associated > Plants > Roots > Rhizosphere > Soil ... | reverse complement strand
GATCATCGCGCTTCGGGTGGAGGTCGGCACCCGGTTCCCCGCCGTCGTCTGCTCCCAGGGCAAGGTGCTGCTGGCCGCGCTCGACCCGGACGACGTGCCGGGCGTGCTGGCGCTCCCGAGCCGGTCGGGCATCGAGCCCTACCGGACCTACCGGCCGGCCGAGGTCGAGCCGATGCTGCGGGAGGTGCGCGCCCGCGGTTGGGCTCTGGCCGACGACGAGCTCGCCCCCGGCATCCGCTCGGTCGCCGTGCCGGTCCGCGACGGCAGCGGCGCGGTCCGGGCGGCGATGAACGTGACCGTCCACTCGGCCGAGACCAGCGTGCGGACCCTGCTGGAGCGGCACCTGCCGCCGCTGCGCGAGGCGGCCAGCGCGGTCAGCGCCGACTGGGCGGCCTGGCAGGCCCGCCCGCAGGACGAGGCGGGCGAGCAGCCGGCCCGGACACTGGCCCGGTAAACCTCCCAGTCCAGGCGCCTACACTCGAACCCTCACCGCAAGGTGGTCGGCAGGTTGTGCCGGCCGTCACGGGCACCCGATCGTGTCGGCCGGAGCCAGATCGATTACCGTCAGGTAACAGCGTTTTGCGACACCAGACCCCCGCCGCGAACCGTTCGAGAAGGGGCGCCACCATGCCCGATGCTCCCGCTTCAGGAACCCTGAGCCTGCACCACACCGACGGAAGCGCGCAGGACCTGACCGTCGTGCACCCCACCGAGGGCGCACCCGGCGTCGACATCTCGGGGCTGCTGTCCAAGGGCGGCCTGGTCACCTACGACCCTGGGTTCGTCAACACCGCGAGCTGCTCGTCCAAGATCACCTACATCGACGGCGACGCCGGCATCCTCCGCTACCGCGGATACTCGATCGACCAGCTCGCCGAGAACGCGAGCTTCACCGAGGTCAGCTACCTGCTGCTGTACGGGGAGCTGCCGACCGCGGCGCAGCTGGCCGAGTTCACCGACAAGATCAAGCGGCACACGCTGCTGCACGAGGACTTCAAGGGCTTCTTCGACGGCTTCCCGCGCAACGCGCACCCGATGCCGGTGCTGTCCTCCGCGGTGTCCGCGCTGTCCACCTACTACGAGGACTCGCTCGATCCGACCGACCCGGAGCAGCTCGAGCTGCCGATGCTGCGGCTGATGGGCAAGCTGCCGACGATCGCGGCGTACGCGTACAAGAAGTCGATCGGGCAGCCGTTCCTCTACCCGGACAACTCGCTCGGCCTGGTGGAGAACTTCCTCCGGATGACCTTCGGGCTGCCGGCCGAGCCGTACGAGGCCGACCCCGCGATCGTCCGGGCGCTGGACATGCTGTTCACCCTGCACGCCGACCACGAGCAGAACTGCTCGACCGCGACCGTGCGGCTGGTCGGCTCCGCCCAGGCCAACCTGTTCGCCTCCGTCTCGGCCGGCATCCACGCGCTGTCCGGCCCGCTGCACGGCGGGGCCAACCAGGAGGTCATCGAGATGCTCGCGCGCATCCGGGCCGAGGGCGGCGACGTCACCAAGTTCGTGCAGAAGGTGAAGTCGAAGCAGGACGGCGTGAAGCTGATGGGCTTCGGGCACCGGGTCTACAAGAACTACGACCCGCGCGCAGCCATCGTGAAGAAGACCGCCGACGAGATCCTGAACGCGATGGGCAAGCGCGACGAGCTGCTCGACATCGCGATCGAGCTCGAGGGCGTCGCGCTCTCCGACGACTACTTCATCTCCCGCAAGCTCTACCCGAACGTCGACTTCTACACCGGCCTCATCTACCGGGCGATGGGCTTCCCGGACCGGATGTTCACCGTGCTGTTCGCGATCGGGCGGCTGCCCGGCTGGATCGCGCAGTGGCGCGAGCAGGTCGACGACCCGCAGGCCAAGATCGGCCGGCCGCGCCAGCTCTACACCGGCGTGCCCGAGCGGGCCTACGTGCCGATCGCCGAGCGCTGAGCTCTCCCGACCGGCCCCGGCCTCCGGCGAGGCCGGGGCCGGTCGCTGGATGCCGTTAGTGTCGGGGCGTGGGCGAGGCGCGGCTGTGGGCGACCAGCGACCTGCACGTCGGGTACGCCGACAACCGCCGGATCGTCACCGACGACCTGCACCCGGCCGGCGACGGTGACTGGCTGATCGTGGCCGGCGACATCGCCGAGAAGCCGGCCGACGTGGAGTGGACGCTGGCCACGCTGGCCGGCCGGTTCGCCAAGGTGCTCTGGTCGCCGGGCAACCACGAGCTCTACACCCACTCGAAGGACCCGGTCCGGCTGCGTGGCCTCGACCGGTACGAGCACCTGGTCGCGCTCTGCCGCCGGCTCGGGGTGATCACGCCCGAGGACGAGTACCCGCACTGGTCCGGTGCCGGCGGCCCGGTCACCGTCGCCCCGCTGTTCCTGCTCTACGACTACACGTTCCGGCAACCCGGCCAGGCCGACGCGGACGAGGCGCTGGCGGCGGCGTACGGCGCCGGCGTGGTGGCCACCGACGAGTTCCTGCTCCACCCCGACCCGTACCCGGACCGCGCCGCCTGGTGCCACGCCCGGGTCATGGCGACCGAGGCCCGGCTGGCCGCGCTGCCCGCCGGCACCAGGACCGTGCTGGTCAACCACTGGCCGCTGACCCGGCTGCCGACCCGCGTCCTGCGGCACCCCCAGTTCGCGATCTGGTGCGGCACCGAGCTGACCGCCGACTGGCACACCCGGTTCGCCGCGACCGCGGTGGTCTACGGCCACCTGCACATCCCGCGCACGACGTACGAGGACGGGGTGCGGTTCGAGGAGGTCTCGCTCGGCTACCCGCGGGAGTGGCGGCGGCACGGCATCCGCCGCGGCGTGCTGCGGGACGTGCTGCCGGCGGTCGACCCGGTCCCGGAACCGTGGTGACCGGCCGATGATCGCGCTGATCGTGCCGCCCGGCGTCGAGGTCGCGGACGCGACCGGCCCGCTGCCCGGCGAGGCGTTGCTGCCCGAGGAGGAGGTGCTCGTCGCCCGCGCGGTCGGCAAGCGCCGGGCCGAGTTCACCACCGTGCGCACCTGCGCCCGGATCGCGCTGGGCCGGCTCGGGCTGCCGCCGGCGCCGCTGCTGTCCGGGCCGAAGCGGGAGCCGCTGTGGCCGGCCGGCGTCGTCGGCAGCATCACGCACTGCGACGGCTACCGGGCGGCCGCGGTGGCCAGGGCCAGCGAGGTCGCCGCGATCGGCATCGACGCGGAGCCGCACGACCCGCTGCCGGCCGGGATCCTCGACCGGGTGACGCTGCCGGCCGAGCGGGCGCACCTGGCCGACCTGCCGCCCGGCGTGCACTGGGACCGGCTGCTGTTCAGTGCCAAGGAGAGCGTCTACAAGACCTGGTTCCCGCTGACGCGCCGCTGGCTCGGCTTCGAGGAGGCGGCGCTGCTGCTCGCTCCCGGCCCGCGGCCGGAGCGCGGGACATTCACGGCCGACCTGCTGGTAGACACACCACCGGTGGTCGGCGGGCGGCCCGTGCGCACGCTGCGCGGCCGGTACGCGGTCTCCGGCGGGCTGCTCGGCACCGCGATCACACTGGCCGCCGAGTGAGCCGCGCCGTACCGGGAAGGGCTGCGGATGCCGCGGTGGGCACCGAGCATGTGACCGAGGAGGAACAGTGGCGACGCTGACCGACGACGGCACCGGCGTGGTGCTGACCAACGGCGTGCCGATGCCGCTGCTCGGGCTGGGCGTCTGGCAGATCCCGGACGGCCGGCCGACCGAGCAGGCGGTGCGGTGGGCACTGGACGCCGGATACCGGCACATCGACACGGCCACGCTCTATCGCAACGAGCGCTCGGTCGGCCGGGCGATCCGGGACAGCGGCGTGCCCCGCGAGCAGCTGTTCGTCGCGACCAAGTTCCACCCGCGCGACCCCGACCCGGAGCGGGCGGTGGAGGCCAGCCTGCGGCTGCTCGGGCTCGACCACGTCGACCTCTACCTGTGGCACTGGCCCAGCGGCGGCGCCACCCGGCACTGGCCGGCGTTCGAGCGGATCGCCGAGCGCGGGCTGGCCCGGGCGGTCGGGGTGAGCAACTTCTCCGCCGACCAGCTCGGCCGGCTGCTCGGCGCGGACGTGCCGCCCACGGTCGACCAGGTCGAGTTCAGCCCGTTCCAGTTCCGCCGGGGACTGCTGGCCGCGTGCGAGGCGGGCGGCGTCGTGCTGGAGGCGTACAGCCCGCTGACCCGCGGGCACGACCTCGGGAACCGGGTGATCGCGGAGATCGCGCAGCGGCACGGGCGGACGCCGGCCCAGGTGCTGCTGCGCTGGGCGGTGCAGCGCGCGATCCCGGTCATCCCCAAGTCGGCGAACCGGGACCGCATCGCCGAGAACGCCCGGATCTTCGACTTCGCGCTGCCGGCGGCGGACATGGCCGCGCTGGACGGCCTCGACCGGACCGGCGGGACCGCGGACGCCTGACGGGCCGCGGCGCGCTACCGCCAGCGGCGCTTCTTCGGCGGCCGGGCCCAGATCGCGATCCGGTCCAGCGCGTCGGCGGTGGTCAGCGGGACCGTGGTGGTCAGCGTGCCGCCGCCGGCCCGGCGCCGCCGCTGCCCGTACGCGCGCAGCAGCCCCGCGATCCGCGGTGCGGCCAGTCCGAGTGCGAGCGTGAACAGGAACGCCTTGAACCGGCGGCTCAGGAACAACCACATGGAGTGGTTGTTCCCCGCGGGCCCGCGTGCACACCACCACCCGGATGGGGGGCCATGCATGCGCCTACTCGCCGGTACCGCTATCCTCCTCGTCGCGGCCAGGAGCCTCCCCCCGTGGGCTCCTGGCCGCTTCGGCGTTCTCCCGCCGTTCCGGCCGGTCCCCACCGGTTCCCGGCGGAATCTGGCAACCTGAGAAGCAGCCCAAGTCCGCGGCCACGAGGAGGTCAACGGTGACCGAAGCGATCCAGCGGGCGCCCTCGGTGGCGCGGATGCTGGCCGACCGGGTGGCCGCGACCCCGGGCGGGGAGGCCTTCCGCTGGCCGGTGGCCGGCGCAGACGGTACGGAGAGCTGGGAGTCGATGACCTGGGCGCGCACCGGTGAGCGGGTCACCGAGCTGGCCGCGGGCCTGCTCGCGCTCGGGCTGCGGCCCGAGCAGCGGGTGGTCGTCTACTCCGCGACCCGGATCGAGTGGGTGCTCGCCGACCTGGCGATCAACACCGCCGGCGGCGCGACGACCACGATCTACCCGTCCTCCCAGCCGGAGGACGTGCTGCACATCGCGTCCGACTCCGGCGCGGTGATCGCCTTCGTCGAGGACGAGACCAAGGCCGCGCTGCTGCGCGAGCTGGCCGACAAGACCCCCGACCTCGGCTACGTCGTGCTGCTCGAGGGCGCCGGCAGTGGGACTGATCGGGAACTCTCCCTCGACGATCTGGCCGAGCGGGGCCGCGTGCTGCTGGCCGACACGCCCGACGCGGTCGACACGGTCGTCGCCGGCATCGCGCCGGACCATCTGGCCACGCTCATCTACACCTCCGGGACCACCGGCCGGCCCAAGGGCGTCGAGCTGACGCAGGACAACTGGACGTACGAGGGCGCGGCGGTCGACCGGCTCGGCATCCTGCGGCCCGACGACCTGCAATACCTGTGGCTGCCGCTGTCGCACTCGTTCGGCAAGGTGCTGCTGGCCGCGCAGCTGCAGATCGGCTTCGCCACCGCGGTGGACGGCCGGATCGACAAGATCGTGGAAAACCTGGCCACCGTGCGGCCGACGTTCATGGCGGGCGCGCCGCGGGTGTTCGAGAAGGTGCACAACCGCGTGGTGGCCGCGGTCGAGGCCGAGGGCGGGATCAAGGCGACGCTGTTCGATCGGGCGTTCCGTACCGGCCGGAAGTGGTCGGCGGTCGAGCAGCAGGGCCGCAGGCCGGGACCGGCGCTGAGGGTCTCGCATGCCGTTGCCGACAAGGTCGTGCTGAGCAAGCTGCGGGAGCGGTTCGGCGGCCGGATCCGGCTGTTCGTCTCCGGCAGCGCGGCGCTGTCCCGCGACATCGCCGAGTGGTTCCACGCGGCCGGCATGCTCATCGTCGAGGGATACGGGATGACCGAATCCTCGGCGGCGACCGCGGTCAACCTGCCCGGCCGGTTCAGGTTCGGCACGGTCGGTCCGGCGCTGCCCGGCACCGAGCTGCGCATCGCCGACGACGGCGAGCTGCTCATCCGTGGTCCTGGCGTGATGCGCGGCTACCACGGCCTGCCGGAGGCGACCGCCGAGGCGCTCGACGGCGACGGCTGGCTGCACACCGGCGACATCGGCGAACTCGACGCCGACGGCTTCCTGAAGATCACCGACCGCAAGAAGGACATGATCAAGACCTCCGGCGGCAAGTTCGTCGCGCCGCAGCCGATCGAGGTGACCTTCCCGGTGATCTGCGGGCTGGCGAGCCAGTTCGTCGTGCACGGCGACGGGCGCAACTACGTGACCGCGCTGGTCACCCTCGACCCGGACGCGCTGGCGCAGTGGGCGGAGTCGAACGGGGTCGCCGAGCGCGACCCGGCCGCGCTGGCCCGCCGGGACGACGTCCGGGCGGTCGTCGCGGCCGGCGTGAAGCAGCTCAACGCCGGGCTGAACCGGTGGGAGACGATCAAGGACTTCCGCATCCTCGACCACGACCTCACGATCGAGGCGGGCGAGCTCACCCCCAGCCTCAAGCTCAAGCGGCGGGTCGTCGAGCGGCGCTACAAGGCTGTCCTGGACGAGATGTACGCGGCCAACGACCGCTCCCGGGTGTGAGGCCACTCACGCGGCACTTTCGACGCACAGTCGTGACGCGCGCACGGTTGGTGATCTCGGGGCGATTTCCGCGCATCGCTGTGGACCGAGGTACCCACACCCAGCCCGGGGACCGTTAGCCTGCCCACCATGCTCGAAGTAGGTCGACTCCGCGCGCTGCTGGCGATGTCCGAGCACGGGGGGTCGTCCGGCGCCGCTCGCGCGCTGGGGCGACCGGCCGGCGACGTCGCCGGGCAGCTGTCCGAGTGGGAGCGCGAGCTCGGCCTCCCGCTGGTCGACGGCGACCGGCTGACCCCGGCCGGCCGGCGGCTGGCCGAGCACGCCGGCGCGCTGCTGGGCCAGCTGGAGTCGGCCGAGTCCGATGCGGCCGCGGTGGCCGGGCGGGTGGCCGGGACGCTGCGGGTCGGGGTCGGCGCGGACGCCGGCCGGGTGCTGCTGCCCGAGACGCTGGCGGCGCTGCGGTCGACCGACGTCCGGCTGCACGTGCGCCAGCTCGCCGACGAGTCGGTGGGCGGGCTCGACGGCACGCTCGACGCGGTCGTCGTCGGGGAGTACGGATCGGCGGTGCCGCACCGGCCGGACGCCGCGGTCGAGCGGCGGGAGCTGTTCACCGAGCCGCTGCTGCTGGCCGTGCCGAGCCGGCACCGGGCCACCGGCGCCAGCGTCCGGCTGGCCGAGCTGGCCGGCGAGCCGTGGATCGCCGGTGCCGGCGACACGCTGGTGGCGCTGGAACGGGCCACGGCCGCTGCCGGGTTCGCGCCGCGGGTGGTCGCGGAGGTCGGCGAGGACGCCCTCGCGCTGACGCTGGTCGCGGCCGGCCTCGGCGTCGCGCTGCTGCCCGCGTCGGCGGCGCCGTCGCGAGCCGAGGGCGTGCGGTTCCTGACCGTGCTCGACGGCGGGCTGCGCCGGACCGTGCTGGCCGCGGTGCGGCGGACCCGGATCGCCGACCCCGCGGTGCGGCTGCTGCTCGACGCGCTCGGGGGCGCCGCGCGGCGGGTCGCGGCGGCCGTGCCGGGCGTGACCGCGGCGGCGCCGTCCGGGCCGCCCGCCGCGCCGCCGGGCCGTCCGGGCGAGCCGGGGCGCCGGCCGGACCCGCTGTTCGACCCGCTGCCGCCGGAGCCGGCGCCGCGCAGCAACGGGCGCCGCGACCCGTGGGCGGACGGGGTCCGCGCGGAGGGGCTCAACGGGACCAACGGCACCGGCGCCGAGCTGCCGCCGCGCAACGGGACGCCCTCGTTCGGCCCCGGCCCGAACGGGTCGCTCGCGCCGACCGACCTGCCGGGCCCCGCGGACCTCCCGGGCAGCACCGGCGCCGACCCTCTCGGCTTCGCCGGCCGGGCCGACCTTCCCGGCCCGCAGAGCGCCGACCCGCCGGGCCCGAGCGACCGCCGGGGTCGGACGGGCGCCGACCGGCTCGGGGCGGGTCCCGGAGACCTCCCTGGCCGGCCGGGACCGGCGGACCTCCCCGGCCGCAACGGCTCGGCCGGCTTCGGCGGCCCGGCCGACCCGCCGGGTCCCGGGGGTCCGGCTGACCCAGCCCGTTTCGGCGGCCCGGGCAACCCGCCCGGCTTCGGTGGGCCGGCCGACCAGTCCGGCTTCGGCGGCCCGGCCGACCTGCCGGGTCCCGGAGGTCCGGCTGACCCAGCCCGTTTCGGTGGCCCGGGCAACCTGCCCGGCTTCGGTGGCCCGGCCGACCAGTCCGGCTTCGGTGGCCCGGCCGACCAGTCCGGCTTCGGCGGCCCGGCCGACCAGTCCGGTTTCGGCCCCAGTGGGCGACCGGGCCCGGGCGGTCCGGCCGACCTTCCCAGCCGGGGCGGTCCGGCGGACCTGCCCCGACGAGGCGGTCCGGCCGACCTGGCGGGGCGCGGCGGTCCAGCCGACCTGCCGGGGCGCGGCGGCCCGGCGGATGTGCCGGATCGGGGTGGGCCGGCCGATCCGGCCGGCCGCAGCGGTGCTGGTGAGCTGCCGCCGGTCTCCGGTGCGCTGCCGGCACCCGCGCCGCCGGCCGGCGACGCGCCCGCGGCCGGACCCGGCCGCCAGAACGGCACCGGGCCGGACTTCGACGACCTGGCCGGTCTCTCCGGCCTGTCCGGGTTCTCCGGACGACCAGCCCGGAGCCCGGACGAGGGCGTCGGGCCCGGCTCCGGCCTGCCCGGCCGCGGCGCCGGGCCGGGCTTCGGCGAGCCCGGCGCGCTGCCACCGCCCGGTGCGGTGCCCGGCGGCGAGACGCCCGCCCGGGGCACCTCGCCCTACCGCACTCCCCCGCCGACCGGCGACGCCCCGGACTTCACCCCGGACCTGCCGAGCCGCGGCGGCCCGAACCCGTACCGTCCGGACACCTCGGGCCACCCGGCGCCGGACCCGTTCCGGACGAACGGCGCCGAGCCCGGCCCGAACCCCTACCGCGGGAGCCAGCCCGGCCGCGACTCGCTCGGCGGCTCCGAGCTGTTCGCCGCGACCCGGCGGCCGGGCGCCGCGCTGCCACCGCCCGGCGGCGATGCCGTCGGCCCTGGTCGCCGGTCCCGCACCCGGGGCGGCGACGGAGCCGAGGGCACGCTCCCGCCGGCCCCGGCCGGTGCCGCCGAGGACGTCCGGCTGTCGATCTTCGAGGACCTGCAGTCGGAGTGGTTCGTGCAGCGCGAGGCCGGCGCCAAGGCCGAGTCGTGGCAGATGGCCGCCGACGACGGCTGGGCCGCCGCAGCCCGGCTGGCCGAGCCGACCACCGCGGGCACGACCACCGCGGGCCTGCCCCGCCGCCGCCCGCAGGCGATGGTCGTGCCCGGCGCGGTCGGCGGGTCGACCGCAGGCGAGGCGCCGCCGCCGCCGAGAGAGACGCACCGCTCACCGCAGGACGTCCGCGGCCGGCTGGCGAGCTACCGGGACGGCGTCCGCCGCGGCCGGCACGCGCAGCGCCCGGCCGACGAGGAGGGTTAAGGCAGCCAGGACACGTGCCCGGCGAGCACGGTGTAGCCGACGAACGAGACCGTGTCGAGGATCGTGTGCGCCACGATCAGCGGCATCACCCGCTTGGTGCGCAGGAAGAACCAGCCGAACACGACGCCCATCAGCGCGTTGCCGATGAACGCGCCGAACCCCTGGTAGAGGTGGTACGAGCCGCGCAGCACGGCGGCCAGCCCGATCGCCCAGGGCACCGTCCGGCCGAGCTGCCGCAGCCGGGTGATCAGGTAGCCGACGACCACGACCTCCTCGAGGGTCGCGTTCATCGCCGCGGACAGCACCAGCACCGGCACCCGCCACCAGACGTCCGGCAGCCCGGACGGCACGATCGTGGCCGAGATCCCCAGCGCGTACGCGGCCAGGTAGAGCAGCAGGCCAGGTATGCCGATCACCGCGGCCAGCAGTGCCCCGCGGCCGAGATCCCAGCGGGGCCGGGTGCCGTCGACACCGATGGCGGCCGGCCGGATCCGGTCCCGGGCCAGCAGGTACAGCGCGAGCAGCGCCGGCACCACGCCGAACCCGATGCCGACCAGCTGGTAGACGAGGTCGAGCCAGGCCTGGTTGGGCACCACGGAGCCGTTGAGCGTGGCCTCGCTCTGCGAGAGCGGGACCGGCGCGAGCAGCTTGCGCAGCAGCGACAGCACCGCGTACACGGCCGACGCGCCGAGCGAGACCGCGAGGACCAGCAGCACCTCGTTGCGCAGCACCGGGCGGGCCAGCGTGCTGTCCGGGGGCGGCGTCGGGTCGATCGCGAGCCGGTGCCGCAGCCGCCGCCACCGGGACGGCCGCGTGTCCGGGACGGATCCGACCGGATCGGCCGCGGTGACCGGCAGCCGGGACGGCGGATCCGTACGCGTCACGGGAACCAGTGAAGCAGGGACGCCTGTGCGCCCGCTGTATGCCGGCCGTATGCCGGCAAAGAACGGGCCCGGGTCGCTCCCCCCACATCAGCGAACCCGGGCCCGTCTACCGACCGCCCCCACCCACTCGAGGTCACGGATGCGACTGGGCGGGGGCGGTTCCTCGGTGTGCGCTCCTCGGACCTCCCCTCAGGGCCCGAGAAAGCAATGGCGCCGGCGGAAGATCTCCCCACGGCCCGTCGACCGTGTCGGTGCGGGAGATCCACACCGCCGACGCCGCCCGGCTCTAGGGGTGGTCGCGTCCCATGAACCGGGCGGCAGCTCGAAGCTACCTTGCTTGCACGCATGGAAGACTAGCCATAGGGGGATGCGCGCGCAAGCAATTCAGGCCACAATGGCGGCAGCGATCAGTCGGGGGGCCGTCCGCGGTCCCGGAGTCGTCAGGGAGCGCCGAGCCATCGTTCGCCATATCCGCACGGAGTCAGGGCGCGAGTGGGCCGCGTACCTGGAGTCAGCCATGCGCAGCGCCGGCCTCACCCAGGCCGAGCTCGCCCGCCGCAGCGGCCTGGCCGAGTCCATGGTCTCCCGGTGGCTGCGCGGGCTGAACCAGCCCGACGTGCCCAACCTGCGCCGGGTCCGCCCCGTGCTCGGGGTGCCGATGCTCGAGCTCATCGTCGCGGCCGGCTACCTCAGCCTGGAGGAGGCCGAGCTGCAGGACGCGCCGCAGCCGCCGGCGCCGGTGCAGGTCGGGATCTCGACCGACGGCCTGACCATCGACCAGGTCCGGCAGCTCGAGGGCTTCGCCACGTTCCTGCGCGCGCAGAACGGTCCGCGCGCGGTCGAGCCCGCTGCGGCGGTCGAGGAGCCCGCCGAGCCGCTGCGCTACGCGGCGTACGGCGGGGCGAAATTGACCCAGGAGCAGCAGGCACGGGTGCGCGAGCAGGCCCGGCTGGCGCGCGAGGAAGCGGCCCGCTCGGGCCGGCAGGTGGTCTTCCTCGACGAGGCGGACGACCAGCGACGCTGAGCCGGGTGCGCGGCACACCCAGCACCAACCGGACAAGGACTTGGTGCCGGGGCCCCGGTGTGGTTTCGTAGGCGAGCGATTCCCTTCGTCATGCACGCATCCCCCGGGGGTTCCGTGGTCGACCAGTCCCTGCTGCGGCGGGCCGCCGATCGCGGAGTCACGATCTGCTTCGCCGACCTCGACGGCGCCGACGGGCTGTGGGTGCCGGAGGAGCGCACCGTCCTGGTGAACCGCGCGCTGCCCGAGGCGAAGGTCGCGGAGGTCATCGAGCACGAGCTCGCCCACGTCATGATCGACGACCAGCACGCCGACCTGGACGCGGGCAAGGAGGTGCTGGTCGGCCAGCCGTCCGGTCGCCGGCGGGAGACCGTCGCGCTCGCGGCCGCGCTCGGACTGGTCGCCGTCGTCGGCGGCGTGATGTACGGAATCCACACCGCACGCGGACCCGAGAAGGTTGAGCGCGTCGCCCCCAACCCCAACGCCCCCGGCCTCACCGCGCACGAGACCGGTCCCTCGCCGTCGCTGAGCCCGTCTCGGGGGCCGGACGGCCGCATTGTCTACGTGACGGTCTACCCGACGGCGCCGGCGGCGAGCGGGCTCGGGCCGCCGATCATGCCGGCGACCATTGGCCCGACCGGGACGAGGCCGGCGCCCACCCAGACTTCGGTAGTTCCGACCAGCCGGCCGCCGCTGCCTCCGCCGCCGACGAGCTCCCCCTCGCCAGCTCCTCCGTCCCCCACCGATCCGCCGGTGCAGACGTCGCCCCCGCCGGCTGACCCGACGACGGTCCCGCCGACGACGCCCGACGCGAGCGTCGGCAATGTCGGGGACACCGGCGGGGCTGGCGACCCCGGCGGAGTCGGCGACACCGGCGGGGTCGGCAACACCGGCGGGGTCGGCAACACCGGCGGGGTCGGCAACACCGACAATGCTCCGGTCGGGAGCGACCCGGCGACGGCCGCCGACGCGTCGGTCGTGGTGCCGGCGGGCAGCACGACCGGCCCGTAGAAACCCGCACGAACGCGACCCGGCGCGGTACTTCCCGCGCCGGTCCCGGCCGTGCCAGGCTGGCGCGTCCCTCCCTGACCGCCTCGACGAGGAGGCTCAGTGCGCCCTCTCCGCGCGCTCACCGTCGGCGCCGCCGTTGCTCTGCTCCCGCTGACGTTCGTGGTCGCCGCCGGCGCCGCCCCGGCCCAGGACGGCGCCGCCGGCACGATCAGAGCGCCCGGACTGCACGCGCCGGTCACGCTGACCCGCACCACCGACGGCATCGCGCACCTGTCCGCGCGGGACGCGCACGATCTGTTCTTCGCCCAGGGATGGGTGCACGGCACCGACCGGCTGTTCCAGATGGACCAGCTGCGCCGGACCGCCTCGGGCACGCTGGCCGAGCTGCTCGGGCCCGGCGCGCTGCCCAGCGACGTCCAGCTCCGCACGCTCGGCCTGCGCCGGGCGGCCGAACGGTCGTGGGCAGCCGCCTCGCCGCAGCTTCGCTCGGCCGTCACCAGCTACACCGAGGGTGTGAACGCCAAGCTCGCCACCGGCGGCCCGCTCCCGCCCGAGTACGGCGCGCTGAAGCTGACCCGGGTCGCGCCCTGGACCCCGGTGGACACGATCGTCATCGGCAAGCTGGTCGCGTTCCAGCTGTCGTTCGACCTCGACGCGGACACCACCGCCGAGTTGCAGGCATACGTGGCCGGCGGTGCGGCGGCCGGGATCGACGGGCAGAAGCTCTACCTCCAGGACCTGGTCGCGCACGCGCCGTTCAGCTCCGCCTCGACGGTGCCGGACGCGACCGGCACACCGCCGCGCGACGGCCCGGCGACGAGCCTGTCCGGCAAGGACGTCGCGGCCGCGGCCACGCTGTCCGCCCGCTACCGCGCGGTCGCCGCGACGGTGCCGCTGCTGCGCGCGATCCAGGACCGCGGCGAGCACGCGACCGGGTCCAACGAGTTCGTCGTCTCCGGCCGGCTGACCCGCGACGGCCGGCCGATCCTCGCCAACGACCCGCACCTCGGCCTGAGCAACCCGTCCATCTTCTACCCGATCCACCTGCAGGCGCCCGGACTCGACGTCGCCGGCGAGGGCTTCGCCGGCACCCCGGGCGTCGCGCAGGGCGCCAACCGCGACATCGCCTGGGGCTCGACGACCAACCCGATGGACGTCACCGACACCTACCTGGAGCAGGTCCGGCCCGACCCGGCCTCACCCAGCGGGCTGGCCACCGTCTACGAGGGACGGCTGGAGCCGGTGCAGGCGATCCCGGAGACGTTCCGGGCCAACAACGGCGGCCAGGTGTCGGTCGTCCCGCCGGGCAACGGGATCCCGCCCGCGACGCTGATCGTGCCGCGCCGCAACCACGGCCCGATCGTGCAGCTTGACCAGGCGGCCGGCACCGCGCTGTCGATCCAGTACGCCGGGTACTCGGCGACCCAGGAGCTCGACGCGTTCCTCACCTGGATGCGCGCGAAGAACCTGTCCGACTTCGAGAAGGGCCTGCGGTCGTTCGACGTCGGCTCGCAGAACTGGTCGTACGCGGACCGCCGCGGCCACATCGCGTACTTCACCAGCGGCGAGCTGCCGCTGCGCGAGGACCTGCAGGCCGGCCACGTCGACGGCGTCCCGCCGTACCTGGTGCGGAACGGGACCGGCGGCAACGAGTGGCTGCCGGCCGTGCACCACTACCCCGGCCAGGCCCTGCCGTACGAGATCCTGCCGATGGCCGAGATGCCGCACACGGTCAACCCGCGCAACGGGTTCTTCGTCAGCGCGAACAACGACCCGGCCGGCACGACGCTGGACAACGACCCGCTCGACCAGCTCCGGCCGGACGGCGGGATCTACTACCTCAACCCCGGCTACGACGGGCTGCGCGCCGGCCGGATCACCGAGGCGCTCAAGGCGGCGCTGCGGCACGGCAAGCTCGACGCGGGCGACATCCAGCGGATCCAGGA
>Ga0070665_100004566_pt1 | contig 14506 bp, 13 predicted proteins | sample KBSS13metaG_FD_65862 | JGI IMG/M metagenome (GOLD analysis project Ga0070665, IMG submission 65862) | Switchgrass rhizosphere microbial communities from Kellogg Biological Station, Michigan, USA - KBS S1-3 metaG | ecosystem: Host-associated > Plants > Roots > Rhizosphere > Soil ... | reverse complement strand
GCGAACACCATCGTCCCCGCGACGGTCGTGAGCTGAATCCGATCCCCGAGCAATGATTTCTCGTGCGACAGCCACGGCCGCACTTCCAAGAGCACCTTGGCGCGCAGCGAATCGTCGTGGATCAACGCGCCGAGCTCGAGGGTTTTGATCCAGGCAAGGGCCGGGATGTAGCTGATGGAGGGCGCGGCCGGGTAGCGCCCTGCGAGCGTCCGAGCGATATCGGTCGGCTTGCGGGCCACGCGCGCCGCGATGACGGCGTGCAGCGGCGATCGCTCGCTGACCCGAGACAGTGCCTGCGTGAAGTCATCGTGCGTGGCCGATACCGCCAGCGTGACGGCAGCCGTCCGGCCCAGGCCGGCGACTCCAGCGTCGCGCAGCGCGGCGGTCAGCGTGTCAGCCGCTTCGCTGTGTGCGCTGTCGCCGCGAAACTCAATGACCAGATCCGGCGCCTGGTACGACACCCAGCGCCAGACGTACCGGCTCTCCGGCTGCTCGGGATCCTCATAGAAGCCTTTGACCGGCGGAAACGCGTACGGCCGCGTCCGCGACCGTCCATCCGGGTCGGCCATCGGCAGCGCCGACACAATCCATCGGCCGCGGATCGCCGCCGGCGCGGTGCGCTTCATCCACCGAACCGCGTCGAGCACCGCCCGCGCCGCTCGCTCGTCGCCGTCGAGTCCGCCGACGAGCACGAGCCGCAACTTCGTCGTCGCCGGATCGAACGCGGACGGGTTCTCGAGCGTGGACAAAGCCGTCTCGTTGCGCGTCACTCCGGCGGCGCTGACGATGTGCGGCTCGCCGGGCATGTCGGCGACCTCTCGAAGCTCGACATCGATCGGCGCCGTGGCGATGGTTGCCGGCAACACCAGGCACGCTGCGGCGGCAAGGAGCAGGGGACGGATGCGTCTCATCGACGCCGAGTGTAGCGGCTCTACGATCGTCGCCGCAATCCGTGCTCGAGAATCGTGCAGCCCATCAACGCCAGATCCTGAAGCTGCGCCGGCGTGCGTCGAAGCTGGCGCGCCAGGCCGAGCGTGGCGAGCCCGTGGCTCAGCGCCCACGTGATTTCCGCGAGGTCGAGCGGGTTGCCGGGCCCCATCCGTTTTTCCTGCTGCTCGCTGCGAATCGTATCGAGCAGGACGTTGAAGGCGCCTTCCGCGTGGTGGACGAGATCGGGGTAGCGGCCCCAGTCGGTCAGGACGCCGCTGAACATGGTCTGGTAATGCGACGGGTTCGAGAGCGCGAAGCGCATGTAGGCGGCGGCCATCGCCGGCATCGGATTGGCCCGCTTTGCCGCCGCGCGGGCGACGGCCGTCGCCAGCGCCTCGTGAAAGCGCTTGAACCCTTCGGCCGCCACGCGGGCCAGCAGGGCCTGCTTGTCGTCGAAGTGCCGGTAGAGCGCCGTCCGCGACACGCCCAGCCGCGATCCCACGCCGCGCAGCGTGAGCGCCTGCACGCCTTCCTCGCGAATCGTCGTGAGGGCCGCGTCGACCAGCGATCGCTCGAGATCGCCGTGATGGTACGCGCGCTTCCTCTGGCCGGCACCCTGTTTTCTGTTCATCCCCCCCAGAATACCCTCAGGTGTTGACATCGTCAACATTCTGGGGCTAGAGTATGTTGACAACGATAACATTGAGGAGGACGTGATGCCCCGACTGCGACGCCTCGTCGAAACGCTCTGGCGCGAGAGCCGTCCCTTGACCGCGACCGGCATCCTCATGCTTGCGGTGCTCGCGGCGTCGCTGGCGGCGATGGGCGTGGACCACCGGGAAATCCTCGGCGTGCCCCGGTGGCTGAAGCCGGTCAAGTTCGCCGTGTCGACCGCTATCTACGCCTTCACGCTCGCCTGGATCTTCACCGCCCTCCCCGATCGCCGGCGCCTGAAGGTCATCGTCGGCTGGGTGATATCCGTCGTGGTCGTGCTCGAGGTGTTCCTCATCGACCTGCAGGCGGCGCGGGGGGTGACGAGCCATTTCAACGTGGGGACGACTTTCGACGCGGCGGTGTTCGGGATCATGGGCGTCTCGATTCTGATTGCGTGGATCGCGGCGATCGCCCTGACGGTGGCGCTGTTCCGCCACCGTTTCGCCGACGAAGCATTCGGCTGGGCGGTGCGCCTCGGGATGCTGATCACGATTCTGGGTCAGGCGACCGGCGGCCTGATGACGACGCCGACGGAGGCGCAGCTCGCCGCGGCACGAACGTCGCGCATCACCGTCGCGGGCGCGCATACGGTCGGGGCTCCCGACGGGGGAGCCGGCCTGCCGTTTACCGGTTGGAGCCGCGATCACGGTGACATCCGCGTGGCGCATTTCATCGGCATCCACGCCATGCAGCTGCTCCCGGCCGTCGCGTGGCTGATCGGCCCGCTCGGATCCGCAGTGAGACGACGCCGGGCTGTGCTGCTGATCGCAGGCAGCTACTTCGCGCTGTTCGCCATTCTTCTGGCTCAGGCACTGACCGGGCAGGCGCTGCTGCAGCCGCAGGGGCCGATTGCCATTGCGTTTGGCGCGTGGGCCATCACCGCGATAACCGGCGTCGTGCTGATCACGGCCGCGCGCCGATCTTCGGCCGCCGGCCCCTCGCTTCCGTTCGCGGTGTCGCGATGAGCATCGAAGGCGTTTTCTCAGCGTGCAACCTGATCGCGATGGCCGGCTGGATTCTCCTGCTCGCCATCCCGCGGAGCCGGCGCGGCATAACGGTCGCCGGGACCGTCATCCCGTTGTCGCTGGCTGCGATCTATCTCGTGGTCTTCGTGCTCAATGTGCGCGGATCGCAGGGCGGGTTTTCATCGCTCGCCGGCGTGGCGCAGCTGTTCGAGAATCGCTGGCTGCTGCTGGCGGGCTGGGTCCACTACCTGGCCTTCGACCTGTTCATCGGAGCCTGGGAAACGCGTGACGCGATGGCGCGCGGCCTCTCGCGGCTATGGCTCGCGCCCTGCCTCGTCATGACGTTCATGCTCGGGCCCATCGGGCTGCTCCTGTACCACGCGGCGCGCACTCGTGCGCACGAGCCGCTCGATGTCCCGATACTCGCGCCAGTGCCGAAGGCTCACTGACAGGAATCCGGCGACCGGAATCGCCAGCACGACGCCACCGGCTCCGCCGAGCACGGCGCCGGCCCACAGGCTGAGCACGACCGCCGGAGTCGACATGTGCATACCGTGCTTAATGAGCCTCGGATAGACCACCACGTCCTGGATTACGCGCAGGCCTCCGAGAAACGCGATCACGGACAATCCTTTGTCTCCCGCCTGCGCCACCGCGATCAGCATCGTGGTGGCCGGACCGATTCCCGGCACGAGCTCCAGGATGCCGGCCGTCACTCCGAGCGAGATGGCGGAAGGCACTCCGATCAGCGCGAAACCGCCGACGCACATCAAGCCGACCGCGACACCGGCCGCCGCTTGCGCGCGGATGTAGCCGGCGAGTGCGCTGTTGACGTCGTGCAGATACTCCTCGCCCCGCCACTGCAGGTGCCCGCGCGGCAGGACGCGAAGGGTGGAGCGGCGAAAGCTTGGCCAGACTGTCAGCAGCAGCGCCGCCAGCACGGGCGTCACGAGAAGCCAGGCGGCAAAGCGCGCGGCATCGATCAGGGTGTCGAGCGTCGCGCGGGCGTGCTGCTGAATGTAGGCAAAGCCGCGATCGATTTGCGGCTTGAGCGACCCTCGCATGGATGGCGGGACAGGCGCCGCCGCGATGAGCCGGTCGATCGCTTCGAAGTCGCCGCTGCCGAACAGATGGTCGACCGTGTCAGGAGCGGTGACCTTCACCCAGTGCACGATGGGCTCGCTCGCGAATCGCCACGCCAGCCCGATCGGCACCGAGAGCAGGACGTAGATCACCGCGAGCGATGCACCTCGCGACAGCGGGCGGCCGCGGCGGCCGGGCCGGATCCTCCGGCTGACCATGTCGACGGCCGGGGCCAGCAAGTACGCGAAAAACATCGAGAGCAGCAGCAGGACGCTGCCGCCCTTGATCACTGCTGCTTCGTTTTCTTCGCCTCGTCCGCTTCCTTGAGGCGCGCGCCGCGCAGGATGTTGCCCATCGCGTAGTTACCCTCGTGACACGCGTACTCGTACATGAGGTCGTCGGTCGCCGGCCACGTGTACTCGGCCGTCCACGGTTTCGTCCAGGTCGTCGGATCTTCGACCGTGAACTGATACCGCAGCGTCCTGGCGTCCACTCGCGTCAGCCGTTCGACGATGTGCAGGGCGTCGCTCGAGCCGCGGAAGCGGGTCTTGTCGGTGAAGTTCGTGGTGTCGATGACGAGCGTGTCGCCTTCCCAGTGGCCGATGGAGTCGCCCATCCACTTCCGGATTGTCGAGGGCACGTGCGTGCCGCCCATGCGGACGATGCGCGCGTCGTGCACCATCTCGGTGAGGATCAGCACGGTGTCCGCGGTCTGCACGATCTGGTGAAGGTTGTTATAGAAGTACGTCGGCAGGATCGGCGGACCCGACGTCGAGCTGAACCCGACGATGCAGCGCTCGCCGAGCGGACGCTGCTCGGGATCGTCGTACGCATCGGCGCCCTCGAAGCCCGGATCGTCTTCGCGGATCGCCTGGTCCGACGTCGTCCGGAGGACGCGCGATGCGTTCCGCGTTTTGGCGGTGTCGGTGAGCGCGGGGACGCGGCCGTCCGGCGGATCCACGAGCAGCGAGGCGCGCTTGCGTCCGTCGACCGTCGTGTACCGCGAGCCGGGATCGAGCCAGAAATTGTTGTAGCCGCCGACGTTGCCGTACGGGCCCGGCGAACCGTCGCCGCCCGTCGGCGGTGCGGCGCGATTGGCGTCGATCGGCGCGTTGAGTTTTTCGCTGCGCGCGGCGGCCTGCTGTTCGAGTTTGCCGGCTTCTTCGTCTGTCAGCACCAGCGGCGTGCCGGCGCGACGTTCGAGCGGCGTGAGCGTGCCGAGATCGTAGGTGCCCTGCAAGTCGGGATGTCCATCGCGAAGGCGAGGAACGCCAGCCGCCGTCGCCGGCTTTTTCACGGCCGTCGTCTGTCCCGCGATGTCTACGTGTGTCACGAACGCCGCCGCCGCGACCGCCGCCACCACTGCGATACGCGTCAGGAGTCGATCACGCATGTGAAACCTCGCTTCCCCGTGTGCAGATTCTACATCTGCGCTGTGCAGTTCCGCGCAGCAAACAGATATTACCGAAGTCTTACAGTGCGTTCGAGCCGTCTCGTTTACCTTTGATCTCATATGAGCAGCGTCGCGACTATTCCTTCCGAATCGCGCTACAGCAAACTGAGTTATCTGACCTGCGGCGTGTTGATCTGGTTTCACATTCAGGCCATCGCCGCATTCTGGTCTTTCAGCTGGACGAACCTGTTCGTCGCCGTGTTCCTGTACTGGGTCGCCGTCGGCCTCGGCATCAGCATGGGCTACCACCGCCTGCACACGCACCGCGGGTTCAAGACCTACCGCCCATTCGAATATTTTCTCGCGATCTGCGGAACCCTGACGCTCGAAGGCGGCCCGATTTTCTGGGTGGCCACGCACCGCGTCCATCATCAGCACTCGGATAAGGAACTGGATCCGCACACGCCGCGGGTCAACGGTTTCTGGGCGCATCTGGGGTGGATCATCTTCGGTGAAGCGCATCACAACGACACGGCCCGCATGTCGAAGTACGCGCCCGACCTCGCGAAGGACCCGTTCTACACGTGGCTCACGACCTACCACTGGGTGCCGCTGACCGTCCTCGGCTTCGGCCTGCTCGCCGTTGGCGGCTGGGGGCTGGTCAACTGGGCGATCTTCCTGCGCGTCGTGGTCGGCCTTCATTCCACGTGGCTGGTGAACTCCGCGACGCACATGTGGGGCCGCCGCCGCTTCGCGACCAGGGACGACTCGCGCAACACCTGGTGGGTGGCCCTGCTGACGTTCGGCGAGGGCTGGCACAACAACCATCACGCACACCCCACGTCGGCCCGCCACGGCCTGGCGTGGTACGAGTTCGACCCCACCTGGCTCGAATTGAAGGCCCTGAAGGCCATCGGCCTGGTCTGGGACATCCGCGTGGCCCGCATCAGCCAGTCGGTTGAGGAAGAGGTCGCCGCCTAGCGCCGTTCGCCGCTATTCTTGAAGGCGTGAGGCAGGCATGAGATCCGGCAGCCGCCGGAAGTCGATCGCGCTGTTCATCGCGCTTGGCGCCTGCCTCGTCGCGGGCGTCGTCGCCCTCAACGTCGGCTGGATCATCCTCAATTGGCGCGAGGCCGGGCTCCTGATAGCCGGCCTCATCGTGTTTCCCCTCATCATCACCGGCGTCGTGCTCAACACCATCTTCCTGGTGCGCGAGATCCGCCGAAACGAGCAGCACGAGGCGTTCATCAACGCCGTCACCCACGAGTTGAAGACGCCGGTCGCGTCGATGAAGCTGTATCTGCAGACGCTGCAGAACCGGCAGGTCGAGGATGCCAAGCGCCAGGAGTTCTACGGCGTGATGCTCCAGGACAGCGATCGCCTGCTGGGCACGATCGAACAGGTCCTGCGCGCCGGTCAGCTCGGAGCGCGGCTGCGGCGCGCGAGCCCGATGCCGGTCGATTTCGGAGCCGTCGTCGAGGAATGTCTCGGCCTGGCGAGAACGCGCCACCATCTGCCGACCGAGGCGGTGACCGCGAACGTGCGGCACGTCGACGGCGCGTCGTTCCAGGTGCTCGGCGACGAAGAAGATCTCAAGGCGATGGTCTCGAACCTCGTCGACAACGCCATCAAGTACTCGGGTCCGGAGGTGCACGTCGCCGTGGAGCTCGAGCAGGCCGACCCGGCCACCGCGACGCTTCGCGTCCGGGATCGCGGCATCGGCATCTCGCCATCCGAGCGCAAGCGCATCTTCAAGCGCTTCTACCGCATCCCCGGCGCGATGAGCACGCGTGTGAAGGGCACCGGCCTCGGCCTCTTCATCGTCCGTTCGGTGGTGGCCCGTCACGGTGGCAAGGTGTTCGTCGAGAGCGACGGAGCGGGGCAGGGGAGCACGTTTATCGTCCAGCTGCCGGTGGTCGAGCAGCAAGTGGCGGCGCGATGAGCCGCATCCTGGTCGTCGAAGACGAACAACACCTCGCCGATGGCCTGCGCTACAACCTCGAGGCCGAGCAGTACGACGTCGATCTCGTCGAAAGTGGCGAGGAAGCGCTGCAGCGGCTCACCAGCGAACCGGGACGCTACGACCTCGTGATCCTGGACGTCATGCTGCCCGGCATCGACGGCTTCACGGTCGCGAGCCAGCTGCGCGACGCGCGCCGCTTCGTGCCGGTGCTCATGCTCACGGCGCGAGGCCGCTCGGAAGACGTCCTGCGCGGTTTTGGCGCGGGCGCGGACGACTACCTGCCCAAGCCGTTCGAACTGCCGATCCTGTTGTCGCGCGTGCGCGGACTCCTTCGGCGTCACGAATGGTTTCGCGCCGAGGCCGCGGTTCCTGCTTCGGCGCCGGTCGCGTCGCAATTCTCCTTCGGCGACAAGAGCATCGACTTCGAACAGCTCGAAGTGCGCGTCGGCGACAAGCGCATGCCGCTGACGCTGATGGAGGCCGCGCTGCTGCGCTACTTCGTGCAGCACGAAGGCACGCCCGTGCCGCGTAAGGAAATCCTCGAGAAGGTCTGGGGCGTGCACGAGGATACCGATACACGCGCGATCGACAACTTCATCGTCCGCTTGCGCCGCTACATCGAAACCGAGCCGTCCAATCCGCGGCATCTGCAGACGGTCCGCGGCGTCGGCTACCGTTTCGTGTCGAAGCCTCAGTAGCCTAAAATTTCTGACGTGGCCAAGCCGTCTCTGAGCGTGGCGCGCGCGATGTCGGCACTCGGCCGCGCTCGCAAGAACACCCGGTAGCCGGGTTCCCGCCGTTGTGACTGACTGGTCCACGACACCGCAGCCCGTGGGGGAGAGCCGTTGGGCGTTTCCACCTCCCGAGCGATGGCCGGAGAACGACCTGATCGCGGTCGGCGGCGATCTGGAGCCTGCGACGCTGATCAATGCGTACCGCCGCGGGATCTTTCCGATGGAGGTCACCGCGCTGCACAAGAGACTCGGCTGGTGGTCGCCCGATCCGCGCGGCATCGTGCCGCTCGACCGGCTGCGGATCACGAAGTCGATGCGGCAGAGTGCGAAGCGATTCGAGATCCGCGTCGACACTCGCTTCGTGGACGTGATGCGCGCCTGCGGCGATCCGTCGCGGGAGGACGGCTGGATCACCGAGGAATTCGTCGCGGCCTACACACGGCTCCATCACATGGGATGGGCGCACAGCGTCGAAGTCTTCGATCGCGAAGGGCGGCTGGCCGGCGGCCTCTACGGCGTCCGCGCCGGCGGTCTCTTCGCGGGCGAGTCGATGTTCCACGCGCAGCGCGACGCGTCGAAGGTCGCACTGATGGCGCTCGTGGAGCTGATGCGCGACAGCGGCATGCGGCTCCTCGACGTCCAGTGGTGCACGGCGCACCTGGCGTCGCTCGGCTCGATCGAGGTCCCGCGTCCGCAATATCTGTCGCTGCTCGCCGAAGCGATTGCAGCTCCGAAGTAGTGCAGGCCTTTAGGCCTGCCTCATTGCGGACCTGAAGGTCCGCACCACATCGAACCAAAACGCTATAGGATCCGGTCCCATGAAAGGTCCAACCGCCGTCGTCCTGCTGTTTGCCGCGTTCACCGTGGCCATCGCGTCGCCGTCGGCACAGCCGCCATCGCAGCCGCCCGCGGCCGCGAACGTGCCGAAGATCCGGTTCGAGTCGGTGCCTGACTTCCTCAAGTATTCGGCGGACATGAATCTGGGCGAGGTGCTCGGCGTGGCCATCAACTCCAAGGGCACGCTGGCTGTGCTGAATCATCCCGGCAGCTCTACCGCCGGGCCGCTATATGGCAACGCCTCGACGCAGATTCTCGAGTTCGACGCCAACGGGAAGTTCGTGCGCGAAGTGGGCAAGGGCGTCTACGGCCTGGGCTACGGCCACGGCATCCGCTATGACAAGTACGACAACCTCTGGGTCGTCGACAAAGGGACGCACGCCGTGACGAAGTTCAATCCGGCGGGCTACGTGACGCTGAATCTCGGACGCCGTCCCGAGGGACCTGACGAGCCGGAGTACTTCAAGGGTGGGCGAGGCGGAGGGCCGGCGCCGGTTCACATCGACGGCTACTTCCGGGGACCGACTGACGTCGCGTGGGACAGCGACGACAACATCTACATCAGCGACGGCTACACGAACTCGCGCGTGGCGAAGTTCGACAAGCACGGCAACTGGGTGAAGTCGTGGGGCGCGCGCGGCCGCGAGCCGGGACAGTTCAACACGCCGCACAACATCGCCATCGATCGCCAGAACAACGTGTACGTCGCCGATCGCGGCAACAACCGCATCCAGGTCTTCGATCGCGACGGGACGTTTCTCCGCATGATTCTGCTGAACGCGCCGTACGACAAGACGCGTCACCCGGTACTCGGCAACGCGCCCGCGCGGCCGCCCGACGAAACCGCCGCGTGGACTCTTTGCATCACGCCGACGCCGACCCAGTATCTCTTTGCCACGGACACCGAGCCGGGACGCCTGTACAAGATGACGCTCGACGGCAGGATTGTCGGGATGCTCGGCGAGTCAGGCCACGACCTCGGCCAGTTCAACTGGGCGCACGGGCTCGCGTGCCCGTCGGAGAACACGGTCTACGTCGCCGACATGAACAACTGGCGCGTCCAGAAGCTGATCCTTCACTAGCGACGGAACGCGAGACGTTTTGGCGGTTAGCCACGAAAGACACGAAATTCACGAAATTCACGAAATTCACGAAATTCACGAAGAGACCCTACGGTTTCGTGCGTTTCGTGAGTTTCGTGGCGATTCGAGCGTCGGTACGGAAACGCTACGAGTGCGACTCAGGCGAAGAGCCGATGTTGGCCGCCGCGTCTTCGCGCGAATCGGCGAGCCGGAACGGCCTGAATCGCTCCTCGAGCCACGGCTTGAGGCTCTCTTCGCGGCGCTCCAGTAGCTCGTCGAAACACTCGTTCATGAGCTTCTGAAAGTGCTCGGGATGGCGTGCGGCGGATCCGCCGAGCGCGTACCAGATGTCGGCCAGCTCGCCGTCTTCCAGGCTTTGGAAACGGATATCGCTCATGCATCTCGCCGTGCAAGATGCGTGCTGTGCGCGGTGAGCCCCGAGCTCAGTTCGGCTTCCTGATCGTCAGATTGGTCGGGATGTCCGGCGCGAAGCGGCTGAACACGGCAACGCCGGTGGCCGTCCCGACATAGACCCGTCCGTTGACGATCGTCGGTGTGATGAACTTGTTTCCTGCGCCGAACGTATCGCGTCCGCCGGCCGCCTGGTTCGAGTTGTAGAGCTCGTGCGACAAGTCGAGCGCATCGTAGGCGTGCAGCACCGCCGGGTTCGAATTCTCGATGGCCCAGACAATGGCGTTGGCGGTCCCGGACGCCGAGATCCCCGGCGTGGTGCCTGGATAGGTAAAGCTCGTCGCGCTGTGCGAGAACGCCGGCGTCGACACTCGCGCGCCCGCGATCGCGAACGCCTTCAGCGTCGTGCCCGCGCCGCCGTAGTACAGCATCCTATTGAAGTACGCCGGCATCGAGAAGACCGCGCCGCCGATGGCTCCGGTGATGTCCTGATAGATTGCGTTGGACGAGGCGTTCCACTTGCCCATCGCATCCCGATCGACCACGTACATATGAGCATCCTTGCCGGCGCCGACCGCCAGGTGTCTCGTCTGGCTGGCGGAGTCGACGAGGTCGGGCAGAACCAGCGTGCCGCCGGATCCCAGATCGCTGTCGGCGTTCGACTTCGTAACCGTGTCGAAGGTGGCGAAGTAATCGGCCACCGCGAGGCCGCTCGCCGTCGAGATCTTGAGAAACGCGTTGCCGAAATTGCCCGAGGCCGGAAAGCCGCTTCCATTCATCGTCGTGTCGAACGTGCCGTTGCCATCCAGCACGTACACGTTGCCGGCGGCGTCGGCCGCCGGCCCCGCACCCGCCATCCACATCGCGCCGCGGGAACCGTTCGGCGTCACGTTCAGCACGCCGGTCTGCGCCAGCGTGCCGGGGTTGTACGACATGATCCACCCCGTGTACGGATCGATGTCGCAGTGGGAGCTCCACACGGTGACGAGCTTCCCATTCGTCAAGAGCAGTCCGGCGCGCTCCTCGTACTGTTTTGGATCAAATGGAAGCGTCCCTCCGGAGCTGCCTGCGCCGGTGCCGGGCACGGAGGCCTGAATCACTTTGGGCCCGCCGAACAGCTCCGCGCCGCTCGTCACGTCCAGCGCGTGAAGACGATGGATGTAGGTTGACCCGTTCTTGGACATGGCGACCACGTAGATGACGCCGTTCGGGCCGCGCGACGGATCGATGACCGGGGTTGACGTGATGCCAATCTCTGGAATCACCTGGGAGCAGTTGCGCCCATCGCTGGGCAGCTCGTTCGCGCCGAGCGTCGAGACCTGCCAGAGAACGGCCCCGGAATCCGAATCGAAGGCGTAGACGCTGTCGTGCTCTGTCACGACGAAGACGACGTTGTGCGTGCCCTGACCGGCGACGGGCACACCGGGGAGGAGCAGCGGCTGTGCGTCGACTTTGCCATCCGTCGCGAAGAATCCCACTTTCCCGAACGTGGACGCGTTGACGGAGTCCGGCCTGAGGATCGTTTCGCTGAGATTCTGCCCGGTGCGCGCGTTGTCGTTGTGGTACGTCAACACGCTGGCATTACTGACAGAGGAAACTGACCTTGCGGACGCGAAGATCGCAAACGCCGCCGCACCGGCGAGCGCCAGGCTCTTGTGCTGTTTGGACATAGTGATGGTGCGGAGGTGGTGGCAAATGGCGCGCCATGTCCAGGCCCACGCCATTTGACACTTGACCGTCGATCAAGGCCTGTCTTGCTGACGGTCTCGTCGGAATGTGCCTCGAATGGCTTCACGCCGCCGACACGTGTACACGCAGCGTCAGCGGCGCGTCTCACCTCGAAGCGTGGCCGCCGGAGGGTTTCACGTACGAGTCGGACTCATTCGACCGGTGCGATGAGGAACTGCTCCAGCCGTCCGTCGGTGGTCGTGTAGGTCGTGAGCCGGACCTTGGGGCCCTTGCTGAAGGCGACATCGAACGCCCGGAACGTCATGCCGCCGCGCAGCGACGACGAGGTCTGCGACACCGTCTGGACGGGGCCGAGCGGTCCCAGACTCTTCGTGTGATCGTCGAGCGACGTCTGATCGAAGTAGAAGTTGCAGTTCGCTGTGAACAACGCGCGATCGATCTGCCCTTTCTGCAGCCCGGTGATAATCCGCCGGGCCTGGGCCTCAGCGGTGGCGATCTCGCCGGCGTTGCCGGTGACGGCCGCTGGTGACGGGAGGAGAAGCGTCGAGATCGCCCGCGCGATGCCGCCAGCCGCAGCGCTCGCTTCCTGATTGGTCAACACCGCAATCGCGATCTTGTCGTCCGGGAAGACGACGTTCTGCGCGACGAAGCCGCCGACTTCGCCGCCGTGCGACACCATCCGGTGGCCGTTTCGCACCGACACCGCCACGCCAAGTCCGTAGCGGGCTGTCTGTCCGTTTTTCAGCGGTTGATCCGTTTCCATGGCGCGATAGGACGCCGGCGCGAGCAGCGATCGGTTCATCAGGCTGATATCCCACGTGAGGAGATCGCCAACCGGCATCGCCATCTCGCCATCCGCGAAGTACCAGCCGGACGCCTCCATAATCGCGGGACGCAGCGGTCCAAGCGCATTGCGCATGTAGCCGACGGGCTCGAGCTTGTCGCGCTCGGTGTCCAGATCGATCGTGTGCGTCATGCCGAGCGGCTTCAGCACTCGCCGCGACAGAAACGCCCAGAACGGCTCGCCGCTCACTTTTTCGACGATGAGGCCGGCGATGTTGAAGTTGGTGTTGCTGTACTGGTACTGCGTGCCCGGCTCGAAATCGAGCGGCTTGGTCGCCCATTCATGGACGATCTTGTCGGCCGACGTCGGCTTGGTCCACGCCGGGATCGTGTAGTCCTGCGGCGCGTAGTCCTCGTATCCCGAGGTGTGCGACAGGATGTTGCGGATCGTCACGTCCTGTGCCCGCGTCAGCTCGGGAAAGTACTTCGCGATCGGATCGTCGATGCTGAGTTTTCCCTCTTCCTGGAGCAGCAGCACACACGCGGCGGTGAACTGCTTGCTGATCGATCCAATCGCGTAGCGCAGGTTCGGCGTGGCCTCCATAGGCGGGCTCAGCCTCGCGCTGCCGTACGCCTTCGTGAAGACGATTCCTCCACCTTGCACGATGCCAACCGACGCGCTCGGCACGCCGGTCTTCGTGAGCACGTCGTGGACGGCCGCGTCCACCTTCGACTGGAGGTCGGCGCTCAGCGGACCTTGCGCCAGCAGCGAAATCGACGCGGTCAGCAGGCACGCGCCGGTGACGATCCGTGTGATGACTTTCATGGTCCCTCTCAAGAGCCAGGCGTCCAGATCCGCGACGCGGGGCCGCCCGCGAGCGCGAGCATCAGTGCGTTCAGACGCCTCACGAACGCCGCCGGATCGTCCAGCTGTCCGCCCTCGGCGAGCGTCGCCTGATCGAACAGCGTGTGGCTCCAGTCGGAGAAACGGCTGTCGTCGGTTTCGGTCTTGAGCCGTTCGACGATGGGATGGTGCGGGTTGATCTCGAGGACCGGCTTCATGGTCGGAATCTTCTGGCCGGACGCCTTCAACAAGCGCTCGAGGTTCGTGCTGATGCCGTGCTCGTCGCTCACCAGGCAGGCCGGCGAGTCGGTCAGCCGATGGGTGAGCCGGACGGCGCTGGCGCGATCTTTCAGCGCGTCCTGAATGCGGCCCGCAAGCTCCTGGTCCTCGTGCGCCTGCGGGGTGTCCTTTTCCGTTTCCGCCGCGCCGCCAATCGCGCTCAGATCGAGGTCGCCCTTGGTCACCGAGCGCAGCGGCTTGCCGCCGAACTCGGTGAGCGCGGACACGACCCATTCGTCGACGCGGTCGTACATCAGCAGGACTTCGACGCCCTTCTTCCGGAAAATCTCCAGGTGCGGGCTGTGCCTGGCGGCTCCAAATCCGTCCGCGGTGACGTAGTAAATCGCGTCCTGTCCCTCCTTCATCCGGCCGACGTAGTCGGCGAGCGAGACCGTCTGCTCCTCCCGATCGTCGTGCGTTGTCGCGAACCGCAGCAGGGCGGCCACGCGATCCTTGTTCGCGAGGTCCTCTACGACGCCTTCCTTGAAGGCGCGGCCGAACTCCTTCCAGAAGGTGGCGTACTTCTCGGGTTGATTGGCGGCGAGGTCGTCCAGCAAGCCGAGGACGCGCTTCACCGACGCCGCGCGAATCGTCTCGACCACTCGTGACTGCTGAAGGATCTCGCGCGAGACGTTGAGCGGCAGATCGTTCGAATCGATGATCCCGCGGACGAACCGCAGGTACTCGGGCATCAGCTGCTTGGCGTCGTCCATGATGAAGACGCGGCGGACGTACAGCTTGATGCCCCGGCGATGTTCGCGGTCCCACAGATCGTACGGGGCGCGAGACGGGATGAACA
>Ga0070665_100004563_pt1 | contig 14512 bp, 13 predicted proteins | sample KBSS13metaG_FD_65862 | JGI IMG/M metagenome (GOLD analysis project Ga0070665, IMG submission 65862) | Switchgrass rhizosphere microbial communities from Kellogg Biological Station, Michigan, USA - KBS S1-3 metaG | ecosystem: Host-associated > Plants > Roots > Rhizosphere > Soil ... | reverse complement strand
GATCTCGGGCTGAAGCCGGGTCTGACTCGAGCCGACCTGCTTGCGGCCATCAACGGGCACGTCATCGGTCAGGGTGAAATCGTTTCGATTTACGAACGGAAGGCCCCATGACATTCATCTCACGACGCGATTTGTTGAGGCGGGCGGCGGTCGTCGGCGCGTCAGCGGCGGCCACCACGGGAGCGCGAGCCTTTCAGGCGAGCGATACCGAACGCTCGGCTGAGAGCCTCGCCCTCCACGATCACGTGATGGCCGCGGCGCGCGAGCCGCTCGAAAACCTGACGGCGGCGGAAGCGGACCTGCTCGAAGCCATCGTCGCCCGGCTGATCCCCACCGACGCCAACGGTCCGGGCGCCACGGAAGCGCGTGCGGCCCACTACATCGATCGCGCGCTCGGCGGCGCGCTCGCTTCGTCGCGGCAGACATACACCTCGGGCCTGGCCGCGCTCGATCGCTACTCGCGCTCCTCCAGGGGCAAAGCGTTCACCGAGCTCTCCGCAACGGATCAGGATTCCGTGCTCATCGACGTCGAGACCGGCGCGGCCACCGGTTTCACCGGCAGTTCGGCGGCGTTCTTTGCCCTCGTGCTGAACCACACGCATCAGGGCACGTTCGGCGATCCGTACTACGGCGGCAACGCAAACTTCATCGGGTGGGACCTGATCGGTTATCCGGGCATTCGCACGATGGTGACCGCAGCGGATCAGAAGAGTCTCGAAGCGCACACGCTGAAGGCGAATCACAAGTCGGCGTACGACTACGAGTCGTTCACCAAGGCGACCGCCCGCTTGTCCCGCCGGAACCCGGACGAAAGAGAGGCGTAGGCGGATGGCCACCAGACTGAAGGACGCGGATGTCGTGATCATCGGCCTCGGCGCCGCCGGTGGCGTGGCCGCGCTGCCGCTCGCGCAGGCCGGCCTGGACGTGATCGGGCTCGAGGCGGGGACGTGGCTCACGCGGCGTGATTTCGCGCCCGACGAGCTCCGCAACAATTTCCGCGGCTGGCCGCAGGCCGTCCAGAAGGCGAATCAGGAGATCCCGACGTCTCGCGCCACGGCCTCGTCTCCGACCGGTCCCCGCGGCAACATTCACCCGATGCAGAACGCCGTTGGCGGGACAACGCTTCACTACTGGGCGCAGAGCTGGCGACTGAACCCCTGGGACTTCAAGGTCGTCAGCGAGACGAAGCGCCGTTACGGCGCGGCGCGCATCCCGAAGGGATCGACCGTCGAGGATTGGCCGTTCGGCTACGAAGAGCTGGAGCCGTATTACGACAAGATCGAATACGAAGTCGGCGTCTCCGGCCAGGCCGGGAACATCAACGGCACGATCGATCCGCGCGGGAACCCATTCGAAGCGCCGCGGAAGCGGGCGTACCCGATGCCGCCGCTGCGCGGGACGGCGTTCATCGACAAGATGGCCGCCGCCGCGAAGAATCTCGGCTGGCACCCGTTTCCGGGGCCGGCCGCGGTCAACTCGCGCTCGTACCAGAATCGCTCGGGTTGCATGTATCACGGGTTCTGCAATCGCGGCGGCTGCCACGTGGACGCGAAGAACTCCACGGCGGTAACCACCATCCCGCGCGCGCAGGCGACCGGTCATCTGAAGGTCGTCACCCGGGCGCACGTCACGACCATCGAAGTCGACAAGAACGGCAAGATGACCGGCGTCAACTACGTGACCGATGGCGTCGAGTACTTCCAGCCGGCGAAGGTCGTGCTCCTGGCGAGCTTCACCTACGAGAACACGCGCCTTTTGCTGTTGTCGAAGTCGCCGGCATTTCCCAACGGACTGTCCAACAATCACAAGCAGGTCGGCCGCCACTACTTCAGCCACCATCAGGGCGCGCCCGTATCGGCGCTGTTCCCCTTCAATCTGGACAGTTGGTACGGTCTGCCGGCGCAGGGCGTCGCCGTGGACAACTGGGCCGACGACAACTTCGATCACGCGGCGCTCGACTTCATCGGCGGCGCGAACCTCTGGGCGATGTCCGACAAACGGCCGATTACAGCGGCTGGCATGAGCACGTTCGGTCGTGTGCCCGGATGGGGCTCGCAGTGGAAGGCGTTCATCAAAGAGAACGCCGATCGCTCGCACAGTTCATATATTCAGAAGACGACATTGCCATACGAGGACAACTTCCTCGACCTCGATCCGGTCGTGAAGGATCCGCTCGGCTATCCCGTCTGCCGTGTGACCGCGGAGTTCAAGGAGAACGAGCGCAAGATCGCCGCTTTCTCGCAGGACAAGATGGAGCAGTGGTATCGCGAAGCGGGTGCGATCGCCGTTCAGCGCGCGCCGGTCGGCGGTGCGATGGGCGTATCGACGCATGCGTACGGCGGCACCCGCATGGGTGACAACGCCGAAACCAACGTGGTCGATCGCTTCGGCTTCTCGCACGAGGTACCGAACCTCGGCGTGCTCGGCGCCTCCGTGATGGGCACGAGCGGCGCCCGCAACCCGACACTCACGGCGCAAGCGCTCGCCTGGCGGACGGCCGAGCATCTCGTGAAGAACTGGAAAAAGGTCTCGACAGCCTAGGACACGATCGGAAAAAACCGCGGAGATCGCGGAAACCGCCGAGACAACGCAGAGTCGAAAATGTTTGGCTCTGCGTCCTTTGCGGTCTCTGCGGTTTTTTCTTATCGTGACGGATCATCGCCGCGATCAACCGGCCGCCCAGGCGCTCACGCCTTCGGTTTCGGCGCGCGGCTCTGGCGAAGGTAATGCGGGCTGTACGGCATACCGTATGGCGTCGAGATTCTGGCCGCGGCCTTGTCGCGTGAAAACTGCGCCTGCGATTCCTTGATCGCATCCAGCTCCGCCTGTGTGCAATCGCGGAACGTCGTTTCTTCGCGCGGCACGAACACTACCTGTCCGATCGGCATCGTGTGGGATCCGGAGATCCCTTCGCCGGGCTCGAGCACGTACCGGAATTCCGTCTCGTGCGCGTACCAATCCGTTTCGACGCGGACGACCAGCATCGGCGCGACCGGGCGATCGATCATGTTGAAGATCGGCGTGTAGACCGTGTCCCAGCCGGCAGGCGTCTGGAAATTCGTGGCGCCGCGAAGCGAGAGCGCTCCGGGCGGCGTTCCCATGTCCTCGGGCACGATGAACGTGCGGGCGGCGAGCGTCGCGTCCTCGCGCGTCATGGTCGGGTTCGGGCCCATGAACTCGACCTCTTCCTTGATCATTCCCAGCGTGCCGACCGGCAGCACGATCGTCACCGAAAAGATCGGGTCCCATTTCCCTTTCGGATTGCTGAGGAAATAGACGAACTGATATCGGCCGTCTCCCTGGAATTCGACGTGGTACGACTCGTTGGGTTCGAGCGGCGGGTAGACCAGAAAGCCGAGCGCGCTGCCCGCTTCGAGGACCGGGCAATGACGCGCGTGCTGGGGGAGTAGAGGCCGCTGGCTTTCGCGGCGCGGGCGCAGGCCCACGCCCGGACGCCTCGAGTTGGGAAACAGCCGTACTTCCATGGATCTATGTTAGCGGTGTGGGCGCGAGCCGGCGCAAGGCCGGCTCGCTGGGGGACTTCAGTTGAAGATGTCGCCGACCGGCTTCTTCTTCTTTTTGGTGGTCTTCTTCTTCGCAGCCTTCTTCTTTGTTGCGCCTTTTTTCTTGCCAGCCTTCTTCGCCATCTAGCCTCCTGTGGGTTGACGATTGACGGACGTGAAACGAGAGGTGACACGCGGGCGATCTGCTGGAGCGATCCGCGCGAACAGCGGACGCAACCGCTTCATCGCGGCGCGCGACGGCTGATACTCGCCGACGGGGACCGCGAGCGACAGGTACTTCGCCCCTTCGCTGAGCATGTGACCGTTCCCGGCGATGGTTCGCAGCCGCTCCGATGCGGACGCGTCGAGCGCGCTCGAGTCGGTGATCGCGTCGCAGGCGAGGAACAGCTCGCGATCCTCACCGGTCAACATCGAGACCGGCGCCTTGGCGCGCGGTCTCGTATCGAACACGAACAGGCGATCGTCGAGGTCGACCGACACGAGCTCCGTGTGTTTCCAGGTGGTCTTCCACGCGTGGACGCTGCGAACCAGCGGATCCGCGTACCGTGTGACGTCCTGCGGAACCTTGTAGTCGTAGGCGAAATAGTAGGCGAGGTTGTGGCGCGCCGACTCCGGCAGGTCGTACAGGAATTCGTAAAAGGGCAGCGGACGCAGCTTGGTGAAGCCGAGTTGTCCGGCTTCGTTGAAGTTCGGGCTGAAGCGATCGAGCCGGATCACGTTGACGCCTGAAGGCTCGGGCAGATGGCACACGCGGGCGGACAGCTTCGCCATCTCGAAGTAGTCCTCGGGCGATTCGCGTGGGAATCCGACCAGCAGATACCAGATGGGCGTGATGCCGATCTCCTTGCACCATTTCAGGAGCTGGACGTTCTGCAGGCCGCTGACGCCTTTCTTCATCTGCTTCAGCACCTTGTCGCTGAAGCTCTCGATGCCCGGCTGAATGGTCATCACGCCGGCGTCGCGAAGCAGCCGCACCTGTTCCTTCTTCAGGTTGGACTTCGTTTCGTAGAACAGCGAGATGTTCAGCTTGCGCTCCGCAAGCTCCGGCAGCAGGGTCTTGAAGTACTTCAGGTCGAGGATGTTGTCCACGACCTGGATGTCGCAGCCCGGGTGCGTGGTCGCCAGATGCGTGAGCTCGGCGAGCGCGCGGGGTGCCGACTTGCTCCGAAAGGCCATGGTCGCGCCGTTGAGGCCGCAGAACGTGCAGTGCATCCGCTCGCCCCACCAGCAGCCGCGCGAGGTTTCCACGAACAGGCTGGGCTGCCATTCCTTGCCGAAGCGGCTCCGCTCGAACTGATCGAAGAAATCGCTGAAGTCCGGGTACGGAAGCTTGTCCAGTTCGGTGACGGCCGGTGCAGTCGGCGCCGGTCCCAGGCCGGCAGGTCCGGCAACCGATGCCTGCGTGATCACGCCGGGAATGCCGTTCAGCGGTTCACCGTGGCAGACACGTGCCGCCAACTCCCCGAACACCTGATCGGCTTCGCCCGAGACCACGGCGTCGACAAAGGCGAACTGCCGAATGGTCTCGACGCCCATCGTCGCCTCGCAGTTGGCCCCTCCCATCGCGATGAACGTGTCGGGCAGCCGCGCTTTCACGCGCTTCGCCAGCGCGAGCGATGCCAGGTGCTGCTGAAACACGCTCGTGAAGCCGACGATGCGCGGCTGGGCCTCGACGACGCGGTCGGCGCACCAGTCGATAAAATCGCGGGCGGCATTGCGAGCGCCGATGACGGCGCGAACTTCGCCCGGTGTCGGCCGGCGCGTCGCGTGGCGTCCGAGCCACGACGGCGGCTTGAGCAGGACTCCGGAGATGTAGCGCTCGTCGTGGTCGGCGTCCCAGTCGTACAGCGCGTGGGAGAAGATCCACTCGCCGACAAACGAGCGCGACATGGCGCGATTCTCGCTCGTGATCTTCGAGTACAGCTTCTCGCCAATCCGCTCGCCGAAGGCGAGCGTGAAGTACAGGGATCGGCACGTCAGATCGCGCGCGGCAACCTGCGGCTGCAGCAGGCTGAGGCCCAATGAAGGCGACAGCAGCGGACCGAACGGCATCGACACCAGGAGGACGTCGGTCGAGGGTGTCATCGTGTCGTCGCAGGAGTCGACGCCGGAAGCGCGGCCGCTTCGCGCGCGGCAGCAGCGAGCAGTGGATAGCGTGCCCCCGCGGACTGCATCAAGGCAGAGAAGTCTGCATAGGCCTTCCGCGCGTCGGAGGTTTCACCGGCATCGCGTGCCGCTCGCGCCAGCTGAAGGTGGGCGAGTGAGCGGACGAAGTTCGTCGGCTGGCTCGTTGGATGCGCGAGGATGCTGCGGAACTGGGTCAGCGCTCCGCGAGGGTCGTTGGCGCCGGCGTCGGCGAGTCCGCGCAGGTACGGCAGCCACGGACCCGCGACCGCATCGTACGAGCCGGCGGCATTCAACGCCGACTGCGCAGAAGCGGCGTCCTTGCCGGCCAGCGCGATCGCGGCCCGCAGCATCGGCGTCTGCACGTTGACGATGTCGGGAGCGGGAGGCTGCAATTCTTCGTACGCCTTGGCGAGCGCCGATGCGCGCGACGCCTGCCCCGCGAACGCCGCGGCAAGCGACGCCGTCCAGGTCGTGTCGGGACCGTGGCTGGTCGAGATTGCGGAATCGATCCCGGCGTGGGCGCGATCGAGATCGCCGGCCAGCGCGTCGTCCAGCGCCTGCTCCGCGATCAGGCTGCCGGCGAAGTCGTCGATGTGGGCGGCGCGCACGGCGGCAATCGCCCGCGCGTAGAGCGTCCGGCTCGTCTCGATGTCGCCGGTGGCCGCGGCCGCGCGAGCGGCCTCGGTCACCACCAGATATCCGTCCTGACGTGTCGCTGTCGCCCGCACGTGTTCCTGCATGGCGGCGGTGTCCTTGTCCACGAAGGCCAGGCCGAAGGCCAGCGCGCGGAGCGCCGACGAGTCGAGTCCGTCCGCCGCGGCCTTCCGAATGATTTCTTTGGCTTCGTCCACCTGGCCTTGCGCGAGCAGCGCGCGTGTGAACTGCTGGTAGGCGACGAGCGATGTTGGCGCAAGCTCGACGGCCCTGCGCCCCTCCGCGACCGCGCCGTCGGGCTGATTCATGCGGAGATACGTCGTCGACAGGTTGTTGTGCGGGACCCAGTCGTCCGGATACGTGGCAATCCACACCAGGTAGGTCGCCACGACATCGTCGAGACGGCCGGTGACGACATAGTGATAGGCCGACTTGATGAAGAGCCGCTCCGGCTCGCTGATCGAGTCGCTGTGGGCGAACGCCTGCTTCAGGTACTTCGTTGCCTGCTCCTGATCGCGCAGATTGGCATAGATCGCTCCGAGCCTGGCGGCCGCGACGGCGAAGTTCGGATCGAGTTCAAGGGCGCGCTCGAAAAACGGAATCGCCTGCATCTCGCCCGTCGTCAAGCGTGTCTCGAGGCCCAGGCTGTACGCCTTCAACGCCTCGAGCGAAGGGGTCGTGGTGTTCTGAGCAGGAACGTTGAATTTCTGGATCGAGCCGATCGACTCGCCCAATCGCTCGCGGATGCGCGCGGCGGCCGTGCCGACGGTCGCCAGGACGTCGGTCTTTGCCGCGGCCTGCGCCTGATCGCGTGCGAGCGTGTCGCCCGTGTGGCAGGCCTGCGCCTCGAGCGTGATCACATACGCCGAGCTGAGCGGCGCAATCGAACCCAGCAGGATGGCCTTCACTCCCAGCCGCTCGCACAGATCCCGCGCAACCGGCAAGGTGAGCGGCTGGTTGGGCGAGACCTGCATCAGCTGCATGGTGGAACGCACCTGCGAGGTCGGCACGACTTTCACGTACTGCGACTGCTGGAGCTGGATCTCGAGCGCGTCTTTCAGGGCGCCGTCGAAGACTGCTTCACCCGTGGTGTTGGAGAAGTCTGCGAGCAGCAACGGCTCGCGCGTCGGCGGCGGAGCCGGCGGCTTACCGACACCTTTGAGGAGTGTGTAGCCGCCGATCGCGACCAGCGCCAGCAGCAGGACGACCGTCACGAGATCCTTGATCTTGCCTGGCGCCAGCGCGCGGCTGAGGCCCGAGGACTCGTCGTCGGACGGCTGCGGTGTCTGGCCCGCGTAGATTCTCGACGGGATGCGCAGCACCTTGGAGGATCCCGGCGAGCTGTCGAGCGACGTGGCGGCGTATTCGCGACCCGCCATCGACCCGCTTTGGACGGCGCGCAACCGCGCCGCAACCTCGGCCGCGGTGGCTGGACGATACTCGCGATCCTTTTCGAGCATTCGCGCGACGAGGCGGCGAACTTCCTTGGGCACGGCCGAGGCGTCGCCGGGGTCGAGGCCTGTCGGGGACGAGTGGAGGATCGCGTCCACGATGGCGGTCGTCGACCGGCCCTCGAACGCGCGGCGGCCGGTGAGCATCTCGTACAACACGAGACCGAGCGAGAAGATGTCGGTGCGGGGATCGAGCGGGTCGCCGAGCGCCTGCTCGGGGGACATGTAGAGGACCGTCCCGACAGCCGTTCCGAGACTCGTGAGCGGCCCTCCGGGCCCGTCACCGGCCGACGAGGCGTCGGCGGCACCGGCAATGACGGCTGCCAGCCCGAAGTCGAGCAGCTTCGCGTCGCCGCGGCTGGTCACGAAGATGTTGGCGGGCTTCAGATCGCGATGAATGATGCCAGCGCCGTGCGCGGCATCGAGCGCGTCGGCGACCTGCACGCCAAGATTGATGACCGTGGAGAGCTGGAGTGGCCCGGACGCCATCGCTTCGTACAGCGTGCTGCCGCGGAGCAGCTCCATCACCAGGTACGGGCGGCCGTCCGCCTCCGGTGCCTGACCGACGTCATAGATCGTGCAGATGTGCGGATGGTTCAGCGCCGAGGCCGTGCGTGATTCCCGCTCGAACCGCAGCAGGTGCTCTTGCGAGGTTGCCAGCGCCGGCGACAGCAGCTTCAGCGCGACGTCGCGCCGGAGCTTGCGGTCGTGCGCTTGATAGACCTCGCCCATGCTGCCCGCGCCGAGCTGGGCGATGATTTCGAAGCGGCCGACGATTTGAGTTCCTGGCGCGAGTGGCACGGCGCCGTTCTAGGAAACTCGACGCATGGTCCAGAAATCCCAGGTGAGAGACGAGGAGGCCACGAACGCGTACGGCAGGTAACCGTACCCGCGATCGCCCCAGTTACGTCCCCACGAATTGCGGAACATGATTACCCGTCGTTCGTGATCGTAGCCGACGGCGAGCACGGCATGGCCGCCGCGCAGGCGATCGTGACGCGTGGGCATCGGCACCAGGCCGGTGCGCCTGACCTCGCGGCCCATCATGCTCGCGTGAACGGCGATCGCCATCACGAACGGAAAGCGCTCCGCGAGGCAGGCGCGCAGTTGTGCGACGGATCGTCGAATGCGGTAGTAGGCGATGGCGCGATAGCGCCGGGCCGCGCGGAAACACGCCTCCGTCGGCGTTCGCCGAAATCGGCGCACGAGATACGGCCACATCGCTTCCGGACAGGCGCCCATTTTGGACACGGCGCGATAACCGTCTCGGAGACATACCGGGCCGTTCGTGCCGACCAGATTGGCCAGGACGCGCTCGTTGTAGTAGATGAAAAGTCGCGACGGCGACGGCACGTTCCGACGTCCCTCCCTGAGTTCGTCGTAGCGCAGCGCGGCGGCGATAGCATTCGCCGAGCAGCTGTTCAAGTGAAGCTGGTCATACACCGGCGGACAATGACGACGAAGGTCGACGATAGCGGGGAGCCGGCGCACGACAGACTGATGCGCGCGGTACTGCCAGTCCAGCGGGCTCACTGAATCCCGCCCGGTGCCGAGATGCCGTTTCACTTAGGAACGGCGCGATTCTACATTACTTCCGCGCTTTTCGACGCGGTGAGTCGTGCAGAGTGTGCATCGCGCTCGGACGCACTGCTAATATCAACGGATGTCATCAAACAGGGCCGTGGCCATCGCCGTCACGCTGTTCGCCCTCGCGGCAGTGCCCGCACGGGCCCAGGGGTTCATCACCCCGTACGCCGGGTTCAATTTCGGCGGCGACTCAGCCAATTGCATCAGCCTGCAGAACTGCGAAGACCGGCGGTTGAACGTGGGGGTTGCGCTTGGGGCGACCCACGGAATCTTCGGCTTCGAAGAGGACATCGCCTACGCGCCGGATTTCTTCGGGAAGGTGCCTGGTAGTCACAACGCGGTGCTCACCGTCATGAGCAATCTGATGCTCGTGGTGCCCGCCGGTCCGATCCAACCCTATGCGCTCATCGGTCTTGGCCTGATCCGGCCGCACGCGGAGTTCGACGCGACCAACCTGTCGTTCGACCAGAACGCGCTCGGGTACGACATCGGCGGCGGCCTCAACGTGTTCCTCGCGCACGCCGTCGGTCTCCACGGCGACATCCGGCACTTTCACACGCTGCAGGACGTGACCCTCGGGCTGTTCGGCAACCAGCAGCTCGACTTCTGGCGCGCCAGCGCCGGCCTCACGTTCCGGTTCTGATCCGCGCGCGACAAAACTTCTCATCTGGTCGAGGTGGCTCGTCATCCGGATTGGTTAGACTACAAAAAGGAGACGACGATGCCAGACAAGGCGAACGTGACGCGCGCGCAACTGATCGACAAGCTGAATGAAGATTTGTCCCGGGAGTATCAGGCCATCATTGCCTACGTCGTGTACTCACAGGCGCTCAAGGGCGCGCAGTACATGAATATCGCGACCGAACTCGAGAAGCACGCCGGCGAGGAGTTGCAGCATGCGCTCATCATCGCGAAACAAGTGGACTATCTCGGTGGGATGCCGACCGCGACGGCGCTGCCTGTGAAGTTGACGGACAAGGCCGAAGAGATGCTGCGTGCCGATTTGAAAAACGAGAGCGACACGATTCGAGCGTACCGGGAACGGATCCTCCAGTGCGAAGCGCTCGGGGAGTACGCGATTGCCGAAGACATCCGGGAAATTCTCAGGCAGGAGCAAGAGCACCTCATCGATTTGGCGACCGCCCTCGGCGAAGATGCGCCTGACCTTTCGCAGTAACCGCTGGCGCTGAATTTGCTCCAGGTCGTATAGAGAACACGACCATGGAACAAGACGATCAGAAACGAAAGGAACGTCGCCGAGTGGGGCGTCCACCAGCCGGCGCCAAGAGTGGCGAGCGAGTCAAGGACTACCCCCAGCTCAGCATTCGCGTCCCTGTGGAGTTCAAAGCTCGTCTCAACGCCCTCAGCGCCGTCACCGGCCTCTCCCAGTGGCGGGTGATCATGGAAGCGATCAACTGTTTCAACGAGGATCTGCCGAAAAACGAAAGAGACCTTGTGGACGGCTTGAGCGAACGGTTGATGCGGGCCGGTTAAGTGGTTATGGGAGTGCGCTTTGACACCAATTTGCTGTCAACATTTGTCAGACGAAGCGCCATATTGACGTAAAATGTCATTTCGCAGCCACGGCCCGAGCTGATAACTTACTGATAACAAAGCAATTTAATCAGCGACCCGCAATCGGCACGAGCTCTGCATTGCTGAGATTGAGCTGATTCCGTGACGATGCGAAAAGACCAAGGCTTCGCGCTAATTGACCTCATATTCGTCTGCGGGGTGATCGGAGTGCTCTGCAGTATCGCGCTGCCGCGCTTGATGATGGCCCGGCAGTCAGCCAGCACCGCGTCGGCGATCGCCTCGATGCGCGTCGTCAACAGCGCGCAGCTTACCTACGCGCTGACCTGCGGTTCCGGTTTCTATGCCCCCAACTTGACGACACTCGGCACGCCGCCGCCGGGGAGCCAGCAGTCGTTCATCTCCGTCGGCCTTGGCTCCGCCGACACGGTGACGAAGAGCGGCTACGTGATCACGATGAGCGCGGTGACGTATCCCGGCTCCCCCGCGACGTGCAACGGAGTCGGGCCCGGAAACGCGGGTCAGGGTTTCAGCGCCACCGCGGATCCGACCGAGCCGAGCAACTTCCGCTTCTTCGGTACCAACGCGAGCAACATCATCTACGAGAACACGTCGACGCTGGTTGGATCCATGACCGAGACGGGACCGCCGCCCGTCGGCCAGATGGTCGTGCACTGATCAGCTATAATCCCCGGTCATGTGGACCAAGATGATGTCGGGGCCGCGCAAGAAGGCCCCGAAGACGATAGCGGTAATCGATCCCGACAAATGTTTTGGCGCGTTCGCGTGCTCCATCTGTCAGGCCGCCTGCCCGGTCGCAGGCTGCATCGTCGAGGAGCCCGATCGCGATGGACGGATGGTCTGCGCGGTGCGAGCGGACCTGTGCATCGGCTGCGGCTTGTGCGTGACGCTCGGCAATCCCACCGCGCCGCAACAGCGCGAGTTCGGCTGCCCGCAGGACTACGACGCGATCAACATGATGCCGTGGGAAGAGGTACTTAAAACTCTAACAAGTGAGAAGGTAGAAGTTACAAGTTAGAAGGCAAGACGAAGGCAAGACTTCGTACTTTAACTTCTCAGTTCTCACTTCTAACCTCTAACTTGTGATTGCGTCGCCGTGAAGTAACGCGACGGCAGCGGGTGGTCTATCTTCGACGCGATGAACGTCGAAGCTTCGCTGACGGCTGCCAGCGACACTCCCGTTTCGATTCCCAATCCGTCCAGCATGTAGATCAAATCGTCGGTGGCCAGGTTGCCGGCTGCGCCCGGCGCGTACGGGCAGCCTCCGAGCCCGCCGGCCGATGCGTCGTACGTCGCGATGCCGAAGGACAAGGACGCGAGCACGTTCGCGAGGGCCGTTCCGCGGGTGTCGTGAAAGTGCAGCGCGATCCGCTCGACCGGGATTCTCGCCAGGACCGCCTCGAGCACGCGCGGCACCTGCCCGGGATGCGCGATCCCAATCGTGTCGCTGATCGCCACCTCGAAGACGCCGAGCTCCGCGAGCCGCATGGCGACACGCGCGACCTGCTGTGGATCGACGGCGCCCTCGAAGGGGCAGCCGAATGCGGTCGAGAGATATCCACGAACGCGAAGGCCGGCCGCGATCGCCCGTTCGCACACCGACCGGTAAGTCGCGAGCGATTCGTCGATGCTCTGGTTGATGTTCTTCCGGCTGAACGTCTCCGTCGACGAAGCGAAAACGGCGATCTCGGATACGCCCGCCTGCAGCGCACGTTCGAGGCCTGCGAGATTCGGCACCAGCGCCGAGTAGCGCGTGCCCGGCGCGCGCAGGATGCCGGCAAAGACCTCCGCCGCATCCGCCATCTGCGGCACCCATTTGGGACTTACGAAGGCCGACACCTCGATCACGGGCAGATGAGCGGCCGAGAGCCGGTTCACGAACTCGATCTTGTCCTCGGTGGAGACGTGCGCCTGCTCGTTCTGCAAGCCGTCGCGCGGTCCCACCTCGACAATGGTGACCTTGCCGATCATGATGCGAACTCCACGAGCGTCGCGTCGGCCTGGACGAGCTCGCCCTCCTGGCAGCGCACGGCCGACACGACGCCGTCACCAAGCGCGCGCAGCGGCAGCTCCATCTTCATGGCTTCGAGCACGACGAGGACGTCGCCTTTCTTCACCGGATCGCCGGCTTTGACTTTGACGCGAATGACCGTCGCAGGCATGGGAGCGATGAGCGACGCGGCGGCGGATGTCGCGGCGCGGCGGGCCGACGCCGGCGACTTCGCGCGTGCGGCCTTTGCGCCGGAATTCCAGGGGTCATTGGACTGCGGCCGGCCGGCGGCGAATCGCACATTGCTCGCTCGCTCGGCCTCCCGTGCCGATTCTGCCGTTGACGGTTCGTCCGCGATCGACGCTGCAATCGCGCCGGATTCGCGATCGAGGAACGCGGTGTCGATCGCGCCGTCGCGAAACGCGTCCGACTCCAGAATCCGAATCAGAAACAGCCGGTTGGTCCTTACGCCGGCGATCTCGAACTCTCGTAGCGCGGTCGCAAGGCGGGCGATCGCGAGCGCCCGATTCTCCGCGGTGGCGATCACTTTCGCGATCATCGGATCGTAGTACACCGAGACCTCGCTGCCGTCCGCGATGCCGGCGTCGACGCGAATGCCCGGCCGCTGCGGTTCTCGATAGCGCGTCAGCCGGCCGGCTTGCGGGAGGAATCCCTGTGCAGGATCTTCAGCGTAAAGGCGCGCCTCGATGGCGTGTCCGCGCTGGCTGATCGCCGCCTGCGTCCACGGAAGCGGTTCACCGTTGGCGACCAGAATCTGTGCGCGGACGAGATCCAGGCCGGTGACCTGCTCGGTAACCGGATGTTCGACCTGGAGGCGCGTGTTCATCTCCAGAAAGTAGAACCGATCGCCGTCAACGAGAAACTCGATCGTCCCGGCGTTCCGGTACTTCGCCGCTCGCGCCGCCGCCACGGCGGCCTCGGTCATGCGTGCGCGTAGGAACGTCGACAGGGCGAGCGATGGGCTTTCTTCGATCACCTTCTGGTGACGGCGCTGCGTTGAACAGTCCCGCTCGAACAAGTGCACGACCTGCCCGTGTTCGTCGGCGAAGACCTGCACTTCCACGTGGCGGGGATGTGAAACGAGGCGCTCGACGTAAAGCTCGCCGTCGCCGAACGCGGCCGTCGCCTCGCGCCGCGCGGCCTGGATCGATTCGTCGATTTCGTCCGCGGCGTGCACGTGACGCATGCCCTTGCCGCCGCCGCCCGCCGACGCCTTGATGAGCGCCGGCAAGCCGATTCGTTCGATCGCGTCTCGAATGCCGCGATCGGTTTGATCGGCGGGCGTCTCGCCGGGCACGACCGGAACGCCGGCCGATTCCACGAGCCGGCGCGCGTTGATTTTCGATCCCATCTGCGCGATGACGCCGGCGGGAGGCCCCACGAAGATCAGATCAGCCTCGGCGCACGCGCTGGCAAACGCAGCGTTCTCGGACAGGAAACCGTAGCCGGGGTGAATGGCATCCGCGCCTGATGAGCGGGCGGCCTCGAGCAGCTTCGGGATCGATAAGTAGCTGTCGTGCGCCGGCGCGGGTCCGATGGCGACGGCGCGATCCGCCGCCTTGACGTGGGGAGCCGCGGCGTCCGCCGCCGAATACACAGCGACG
>Ga0070665_100004562_pt1 | contig 14514 bp, 6 predicted proteins | sample KBSS13metaG_FD_65862 | JGI IMG/M metagenome (GOLD analysis project Ga0070665, IMG submission 65862) | Switchgrass rhizosphere microbial communities from Kellogg Biological Station, Michigan, USA - KBS S1-3 metaG | ecosystem: Host-associated > Plants > Roots > Rhizosphere > Soil ... | reverse complement strand
CACAGTCCGGTCCAGTCGTTGATCGCAAACGGCGCGAGGCAGACGAGCGGGATCGCAAGCGCCAGCGCGGCGGACCACAAGGGTCCCGCGAAGAGAAGTGGTACGAACGCGAGCCCCGGCAGTAGTTTCCCTGCAATGGACGCACCGATTGCGCAAGCGGCCATGGCGTACTGCCGACGGCCGGCCGCGATGACGCCCATCAGGCACAACAGCGTCGGCAACAGATCCAGGTGTCCCTGGTCCAGGATGTTCGTGGCCACGTGACGCGTGAGTACGAACGGCGCGATCGCCAACGCCGTCCAGAAGGCGGCGCCGCGCTGTGCGCGTGCCCACGCCGCGAGAGCCCAGACAGTGAACAGGAAGAGCAGCAGATGTGAGATCGGAAATCCCGCCGGACCAAACGCGGCGAGGAACGGCGCATAGAACGCGAGCATCGCCGGCCCGTATTTGAATCCGAGCGACGCGAAAAGGACCCGGGTGTGCGCGCATCCGGCGGCGGGACTGATGGCGGGCGCGGCGGCGGCAGCCGGCACCGCACCGCACTCCGGTTTCGAGCGCAGATCGTCGACGGCCAGTCCATGTGCGACTCGATCGGTGTTCGTATCGGAGGCCCAGGGGTTGCGGCCTGCGCGAGCGGCATCGAGTGACGCCATCACCGTCTCAGCTTGATCGGAGGGCACCGTGCCGGTCTGGAGGCTGCGGACGATCCACGACGCGCTGAGCGCGACGTGGACGATCAATGCGAGGGAAACGATGCCGACGGCAGCTCGGGTCCACGCCGCGCTCGGGGCGGCCGACGGCTCGCGAGTACGTCTTCGCCACCAGGCCAGCGCCGCCAGCGCCAGCAGAAGCCCCGCACGGATGACACCGTGATCCCAGTCGAACACGCTGAAGAGGAAGAAGACCGCACAGACGAGCGCCACCCAGGCAGCAGGTTGAAGCAAAAGCGAGTCCTATTTCCGCAGGCGACCGGCCCGATGGTAGCACACGCATTCCGCGGCGATTCTGTAAGACACTAGGGAGGCGTGACCTCGCATCGTTCCCCGCGCACGGGGGTGTTGATCCTTTCGGCCCTCGGCGTCGTCTTCGGCGACATCGGCACCAGCCCTCTGTATGCGCTGCGTGAATGCTTCGATGGCGTTCACGCGATTCCCGTCACCATCGGCAATGTGTACGGCGTCCTCTCGCTGGTGTTCTGGTCGCTCGTCATCACCGTCTCGGTCAAGTACGTGCTCTTCGTGATGCGTGCCGACAACGAGGGAGAAGGCGGCATCCTGGCGCTGGTCGCGCTCGTACGCGGGCAGGCCGGCCAGCCGTACCGGCGGATTCTCGTGGCGATTGGACTGTTCGGCGCGGCGCTGCTCTACGGCGACGGCATGATTACGCCGGCGATCTCCGTGTTGAGCGCCGTCGAAGGGCTCAGCGTCGCCACCCACGTCTTCGAGCCCTACATCGTCCTCATCACCGTGGTGATTCTGATCGGCCTGTTTCTCGTGCAGAGCCGCGGCACGAGCGGCATCGGCGCCATCTTCGGGCCGATCATGATTGCGTGGTTCATCGTGATCGCCGTCCTCGGTCTGCCGCCGATCCTGAAGAATCCCGGCATTCTGTCGGCGCTGAATCCGTGGCACGCGTACGCCTTCTTTGCCGAGCACCGGTTCGGCTCGCTGCTGACGCTCGGATCGGTGTTCCTCGCCATTACCGGCGCCGAGGCGCTGTATGCGGACATGGGCCACTTCGGCGCCCAGCCGATTCGAATCGCCTGGTTCTCGCTCGTGCTGCCGACGCTGCTGGTGAACTACTTCGGCCAGGGTGCGCAGCTCCTTGCCAATCCGGAGACACGCGTGAACCCGTTCTTTCACCTCGCTCCGGAATGGGGTCTGTATCCGCTCGTCGTGCTGTCGACCATGGCGACGGTCATCGCCTCGCAGGCGATCATCTCCGGCGCGTTCTCGATGACGCAGCAGGCGATTCAGCTGGGATACTCGCCGCGGTTCGACATCCAGCACACGTCCGCGCACGAAGTCGGGCAGGTCTACATTCCAGAGATCAACTGGATGCTGATGTTCGCGACCGTCGGGCTCGTCTTCGGATTCCGCTCGTCCACGAATCTTGCGGCGGCCTACGGCATGGCCGTCACGATGACGATGGTCATCACAACCCTCCTGGCGTTCGTCGTCGCTCGCGAGCTGTGGCGATGGAGCCTGTGGCGGGCCGTGCTGGTGATGGCCGCCTTCCTCTCGCTCGACCTGGTGTTCTTCGGCGCGAACGTGCTCAAGATCCAGCACGGTGGCTGGTTCCCGCTCGTCGTCGCCGCGCTCGTGTACGGTGTGATGTCCACCTGGAAACGCGGACGCGAGCTGGTCGTGGCGCGGCTGCACGCGGCGGAAGTCTCGCTCGACGCGTTCTTCAAGCGGCTGGCGGAGAAGCCGCCCGTGCGTGTGCCGGGCACAGCGGTGTTCATGACCGCGCGTCCCGAGGGCGCGCCGCCCATCCTGGTGCATCACCTCAAGCACAACAAAGTGCTGCACGAGCAGATCGTGTTGTTGACCGTGTCGATGCTGAACACGCCGACGATCAGCGAAGGCGAGCCGATTCAGGTGGAAGCCATCGGGAGCGGTTTCTATCGCGTGATCGCGCGGTTCGGGTTCATGGAGTCGCCCGATGTGCCTGCGGCGCTGGCGCGCGCGCGGGAGAAGGGGCTGAAGCTCAATGACAGCGATACGACGTTCTACCTGGCCGATTTGACGCTGCTGGCGAGCGATCGGCTGGGCATGCCGGCCTGGCGCGACGCGCTCTTCATCTTTCTCTCGCGCAACGCGCGGCGGGCCACGAATTTCTTCAATATCCCGGTCGATCGCGTCGTGGAGATCGGCATCCAGCTGGAGATCTGATCCGTCCGGTTTTTCACGCGCGCCACGGCGAGCGGAGCTAGAATGGCGCTGCCTTGGGAGGTGTCTGATGAGAGTCTGGAATCGTGTGCTCGCCGGTCTGGCCGTGGCGGCATTGTCCGGCGCGACCGTTTGGGCGCAGGCGCCCAAAGCCGTGGAGCTCGGCTCGATTAACTTTCCGACGTCGGCAAAACCGGCTGCGCAGGCGCCGTTCCTGACGGGCGTCAAGGCGCTTTACAACTTCGAGTTCGACATCGCCGCGGACGCCTTCCGCGACGCGCAGAAGGCCGATCCCGATTTCGCGCTGGCGTATTGGGGCGAGGCGATGAGCTTCAATCATCCCCTCTGGGCGCAGCAGGATCTGCCCGCCGCGCGCAAGGCGCTCGAGAAGCTCGCGCCGACCGCGGCCGCACGGGCGGCGAAGGCCCCGGCCGGCAAGGAACGCGACCTGATGGAGGCGCAGGAAGTTCTGTTCGGCGCGGGCGACAAGCTCACGCGCGACATCGCGTACTCCCAGGCGATGGGCAAGATGCACGCGAAATATCCCGGCGACGACGAAATCGCCTGCATGTATGCGCTGTCGCTCCTCGGAACCGCGCGTCCGGGCGACAAGACGACCCGCAACTCGATGCAGGCCGCGGCGATCGTGCAGGACCTCTTCGAGCGTCATCCGCAGCATCCCGGCGCCGCGCATTTCATCATCCATTCGTTCGACGATCCCGACCACGCGATCCTGTCGCTGAAAGCGGCGCGGGCCTACTCGAAAATCGCGCCGTCGGCAGCGCACGCGCTCCACATGCCGTCGCACATCTTCGTTCAGCTCGGGATGTGGGACGACGTGATCGCGTCGAACATCGTTGCCTACAAGGCCGCCGACGATCTCGCCACGAAGAAGAACCTGCCGCGCGGCCGCGAGGACTTCCACACGCTGTCCTGGCTGCAATACGCGTATCTGCAGGAAGGCAAGTTCGACGAGGCGCAGAAATGCGTCGATCAGGCCAAGGCCGTTGCCGACAAAGACACGGCGCCGAACGTTCGTGACGGATACGCGGCGATGAAAGCACGCCAGGTGGTCGAGAGCGCTCGCTGGGAGAAGCTCGCGCTGCCGACGGGCGCGGTGAAAGACGGCGGCGCGCCCGGGTACGACGGCAGCGCGGCCTACGTGCTCGCCGCGGGATTGAGCGCGGCCAAACTCGGCGATCTGCCGACCGCCAACCTGGCCCTCGAGAAGCTGAAGGCCATGCGCACACAGGCCGAGACCGGCTCGAACGCGTACCGCGCCAAGCCGTTCGCGATCATGGAGAAGGAAGTCGGAGCGGCCGTCGCCGCTGCTCAGAAGGACACCGCGACCGCGGAGCGCTTGCTGAAGGAAGCCACGACGATCGAGTTGACGCTCGATGCGCCGTCCGGTCCGCCCGAACCAATCAAGCCGTCGTTCGAGCTGTACGGCGACCTGCTGCTCGACCTGGGCCGCCCGCAGGATGCGGCGGCGCAGTATCAGCAGTCGCTGCTTCGGATGCCGAACCGCCGCGCGGCGGTGCAGGGCATGTCCAAGACGTCAACCTCGCGGCCTTCGCAGGCGGGTGCGCGATGAGACGCCTGGCCGCCGGTGCCGTGATTGCTGCGCTTGCAGCAGTCGGAGGCGTGAGCCTGATCGCGCAGGAAACGCGATCGGCGACGCTGCTGACGACCGAACACTATCTCGACTGGGAGCGGGTGAGCGACGCGCAGATTTCGCCCGATGGATCCCGGATCGTCTACACCCGCCAGCACGTGAACAAGCTCGAGGACAAGTGGGACTCGGAGCTGTGGATCGTCAACGCCGATGGGTCCCAGAATCGTTTTCTCGTGAAGGGCGGCGCGGCGCGCTGGTCGCCGGATGGCAAGCGTCTGATGTACCAGGGTGAGGGCGAGCCGAAGGGGTCGCAGCTGTTCGTGCGCTGGGTCGATGCCGAAGGCCCCGCGACGCAGGTCACGCACATCACCGAAGCGCCGCGCAACGCAAAGTGGTCGCCCGACGGGAAGTCGATCGCATTTGCGATGTTCGTCCCCTCCACCGACAAGTGGAGCGTCTCGATGCCCAGCGAGCCAAAGGGTGCGAAGTGGACGCCTGCGCCGCGCGTCGTCAGCACGATCCACTACCGTCAGGATCAGATCGGCTACCTCGAGGACGGATTCACCCACTTGTTCGTCGTCCCGGCAGAGGGCGGCACGGCGCGCCAGGTCACGTCCGGCAAATGGAGCGTCGGGGCCGGCGAGCTGCGGAGCGGCGCGTCGATCGACTGGACACCTGACAGCAAGTCCGTGGTGTTCGACGGCAACCGGTCGCCCGAGGCCGACATGCAGTACGAAACGTCGCAGATCTATGTCGCCGATGTCGCGACCGGCGGGATCCGCGAGCTGGTGAACAAGGCGGGCGAGTGGGGCAAGCCGGTCGTCTCGCCTGACGGCCGCACGGTCGCATTCACCGGCTACGCGCCGACCGGGCACTCGCACACCGTGAGCGACATGTACGTGATTCCGATCACCGGCGGCGCGAGCGACATGCGCAAGATCAGCGGCGACTTCGATCGCGATCCGATCAACATGCGCTGGGCGGCGGACGGTTCCGGGCTGTATTTCGACGCCGACGACCGCGGCGCGCGAAACGTGCAGTTCGCGGCGATCGTGGGCGGCGTCAGGCCGGTGACGACCGGACGGCACATGCTCTCGTTCGATTCGGTGTCGAAGGACGGTGTCGCCGCCGGCATCTCCGCCGATCTCGAGCACCCGCAGGACGTCGTCAAGTTCAGCGTAAAGCAGCCGGGTCAGGTGACGAGGCTGACCGACGTCAACGGCGATGTGCTGCAAGGCATCCAGCTGGGGAAAACCGAGGAGATCACGTACACGTCGACGGGCAACACGAAGGTGATGGGCTGGATCGTGAAGCCGCCGTCCTTCGACGCCTCGAAGAAGTATCCGATGATCCTCGAGATTCACGGCGGGCCGTTCGGGAACTACAACGTCGCGTTCAACTACATGTTCCAGAACTTCGCCGCCAACGGCTTCGTGGTCCTCGTCACGAACCCGCGCGGCAGCACCGGCTACGGCAGCGACTTCATCAACGGCATCGACCACAACTATCCGGGACCTGACTACGACGACCTCATGGCTGGCGTGGATACCGTCGTCGGCAAAGGATACGTGGATACGTCGAGGATGTACGTGTCGGGCTGCAGCGGCGGCGGCGTGCTTTCGAGCTGGGTGATTGGCCACACGGATCGGTTCGCCGCGGCGGCCGTCCGATGCCCGGTGATCGACTGGCTGAGCATGGCGGGGCACACCGACGTGCCGTTGTTCACCTACAGCTTCTTCAAGAAGCCGTTCTGGGAGGATCCGTCAGACTGGCTGTCGCACTCGTCGTTGATGACCGTTGGCAAGGTGACGACGCCGACCCTGCTGATGACGGGCGTGCTCGATCGCCGGACGCCGATGCCGCAGACCGAGGAGTACTACTCGGCGCTGAAGGTGAAGGGCGTGCCGGTGAAGCTCCTGCAGTTCAACGAGGAATATCACGGGACCGGATCGAAGCCGTCCAACTACATCCGCACGCAGCTCTACATGATGAGCTGGTTCAATCAATGGACCCGCGCGGCGGGCGGCAAGGTGTCCACAACGGCCGCACAACCATGAAACGACTCGTTCTGACGATGGCCGCTGCGCTGCTGAGCGCGGCGGCCGCCGCCCAACCCGCGCCGGCGATCACGGCCATTCGCGCGGGGCGGTTGCTCGATCCCGAAGCCGGCCGCATCCTCACCAACCAGATCATCCTCGTCTCCGGCAACAAGATCACCGACGTCGGGCCGAATGTGGCGATCCCCGCCGGCGCGCAGATCGTCGATCTGTCGCGCATGACGGTGCTGCCGGGCCTGGTCGAGGCACACAACCACCTCGCGCTCACCTACAAGCCGGAGCCCGAGAACAACATCTACTACTACACCTACGTGCAGGAATCGACGGCGCTGCGGGCGATCCAGGCGGCGTCGAACGGCATCCAGATGCTCGCGTCAGGGTTCACCATCGTCCGCGACATGGGGAACAACGCGCTGTATGCCGACACCGCGCTGCGCCAGGCGATCGAGCAGGGATGGATTCCCGGCCCGACGATCATCAACTCGGGAATCATCATTGGCGGGATGGGTGGGCAGTTCTTCCCGACGCCCGAGATGGCGCAGCAGCACGGCATCGTGTATCCGGAATACCTCGACGCCGACACGCCGGATGAAATCGTGAAGGCGGTCCGGCAGAACGTGCTCTTCGGCGCCAGGGTCATCAAGATTTGCGTTGACTGCAAACCTTACGGCTACACGGCCGACGAGATTCGCCTCGTGATCCGCGAAGCCGCCAAGGCCGGCATGAAGGTCGAAGGCCACGTGCAGACGCTGGCCGGCGCGCGCAATGCGATCGAGGCCGGCATCTGGTCGATCGCACATTCGACCGGTCTCAACGAGGAGATGCACACGCTGATGGCGCAGAAGGGCATCTTCCGCGCCGGGACCGATACGCCCGACACGCTGGCCGGCCACCCGGTCTCGCCGCAAGCCTACCAGCGGACGGTGGCGAGCCTGAAGGACGCCTACGCCCGGAAAGTGCCGCTGACGTTCTCCACCGATGCCGATTACTACGTCGCCGGCAAGACGCGCGGCGAAGTCTGCATCGAATTCTTGAAGACCTGGAAGGACGCGCAGATCCCGAACGTCGACATCATCCGCGCGATGACGATTGGCGGCTACAAGGTGAGCCAGACCGAGACGACGCGCGGCCCGATCAAGCCCGGATTCTTCGCCGATCTGATTGCGGTCCCCGGCAATCCGCTGGATGACGTCGACGCGCTCAGAAACGTGCAGTTCGTGATGAAGGACGGCCAGGTCTTCAAGAAGGACGGCGTGATGACGCCGGCGCCCTTCTTCCATGGCGGACCGGTCAACGGATGGAGGATCCGCTGACGCGGAAGTTAGAAGTTAGAAGCGAGAAGTTGGAAGCTTCGACGCCGCTGCTCGAACTGAACAACGCGTCTGTGGTTCTCGGCGGGACGCGGGTGCTCGATCGACTCACGCTGACCATCGGCGTCGGCGAACACACGGCGATTCTCGGACCGAACGGCGCCGGCAAGTCCACGTTCATCAAGCTGCTCACGCTCCAGTTGTATCCTGCCGTCGAGTCGCCCGAGGGTCAGGTCTCGGAGCGCGAAGGCTTCAGCCGGGCGAACGAAACATCGCCGATTCGTGTCTTCGGTCAGGATCGCTGGGACGTCTTCCAGCTCAGGTCGCGTCTCGGCATCGTCTCGGCGGACCTTCACGACCGATTCGTCCACGGCAATTCGAACGGCGTGCTGACCGGCCTTGACGCGGTCCTGTCGGGCTACTTTGCGACGCAAGGTGTCTTTGCACATCAGCGGGTGACCGAGGCGATGCGGCGTCAGGCGATGGAGGCGCTCGATCGCGTCGACGCGGGGGCGCTGGCGCGCGCGACGCTCGACACGATGTCGACCGGCGAAGCGAGGCGCGTGCTCATCGCCCGGGCGCTCGTGCATCAGCCGGTCGCGCTGGTGCTCGACGAGCCGACGCGCGGCCTGGATCTCGTGTCGCGCCACCACTTCATGGAGCGTGTCCGCGCCGTCGCGCGGCAGGGCACGACGATCCTGCTCGTCACGCATCACGTAGATGAGATCGTCCCGGAAATCGAACGCGTCATCCTGCTGAGGCGCGGCCAAATCGCGGCCGACGGTCCGAAATCGACGGTGCTGACGACGACCAGTCTGAGTCACGCGTTCGACGCGCCGCTAACGGTCGAGCACGCGGGCGGGTACTTTCACATTCGCGTAGGGACTTAAAGTTAGAAGTGAAAAGTGAGAAGTTAGAAGTTGAAGTTAGAACTTGCAATCCGAGTGCATGAGTTCTACTTTCACTTCTGACTTCTAACCTCTCACTTCTAACTTTTAAAGTGTTGACTTCCGTGAGCAAGGCTCACGGTACCCGAGTTTCCGGCATGGCGTCCGGAAGGAGTTCTCCGATGCGGATCATCAGCTCGACGTCCGCCGCCGTGCGCCTCGAGGCCGCGCGATCCTTTCTCTCCGGCCGGCCTTCAGCCTCCGAACTGGTCATTGTCGGCGCCTCACGCGGCGCGGCAGACGATCTGGCGCGCTCCCTCGCGCGCGACGCGGGGGCGACGTTCGGCATCAGCCGATTCAGTTTTACCGAGCTTGCCCGCGCCGCCGTCGCGCATTCCGGCGAGCCGCACCGCATTCCAGGTACCCACGCGGGCGCGGAAGCCATCGCGGCGCACGCCGTGTTCGATGCGCTCGCGGCAGAGGAGCTCGCATACTTCGAGCCGGTCGCGCGTATGCCCGGATTCCCGAGGGCGCTGGCGCGCACGCTGCACGAGCTGCGGCTCGCGGGCATTCGAAGCCGCGACCAGGACGCACGCGTCAACGCCGCCTCCACGACCAGGATGCAGGGACAGACGGATATCTTCCGCCTCCTCGATCGTGTTGAAGAGGAGCTGTCGCGCTCCGGCGTGGACGATCGCGCGGCCTTGTTTCATCTCGCCGCAGCCGCGTGCGAGTCGGGACACGTTCGCTGGGCGAGGCTACCCATCGTCCTGCTCGATATCCCGCTCGACTCCCGCGCGGAACAGGCGTTCGCAGAGGCGCTCGTGTCGGCGTCGCCTGACGTGCTGGCGACGGTTCCCGAAGGCGACGCGGTGACGCTCGAAGCGTTGCTGGCGTTCGGCGGTGCTGTCGAGGACGTCGAAGGTTCAGCCGTCGAAGCGCCGTTGTCAGACCTGGACTGCCTCCGCCGGCACGTCTTCCGCGTCGAGCGTCCGGCCGAACGCGAACGCTCCGGAGACGTCGTGCTGTTTTCGGCGCCCGGCGAGGGACGAGAGGCGGTGGAGATCGTGCGCCGCGTGCTCGACGAGGCGGAGCGCGGCGTGCCGTTCGACGAGATGGCGGTGTTTCTCCGCACGCCGCAGCAGTACCTTGGCCTGCTCGAACATGCCTGCGCTCGCGGCGACGTGCCGGTCTACTTCGATCGCGGTACGCGCCGGCCCGATCCTGCCGGGCGTGCCTTCATCGCGCTCCTCTCGTGTGCCGTCGACGGCCTCTCCGCCAAGCGCTTCGACGAATATCTGTCGCTCGGCCAGGTGCCGCGCGTCGCCGACGGATCCAAAGCGCCCGCGGTCGTGACGCCGCTCGACGAAGTGTTTGCGGCGGACGACCTGACCGGGGAAGGCGATTCCTCCGCCGACGAAACTGGAGAGCGCGATCTCTTCGGGCCCGCGAACGAGCCGATCGTCTCGGATGACGATGCGGTTGTCGCCGGCACGCTGAGGTCGCCGTGGAAATGGGAAGAGCTGATCGTCGAGTCGGCCATCGTCGGAGGTCGTACTCGAGAGGATGGCCGGCAGCGCTGGCGCCGGCGGCTCGATGGACTCGCCGCCGACTTCAAGTACCGGATCGAGGAGCTGAAGAAAGAGGAACCCGAATCGCCGCGCATCGCGCGATACGAGCGCGATCTGAGAAACCTGGCGCACCTGAGGCAGTTCGCGCTCCCCGTGATCGACGTGCTGGCGGAGTGGCCGGCGGAGGCGACCTGGGGCGAATGGATTGAGCGGTTCAGCGCGCTGGCGACACGCGGCCTCGAAAGGCCGTCGCGCGTGCTCCAGACGCTGGCGGATCTCCGGCCGATGGCCGGCGTCGGCCCGGTTCGCCTCGAGGAAGCCCGTGATGTCCTGCACGATCGTCTCGTCACCCTCGACTGGGAACCTCCGGCGCGGCGCTACGGTCGACTCTTCGTCGGCACGCCGCACCAGGCGCGCGGGCGATCGTTTCGCGTCGTATTCGTCCCGGGTCTGGCCGAGCGTGTCGTCCCGCAGCGGCCGAGGGAGGATCCGCTGCTGCTCGACGAAGGCCGGCGTGCAATCGATCGTTCGCTGGTCGGACAGGACGAGCGGAGCCGCGCCGAGCGGCTCCTGTTGAAGATCGCAATCGGGGCGGCGCGCGAGCGGCTCTATCTGTCGTATCCGCGTCTGGACGTCAGCGAAACGAGGGCGCGCGTGCCCTCGTTCTATGCGCTGGATGTGATGAGGGCCATCACGGGTCGCGTGCCGGATCACCGCGTGCTGGCGTCCGAAGCCGCCGAAGAGGGCGGCGCGGGTCTCTCGTGGCCTGCGCCGAAGAATCCCGACCGCGCCATCGACGACCTCGAACATGATCTCGCGACGCTGCGGCCGCTGCTCGACGCGCGCGACCCGGCGAGCGTGAAAGGACACGCCCACTATCTCCTCGGGCTGAACGACGCGCTCAAGCGTTCGATTACCAGCCGCTGGCTGCGCGACAAGCGGTCCTGGACGTCGAGCGATGGGATCGTCAAAGTGGCGGCCGGTGCACAGGCTGCGCTCGACACCCAACGCCTGGGGCAGCGGCCGTACTCGCTTTCTGCGCTGCAGCGGTTTGCCGCGTGCCCGTACCAGTTCCTGCTCGCGACCATCTATCGCCTCGAGCCGTGGGACGAGCCCGAACCGCTCGTGCGCATGGATCCGCTGACGCGTGGAAGCTTTTTCCACAAGGCCCAGGCGGAGTTCTATCGCGCGCTCGAGAAGGAGGGCCGATTGCCGGTGACGCGCGAGACGCTGGCGTCGGCGGCGAAGACGCTCGACGCGGTGGTCGACCGTGTCGCGGCGGAGTACGCCGACGAGCTCGTGCCGGCGATCCCGCGCGTCTGGACCGATGAGGTCGACGAGCTGCGGCGCGACCTCGCGATCTGGGTTCAGAAGACGACGGACGAACAGGACTGGCGGCCGACGTACTTCGAGTTCAGCTTCGGTTTGAGCGACGAGGGTCGCGATCCGCGGAGCCTGCCGGATCCGATTCTGGTCGACGGCCGCTTTCTGCTGCGTGGCTCGGTCGATCTGATCGAATATCGAGCCGACTTCGATCTGCTTCGGATCACCGACCACAAAACCGGCAAGAACCGATCGAACCGGGATCTGATCGTCGGCGGCGGCGAGATGCTGCAGCCGGTCCTGTACAGCCTCGCGATCGAAGAGGGGCTCGGCAAGAAGGTCTTCGAAGGCCGGCTCTTCTACGCGACCACCGCCGGCGGCTTTGCCGATCACTCGATTCCAATCAACGGTTTTACCCGCGGCCAGGGGTTGCAGGTGCTGGAAGTGATCGATCGCGCGATCGAAACGGCATTCCTGCCTGCCGCGCCGAAGGAGCGCGCCTGCACGTGGTGCGATTTCCGGCCGATCTGCGGTCCGCGTGAAGAGGAGCGGGTCGCGCGCAAGGCACGCGAGCGGCTGGCCGATCTCGAAGCCCTGAGGTCGATGCGATGAGCACGGACCAGGCGAAGGACATGAATAACGCCGCCGCCGACACAGCGGACGCTCTCGCCCGGCGCGCGATTGCCGAAGACCTCGACGATACCTTGATCGTCGAGGCGGCCGCCGGAACCGGCAAGACGACGGAGCTGGTGAAGAGGATCCTGGGCGTGATCGCCACGGGGCGCGCCAAGATGATCCAGATCGTCGCGGTAACGTTCACCGAGAAAGCCGCCGGTGAGCTGAAGCTGCGGCTGCGCGAAGAGCTCGAGCGCGCGCGCGCGGCGACCGCCGCCGGCACGACGCGCGATGCGCTCGAGGATGCGCTGAAGACGCTCGAGGAAGCCCACGTCAACACGATCCACGGCTTCTGCGCCGAGCTGCTCCGGGAGCGACCGGTTGAGGCGCGAGTCGATCCGTTGTTCGCGGTCCTCACCGAGCCGGAGGCCGACCGCATCTACGCACGCGCGTTTCGCGCGTGGCTCGAGGAGGCCCTCAAGGATCCATCCGAAGGGCTGCGCCGCGCGCTGCGCAGGACCAGCGCCCCGTCGTTCGGAGGCACGGACGGCGGCGGACCGATCGATCGCTTGCGAGCGGCCGGACGAATGCTCGCTGAAACTCGTGACTTTCCGCATCCGTGGAGCCGTCCGCCGTTCGATCGCGCCGCTGAAGTCGATCGGCTCGTCGCCGAGCTTCACGCCTTTGCCGACCGCACGTCGGCGCCCCTGTCCGAACGCGACAACCTGTTCATCGATACGGACGCAGCGCGGCGGCTCAGCGCGCAGATTCGCCTCGAGCAGTCGTTCGGTCAACGGGATCTCGATGGATGGGAAGCGCGGCTCGTCGATCTGACGCGCGACCGCGGTTTCTCCCGTGCGCGGCGGGGAAGCGGGTACAAGTTCGGCAAGGACGTCACCCGGACCGACGTGCTGGCGGCTCGCGACGCGCTCTTCAACAGCCTGCAGCAGTTTCGCAAGGACGCCGACGCCGATCTCGCGGCGTGTCTGCAGCAGGAGCTCTCCGGCGCGACGGCCCGCTACCAGGATCTGAAGCAGGCCGCCGGCGCCCTCGACTTCACCGATCTGCTGGCGCGCGCGCGGGACTTGATCAAGACGAACGCTGACGTGCGGGTCCACCTGCAGGAGAAGTTCACGCGACTGTTCGTCGACGAGTTCCAGGACACCGACCCGATCCAGGCTGAGCTCCTGCTGATGCTCGCCAACGACGTCCCCGGAAAGCTCTTCATCGTCGGCGACCCGAAGCAGGCGATCTACCGGTTCCGCGGCACGGACGTCGCCACCTACTGGCAGGTCTGCAAAGAGCTTCACGACAGGGGCGGGCGCATCCTCCAGCTCACGAAGAGTTTCAGGAGCGTGCCGTCGATTCAGCGGTTCATCAACGCGGCGTTTGCCCCGGACATGACGGGAGACGAGGAAACCCGTCAGGCAGAGTACATGCCGCTGGAGGAAGCGCGTGACGAATACGATGCGCAGCCGGCGATCGTCGCGCTGCCCGTGCCGAAGCCCTATGGGCGGGGTGGATTCGGCGCGTTCAAGGCGTCCGCCAAAGCGATCGAGACGTCATTGCCGGACGCCGTGGGCGCCTACATCGCGTGGTTGATCGAGAAGAGCGACTGGAAGGTCTGCGAGAAACTGGCGGACGGCTCCGAAAAACGTGTGCCCCTGGAAGCGCGCCACATCGCCGTGCTGTTCCGGCGTTTCGTCAGCTTCGGCGAGGACGTGACCCGCCGGTATGTCGATGCCATCGAGGCCCGCGGCATTCCGCATCTGCTCGTCGGCGGCAAGGCGTTTCATGGGCGCGAGGAGGTCGAAACGGTTCGCGCGGCGCTCGCGGCCATCGAATGGCCCGACGACGAGCTCTCGGTGTTCGCGACGCTGAAGGGGTCGCTGTTCGCGATCGATGACGAGCACCTGCTCGAGTTCCGCCATCGTTTCAAGCCGATCCCGTTTCACCCGTTCCGCATTCCGAAGGAGCTCGGCGGCAACAGCGGGACCGAGCTCGCGCTGAGCGGCGATGCCGTCGCGCACCTCATGCCAATCGCCGAGGCGCTCCGGTTGCTGCAGCGGCTCCACCGCGCGCGCAACTATCGCCCGGTCGCCGACACGATCGGTCGTCTGCTCGCGGAGACGCGCGCGCACGTCGGGTTCATTCTCCGGCCGGCCGGCGAGCAGGCGCTGGCCAACGTGCTCCATGTGGCCGAGCTCGCGCGGCAGTACGAGGCGAGCGGCGGCATCTCGTTCAG
>Ga0070665_100004561_pt1 | contig 14515 bp, 9 predicted proteins | sample KBSS13metaG_FD_65862 | JGI IMG/M metagenome (GOLD analysis project Ga0070665, IMG submission 65862) | Switchgrass rhizosphere microbial communities from Kellogg Biological Station, Michigan, USA - KBS S1-3 metaG | ecosystem: Host-associated > Plants > Roots > Rhizosphere > Soil ... | reverse complement strand
TGTTACCCGCTGCGGGTAAACGGCGCCACTACCTCCGGCGGGATGCGGATCGGCCGCCCGGACGCCTTGTCGATGATCGCCCAGTCCGTGCGCGATTTGACGCGCGTCTTCCCGTCCTCGCCGACGAACTCGATGTGGCGATCGAACTTCGCGCCCTTCAAATTGTCGCCGGCCCAGGTCCGCGCGGTAATGCGCTCACCCTCGAGCACCGCACGCAGGTAATCGATCTCGTGCCGCACCACGACCCAGAAGTAGGAGTCCTGATGCTCGGCGTCGGCGACGCTGCGCCAGTGGGTGACAGCGACTTGCTCCATCCATTGTACCCACACCGCATTGTTGACGTGCCCGAGCTCGTCGATGTGCTCGGGCGCTGCGGTGAAGGTCATCTCGAAGATCGGGCGGTCGTTCAGCTCCCCACCTCCGTCAGCATGAAGGCATAGGTTTCGGCGACTTCGTGGAGGCCCTCCCACCGGCCCGACTTGCCGCCGTGGCCCGCGCCCATGTTGATCTTTAGCAGGAGCAAATCGCGGTCGGTCTTGGTCGCGCGCAGCTTCGCCGCCCATTTCGCCGGTTCCCAGTACGTAACCCGGGGGTCGGTGAGCCCGCCAGTGATCAGCAGCGGCGGATAATCCTGCGCGGTCACATTATCGTAGGGGCTGTAGGTCCGCATGTACTCAAACACCGCCTTGTCGGTGATCGGATTCCCCCATTCGGGCCACTCGCCGGGCGTCAGCGGCAGGGTATCGTCGAGCATGGTGTTGACGACATCGACGAACGGCACGTCGCCGATCACCGCGCCCCACAGTTCGGGGTTGCTGTTGACCACCGCGCCGACCAGTTCGCCGCCGGCCGAGCGGCCGTTGATGGCGATGTTCCCGGCCTTGGTGAAGCCGGCCGCGATCAGCCCCTTGGCGACATCGACGAAGTCGTTGAACGTGTTCGTCCGCTTGGCGAGCTTGCCGTCGAGCGCCCATTGGTGGCCGAGGTCGTCGCCGCCGCGGATGTGGGCAATCGCGCACGCCCAGCCGCGGTCGAGCAGGCTAATCCGGTTGCTGTTGAAGGTCGGCGGAATCGCCATACCGTAGGCGCCATACCCATAGAGGAAGAGCTTGCCGGTGCCGTCCCTGGCGAAATCCTTCGGATAGACGATCGAGACGGGCACTTTCGCGCCATCGCGCGCCTCGATCAGCAGCCGCTCGACGGCATATTTCGATGCATCGTAGCCCGACGGAATCTCCTGCACCTTGCGCACCTCGAGCTCGCCGCTTGCGGGGTGATAATCATAGGTGGTGGTCGGCGTGACCGGCGACGAATAGCCGAGCCGATAACTGGCCGGCGCATATTCGGGATTGCCGTGGAAGAAAGCGCTGTAGCTCGCTTCGGCAAACGGGATGCGCGTCTCCTCGCCGGCGTAGGTGCGCAGCACCAACTGATCGAGGCCGTCGACCCGGCTGCTGATCGCCAGATGATCGCGATACGACGTCGCGCCGGTCAGATAGACCCGGTCCGATCCGGCGATCACCGTCCGCCATTCTTCCGGCTTGGCCGGATCGGCCTCGGCGAGGCGGAAGTTCACATGGTCGTCGTTGGTCACGATCCACAGCCGGCCGTGCGACGCGTCGACATGATATTCGCGGGTTGGCTTGCGGGCCGAGATGAGCGTCAGCGTCTGCGTCGGGTCGGCGGCGGAAACGAACCGCACCTCGGTCGTCGCATTGTCGCCGGTCGAGATGAGGATCAGGCTTTCGTCGGTGGTCTTCCCGGCGCCGACGGAAAAGCCGAGTTCTTCGGTCTCTTCGTAGAGCGTGACGTCCTGCTCGACCGCCGTGCCCAACCGGTGGAAACGCGCACGGTAGCTTCGCCAATTGTCGTTGACCTCGGTGAAGACCACACCGTCCGAACCGCTGGTCCATACCGGCTGGCCAATCCCGACTTCCGTAACCGTCTCGATATCCTCGCCGGTCGCAAGGTCGCGGATCTTGAGCACGAACCGCTCCGACCCGTCGTCGTCGACGAGGATCGCGGCCAGCTTGCCGTCGGGGCTGATTTCCAACGCACCGAGGCGAAAATACTCTTTTCCCTCGGCCTCGACCGGCTCGTCGAAGATGATCCGGTCATCGCCGCCCGCGACCGGCTTGCGGTACCATGTCCGATATTGCGCCCCGGGCTTGAATGCCCACCAGTAGAGCCAGTCGCCGTCCTTCAGCGGGACCGAGGCATCGTCCTCCTTGATCCGCCCCTTCATCTCCTCGAACAGCTGGTCGAGAAGAGCCTGATGCTGTCCGGCCCAGGTGTCGAAATAAGCGTTCTCGGCCTTCAAATAGGCGAGCACGTCGGGGTCATCGACCTCGGGATATTTGGGATCGCGCAGCCAGTGCCACGGGTCTTCAATCGTCGCGCCATGGGCTTCGAAACTGTAGGGGCGCCGTTCGGCCTGGGGCGGTGCTGGGGTCGATTGATCCATCCCCGTCCTCAACCAAGATGCGCGGCGTGCGTCCAGCCCTAATCCTGATAACGCCTAGACGGCGTCAATCGCGCGCACGCTAGATGCGCTGAGGCCTCAGATCGCGGAACGCGACCAACGCCTGGCGCTGTTCGTCCCACAAGGACAACCGCCAGCACCCAAGGCTCTCCCGCAGGGTCACGACCTTGGTGACGCCAAGCAGCTCCGGTGCGGCATCGAGACAGGCCTGCAGGCGATAGTTCGGCACCCGGCTGCATAGATGGTGCACGTGGTGAAGCCCAATATTCCCCGAGAACCACTGCAGGACGGCGGGCAGCTTGAAGTAGGAGCTTCCGCTCAATGCGGCAGTGTGGAAATTCCACTCCTGGTCGCGTTCCCAGTGAGTCAGGTCGAACTGGTGTTGCACGTAGAACAGCCAATTTCCGACCCACGACGCGATGATCATCACCGGCAGGTAAATGGCAACGACCGGAAGAATTCCGAAGGCGACGACGGCAAGGCCGAACACCACCAGCAACGCGAGATTCAGTGCCAGGATGCTGCGCCGTGAGTCGCGGTCACGAAAGCCGTGACCGACGGGCAATCGCTGCAGCACGATGAAATTCAGCGGCGCACCGATCAGGACCATCACCAGCGGGTTGCGATACAGCCGATAGAAGAACTTCTTCAGCGGTCCCGCGGCCTGATATTCGGTGACGGTCCACGTCTCCACGTCGCCACGCCCACGACGGTCGAGATTGCCGGTCGAGGCATGATGGATGGCATGACCCTGGCTCCAACTGCCGTACGGCGTGAGGGTCAGGACCGAAAGCGCCCGGCCGACCGAGTCGTTGGCGGTCCGCGAGTTGAAGAAGGAGCCGTGCCCGCAATCATGCTGGATGATGAAGAGGCGGACCAGCAAGCCGGCCGTCGGAATGGCCAGCAACAGGCTCAGCCAGTAAAAATCGTGCGAGGCTATCGCCATCATGGCGAGCGCGGCCGCGAACAACGTCGCAGTCGACAGAAGTTGGTAGGTGCTGCGGCCGGCTTCGGCGCCATAGGCTTTGAAGCGCCGCGACAGCATCGGGCCAATCGCATCGGGGCTTGGGGGCAAAGGAGTCGCCTGTTCCTGCGCACTGTCCTTCGGGAGCAAACTCAATCGGTGCCTCTTTTCGGCTGGAATTCATGTCATGCGCCGTGCGGCGCACGACGGCGGCAAGCCGCTCAGGCAGGATTGCGGTTCGGTTTTACGGAACGGCGCCGCAACAGCGATTCGGAACGCTGCAGCTTATCCTGAGGCCCCAAGCCTCATCGTCCTGAAGTGGCCGCGCCAACGGCAAATTGCAAGTCAGCAGGGGCTACGCGCCGACGGTTTCCTTGCGGGAACTCCTCTTTATCAACGCAGCTTGAGCGACTAGCTGGGAAGCAAGGGAGTAGCCCATGTCCACTTATGCCGACCGCTTGAAGGCTCTTCGCGACCAGTTGAAAGCCACCCATCTCGACGGCTTCGTCGTGCCGCTGACCGACGAGCATATGAGCGAATATGTCGGCAGCTACGCCCAGCGCCTGGCCTGGCTGACGGGTTTCCAGGGGTCGGCCGGCTCCGCGGTCGTGCTGCCCGAGGACGCGGCGATCTTCACCGACGGGCGCTACACCGTGCAGGTCCGGCAGCAGGTCTCGGCGACCGAATGGAGCTATCAGTCGGTGCCGGACACCAGCATCGCGCAATGGCTCAAGGAGCATGCGCCGAGCGGCGCGAAGATCGGTTACGACCCGTGGCTGCACACCGCCGACTGGGTGAAGACCGCCACCGAGCAACTCGCGGCCAAGGGCGCGAGCCTCGTCGCGGTCGGGCAGAATCCGATCGACAAGGTGTGGACCGACCAGCCCGAGCCGTCGCCGGCCCGGCTCGAACCGCATTCGCAGAACCTCGCCGGCCGCTCGAGCGCCGACAAAAGGCAGGACATCGCCAACTGGCTGAGGTCGGAAGGCGCCGACGCGGCCGTCATCGCCGCGCTCGACTCGATCGCCTGGGTGCTCAACATCCGCGGCCGCGACGTCGTCCACACGCCGGTCGCTCTCGCCTTCCTGATCGTCAACGCCGATGCGACGGTCGATCTGTTCGTCGACCCGCGCAAGATCGACGCCGATTTGCGCAACGTCCTCGGCGATGATGTCCGCGTCCATCCGCGTGCCGATTTCGAGACTGCGCTGCGCGGCAACTTCAGCGGCAAGACCGTCGCGGTCGATCCGGAACGCTCGGTCGCCGCCATCTTTCAGGCGCTCGACGAGGGCGGCGCGACCATTCTCCGCCGCCGCGACCCGGCCGTGTTGCCCAAGGCGGTCAAGAATGAGGCCGAGATCGCCGGGCAAAAAGCGGCACAGGCCCGCGATGGCGCGGCCGTCGCGCGCTTCCTCAAATGGATCGAGGACGAGGCGCCCAAGGGCGAGCTCGACGAAATGATCGCCGCCGACAAGCTCGAAGGGTTCCGCCACGAGCACGGCGATCTGCGGGACTTGAGCTTCGATACGATTTCGGCGTTCGGGCCCAATGGCGCGCTGCCCCACTATAAGGGCACCGCTGAGACGAACCTGCCGTTCAAGCCCGGCACGCTCTACCTGGTCGATTCGGGCGGCCAGTATGAGGACGGCACGACCGACATCACCCGCACGGTGCCGATCGGCGAACCGACCGAGGAGATGCGCGACCGCTTCACCCGCGTGCTGCAGGGCCATATCGCGATTGCCACCGCGCTATTCCCCAAGGGCACCCGCGGCTCGCAGCTCGACAGCTTCGCGCGCCGTCCGTTGTGGGACGCGGGGCTCGATTATGCCCACGGGACCGGGCACGGCGTCGGCAGCTTCCTCGCGGTGCACGAAGGGCCGCAGCGCATTTCGCCCGTCGGCAGCAGCCAGAGTGGCGGCGACGAGCCGCTCCAGGCCGGCATGATCCTGTCCAACGAACCGGGCTATTACAAGCCGGGCGACTTCGGCATCCGCATCGAAAATCTGGTGCTGGTGGTGAATCGCGACGTCATGGGCGCGGAAAAGGAGATGCTCGGGTTCGAGACCCTGACCTTCGCGCCGATCGACAGAAGGCTGATCGACGCGTCGATGCTGACCGCCGACGAATTGGCCTGGCTCAATTGTTACCACGCCCATGTGCTGGACAAGCTCGGGCCGCAATTGAAGGATGCCGACCTCGACTGGCTGCGCGACGCCTGCGCGCCGATCGAGGCGCCGGCGGGATAGCGGCCTGAAGCATTGATTCGCTGAGTTTGTTCCCGTAATGTTCTTCCTTGATTCGAACAGGAGGACAGCATGATTGGCTATGTGACGCTCGGCACGAACGACCGCGAGAAATCGACGAAATTCTATGACGCGCTGTGCGGCGAGCTCGGGGTCGGGCGGATGATGGAGAATGAGCAATTTATCGCCTGGGGCAAGCCGGGCGGCGGCGCGGGCATCGGCGTCACCAAGCCGTTCGACGGCAATGCCGCCAGCGTCGGCAACGGCGTGATGGTCGCATTGGAAGCGGCCGACGAGGCGCAAGTCCAGAAGCTTTACGATATCGCGCTCGCCAATGGCGGCAGCGACGAAGGTGCGCCGGGCGACCGCGGCGGCGGCTTTTATGCGGGTTACTTCCGCGATCCCGACGGCAACAAACTCAATGCCTTCATCATGAAAGGCTGAATGGACGAACGATTCAGCGGTTTTATTCCGCAACTGACCTTGAAGCGCCGCGGCACCATCAACATTTAGGCCGCCTTGTTGCGTGGGTGTGCCGCGGCCTCCGGTCGTATTCGTTAGATGGTCCAGTGGAGAGAGCGGCGATGAACCGCATCGAACCGATTCCCGCAGAAACTCAGGGTTTTTGGGTGCGCTTCAGGCAGCGCCCAGTCGCCCAGCAGGTTGGGCTGATTGGCGGCGCGCTCGTCCTGCTGCTCCTGCTGGTCTGGCTGCTGTTTCCAAGCGCCGGCGGTTCCCAGACGCCGCCGCCAGGACCGACTCCGGTCGGAGTCATCGTCGTTTCCGAGCAGCCCGTCGCGTTGACCGCCGAGCTGCCCGGTCGCACGGCGCCGTACGAAACGTCGGACGTTCGGCCGCAGGTCGACGGGATCATCCTCGACCGGCTGTTCAAGGAAGGCGACTATGTCCGCCAGGGCCAGCCGCTCTATCGCATCGACCCGGTCAGCTATCAGGCGAAGGTCGCCAACGCCCGCGCCGCGCTGACCCGCGCCCAGGCGTCGACCATCGGGGCCGAAGGCCAGGCTCGCCGTTACGGCGAGCTGCTCAAGCGCCAGTTCGTGTCCCGCCAGAATTACGACGACGCCATTTCGGCGGCCGGCGCGGCCCGTGCCGACGTGACCGCCCAGCGCGCCAATCTCCGTTCCGCGCAGATCGATCTCGATCGCACGCTCGTTCGCGCGCCGATCTCCGGCCGCATTGGCCGCTCCGTCTATACGGCGGGGGCGCTGGTGAAGGCCGCGCAGGACCAGCCGTTGGCGACCATCCAGCGGCTCGACCCGATTTACGTCGACATCCAGCAATCGAGCGCCGACCTGCTGCGCCTGCGCGAGCAGCGCCTGTCGGGCGAAGTCGCGAACCCGACCGCGCCGGTGCGCCTCCAACTCGAGAGTGGCTCAATGTACCCGGTCGCAGGCACACTCAGCTTCGCCGACGTCACTGTCGATGAAGGGACGGGCTCGCAGACGATCCGCGCTGTCTTCCCCAATCCGCAGCACCTCCTGCTGCCGGGCATGTTCGTTCGCGGTCAGTTGAGCCAAGGCGTGCAGGCGCGCGGCATCCTCATTCCGCAGCGTGCGGTGAGCCGCGACGAACGCGGGCGCCCGACGGTGCTCGTCGTCGGCAAGAACAGCATGTCCGAATTGCGGGTGATTCAGGCTGATCAGACGGTTGGCGACAATTGGCTGGTGACCGGCGGGCTCAGGCCCGGGGAGAAGGTAATCGTCGACGCCGGCCCGCTCGTCCGGCCCGGCGTTCCGGTGAAGCCGCAGCTGTCGCGCGGTAAGTAATGTCGATCTCCCGCTACTTTATCGACCGGCCGATCTTCGCCTGGGTGCTGGCGATCCTCGTCTGCCTGTTCGGCCTGCTCGCCATTCGCACCTTGCCGATTGCGCAGTTCCCGGCGCTCGCGCCGCCGCAGATCGGGGTTACCGCAATTTACCCCGGCGCCGATGCGACCACGCTCGACAAGACGACGACGCAAATCATCGAGCAGCAGCTCCAGGGCATCGACAATCTGCGCTATTTCTCGTCGCAATCGTCGTCGTCGGGTCAGGTCATCGTCACCCTGACGTTCGAGCAAGGGACCAACCCCGACACCGCCCAGGTCCAGGTCAACAACAAGGTCCAGGCCGCGCTGCCGCTGCTCCCGCAGGAGGTGCAGCGCCAGGGCGTTCGGGTCGAGAAATCGTCGGCCAATTTCGCGCTCGTCCCCGGCCTCTATTCCGCCGACGGGTCGCACGACCAGAACGACCTTGCCGACATGATGGCGTCGAAGATCCAGGAGCCTGTCGCCCGCATCAACGGTGTCGGCGGCTTCCAGCTGTTCGGCTCGCAATATGCGATGCGCATCTGGGTCGATCCGATGAAGCTCAACAGCTTCCAACTGACGATGGCCGACGTGACGTCGGCCGTGCAGGCGCAAAATGCCCAGGTTTCGGCAGGCCAGATCGGCAATCTGCCGGCGCCCCCGACGCAGCAGTTGAATGCCACGGTCACCGTCCAGTCGCGGCTCCAGACCCCAGAGGAATTCGGCACGATCCGGCTGAAGACGGGCGAGGACGGCTCGGTCGTCCGCTTGCGCGACGTGGCGCGGATCGAGCTCGGCTCGGAGCAATATGGCTTCAGCGCGAAATATAGCGGCCACCCCGCGACCGCCGCTGCGATCCGCCTTGCGCCAGGCGCCGATGCGCTGAAGACGACCGCCGAAATCAAGGCCAAGATCGCCGAGATTTCCAAGACCTTCCCGCCCGACGTGAAGGTCATTTACCCGTGGGACACGACGCCTTTCGTGAAAGTCTCGCTGAAGCAGGTCATCGAGACTTTGTTCGAAGCGATGATCCTCGTCTTCCTCGTGATGTTCCTGTTCCTGCAAAACTGGCGCGCTACCCTGATTCCGACGATCGCCATCCCGGTCGTGCTGCTCGGGACGCTCGCGGTGATGAGCATCGCCGGCTTCACCATCAACACGCTGACGCTGTTCGGCATGGTGCTCGCGATCGGCCTGTTGGTCGATGATGCGATCGTCGTCGTTGAGAATGTCGAGCGACTGATCCAGGAGGAGGGCTGCCCGCCCAAGGAAGCCGCGCGGCGGTCGATGGACGAGATTTCGGGCGCGCTGATCGCCATCGCGGTGGTGCTCGCCGCCGTGTTCCTGCCGATGGCCTTCTTCGGTGGCTCGACCGGCGTCATCTATCGCCAGTTCTCGCTGACCATCGTCTCGGCGATGGCATTGTCGGTGCTGGTCGCGCTGATCCTGACTCCGGCGCTGTGCGCGACCATCCTCCCACCCGGCGACCCGCTCAAACATGAAGGGAGCGGCCCGTTCGACCGCTTCTTCCGCTGGTTCAACGACCGCTTCGACCGTGCCCGCGTCACGCACGAACGCGGCGTCCGCTCGACCATCGGCGGCTTCAAGAGCGCGGCGGCGGTCTATCTCGTCATCATCGCGGTGATGGGGCTGCTGTTCTGGCGCCTGCCGAGCGGCTTCCTGCCCGATGAGGATACGGGCGCGGTATTCACGCTGGTGGCCGAGCCGTCGGGCGCGACACTGCCGCGAACCGACGCCGCGCTCGACTATGCGCGCCAATATTTCGAGAAGAACGAAGCCAAGAATATCGAAGGCGTGTTCACCGTCGGCGGTTTTTCCTTCGCCGGCCAGGGCCAGAATGCCGGCATTGCCTTCTTGCCCCTGAAGCCGTTCGACGATCGGTCGGGCAAGGCCAATTCGTCCAAATCGATCGCCGACCGGGCGACCGGCGCGCTGTCGCAATATCGCGATGCGCTGATCATCTCGTTCATCCCGCCCGCTGCGCTCGAGCTCGGTAACGCCACGGGTTTCGACCTGCAGCTGGTCGACACCGGCAATATCGGCCACGCCAAGCTCACTGAAGCGCGCAATCAGCTGCTCGGCATGGCGATGCAGGACAAGCGCATCGTCGGCGTCCGCCCGGTCAGCCTGGAGGACGCGCCGCAGCTCAGCGTCGATGTCGATCAGGATAAGGCGCGCGCGCTCGGCCTCGACCTTGGCCAGATCAACCAGACCATCTCCAGCGCGTGGGGCGGATCGTACATCAACGACTTTATCGACCGCGGCCGGGTCAAGCGCGTCTATGTCCAGGCCGACGAGCCCTACCGCCAGCGCCCGGAAGACGTGCAGGACCTCTACGTGCGCGGCGGCGATGGGAAGAGCATGGCGCCCTTCACCTCCTTCTCGAGCCTCAAATGGGCCAACGCCCCGGTCCAGCTGTCGCGTTACAACGGCTTGCCGTCGCTCGAGCTGCAGGGCTCGCCCGCCCCCGGCGTCAGCACCGGTACGGCGATGCAGGCGATGCAGGAAATGCAGGCCAAGCTGCCGCCCGGCACCGCATTGCAGTGGACCGGCCTCAGCTATGAGGAGCAGCGCTCGAGCGGCCAGGCCCCGGCGCTCTACGGCCTGTCGATCCTGATCGTTTTCCTGTGCCTCGCCGCGCTCTATGAGAGCTGGACGATCCCGCTAGCCGTGATCCTGGTCGTGCCGCTCGGTATCGTCGGCGCGCTGCTCGGGGCCAAGCTCACCGGGCTCGACAACAATATCTACCTGCAGGTCGGTTTGATCACGACCATGGGGCTCGCATCGAAGAACGCGATCCTGATCGTCGAGTTCGCCGAGGAGCGGATGCGTGCCGGCGCCAGCTGCATCGAATCCGCGGTCGAGGCCGCCAAACTCCGGCTCCGCCCGATCATCATGACCAGCCTCGCGTTCGTGTTCGGCGTGCTGCCGCTGGCGATCGCCAGCGGGCCCGGCGCCGGCAGCCAGAATGCGATCGGCCGCGCGGTCGTCGGCGGGACGCTGACCGCGACCTTTCTCGCCATCTTCTTCGTGCCGTTGTTCTTTGTCTCGGTGAAGCGCTGCTTCAGGCTCGACAAGCCCGCGCCGCTGGCGGGGGCACAGCCCGTTCCCGCCGAATGATGGTGCTGCCGGTGAGGATTGAACTCACGACCTCAGCCTTACCAAGGATGCGCTCTACCACTGAGCTACGGCAGCACTTTGTCGGGGGCCGCGCGCCTATGACGGTGCGCCCCTAACCCTGTCAACCCGCGAACGGGCGCGCTAGGGCACAGCTGTGGCGGAAAAGGACAAAGCCAAGGAAGAGCGGCTCGCCGCGGCGCTGCGGGAAAATTTGCGCCGCCGGAAGGCGCAGGCGCGGCAGGCCGCTGGACCGGACGCGAAAAACGACGCTAACGGCGCCGAATGAGGTTCTTCTCGGACAATGCAGCCGCCGCCCACCCCAAGGTGATCGAAGCCATTGCTGCGTCCAACCGGCTCGACACCGCTTACGATGGCGACGCCTGGAGCCAACGGCTCGACGGCGCCTTTTCCGAGTTGTTCGAGACGGAGGTCCGCGCCTTCTGGGTCGCGACCGGCACCGCCGCCAACTGCCTCGGCCTCGCCGCCCTTTGTCCGCCGTATCGCGGGATCCTGTGCCACCGCGATGCGCATATCGAAGTCGACGAAGCCGGCGCGCCCGGCTTCTTCACCGGCGGCGCCAAGCTGGTCCTGATCGACGGTCCCGGCGCCAAGCTGACGGTCGATACCGTAAGCGCGGCGTGCGACGCGATCCGTAACGACGTCCACCAGGTCCAGCCCGCCGTCATCTCACTCACCAACGCGACCGAATATGGCCTGGTCTATCGTGCCGCCGAAGTCGGCGCCCTCGGCGAACTGGCCAAGGCGCGCGGCCTCCGCCTGCACATGGACGGGGCACGCTTCGCCAATGCGCTCGCGACGACCGGCGAGACGCCGGCTGATGTCACCTGGCGTGCCGGCGTGGACGTGCTGAGCTTCGGCTTCACCAAGAACGGCGGGCTGAACGCCGAGGCGATCATCCTGTTCGATACCAGCCTCGCCGACGAAATCGCCGTGCGCCGCAAGCGCGCCGGCCACTTGCTCAGCAAGGGGCGGGTGCTCGCCGCACAGATTCTCGCGCTGCTCGAGGACGGCCTGTGGCTCGACAATGCCCGCGGCGCCAACGCCGCCGCCCGGCAACTCGCCGCCGCGGCCGGGGAACGGCTGGTCTATCCGGTCGAGGCGAACGAACTCTTCGTTCGCGTGAACGACGACGAGGCCGCATCGCTCACTGCACAGGGCTTCGACTTCTACGAATGGGGCCCAGGCCAGATCAGGCTCGTGACGAGCTGGGATTCCGATGCCGGAGCCGTCGGAGCACTCGCTTCGGCCCTCGCAGCGCTCTAAGAATTGACCATATAAAGATATCTTTATATCTTTAACTCATGCTAGACGGTGGATCAGTTAGCGACGCGCACACCTCCACCTTCCGCAGCGTCACGCTGCCCTTCATCATCTTCACGATCATCTGGGGCTCGACGTGGATCGTGATCCGCGGCCAGCTCGGTCCGGTGCCGCCGCAATGGTCGGTCGCCTACCGCTTCCTCATCGCCGCCGCAGCCATGGGCCTGATTGCCGTCATCAAGGGCGATGGCCTGAAGCTGCCACGCGCGGGCATCGTTGCCGCTGCCGTGCTTGGCCTCGCCCAATTCTGCATCAACTTCAACGCTGTCTACCTCGCTGAGCGGCACATCACCTCGGGCGTGGTGGCGACGGTGTTCGCGCTGCTGCTGATCCCGTCGAGCCTGCTCGCCTGGGCGTTCCTCGGCCACAAGCCCACGCGGCGCTTCTTCTGGAGTTCGCTGGTTGCGGTCGCCGGGATCGTGCTCCTGTTCGTGCATGAGCTCGGCGAGCATCCGGCGGAGAATGCCGCCATCGTCTCAGGGATTGCGCTGACCCTGTTCGGCATGGTCGGCGCCTCGGCTGCCAACGTTCTCCAGGCGCGGCCCGAGGTGCGCCGCTTCCCGCTCTTCACCATGCTCGCCTGGTCGATGGCCCTGGGCGCACTGATCGACGCCGCGATCGCGCTCGCCGTGACCGGCCCGCCGGTGCTCGACTTCAGCCCGGCCTACGTCGCCGGCCTGATCTACCTTGCGCTCGCCGCGTCGGTCCTGACCTTCAGCCTCTATTATCCCGTCGTGCGCATCATCGGTCCGGCCAAGGCCGCTTATTCCAGCGTCATCGTGCCGATCATCGCGATGGGCTTTTCGACCTGGTTCGAGGGCTATCACTGGACCCCCATCACAGTGGCCGGCGCCTTGCTCGCGCTCGGCGGAATGGTCGGAGCGTTGAGCCGCGAGCGCCCGGTTGTGACTTCGCCCGACGCTGCCTAAGGCGGCGCGATGCTCGATATCCGTACCGTCCCCGACGCCGAAGCTCCGCCCGCACACATCGCCATCCGCCGCGAGGATTATCGCCCGCCCGACTGGCTGGTGCCGGAAATTCGCCTCGACTTCGATCTCGGTGTTGACCGGACCCGCGTCCGCGCGACGCTCGACGTGATGCGCAATGGCGAGCACGCCCGGCCGCTGCGCCTCGACGGGGACGAGATCGCCGTTTCCTCGGTCAAGGTCGACGGCAGTGACGCCGCCTTCGCGATGCACGGTCCGGCGCTCGTCATCGACCTTCCCGGCGAACGACATACAATTGAGACCGAGGTCGAACTCTCGCCCATCGCCAATACCAAGCTGATGGGGCTTTACGCGAGCAGCGGGATGCTCTGCACCCAGTGCGAGGCCGAGGGCTTCCGCCGCATTACCTTCTTTCCCGACCGGCCCGACGTGCTGTCGCGCTACACCGTGCGGATGGAGGGCGATGCCGCCGCCTTCCCGATCCTCCTTTCCAACGGCAACCGGACCGCCGAGGGCAAAGGCGCCGACGGTCGCCATTGGGCCGAGTGGGACGACCCATTCCCCAAGCCCTCCTACCTGTTCGCGCTCGTCGCCGGTGATCTTGAAGCCAACCGGGACCATTTCACGACGTCGAGCGGCCGGACGGTCGAGCTCAACATCTGGGTCCGTTCGACCGACCTCCCCAAGACCGCCCACGCAATGAACAGCCTCAAGCTGGCCATGGCTTGGGATGAGCAGGCCTATGGCCGCGAATATGACCTCGACCAGTTCAACATCGTCGCCGTCAGCGATTTCAACATGGGCGCGATGGAGAACAAGAGCCTCAACATCTTCAACTCGGCTTATGTGCTCGCCGACCAGGACACCGCGACCGACGCCGACTTCGACAATATCGCGCGGGTCGTCGCCCACGAATATTTCCACAACTGGTCGGGCGATCGCGTCACCTGTCGCGACTGGTTCCAGCTCTCGCTGAAAGAGGGCTTCACGGTTTTTCGCGACCAGAGCTTTTCGGCCGACGTGGGTAGCGCCCCGGTCAAGCGGATCGAGGATGTCCGCGTACTCCGCGCCGCGCAATTCCCCGAAGACGCGGGCCCGCTCGCCCATCCGGTACGGCCCGACAGCTACATCGAGATCGGCAATTTCTACACTGCCACCGTCTACAACAAGGGCGCGGAGGTGATCCGCATGCTCGCGACGGTGCTCGGCCCGGACAAATATCGCGCCGGCACCGACCTCTATTTCGATCGCCACGACGGGGAAGCCGCGACCTGCGACGACTTCGTGCGCGCGCTCGAAAATGGCAGCGGCGAGGACCTGACGCCGTTCAAGATTTGGTACAGCCAGGCCGGCACGCCACGCGTGCAGGCGCGGCTCGACTATGACGCCGCGGGCCAGAGCGCGACGTTGCACCTCGACCAGCGCATCGACCCGACGCCGGGCCAGCCGGTCAAGCAGCCGATGCCGATCCCGCTCAAGACCGCGCTGATCGGCGAGGCGAGCGGTGCCGAAATCTGTCCCGAGCGGCTGATCGTCCTCGACCAGGCGAGCGACAGCATCCGCTTCGACAACGTCACCGAGCCGCCG
>Ga0070665_100004557_pt1 | contig 14522 bp, 12 predicted proteins | sample KBSS13metaG_FD_65862 | JGI IMG/M metagenome (GOLD analysis project Ga0070665, IMG submission 65862) | Switchgrass rhizosphere microbial communities from Kellogg Biological Station, Michigan, USA - KBS S1-3 metaG | ecosystem: Host-associated > Plants > Roots > Rhizosphere > Soil ... | reverse complement strand
GGCTACACCACCGGCTCCGAGGTCTTCGTCGACGGCGGCTGGTCCGCCCGGTGACCGGGCCGGAGACCCTGCGCGCGGTGCGGCGGACGTCCACCGGGGCCGAGCTCGTCGAGATCCCCGCCCGGACGCCCGGGCCCGGCCAGGTCCGACTGGACGTGCTGGCGGCGGGGGTGTGCCACTCGGACCTACACGTGGTGGACGCCCCGGTCGCCTGGGAGCTGCCGTTCACCCTCGGCCACGAGGTCTGCGGGCGGGTCACCGAGGCCGGGGCCGGTGTGGATCCGGGGCTGCGCGGACAGCAGGTCGTCGTGTACGCGCCCTACGGCTGCGGCGACTGCGCACGCTGCCGGTCCGGCGCGGCGAACTACTGCGACCACCGCCGCACCCTGCCCGCCGCCGGGATCGGCCTCGGGATCGACGGCGGGATGGCCGACGAGCTGGTCGTCGACGCCTGGCGACTCGTCCCCGCCGAGGGCCTCGACCCCGCGTTCGCCGCCGCGCTGACCGATGCGGGGCTCACCTCGTTCCACGCCGTGTCGGGCAGCCTCGACCGGCTCGACCATCCCGACGCCGTCGCCGTGGTGATCGGCGTCGGCGGGCTCGGACATCTCGCGGTCGGCATCCTCCGGCAGCTCACCGAGGCGCGGGTGATCGGTGTGGACAGCCGGGCCGAGGCCGTCGCGCTGGCGCGGGAGTGCGGAGCGACGGCAGCGGTCTCACCGGACGAGGCCGTGGACGTCGTCGCGAGGGTGTCGGAGGGCCGAGGCGCCGACGTGGTGATCGACTGCGTGGGCGCCCAGGCCACCGAGGAGCTCGCCGCCTCGGTGCTGCGACCGGCGGGTGACCTGGTGATCGTGGGCAGCGGCGGCGGCGCCCTCACCCTGGCCAAGCCCGGCCTCCTGCCGTCCGGAGCGCGGGTCCGGCTCCCGTTCTGGGGCACGCGTCCGGAGCTGGTCGAGCTGGTGGATCTCGCCCGCGCCGGCGGTCTCCACACCCGGATCACCGAGTTCGGCCTCGGCGAGGCGCTCTCCGTGTTCGACGACCTCCGTCGGGGACGGATCACCGGGCGGGCCGTGCTCACCGCCGCCGGGCGGCAGGCATGAGGGCCTTGCAGACGATGCGCGTCGTCGTCACCGGGGCGGGGAGCGGCCTCGGACGTGCCACCGCCGTGATCGAGTTCCTGCTCTCCCCCGGCGCGTCGTTCATGACCGGGGCGACCGTCCCCGTCGACGGCGGGGACACCGCGGTCTGACGCCTGCCCGGTCAGGAACCGGTCAGGCGCGAGCGCAGCCTGGCCAGCGGACCGGGCGCGGTGAGCCGGTCGGCGACGAGGAACCCCGACGCGCCGCCCAGCCCCGGTCCGGGGTGGGTGGACGCACCGATCTGCCAGAGACCCGGGACCGGCGTCGCGTGCCCGCCGCCGGTCGGCAGCGGCCGCCACCAGAAATTCTGGTCCAGCTCGGCGGACCCGGCGTAGGGGTCCCCGCACAGCGCGTTCGGGTTGTGCGCCGCGAGCGCGGTCGGGTCGAGCACGTCGACCCCGCGGACGAGCCCGCGCAGCCCGGGGGCGTGCGCGGCGACCCGGTCCAGGACGCGCTCGGCGTAGCCCTCGGCCAGCTTGCGGTCCCAGCCGTCGGCGGTGTCCAGCTCCCCCGCCGCGTCCCCGGTGGGGGCGAAGGGCAGCTCCTGCAGCTGCAGCCACAGCGCCGCGGCACCGTCGGGCACCCGGGTCGGGTCCAGCACGTGCTGCTGCCCGACGACGACGGTCGGCCTGCGCGGCAGCAGCCCCGCCTCCGCCTCGGCGCAGGCGATCGCGGTCGAGGCGGACCCGTCGGAGACGTGTACCAGGGGGACCTCGCGCAGCCGGGCGTCGGCCCACGGGACCGGCCCGGACAGTGTCACGTGGACCTGCATCGCAGCCCGGCCGGGCCGGTAGCGGGCGGCCGCGGCGGCGACCGGAGCGGGCACCGCCCCGGGCGGCAGCAGCGACCCGTACAGCGCGGGCGGGGTGACCGAGGCCAGCACCGCACGCCGCGCGTCCAGGGCGAACCCCTCCCCCGCGACGCCGGTGGCGCGGCCGGCGGCCACCGCGACCCGCTCCACGCGGCGCCCGGTGTGCACGGCGACACCCAGCTCGTCGAGCAGCCGCTCCCAGGCGGTGAGGAAGTTCCCGGCGCCGCCGGTGACGACCGGCAGCCCGGCGCCGTGCATGGTCGCCGCGAAGATCGGCACCATCAGCCCGCCGGACGCGGTGTCCGGGGCCAGCCCGGCGTGCAGCAGCCACGGCGCCCACAGCCGGTCGGTCTCGGGCCCGGTGAACCGGGCCCGCATCCAGGACCGGCCGGAGGTGAGTGCGTCGCGGGCGTAGGTCTCCATCCCGGACACCCCGGCCGCGCGGGCCAGGGTCGCGACCGGCCCGAGCGACGACGGCGCGTGCAGCTCCGCCCCCAGCAGCCCGCCGATCCCCGCCGCGTGCGCGCCGAACCGGTCGATCATCGCGCGGTAGGCGTCGCGGTCGCCCGGCTCGGCGAACCCGGCGACGGTCTCCTCGACCGAGCGGTGCGCGAGCGCCACCGACCCGTCGTGCGCGACGGTCGCGGTGAGCGGACCGTCGGTGTTGGCGTAGGCCAGGCCGTGGCGGTGCAGGTCGGCGCCGAACGCGGCGTAGGCGGGGCCGGTGACGAACAGCGGGTGCCAGCTCGACCAGGTGTCGCGGGTGAACCCGTCGCGCTGCTCGGAGGCGATGAACCCGCCGAGCCGGTCGTGGTCGTCGACCAGGGCCACCGACCAGCCCGCGCGGGCGAGCCGGGCGGCCGCGGCCAGCCCGTTGATCCCGCCCCCGACGACGACCGCGTCGTACGTGGCGTGCACGGGTCAGCCCTCGACCAGGGCGAGGACCCGCGCCGGGCTGCCCGAGCCGCCGACGATCGGCAGCGGGCACACCACCAGCACGGCACCGGTGGCCGGGAGCTGGTCGAGGTTGCGCAGGCTGGTCAGCCCCCACTTGCCCGCGCCCATCAGCTCGGAGTGGCAGGGGAACGCGGGCTCCAGGTTCGGCGCCTGCCCGGCGTCGGTGCCGACGGTCTCCACCCCGAGCCCGACGATCGGGGTCTCGCGCGCCAGCCAGCGCGCGCACTCCGGCGCGACGCCGGGGGTGTGCGGGCCGTTCTCGTCGACGTTGGCGAAGGCGGCCGCGTCGTCGCCGCGGGCGGCCCAGCCGGTCCGGTAGAGCAGCCATCCGCCCTCGGGCAGCGGGCCGTTCTCCGCCTCCCACGCCTGCACGTCGGCGATCTGCAGGAGGTGGTCGGCGTCCTTCTCGGCCTCCGCGGTCCGGTCGATCACGACGACCGGCGCGACCAGCGTCGACATCGGGGCCTGCGAGACGTCGAGGCCGTCCTTGCCGGAGATCCAGTGGTTCGGCGCGTCCAGGTGGGTGCCGGTGTGCTCACCGGTGCGGATGTTGTTCCAGTACCAGGCCGGGCCGCGGTCGTCGTACCGGGAGATCTCCTCCAGCTCGAAGCGGGCGGTCTGGCCGAACGGCTCGGGCAGCTCCAGGATCGGCGTGGACGACTGCAGCGGTGTCGTCAGGTCGACGACCCGGACCGAGCCGGAGCCGGCGGCGTCGAGCAGGGCGGACAGGACGGACACGGGGACCTCCAGGTCGGTCGGGACGTGCCCGACAGCTTCGTCGTACCGATGCGGGCCCGGCCATCCGTTCCGCGCGGTGGTTATCCGCGCAGGGTGTCCGACGGCGACTCGCCGAAGCGCTCCTTGTACGCGACGGCGAACCGGCCCAGGTGCCCGAAGCCCCAGTCCGTGGCGACCTGGGACACGGTGCAGCGGGTCGGGTCGGCGTCGACGAGCTCGGCGCGGACCCCGGCCAGCCGGGCCTCGCGCAGCCGCGCGGTGGGCGTGGTGTCGAGGTGGCGACGGAAGCCCTCCTGCAGGCTGCGCACGCTCAGCCCGACCGCCTCGGCCACGTCGTCGACGGTCAGCGGCTCGCGTGCGTGACCCTCGATGAGCGCCTCGGCGCGGCGGATCGTCCTCGGCAACGTCGTCGTCGCAGGCTCGGCGGCCGCGAGCAGCTCCTCGCTCGCCGAGTGCGGCACCGCCGCGAGCAGCTGGCCCATCAGCAGCTGCTCCACCTGCGCGCGCAGCGCGGGATGGGAGAGCCCGCCCGGGCCGTCGAGGTCGCTGCGGACCATGTCCACGGTCGAGAGCCAGGACCGCGCGGCGGGCGTGCGGAGGTCGACGCTGGTCGCCAGCCGCAGCGGCTTCGACGGCGGCCGCCCCAGCATCCGGTGCAGCTGCGCCTCCAGTGCCGCGCGCTCCACCCGCACGATCAGCTGCTCGTTGCCTGCCTCCCAGGTCATGTCGAGCCCCGCGTCGGGGTCGGGCACCGACGCCGTCGCCGGGTCGGAGACGACCTCGACGCCGCCGGTGCGCACCAGCGCGCGCCCGGACAGCGGGATCTGGACCAGCACGAACGAGCGCAGCGGCTGCGGCCGGATCCGGACGGTGGACCCGTAGGACAGGTAGGACAGCCCGACCGCGCCGAGCGCGGCGGCGTTGAACCGGACCGGGGCGCCCGCACCACGTCCGACGGGTCCGACGGGTTCGAGCCGGTGCGGGCAGAAGACCTCGCCGACCCGCTCGCGGGCCTCCTCCAGGTCCGGTGAGTGCACCCGGCTGTACCCGCTCAGCACCTCGGTCATGGCACCTCCTCGTGCTCGACCCCGGCTCCGTCACTCCGGCCGCGTCCGTGGGACAGCGACCGCGTGGTGGGGATAGTCACGACCACTATATAGCCAAATGATGACTGCCATCACGGGTCCGCTAGATGACCATCATGTTTCGGAGGCTCCCATGACTGACCTGCACGGTCGCACGGTCCTGGTGACGGGCGGTTCCACCCTGGTCGGGCACGGTGTCGTCCGCGCCCTGCACGCCGCCGGGACGACCGTCGCGATCGCCGACATCGACGCCGAGGGAGCGAAGCCCCTGCTCGACGAGCTCGGCGAGCGGGTGTCGTTCCACCTCACCGACATCACCGACGACGACGCGCTGTCCGCCACCCTCGGCGCCGTCGCCGCCCCGGCCGGCCTGCACGGTCTGGTCAACCTGGCCTGCAGCTACCTCGACGACGGCGCCGACACCGTCCGCGCCGACTGGCTGCGGGCCCTCGACGTCACCCTCGTCAGCGCGGTGCAGGCCACCCGCACCGCCCGCCCGCACCTCGCCGCGACCGGTGGCGCGGTGGTCAACCTGACCTCCATCTCGTCGCGGGTCGCACAGACCGGGCGCTGGGTCTACCCGGCGTCGAAGGCGGCGTTGGTGCAGGTCACCCGTTCGATGGCCATGGACCTGGCCGCCGACGGGATCCGGGTCAACTCGGTGTCCCCGGGCTGGACCTGGTCGAAGATCATGGACGACCTCTCCGGCGGCGACCGCGCGCACACCGACCGCGTCGCCGCCCCGTTCCACCTCACCGGGCGCGTCGGCGACCCGGACGAGGTCGGCGCCGTCGTCGCCTTCCTGCTCTCCCCGGCGGCCTCCGTCGTCACCGGCGCCGACTGGGCCGCCGACGGCGGCTACACCGCCATGGGCCCGGAGCAGGCCGTCCCGGCCATCCCCCAGCTCGCGAACCGCTCGGAGTGACCACCATGAAGATCGCCGTCGTCGGGGCCGGGTTCGCCGGCCTCTCCTCCGCCAAGGTCCTGACCGGGTTCGGTCACGACGTCACCGTCTTCGAGAAGGCCCCCGACGTGGGCGGGGTGTGGAGCGCAAGCCGCCGCTACCCCGGCCTGACCACGCAGAACGACAAGGGCACCTACTCGCTGTCGGACTTCCCGATGCCGCGCCACTACCCGGAGTGGCCGACGGGGCAGCAGGTCCAGGAGTACCTGGAGTCCTACGCCCGCCACTTCGGCATCCGCGACAAGGTCCGGACCGACACCGAGGTGCTCTCCGCCGAGCCCCGCGGGGGCGGCGGCTGGACCGTCACCACCGCGGGCGAGAGCGCGGCCAGCGAGGAGTTCGACCACCTCGTCGTCGCGAACGGGATCTTCTCCGAGCCGTTCCTGCCGCCGTTCCCCGGCACCGAGGAGTACCGGGCCGCCGGGGGGCGCTACTGCGCGCCGTCGGACTTCACCGACATCGACGACGCCCGCGACCGCGACGTCGTCGTGATCGGCTACGGCAAGTCCTCCTGCGACGTGGCGGTGGCCCTGAACACCGTGTCGCGCACGACCACCGTGGTGGCCCGCGAGCTGCTGTGGAAGATGCCGCGCCGGATCGGCGGCGCCCTGAACTACAAGTACCTGATGCTCACCCGCCTCGGCGAGGGCCTGTTCCGCTACGCCCACCTGGCGGGCTTCGAGAGGTTCCTGCACGGCCCCGGCAAGGGCGCGCGCAACGGCATGATGTCGAGCCTGCAGGCCCAGATCGTGCGGCAGCTGAAGCTGCGGAAGCTCGGCCTGGTCCCGGACGGCTCGTTGGAGGACATCGCCCGCTCCACGGTGTCGCTGGCGTCGGAGGGCTTCTACGAGGGCGTCGCCGACGGCTCGATCCGGGTGCACCGCGACATGCTGATCACCGCGCTCGGCGCGCGCGACGGCCGCCCCGTCGCGAGGCTGGAGGACGGCACCGAGATCCCGGCCGACGTCGTGATCGCGGCGACCGGCTTCCACCAGCGGGTGCCGTTCCTGTCCCAGGACGTCCGCGACCGGCTCGTCGACGAGCGCGGCAACTTCGAGCTCTACCGCCAGATCCACCCGCACACCGTCGCGGACCTGAGCTTCTGCGGGTACAACTCGTCGTTCCTGTCGCCGCTGTCGGCCGAGATCGCGGCGCTGTGGACCGGCGTGCACCTGGCAGGCGGGATCACCCTGCCCGCGGTCGAGCAGCGCAGGCGGTTCGTGCAGGAGCGGCTGCGCTGGATGGAGGAGCGCACCGACGGCAAGCACGCCCGCGGCACGAACATCATCCCGTTCTCGCTGCACAACATCGACGAGATGCTGTCCGACCTGGGCGCGGGCATCGGGCGGCGACGGCGCCTGGCCGAGTGGGTGCTGCCGGTCGACCCCGGCGCCTACGCCCGGATCACCGCCGAGCTGACCGCCCGGCACGCGCCGCTCGCCGCGGCGGACGCGGCAGGGGCGGACCGGCAGCCGGGGGCCCCGCTGCGGACCGCCGGGTGACGAGCCCCGCTTCCCCGCGACGCGCCGCACCGTCCCTCCCGGACGGTGCGGCGCGTCGCCGCGTTCCGGGGGTCGACGCGACCACCGCTGCGGCGCCCCGCCGTCGGCCGGGCAGACGGTCGCGGCCGTACGATGCCCTCGTGACGACCGTCGCCGAACCGGAGGAACTCCTCGCGCCCGTCCCGCCTCGGCGGCTGATCGTGTCCGTGTACGGGCTCTACGCCCGCGAACGCGGCGGCGCCCTGTCGGTGTCGTCGCTGGTACGCCTGCTCGGCGGGCTCGGGGTCGACGGCCAGGCCGTGCGCTCGGCGGTGTCGCGGCTCAAGCGGCGCGGTCTGCTGGAGCCGCAGAAGGTCGGCGGCGCCGCCGGGTACCGGCTGTCGGCCGCGATGGCCGACGTGCTCGCCGAGGGCGACGACCGGATCTTCTCCCGCCGCCGGGCCGGCGCGGACCAGGGCTGGCTGCTGGTCGCCTTCTCCGTCCCGGAGTCCGCCCGCGACCAGCGCCACCAGCTGCGCAGCCTGCTCATCCGGCTCGGCCTGGGCACCGTGGCCCCCGGCCTGTGGGTGGCCCCGGCGCACCTGGAGGCCGAGGTGTCGCGCGCGCTGGACCGGGCCGCGCTGCGCGGCTACACCGAGCTGTTCCGCAGCAGGCATGTGGCGGGCGGCCCGCTGCGCGAGACCGTCGCGTCGTGGTGGGACCTCGACGCCCTCGCCGCCCAGTACTCGGCGTTCGTCGCCCGGCACGAGCCGGTCCTGCGGGCCTGGCGAGACGCCGACGGCACCGCCGAGCAGGCCTTCGCCGACTACGTGACGCTGGTCACCGTCTGGCGACGCCTGCCCTACCTCGACCCGGGCCTGCCGCTCGACGCGCTGCCCGAGAACTGGGTGGGCGACCGCGCGGAGGACCTCTTCGGCGACCTGCGGGCCCGGCTCGCCGGTCCCGCCCGCGAACACGTGTGCCGCGTCCTCGACGGCTGACCCACCGGGAGGAGGTCCGCGGGTGGGTCAGGGGCGGCGCGCGGCGACGGCCTCGATCTCGATCAGGGCCTCCGGCTGCCACAGCGCGGTGACGCCGACGCCGGTCATCGCCGGGTAGGTCCGCCCGCACAGCTCCTTCCAGATCGCGCCGATCTCCTTGCCGCGGGCCTGGTAGCCGGGCACGTCGAGCAGGTAGATCCGCACCGACAGCAGGTCCGACGGCTCGGAGCCCGCGGCGCGCAGCGCGGTGAGCACGTTGGTCAGGGCCTGGCGGAACTGATCGACGATGTCGCCGTCGACGATCCGCCCGGTCGCGTCCATCGCGGTCTGCCCGGACAGGTGCACGGTGTCGCCGTGGCGGACGGCGTGGGTGAAGCCGGAGGGCTTCGCCAGGGTGTCCGGGTTGATGAGCTCGACGGCGGGCCCGGTGCTGGTGGTCATCTCAGTGTCTCCCCTTCTTCGACGTGACGGTGGTGGGCAGCCCGGCTCCGGACAGCTGCTCCCGCAGGGCGGCACCGTCCTCGTCGGCCAGGGCGGCGGAGCGCAGCCGGGCGAGCACGGCGGCGGCGTCGGCGCGCCCGCGCAGCTCACCGGCGGCCCGGCAGAGCAGCGCGAAGCTGTCGTCGCCGTGGGCGTAGGTGGCGCCGTAGCCCTTGAGGACCTTCTGGCAGACGACGACCTCCGTGGCGAGATCGGTGTCGTCGGCGGCGATGCCGAGCGCCAGCGCGGTCCAGGTGTCGATCGCCTTCTGCTCCTCGACGAACCGCAGCGACCGCGGCCGCAGCGGGCGCATCCGCGCCATCGTCGCGAGCATCGCGTAGCCGGTGACCGAGGTCGTGTTCAGGATCATGCCCTCGCGGGTGACCCGGTCGACGGTGCGGGTGAACGCCTTCGAACGACGCAGCACCTTGCCCAGCCGGTACGGCATCGTGTCGGTGATCTCCTCCGACTGCGGGTGCAGGTACTCGCGCACCTGCGACAGCTGCGCCGGGCTCACCCGGGCCTCCTCGCGGACCCGCTCGAGGCGGTGCCTGCGGGTCTTCTGCAGCGCGACCTGGATGGTGTCCTGGTAGCACATCCACAGCGCCAGGTGCCGGGCCGCCTCGGTGGTGAGCCGGGCCTCGCCCTGCGGATCGGGCTCGACGGCGGCGAAGGCGCGGACCCGCTCCAGGTAGCGGGCCGCGTAGTCGAGGTCCTGGTAGACGCCGGTGCGCACGAGCCCGTGCAGGACCGTGGAGCGGGCCGCCGCGGGCAGGTCGCCGACGGTGCGGGCGAGCGGGCGCAGGTCCGGCCCGACCAGGGACTCCGGATCCGTCGCGGCGATCGCGGTGCGCCGCTGCTCCTCGCGCTCCTTGCGTTCGTCGGCCGACACCGGGCGCGGTCCGATGCTGATGTCCACCGTCGTGCCTGCCTTCCGCGTGGGCGGGGCGAGCGCGACGTCGACGGGTCCGGGCGGGCCGCCGCTCCCGGCGGCCGCGCCGTCGGCGAGCGCCGCGGCGGCCGCGTCGAACCCGCCCGCGAAGGCGGCGAGGCTCGACTCGACCCCCTTGCCCGCGTCGCGGATCGCCTGCTCGAAGCGGTCCCGGCCGAAGGGCAGCGCCCCGGACCCGGCGAGCGCGCCGAACAGCGCCGCGGAGACGACGCTGCGGTGCTCCTCGGCGATCGCGGCGAAGTCCGCTGCGACCAGGTGCTTCGCCGCGCGCCCTGCGGCGGCGACGAGCTCGCCGGAGTCCACGCGCCCGTCGCCGAGGTGCATCTTCTCGTCGATGGAGTAGACGCGGTTGGTCGAGGCGATCAGCGTCGTGCGGTCCGGGGTCGCGAAGCCGCGCTGCACGGCCCGGCCGCACTCCATGAGCTCGGAGGCGATGACGACGTCGACCTCTCCGGGGGTGGGGAACACCGACAGCACCGGCGCCGGGCGGCCGGAGCCGTCCGCGGTGGCGTCGGCGGGCACCGGCGGGTACAGCTCGGCGTAGTAGACGGTCGCCCCGGTGCGCTGGGCGACACCGGCGACCGAGGTGGTCTGTGCGTGGTAGCCGGCGGCCTCGGCGACGGCGACGACCCAGTCGGCGAGCACCCCGCCGCCCTCGCCGCCCATGGCGAGGATCGCGAGGGTGATCGGACGGGTCCCGGTGTACCAGGACGCGGTGTCGGTCCGGGCCGGTGCGGGCATCACGGTGGGCATCAGGCGGCCTCCATCCGGGCGGCGCGGCGGTCCAGGCCGCGCCCGACGAGGGTGATCCACCAGGACCGGACGCGGGCGCGGAGCCGCTCCCCGGCCGTGGGGTTGTCGACGACGTCGGTGCGGTAGAACGACGGGCACAGCACGGCGGCGTGGGCGTTGTTCCCGCACACCCCGCAGCCGACACAGGAGTCGAGCACGGTCGCGATCGGGTCGGTGCGCAGCGGGTCGGGGTTGTCGGTGATCGTCAGCGACGGGCAGCCGGAGATCCGGATGCAGGCGTGGTCGCCGGTGCAGGTCTCCGGGTCCACGCCGAAGCGCTCGCGCACGACCCGCTCACCGCGCTTGAGCCTGGCCGCGCGGTCCTTCTTCACCCGGCGCTGCCGGTTGAGCTGGCACTCCGACTGCATGACCAGCAGCTCGGGACCCTTTCCCTTGCGGCGGAACGCCTTCAGGAAGGTGTCGCGGACCTTCGCCACGTCGTAGGTGTGGTCGATGGTGGTCGCCTCGGTGATGCCGAGCCCGCGGGCCGCGGCCTCGATGGGGTGCTTGGTCGAGCGTCGCTCCAGGTCGGCGTGGCTGGACAGCACGTCCTGCCCGCCCGTGGCCGCGGCGTAGTCGTTGTCGACGACCACCATGAGCTGGTCGGACTTGTTGAACACCGCGTTGCCGACGCCGGAGACGAGCCCGTTGTGCCAGAACCCGCCGTCACCCATGATCGACACCGGGCGCTTGCTCGAGCCACCGCCCGCCAGCGCCGACGAGCCCGCCGCGCCCATGCCGTAGCCCATCGTCGTCGCGCCCAGGTCGAACGGGGCGTTGATGGCGAACAGGTGGCAGCCGATGTCGGCGGAGATCTGGTGCTGCCCCGTCTCGCGCTCGGCGAGCTTGAGCCCGGCGAAGATGGGGCGCTCCGGGCAGCCGGTGCACAGTCCCGGTGGGCGCGGGCGCACGACCTCGGCGGCGACCCGCGGGGCGAACGGGCTGGCCGGGTCGGTCGGGTCGAGCAGCAGCGCCGGCCGGTGGGTGACGACCTCGGGCGCGTACTTGCCGAGGAACTCCGCCAGCCCGCGGGTGATGACCTGCGCGGTGTACTCGCCGCCCTTGGCCAACATGTCCTTGCCGTGCAGCACGGTCGGGACGTCGGCGCGGCGCAGGATGGCGTGCAGGTTCTGCTCGAGGTAGTCCGGCTGCCCCTCCTCGACCATGATCACCGCGCGCTTGCCGGTGCAGAACTCGACGATCTCGGAGTCGACGACCGGGTAGGTCACGTTCATGACGTAGGTCGGGACCCGGGTGCGGCCGAGCGCGTCGGAGGCGCCGAGGAGCTCCATCGACCGGTTGAGGGTGTTGTAGAGCCCGCCCTGGACGATGATGCCGACGTCGTCGGCGCCGCCGTCACCGGGGAACACCTCGTTGAGGCCACGCTCGCGGATGAACTCGACCGCCCGCGGCCAGCGCGACTCCAGCTTCTCCTGCTCGTGGGCGAACGACGCGGGCGGCAGCACGATCCGGCCGACGTCGCGGCGCGGGGCGTCCGCGGCCTGCACGACGGTCATCGGCGGGCGCACGTTGTCCTTGGCGACGAACCCGCCGTGCAGGTGGCAGGAGCGCAGGCGCAGCTCCAGGAAGACCGGGGTGTTCGACGCCTCGGACAGCTCGAACCCGGACTCGACGGCGTTCACGATGGCGGTCGTGTCCGGACGCGGGTCGAGCAGCCACATCTGCGACTTCATCGCGAAGGCGTGCACGCGCTCCTGCATGATCGAGGAGCCCTCGCCGTAGTCCTCGCCGAGGATCACCAGCGCACCGCCGGTGACGCCGCCGGAGGCCAGGTTGGCCAGGGCGTCGGAGGCGACGTTGGTGCCGACCGGGGACTTGAAGGTGATGGCGCCGCGCAGCGGGTGGTGCACGGATGCGGCGAGCATCGCCGCGGCCGTGGCCTCGGAGGCGGAGTTCTCGAACCGGACGTCGAGCTCGTCCAGGATCTCGCGGGCGTCGCCGAGGACGTCCATGAGGTGCGAGATCGGCGCACCCTGGTAGCCGCCGACGTAGGCGACGCCGGACTGCAGCAGTGCCTTCGTCACGGCCAGGATGCCCTCGACGTGCAGAGTCTCGCCTGCGCCCGCGCGCAGCTTCTGCACCTCGGCGGCGAAGGACCGTTCGGCCATGGCCGTCCTCTCGTGGTGGGCGTGGTCGTCTGGTGGCGACGGTAGGCACCGGCGGGTGCCCTGCCTATCCCGTGGGCGTGGTCGCTGTCCGCTCAGCGCCGGTGATCTATCTCGCTGAGCTGACGACAGTCATGAGAACACTGAGCCGTGGTCCCCGGCAACCCCGCCGCACTCCTGGGCCGGAATAGAGATCCGCACGTCATGGCCACGAAACGCGAGGACTGTCCACCTGACGCAGACATCGCTGTCACTCTTGCCGCACCGAATCTCATCGTGTTTCAGTAGTTATCGTCATAGCTACGACACATCAGGAGGTCGGGATGCGCCTGGCGACCCTGCGCCGCGGGGAGTCCACCATCGCCGCCGTCGCCGCGGGCGGGCGGTGGGTGCCCCTCGGGTGGCGCGACGTCGGTGCGCTGCTGGCCGACCCGGACGGCCCGGCCACGGCCCGCGCCGCCGCCGGCCCCGGGGCGACCCTCGAGGGCGCGGACCTCGCCGCGGTCGTGCCGCACCCGTCGAAGATCGTGTGCTGCGGGCACAACTACGCGGGCCACATCCGCGAGATGGGCCGCGAGCTGCCCGCCCACCCGACGCTGTTCACGAAGTTCGCCGACACCCTCACCGGGCCCGCCGACACGGTGACGGTGCCGGACTGGGCGGCGGACCTGGACTGGGAGGCCGAGCTGGCCGTCGTCGTCGGGGCGCCGCTGCGCCGCGCCGACCGCGCGGAGGCCGCCGCCGCGATCGCGGGCTACACCGCCGCGAACGACCTGTCGGTGCGCTCGTGGCAGCGCCACACCGGCCAGTGGCTGCCGGGCAAGGCGTTCGACGCGACCACCCCGCTCGGCCCGGTGCTGGTCACCCCCGACGAGCTGGACCCGGCCGCCGGGCTCGCGCTGACCTGCCGGGTCGACGGCGAGCTCGTGCAGTCCGGGGACACCGCGGACCTGGTGTTCGACGCGCCCGCGCTGCTCGCCTACGTCTCCGCCTTCACCCGCCTGTCCCCCGGCGACGTCGTGCTCACCGGCACGCCCGCCGGGGTGGGCGCCGGGAGGACCCCGCCCCGCTTCCTGACCGACGGCGACGTCGTCGAGGTCGAGCTGACGGGTGTGGGCCTCCTGACCACACCGATCCGCATCCGGAAGACCGGCACCGAGCACAGGGAGTGCGCATGAGTGAGCAGAGCAAGGACGCCACCGAGTTGGCCTGGTCGGCCGTCCCGGTCGTCACCCGGGCCGGGTCCGAGGACACCGGCACCGGCCAGTCCGGTGGCTGCGTCCGAGCATCCGGGGTGTCGCCGCAGCACACCCCGGCCACCCGGATCTGGTACGGCCGGGTCTCCAACGAGCCGGGCTACCGCTCGCTGCCGCACCACCACGGCGAGGCCGAGACCGGCGGCTACGTCCTGAAGGGCACCGGCCGCATCTGGTTCGGCGCGGACTACGAGCAGTGGGTCGAGATGAACGAGGGCGACTTCGTGTTCGTCCCGCCGTTCATGCCGCACGTCGAGGGCAACATGTCGACCACCGAGGAGCTGGTGTGGCTGACCTGCCGGACGCCGGACAACATCGTCGTCAACCTCCCCGAGGTCGACGACGCGATCCTCGAGGGGTACCGCCGCGCATGAGCACAGAGCGCACCACCCCGATGCCGCCGCGGACCGCGCGGTCGGTCGCCCCGCTGCTCGCCGCCCTCGACCTACGCAAGGACGGTGACGACGCGTTCGTCGCCCGCCACCAGGTGATCCCGTCCGGTCGCGCCTACGGCGGCGAGCTCGTCGCCCAGGCCGAGCGGGCCATGACGCTGACCGTCGGCGAGGACCGGCGCGTCGCGAACCTGCACGGCTACTTCCTGCGGGCGGGCGACGTGCACACCGAGACCCGCTGGGAGGTCGAGCGGGTCCGCGACGGCCGCGGGTTCTCCCACCGCGCCGTGCGCGGCGTGCAGGGCGGCAAGGAGATCTTCCGGGCGATGGCCCAGTTCGCGGTCC
>Ga0070665_100004553_pt1 | contig 14527 bp, 16 predicted proteins | sample KBSS13metaG_FD_65862 | JGI IMG/M metagenome (GOLD analysis project Ga0070665, IMG submission 65862) | Switchgrass rhizosphere microbial communities from Kellogg Biological Station, Michigan, USA - KBS S1-3 metaG | ecosystem: Host-associated > Plants > Roots > Rhizosphere > Soil ... | reverse complement strand
GAGGAGGAGCGCCGGCCCGATCTCTGGGCGACCTATCCCGGGCGAGGTCCGGGATAGGTCACGGGAGCGGTCGGCGATGCGGTGCGTGTTGCGACGCCGGTACGGGCTGCGGTCGTAAGATCCGGCGTCTCTGCCGCCCGCGACGCCTGGCCCAGCGCCCACGGAGTCCGCTTCGTGGCCGGCGACGTCGTCGGCGGGACGTCATGCTCGGGGGCACGCGCTCGGCTGCGATCCACTCCCAGACGCAACGAACTCCGCCCTTTGCAGGGCCTTCAATGTGGGCCGGGCAGGACTCGAACCTGCGTCAAACGGATTATGAGTCCGCTGCTCTGACCAACTGAGCTACCGGCCCGTACATCGGACGGAAGCTACCGCGCCGTCAGCTCTTCGCGGGCGCCTTCAACTTCGCGACGACCCGCGCCAGCTCGCCCGCGGAGAACGCCCCCTCGAACCGCGCGACCACCTTGCCCGACTTGTCGATCGCGAACAGCCAGGGCTCGGTCGGCAGCCTGTACGTGTTCACCTGCGGCCGCGTGCCCTTGGAGACCGTGTTGTCGATGTAGATCTCCTGATGGATGAACGCCACGCCGTCGCCGGACTCCGCGCGGACCTGCTCGACGATGTCCGTGACCGGCCCGCACACCCGCGACGCGCACAGCTGCGGCGTCGCGAACAGCAGGATCACGGGCTTCTTGCCCAGCACGTCGGCGAGGTCGGTGTCGACGAGGTCCCTGTCGGGGGGGATGCGCGTCGTCAGCTTGGAGAGGTCGCCGCCGACGTCCTCGGGCGTCAGGGTGTGCATGGAGATCGCCTTGTCGCCCACCTTCGGCGGCCCGCCACCCTCGTGGACGGGCAGCTGGAACCCGGCGGCGGCGACGAGCCTTCCGTCCATCCGCGCGAGTGCGGTCAGCACCTTGTTGCCCGCCTTCTCGAACGGCACGGTCGAGACGTAGAACGCGTCTCCGTTCGCGAGATCGCCCGCGGCTTGGGCGCTGCGGTACGGCGACTTCACGGCGAAGCTCTCCCGCCGCGCCGGGTACGGGCCCTCGAGGTCCGATCCGTCCTTGTCGGATGTGTAGATCGCGACCGCGGACGCCTCGACCATCTTCTGTGCCGTGTCGAACAGCGCGAAGCCGAACCGGTTGTCGCCGACGTTGAGGATCGACGTGCTCGGCGCGAAGACCGGGCCCTCGGTGAGGCCACGCACGAGCTCCTGGCGCGTCTTGCCCTGCGCGGTCGGGAAGTCGGCGGGCTTCGCCGCGACGGGCTCCGGAGCCGGCGCGGCGGGCTCCTCGTTCCCACCACACGCAGCGAGTGTGAGCGCGCTCGCCGCGAGCAGGGGCGCGAGGACGTGACGGACGGACCGCATCCGGTCACAGGGTAGCCAGCGTCGCGTGATTGGATATTGCGCTTCTGCAGCGATGGAGGGGGTCGAATGCCGCAGCGCGCAGCGATCGTGACAGGGGCCTCGAGCGGCATCGGGCTCGGGCTCGCGCACCTCCTCGGACAGGAGGGCCACGCGCTGACGATCGCCGCCCGACGGCCCGAGAAGCTCGAGAACGCACGCGCGGAGCTGGCCGCCGCGGGCCACGACGTGGTCGCCGTCGCCGCCGATCTAGGCGACGAGGAGGGCATCGGGCAGGTCGTCGCCGCCCACCGGGAGCGCCACGACCGCCTCGACGTCCTCGTCAACAACGCGGGCGTCGGCTTCGGCGAGCCGGTCGCGGAGATCTCGACGCGCAAGCTCGACATCCAGCTCGCGACGAACCTGCGCTCGATCCCCATCTTCTACCGCGAGTGCGTCGATCTCCTCGCCGTCGCCGGCGCGGAGCACGCCAACGCCCTCGTCGTGAACATGTCCTCGATCGCCGGCAAGCAGGGCGAGCCCTGGCTGTCGGTCTACTCGGCGACGAAGGCCGGTGTCGTGGGCTTCACCCAGGCGATGAACCGCGAGCTGAAGGGGCAGGGCATCAAGTCCACGGCGCTCTGCCCGGCGTTCGTCGACACCGCGATGACGGACTTCATGAAGGACCGTCTCGCGCCCGAGGACATGATCCAGGTCGCCGACGTCGTGGAGTCCGTCCGCTTCCTCCTACGGCTGACGCCCGGGTGCGTGGTCCCGGAGATCGTGTTCACCGGCCGCGGCGGCGCGCTGAAGGTGCAGACCGCATGAAGCTCGCGCTGAGCATCGGTTATTGGTCCCACGACCCCTCGGGCAACGGGCCCGCGCAGCAGCTCGCGACCGTCCAGGAGGCCGAGCGGCTCGGCTACGACTCCGCCTGGGCGGCCGAGGCCTACGGGTCGGACGCCGCGACGGTCCTCGGGTGGATCGCCGGGCAGACGACGACGATCCGCATCGGCGCCGGGATCTTCCAGATGCCCGCGCGGTCCGCGGCGATGACGGCAATGACCGCCGCCACGCTGGACCGCCTCTCCGATGGGCGCATGCTGCTCGGCATCGGGACGAGCGGGCCGCAGGTCGCCGAGGGCTGGCACGGGCAGCGCTTCGCGAAGCAGCTGCAGCGCACGCGCGAGTACATCGAGGTCGTCCGCATGGCGCTCGAGCGCCGGCGGGTCGAGTTCCACGGCGAGACGCTCGAGCTCCCCCTGCCCGACGGCCCTGGCAAGGCGCTGAAGCTCACGATCGCGCCGGTCCAGGACCGCATCCCGATCTACCTCGCGGCGATCGGGCCGCGCAACACCGCCCTCGCGGGCGAGATCGCCGACGGCTGGTTGCCGATCCTCCTCGCCCCCGAGCACCTGCCCGAGCTCAGGGGCCTGCTCGAGGACGGCGCGGCCCGCTCGGGACGCAGCCTGGACGGCTTCGACATCGTCGCCTCGGTCAACGTCATGGTCACCGACGACATCGCCGCCGCGCGCGACGCGATGCGCCCGTTCATCGCCCTCTACGTGGGCGGGATGGGCTCGCGCGACCGCAACTTCTACAACGAGCTCGTCGGCCGCTACGGCTTCGAGGACGCGGCACGCACGATCCAGGACCACTACCTGGCGGGCAACCGCGGCGACGCGATGGCGGCCATCCCGGACGAGCTCATCGACATGGTCACGCTCGCGGGACCGCGCGACGTCGTCCGCGACCGGCTGCGCGCCTACCGCGACGCCGGCGTCGGGACCGTGTCGGTCGCCCCGATGGGCCGGACGCCGGAGGAGGCGCTCGAGCAGCTGCGGCTGGTGGCGGAGCTCGTCGACCCGTGAGGCTGCTCCTGGGCGCGTTCGGCGACCCGGGTCACGCCTTCCCGATGATCGCCCTCGGCCGTGCGCTGGCGGCGCGCGGCAACGACGTGACGCTGCAGACGTGGCAGCGCTGGGAGGAGCACGTCGTCGCAGGCGGCATGACCTTCGCGCCGGCGCCCGAGGACCCGGTGTTCCCGACCCCGGGGCACCCGATGAACCCGTACGACGCGGCGCTGCCGCTCACGCGCATGACCCTGCCGCTGGTGCAGGAGGTGCGCCCGGACGCGGTCGTCGCGGACATCCTCACGCTCGCGCCCGCCCTCGCCGCCGAGCTCGCCGGCGTGCGCGTCGCGACGCTCATCCCCCACGTCCACCCCGCGCTCGAGCGCGGGATGCCGCCGTACTCGATCGGCGCGCGACGGCCGCGGACAGCCGTCGGCAGGGCGGTGTGGCAGGCACCCGGATCGCTCACGGACCATGGGTTGGAGATCGGGCGCGACGAGCTGAACGCGACGCGCATCGGACTCGGTCTCCGGCCCCTCGACCGGCTGTGGGGCGGCCTGAGCACGGAGCTGTGTCTCGTGGCGACCTTCCCCCAGCTCGAGTATCCGCGCCGCTGGCCGCCGGGCACCGAGGTCGTCGGCCCGCTGCTGTGGGAGCCGCCGTTCGAGGGCGAGGCCGAGACGCCGCCGGGGAACGGACCGCTCGTGCTGGTCGCCCCGTCGACCTCCCAGGATCCCGAGCACCGCCTGCTGCGCGCTGCCGTCCTCGGGCTCGCCGACATGCCGGTCCGCGTCCTCGCCACGACGAATCGCCGGCCGCTGGCCGAGCCGCTGGCCGTCCCGGCGAACGCGCGGGTCGTCGACTGGCTCTCCTACGCGCGGACGATGCCGCGCTGCGACGTCGTCGTGTGCCACGGCGGACACGGCACGGTGGCCCGCGCGCTGGCCTCGGGCTGCGTCGTGGTCGTGGTGCCCGCGGCCGGAGACATGGCGGAGAACGCCGCGCGCGTCGACTGGGCGCGCGTCGGGATCCGCGTGCCGCGGCGGATGTGCACGCCGCGGGCGATCAGGCTGGCGGTCGGCCGCGCGCTCGCGAAGCCGGCGCTGCGGCGCCGCGCACGGGAGATGTCCGACTGGGCCGCGAGCCACGATGCGCCGTCGCACGCCGCCGGGCTGGTGGAGCGGTTCGCGCGAGGCTGAGGAGGAGGCTGCGGGGCTCCCGGGGCCCGGATCCGGCGGCCCCGGGAACCTCGCTCGGTCGGTGAGTGGGAGAGGGCCTCGTCCGGAGGCACCCACCAAGAACCAGCATCCCTGCGTGTGTTGAAACGCAGGTCCTCAGGCGAAATTGAGGAGTTGCTGGGTTGGCGCGTTTGCGCTAGGTCACGACCGTCCAGGGCTCGACCCGCCACTCCTTGACGAGGCCGGCCTTGTTGTACGGGTCCTCGGTGACGAACTCCTCGACGGTCGCGGGGTCGTCGACGCGCATGGCGAGCACGCCGCCGTGCGGCGGATCGCCGATGGCGCCGGCCATGACGATGCGACCATCGTCCTTCCAGCGCGCGATGTGCGCGAGATGCGCCTCGCGGTGGGGCGCGCGGCGCTCGACGATGTCGCCGACGTAGTCGTAGAACAGCAGCTGCAGTCGTTCAGGCACGCGAGGACCGTATCGCCACGTGGGTCATCCGAGGGATTCGGCGCGCGGGAACCGGGAAGAAGCGGGCAGCCGTGCCAACGAGCAGGAGGTACCGATGTTCCCGATCGCCGCAGCAGGAGTCAGCATCCTCACCGTCATCGTCGTTCTGCTGATCATCATCGTCGTGCTGATGCTGTTCGGGCGCGGACGGCGCCGCGGCGTGTGAACCGGCGCATCAGGTCGGCGCTGCGAGGGAAACCCTTGACCATCGGGCCAGACGCGCTTCCGGCCCGATGCAGGGGGGAAGAGAGCGAAGGGCGGCGTCCTGCCCACCGGAACCAGATCGGACGTCGCTCTTCCGCTTCGGTGCTGAACGCAAAACGCCCGCGTGGGCGGGCGTTTCGGAAGCTCCGGGGGTGGGACTCGAACCCACAACCCTTCGATTAACAGTCGAATGCTCTGCCATTGAGCTACCCCGGACCGTCGCGGCGCCTCGGAAGGGCCGCTCGACACTGTAAACGACCGTCCCGCGTTCGCATGCCGGATAGGACGGGGCGGACTACGAGCGCTTCGCGAACATCCCCGTGAAGACGCTGCGGAAGAGGACGTCCTCGCCCCGCACGAGCTCCGCGCGCAGCTCCACGAGTCCGAGGCTCGGGCGGCTGCGCGACTCGCGCGCGCCGAGCACCTCGGCCCTCGCCTGCACGACGTCACCCGGGAACATCGGGCGCGGCCAGCCGAACTCGGTTCCCCCGGGCGATCCCTGCGACGTCGACTTCGACAGCACGTTGTCCACGAACACCCGCATCCACAGGCACGAGCTGTACCACCCGGAGGCGACCAGGCCGCCGAAGATGGAGTTGCGCGCGGCCTCCTCGTCGATGTGGAACGGCTGCGGGTCGTAGCGACGGGCGAACTCGATCATGTCCTCGCGGTCGGCGGTGATCGACCCGAGGTCGAAGACCCGCCCGGGGGTGAAGTCCTCGAAGGCAAGCTCTGGCATGCCGGGCGAAGCTACTCGGCGGGCAGGCGGTCCTGTTCGAGCGATCGGTCCAAGGCGTCGTTGTACGCCTGCTGGAGCTCCTCGCGGCGCTTGGCGAGCGCGGTCTTCTCGCCCGCGGGCGCGCCGGCGATGTCGCGGCGCACCCGGCCCAGCGCCAGCTGCAGGCGCTGGACCTCGAAGCGCCCGCGCAGGATCTCCGGGGCACGCGCGCTGACCTTCAGCGCGGTCAGGATCCCGGCGATCTCCGGATCGTCCACGTCGCCCGTCACGCCGTGGTCGCGAAGGTGCGCCGCCACGCGGCGCGTGGAGGCCGTCGTGAAGTCACGGTCGAGATCGAGCTCCGCCAGGGCCGGCGCACCGAGCTCGGGGAACGCGATGCAGTAGGCCAGGAACTCGCGCTCGGCGAGCTCCTGCGCGGGGAGCCGGCGCGGCGCACGCGCGGAGCCGCCCTCGTCCTGCGACGGCTCCGCGAGCCGTCGGCCCTGGGCGAGCAGCGACCCCACGAGCTCGGGCGAGAGCGACAGCCGGTCGGCGAGCAGCGAGAGCAGCTCCTCGCGCAGGACACTCGGCGGGAGCGTCGCGAACACGGGCCGTAGCTCCGCGATGATCTCGTCCTTGCCCTCGGCGTCGCGCAGGTTGCCGGTCGCCAGCGCCCGCTCGACGCGGAAGCGCACGAACGGCATCGATCCGTCGACGAGCTCGGTCAACCGCGCCGCGCCGCCGGGCTCGCCGACCATGTCCGCGGGGTCCCTGCCCTGCGGGAGCGCGACAACGCGCAGCTCGAGCTTGCGCCCTTCGGCGACCCGCGCCGCGCGCAGCATCGCCTCGTGCCCCGCGCTGTCGCTGTCCAGCGCCAGCAGCACGACCTGTGCGAGCCGCGACAGCTCGCCCACCTGGTCCTCGGTCAGGGCCGTCCCCATGATCCCGACGCAGTTGCGCAGACCAGCCTGGTGCAGCGCGAGGACGTCCGTGTACCCCTCGACGGCGATCACCCGACCCGCGCGCGCGGCGCTCGCCCGCGCGTGGTCGGAGCCGAAGAGCACCCGCCCCTTGTGGAAGATGTCGTTCTCGGGCGTGTTGACGTACTTCGCTCCCCGCGCCTCCCCCATGGCCCTCGCGCCGAAGCCGAGGACCCGACCGCGCGAGTCGCACAGCGGGAACGTGATCCGCGCGCGGAAGCGGTCGTAGATCTGCCCGCCGTTGCCTCGTGTCGCGAGGCCGGCGTCGTAGATCTCGCGGTTGGAGAACGCCGCCTTGCGCGACGCGAGCAGCACCTTGTCCCAGGCGCTGGGCGCGTAGCCGACGCGGAACTCGCGCAGCGTCGCCTCCTCCAGCCCGCGCCCGAGCAGGTAGTCGCGCGCATGGCGCGCCTCGTGGGAGTCCCAGAGGTAGCGGACGTAGAACGCCGCCGTGCGCTCCAGCAGCTCGAGCAGCCGCTCGCGCGCGAGCCGCCGCTCGGCGTCGCGCGGGTCCTCCGCCTCGACCTCGAGCTGGACCCCGTAGCGCTGCGCGAGCAGCTCGACCGCGTCGTTGAACCCGACGCCCTCGATCTCCTGCACGAACTTGAACGCGTCCCCGCCCGCCTGGCAGCCGAAGCAGTGGTAGAGCTTCTCGACGGGCTCGACGCTGAACGACGGGCTGCGCTCCTCGTGGAACGGGCAGATCCCGGAGTAGCTGCGCGCCCCCGCCTTGCGCAGCTCGGTGCGCGCGGAGACGAGGTCGATCATGTCGACGGCGTCGCGCACCGCCTCGACCGAGCTCCGCGTGTACCTGGGCATCAGCGCAAACCTACGGCGTGAACGCACGCGGCACGCGCAGCTCGGTGAACGAGCGCACGGCGTAGCGGTCGGTCATCCCGGCGACGTAGTCGGTGACGCGCTGGGCGAGCGCCGCGCCCGGCGCCCCGCCGCCGTCGGGCAGCAGCTCGGGGTGGTCGGCGAAGTGGTGGAAGAGCGTCGCGACGACGCCCTCGGCCTTCTCGTGCTCCCGGCGGGCCGAGTCGCTGAGGTAGACCTCCTCGAACATGAAGGACCGCAGCGCCGCCATCGCGTCGCCGACCTCCGCGCCCTGGACGATGTCCCCCGCCAGATCGGAGTGCTCCACGAGGTCGTGGACGAGGCGGTCGATGCGTGCCGGCCCCGTGTCGCCCAGCACGGCGATCGCGTCGTCGGGCAGCCGGCCGCGGTGCAGCACGCCCGCGCGCAGCGCGTCGTCGATGTCGTGGTTGAGGTAGGCGACGCGGTCGACGATCCGGACGATCCGTCCCTCGAGCGTCGCCGGCTCCGGCGCGCGGCCGGAGTGGCAGAGGATGCCGTCGCGGACGGGCTCGTTGAGGTTCAGCCCCTCCAGGTGGTCGACGACGCGCAGCGAGTGCTCCCAGTGGCGGAACCCGGAGCCGAAGCGCTCCCGCAGGCAGGCGTCGAGCGCGTCCTCTCCGATGTGGCCGAACGGCGGGTGACCGAGGTCGTGGCCGAGGCCGATCGCCTCCGTGAGGTCCTCGTTGAGGCCCAGCGCCCGCGCGACGGTGCGCGAGATCTGCGTGACCTCGAGCGTGTGGGTCAGCCGCGTGCGGAAGTGATCGCCCTCCGGGGCGATGAAGACCTGCGTCTTGTGCTTCAGCCGCCGGAACGCGCGGCAGTGGACGATCCGGTCGCGGTCGCGCTGGAACGGCGTGCGCAACCCGCAGTCGTCCTCGGGGACCGCGCGCCGCGCGGGATACGACCGGGTCGCCGACGGCGAGAGCCCGGCCTCCTCCCACGCAGCACGACGCGCCGCGTATCGCGCGGCTACGGCGCCGGTGGGTGCGTCGGTGTCCACACCTCCATTGTCGCAGCGCCGAGCGCGGATCTGACCGACGGGCTACGACACCGCCGCACGCAGGTGCACGCCGGCGTGGTGCTCGGCGGTCTCGGTGATCGCGCGCTCCGCCTGACGCAACGCCCGGACGTCCGCATCCGGCGCCTGCGCCAGCGGCGCGCCGAGCGCGCCGGTCATGAACTCGTGCGCCTCCTCCCCGAGCGGGAACGCCCCCGCCTCACACGCCCCGCAGACGACGCCGCCCGCCGCGCCCGAGAAGCCGACGAGCTCCTCGGCCTCCCCGCACGACGCGCAGGAGCCGAGCTGCGGCGCCAGGCCGGCCGCGACGAGGAGCTTGAGGCGGAACGCGAGCTGGTTGGCCAGGGTCGCGCGCTCCGGCTCGCGGTCGAGCAGCCCGAGCTCGTTGCAGAGCAGGTGGTAGGCCGGCGGATGGGGCTCGCCGTCGCCGAACAGCCGGTTCACCGCATCGCACGCGCGCACCGCCCCGTCGAGGGCGCGCCCGTGCTCGCGCAGATGGGCGTTGGACGCGATGGTGTCCGCGCCGGTGACGGTCATGAGATCGCTGCGACCCTGATGCAGGACGAGCGCGACGCGAGAGCACGGCTCCAGCCGCCCGCCGAACCTGCTGCGCGCCCGCCGGACGCCCTTGGCGATCGCCCCGATCCGCCCGAGATCCGGGGTGTAGAGGTGCAGGATGCGGTCCGCCTCGCCGTAGCGGATCGAACGCAGCACGACCGCCTCGGTCTTCAGGGAGCCTGGCATGTCAGCCGCTATCTTGGAGGACATGGCCGACGTCCTCGTGTACACGACTGAGAACTGCCCCTTCTGCATCCGCGCGAAGGCGCTGCTCGACACACGCGGTGTGCAGTACCGCGAGCTCAACCTCGAGCGCGATCCCGAGGGTCGCGCCGAGCTGGTCAAGCAGACCGGGATGATGACGTTCCCGCAGGTCATCATCGACGGTGAGCTCGTCGGCGGCTTCCAGGAGACCCTGGCCGCCGACCGCTCCGGCCGCCTGGCCGAGATGCTCGCGCAGGCCGCCTAGCTCCGCGCGTCCACGACGGTTGCCAGTTCTGGCAACCACTTCCTGCCAGTTGCACGCTGGTGCGAGCCCCTGCGGAGCGGCACGCTGTATCCACCTTCCCGGACCACCAGCCGATGGCCGACGACCACCACGGACGGTCAGTCAACGGCGCTCGATCCACGCATGAGGGGTTGGGGGGATCTCCCCTCATGCACAGGATCGAGCGCCGCGGCCGCCCGGAGGTCGTCCACCGGATGCGGACGAGTCGGGGAGCACTGCGCGGAGCGCGGCCATGGATGGCCGCTGCTCCCGCGCCGGCGTCAGACCGCCGCGCGGCGTGAACGGACCCTCGCGCCGCGCGGCGGGCGCTGGCAGTTCTGGCAGACGTAGGTCCCGCGCCCGGCCGCGACGAGCTTCACGATCTCCTCGCCGCACACCGGACACGGCTCGCCCTCGCGGGTGTGCACGCGGAACTCGTGCTGGAACGACCCGCGGACGCCGTCGGCGTGGCGGAAGTCGTCGATCGTCGAGCCCCCTGCGTCGATCCCGGCCTCGAGCACGAGACGCACGGCGTCGCGCAGCGCCGCCAGCTGCGGGCGCCTGAGCCGGCCCGCCGGCGTGAGCGGATGGATCTGCGCGCGGAACAGCGCCTCGTCGGCGTAGATGTTCCCGACGCCCGCGACGCGCCGCTGATCGAGCAGGAACGCCTTCACCGGTGCGCGCCGCCCGCGGGTGAGGATGCGGAGGTGCTCGGTCGTGAAGCCGGGTCCGAGCGGCTCGATGCCCAGGCGGGCGTCGAGGAAGTCGTCGCGGGCCTCGGCGCCGACGGCGAGCTCCCCCGTCCCGAAGCGGCGCGGGTCGCAGAAGCTGAGCGTGTGGCCGTCGTCGAGCGTCATGAGCATGCGGCGGTAGGGCGTGCCCTCGGGGGCGTCGTACAGGAGCGTGCCGGTCATGCGCAGGTGCATGAGCAGCGCGACGTCGTCCTGCGCCTGCCAGATGAGGTACTTGCCGCGCCGGCCGAGGTGCTCGACCCGCCGACCGACGAGCGCGTCGACGAGCGCCGCGGGCGACAGTGGCTGGCACCACCGGGGATCTGAGATCTCCAGTGCCTGCAGCGTGCGACCCTCGACCAGCGGCGCGAGCTGGCGGCGGATCGTCTCGACCTCGGGGAGCTCGGGCACCCCTTCAGAGTAGGGTCGCGGCGTGTTGGTTCGGGTGGACGGCGACGCCGTGGTGGTCATCGGCCAGGCGTCGCACGCGTGGCTGTCGGGCCAGCTCGCGCGTGCCTGGGGCGGCGACGCCGTGGCTCCCCTGGAGCCCCGCGAGGAGGTATGCCTCGCGGCCGAGCAGCACGACGTCGGCATGGCGCGCTGGGACCTCGCGCCATCCCTCAACCCCGAGACGGGCCGCCCGCGCAGCTTCCTGGAGATGGACCTCGCGGTGCACCTCGCGTTGTGGACCGCCGCGCCGGAGCACCTGCTCACGCAGAGCCGCTACGCCGCGCTGCTCGTCTCCCGCCACGGGACGATCCTGTACGGGCGCTCCGACCTCGACGCGATGGCGCCCGAGCGGGCCGAGCCGATCCGCGCGTTCCTCGCCAACGGCCGCGAGGTGCAGGCCGCCCTCATCGCCGACCTCGGCATCTCCGACGCGGAGGTCGAGCGCAACGGCAGGCTCGTGTTCGCCTGGGACTGGCTGTCGCTCGGCCTCTGCCTCGGCTGGGACGAGGGCGACACGCCGGCCGTGCCGCTCGCCGGCGGCGACGGTCGGGTGCACTTCACTCCCACGGACGACGGCGCGACGCTCGACCCGTGGCCTTTCGCCGTGCCCGAGCTCGTCGTGCACTGCGAGGGCCGGCGGCTGGAGGGCCGCTACGACGACGAGGCGGCGCTGCACGCCGCGCTCGACCGCTCGCCGCTCGTGCGCCTGATGTTCAGGCTCACACGAACGGGCGACCGGGCATCCCGGGCTCGTCCCCGCCCGTGAGCCAGCGATGGACGCTGGCGCCGACGTCGGCGAGCGCCCCGTCGTGGCGGTGCCCGGCGACGCCGGAGGCGACGGCGAGCAGCGGCGCGTACTCGCGGGTGTGGTCGGTATGCGGGGCGGCGGGGTCGCACCCGTGGTCGGCCGTGAGGACGAGCAGGTCCTCGTCGGTCATGCGCCCCAGCCAGCCCTCGACGGCCGCGTCGATCACCTCCAGCGCCCCCGCGAACCCCTCGACGTCCTTGCGGTGCCCGTAGACCTGGTCGGTCTCCACGAGGTTCGTGAACCCGAGACCGCGCCCCATGCCGTCGATCAGCTCCGAGGTCGATGCGAGCGCGACGGCGTTCGTCGCTCCCGGATGGCTCTCGGTGATCCCGACGCCCGCGAAGAGGTCGCGGATCTTGCCGACCGCGTGGACGGGGAGGCCTCGGTCCGTCAGCACGTCGAGGTAGGAGCGCGACGGCGGCGTGAGCGACAGGTCCTTGCGGCCCTCCGTCCGGCGCCAGGTGCCCACCCCGCCGTCGAACGGGCGGGCGATGACGCGGCCGGCCGCGTGCTCGCCGCGCATCACCTCGCGGGCCTTCCGGCACACGTCGACGAGCTCCGCCTCGCTCAGGACGCTCGTGTGCGCCGCGAGCTGCAGGACGGAGTCCTGGGACGTGTAGAGGATCAGCGCGCCGGTGCGCAGGTGCTCGTCGGCGAACGCCTCGATCACCGCGACGCCGTTGTAGGGGCGGTTGCAGAGGAACGTGTGGCCGGTCACCCGCTCGAGCTGGGCGACGACGTCGGGCGGGAACCCCTCGGGGTAGGTCGGCAGCCGGGTCGTGGGGATCGCCCCCATGAGCTCCCAGTGACCGGTGACGGACTCCTTGCCCGGACCCTGCGCGCCGATGCGCCCGTGGACCGCCGGGTCCGAGGCGGGCGCGACGCCGGCGATCTCCGTGATCGAGCCCAGTCCGAGGCGCTGCAGCGTCGGCAGGCGAAGGCCGCCGACGGACTCGGCGAGGTGCCGGAGCGTGTTGGACCCCGCGTCGCCGTAGTCGGCTGCGTCGGGCAGCTCACCGGCGCCGCAGGCGTCGATCACGACCACGAAGGCGCGGCGCATGGCCGCGGATGATGCCAGCCGTCTAGCCCGCGCGCGCCCTCGGATGCGCTTGGAAGTACACGTCCTTCAGGCGCTCGGCCGAGAGGTGCGTGTAGATCTGCGTCGTCGCGATGTCTGCGTGCCCGAGCATCTCCTGCAGGGACCGCAGATCGCACCCGCCCGCGAGCAGGTGCGTGGCGAACGTGTGGCGCAGCGTGTGCGGGCTCATGCGGTCGTCGAGACCCGCCGCGCGGGCGTGGCGCTGGACGATCTTGTACAGCCCTTGGCGCGTCAGGCCGCTGCCCCGCTGGTTGAGGAAGAGGTGGCGCTCGTCGCGCAGCCCCACGAGCGCCGGGCGGCCGCGCTCGAGGTAGGCGCGCACGGCGGCGATCGCTTCCCGGCCCACGGGGACGAGGCGTTCCTTGCTGCCCTTGCCGCGGGCACGCAGCACCGCGACCCGGAGGTCCAGGTCGCCGACCTCGAGGTCGATCGCCTCGCTCGCGCGCAGCCCGCAGGCGTACATGAGCTCCAGCAGCGCGCGGTCGCGCAGCGCCGCGGGCGTCGTGCCCTTCGGCGTCCCGAGCAGCCGGGCGACCTCGCCGCGGGTGAGCACCTGCGGCAGCTTCTGGCTTCGGCGTGGAGCGCGCAGATCGGAGGTCGGGTCGTGCTCGATGACCCCCTCGCGGCGCAGGTGGCGGTAGAAGGACCGCAGGCAGGCGGTCTTGCGCTGCAGCGTCGCGGGCGCGACGGGCGGCCGGTCGTCGCTGCCCTTGGCGAGGTCGGTGAGGAACGACGCGAGGTCCTCGTGGGTCGCCGCGGCCGGATCGACCCCCCGCCGGCGCAGGTGCTCTCCGAGCTGCAGCAGGTCGGTCCGGTAGGCCTCGAGCGTGTTGCGCGAGAGCCCGCGCTCGAACTCCAGGTAGGCGAGGAAGTCCAGGATCCGAGTGGACATGTCGCCGCCGGGCTCGAGCGCCGGGGGGTCGGTCGTGGCCGTCACACGCGGGTTCTTCGCGGCGGCCCCGCGGCGGCCTCCCACCGCAACGTGCCGTTCAGGGGCGGGCGGGGTGCATGCGGCGCAGCAGGAGGAGCCCGATGAGGGTCTTGGCGTCCACGCAGGCGTCGATGGCGCCGTCGAGGTCCGAGAGCGGCCACCGGACGACCTCGATGCGCTCGTCCTCGTCCGTCTCTGGCTGCTCGACCTGCCGCAGGCCGGTGGCGAGGTAGACGTGGACCTCCTCGTTCGTGAAGCCGGCGCTCGTGTAGTAGGTCGTCATGTGCGACCAGGCGTCGGCCGCGAGGCCGAGCTCCTCCGCGAGCTCGCGCTTCGCGGCGTCCTCGGGCGCCTCGCCCTGGACGTCCAGGCGACCGGCCGGGATCTCGAGGACGTCGTCGCGCATGATGGCCTCGCGCGGCTGGCGCACGAGCCAGAGGTCCTCGTCGTCGTGGACCACGATGCCGACCGCGCCACCGTGCTCCACGGTGTCGCGCTCGACCTCGTCGCCGTCGGCGTGCCGGAAGCGCGCCTTCACGACGTCGAAGATGCGGCCCCCGTAGACGGTCTCCGCGCCGATGCGGTCGAAGCTGGGCATGTCAGGGCGGGTCCTCCTCCGCGCACGCATCGAGGAGGGCGAGCGCCACGTCGAGCATGCCCTCGAGCGCCTGGACGGACACGCGCTCGTCGGGCTGGTGGTTGCGTTCGGTCCCGTTGGCGAGGTTCACGACCGGCAGCCCCTGGGCGATGAAGGCGTTCGCGTCCGACGCGCCGCCGGTCGGGATGAGCTCGGGG
>Ga0070665_100004552_pt1 | contig 14531 bp, 12 predicted proteins | sample KBSS13metaG_FD_65862 | JGI IMG/M metagenome (GOLD analysis project Ga0070665, IMG submission 65862) | Switchgrass rhizosphere microbial communities from Kellogg Biological Station, Michigan, USA - KBS S1-3 metaG | ecosystem: Host-associated > Plants > Roots > Rhizosphere > Soil ... | reverse complement strand
ATCAGCACTTCCGGCTCGACGATCGGGACGATGCCGTTTTCCTGGCACAGGGCCGCGTAGCGCGCGAGCGCATGCGCATTCGCATCGATCGCGAACGCGGTCGGGAAACCTTCGCCGATGTCGATGACCGCACGCCACTTGGCGAAGCGGGCGCCGAGCTTGTGGTACTCCACGAGCCGCTCGCGCAGGCCGTCGAGGCCTTCGGTGATCGTCTCGTTCGGGAAGCCGGCGAGCGGCTTCGCACCCGTATCGACCTTGATGCCCGGGATCACGCCCCGCTTCGTCAGGTAATCGGAGAACGGCGTGCCGTCCTTCGCCTTCTGACGAATGGTTTCGTCGTACAGGATCACGCCGCTGATCGTTTCTGCCACGCCCGGTGCCGTGAAGAGCATCTCCCGATAAGTACGGCGATTCTCTTCGGTGGATTCCAGCTTGATGCTGTCGAAACGCTTCTTGATGGTCCCGGAGCTCTCATCGGCCGCCAGGATGCCTTTGTTCGTGACCACCATGGCACGCGCAATCCGCGCCAGTTCGCTGCGATTCATCTAGACCTCCGCCTCTTCTACTGCCGGGCAAACGGGTCGTCCGGAAGGAGCCCGGAGACCGAATGGGGCGCGAAGGATAGCAAAACCCGCTTGGCCGGCCCACTAAATAGCACTAAACTAGTCCTACATTGAACCCTACCGAATTTCGACCCCGAAGGGCTGCTGCTGGTCACGCCAGTACCGCGCTTCGGGCAACCCCCCACTGAGGCGACCACCCGATGCTTCGGATCAGCCGTCTGACTGATTACGCCACCGTCATCCTCGCGGCCCTCGCGACGGAGCCGGGCCGTGTGCAGACCTCGGCCTGTCTTGCGGAGCAGACAAAGCTTGCGTTACCGACGGTGAGCAAGGTGCTCAAGCAGCTGCAGCGTGCGGGCCTCGTGGCGTCTACGCGCGGTCTGCGCGGTGGTTACCAGCTCGCCCGTGCTGCCACGGAAATCAGCGCAGGAGACATTCTCGACGCGCTCGAAGGCCCCGTCGCCCTCACGGATTGTGCTTCTGGGCACGGCAACTGCGGCTTCGAGAAGTCCTGCCGTGTCGGGCATGCATGGCAACGCCTGAACCTGACTATTCGCCGTTCGCTGCATGAGGTGAGCCTCGCGCAGCTGGCGGGAATCGACCACAACCAGCCCCGTGTGCTGGCGCTTGAACGCGACATGAAGGCGGCGGCAGCCAGGGCGCAGTCGCGCTCGTCATAGCGACGCTCGTGACGCCGTGCAGGCAGCTCGCAAACCGCCAGCCAATCCCCATAACGGACCCGAAATGAGTGAGACCGCCGACAATCTGGAAAAGCTCGTCAGCCGAGGCTACGAGCACGGCTTCGTCACGGAGATCGAATCCGACACTGTGCCGCCCGGGCTCGACGAGGACGTCGTCCGCCTGATCTCTCGAAAGAAGCAGGAACCTGCCTTCCTTCTGGAATGGCGCCTCAAGGCGCTGCGGCACTGGTTCGGCATGCGTGAGCCGCACTGGGCGCACGTGAAGTACAAGCCGATCGACTACCAGGCGATCTCGTACTACTCCGCGCCCAAGGCGAAGAAAGACGGACCCAAGAGCCTGGACGAGGTCGACCCGAAGCTGCTCGAGACCTACGAGAAGCTCGGCGTGCCGCTGCACGAGCGCGCGCGGCTCGCGGGTGTGGCGGTCGATGCTGTATTCGACAGCGTATCTGTTGCAACCACGTTCAAGGAGCGGCTTGCGGCTGCGGGCGTCGTGTTCTGTCCGTTCTCTGAAGCGGTGAGAATGCATCCGGAGCTGATCGAGAAGTATCTCGGCACGGTTGTGCCCTACACGGACAACTATTACGCCGCGCTCAACTCGGCGGTGTTCTCCGATGGCTCGTTCGTCTATGTCCCGAAGGGTGTTCGCTGCCCGATGGAGCTGTCGACGTACTTCCGCATCAACGCGGCCAAGACGGGGCAGTTCGAGCGCACGCTGATCATTGCCGACGCTGGCGCATACGTGAGCTATCTCGAAGGCTGCACGGCGCCGATGCGCGATGAGAACCAGCTTCACGCCGCGGTGGTCGAGCTCGTTGCGCTCGATGACGCGTACATCAAGTACTCGACCGTGCAGAACTGGTACCCGGGCGATGCGAATGGCGTCGGCGGCATCTACAACTTCGTCACCAAGCGTGGCGAGTGTCGCGGGCGTAACTCGCGCATTTCCTGGACGCAGGTGGAAACGGGTTCCGCGATCACGTGGAAGTATCCGAGCTGCGTGCTTCGCGGCGAGGGCTCGATCGGCGAGTTCTATTCCGTCGCGACGGTGAACAACCTGCAGCAGGCGGATACCGGCACGAAGATGATTCACATCGGGCCGAACACGCGCAGCACGATCGTTTCGAAGGGCATTTCGGCCGGTCGCGGGCAGAGCACGTATCGCGGGCTCGTGCGGGTGCTGCCGAGCGCGCATGGCGCGCGCAACTTCACTCAGTGCGATTCGCTGCTGATGGGTGGGGATTGCGGGGCGCACACCTTCCCGTACGTCGAAGTGAAGAATCAGAGTGCCACCGTGGAGCATGAGGCGAGCACGTCCAAGATCAGTGACGAGCAGCTCTTTTACTGTCTGCAGCGGGGCATCTCGAAAGAGGACGCTGTGAACATGATCGTGAGCGGCTTCTGCAAATCGGTGTTCAAGGAATTGCCGATGGAGTTCGCGGTGGAAGCGCAGAACCTGTTGGCGGTGAGTCTCGAAGGGGCTGTGGGCTAATGCTGAAGATTGAAAATCTGTACGCCTCGGTGGGCGACAAGAAGGTGCTGAACGGGCTTTCGCTCGAAGTGAAGGCTGGCGAAGTGCACGCCATCATGGGGCCCAATGGGTCTGGCAAAAGCACGCTTGCGAGTGTGCTGGCCGGGCGGCCTGGGTACACCGTCGATAAAGGCACGGTGACCTACGAAGGCAAGGATCTGCTGGGCCTCGAGCCGCAGGATCGCGCGCATGAAGGAATCTTCCTGGGCTTTCAGTACCCGGTGGAGATTCCCGGCGTGAACAACGTGTATCTGCTGAAGGCTGCGGTGAATGCGGCTCGCAAGCACAAGGGCCTGCCGGAAGTGGATGCGTTCGATTTTCTCGGGCTGGTGCGCGAGAAGATGAAGCTCATGAAGATGGATGAGAGCTTCCTGTCTCGCGGCGTGAACGAAGGGTTCTCCGGCGGCGAGAAGAAGCGGAACGAGATTCTGCAGATGCTGGTGCTGGAGCCGAAGCTGGCCATCCTCGATGAGACGGACTCGGGGTTGGACATCGATGCGCTGAAGATCGTTGCGGCGGGCGTTAACAGCCTGCGCTCGGCTGAACGGGCGGTGGTGCTCGTGACGCACTATCAGCGGTTGCTGGATTACATCGTGCCGGACTTTGTGCATGTGCTGGCGCGGGGAAAGATTGTTCGCAGTGGGGATCGCACCCTGGCTCTCGAGCTCGAGAAGCGCGGGTATGACTGGGTGCTGGAAGACGCGGCATGAGTGCGGTGTTGTCAGAGCGGATTGTCGAGGAGCACGCGGCGGCGGCCAGCGGGCTACCCTCCTCTGTCGTCAGCGCCGAGCGGCGCACGCGGGCACTCGAGATCCTTCGCACGTCGGGCCTGCCCACGGCGCGGGACGATAACTGGAAATATGCGAACCTCCGCGCTTTAGAGAAGAACTCATTCCGTTCCCTCGCAACGGAATCGCGCCGGAAGGTGGCGCCTTCTGATTTGCCGCCGGCTATTGCGGGGTACGCGCGGTACGTGTTCGTTGATGGCGCCTTCGCGCCCGAGCTGTCCGCGGCAGCGGCACACGCGGGCGTGACCGTGAAGGCGGTTGCTTCGTCAGGTGCGCAGTCCGGAAATGCGGCTTCCGATCGCAGCGGTTCTGCTTCCGCTGGCGCGGGCCTCAGGAGCGGCGCTCCCAGTGTTGTTGGTACAGCCGCGGACGCCGGCGCGGCTGCGCGCGGCGATGAGCGGTTTGCGCTGTTGAATGAGGCGTTTGCTGTGGATGGCGCGGTCGTGCATGCGCCCAAGGGCGCGGATTGCGCGGCGTGTGTTGAGATTTTGTTTGTCGCGACCGAGGCGGCGCAGAGCGCGGCGTCTTATCCGCGGCTCGAGTTGCAGGTCGAGGCGAACGCGCGTGTTGGGCTGATTGAGCGGCACGTGAGCGTTGGGAACGACGCCAATTTCGTGAACGGCGTCGTCCAGGTCAACATCGCCGCGGGTGCGCAGGTCGATCACTATCGCCTGCAGCAGTCCGGTGCGCATGCCACCTGGTTCGACACGCTCACCGCGACCGTCGAGAAAGACGCCCGGTACTGCATGCAATTCGTGAGCGTCGGCGCACTCTCAGCGCGAACCACGAGCCGCGTGCAACTCGTTGGACCAGGAGCCGAGGCCGCCGTACATGTGGTGTCCCTGGCCGATGGCCAGCAGGTCCACGACGGCTTCGCGCTCATCGAGCACGTCGCCGCAAACACGAAGTCAGAGACCACCCTCCGCGGCATCGCCGCCGGCCGCGCGCGCGTCGCCTTCAACAGCAAGGTGGTCGTCCGCGAGCACGCGAAGGGCACCGACTCGAAGCAATCGCTCAGAGGCCTGCTCGCCGGCACGCAAGCTGAGATCGATGTACGCCCTCAGCTAGAGATCTACACCGACGACGTCCGCTGCAACCACGGCGCCACCGCCGGCAAGCTGGACGACAACATGCTGTTCTACCTGCTCTCGCGGGGCATCGAGAAAGACATAGCCCTGCAGCTGCTGAAGTGGGCATTCCTGGAAGACGTCGTGTCCCGTATAGCAGTGCCCGAACTGCGCAAGCACATCGAGCAGGTTCTGGCCGGACAGATGAAAGAGACCGCCGCGTTGAAGGAGTTGCTGTAATGGCTGCCAACGCCAACATCATGCCCTCGCGCGCGGCGCAGCCGTACGATGTCGAGCGCATCCGTCGCGACTTCCCGATTCTTTCGCGCGAAGTGCACGGCCGGAAGCTCGTCTACCTCGATAGCGCGGCCTCCTCCCAGCGGCCTCAGCAGGTCATCGACGCAGTCGACCGCTACGAGAAGTACTCCCACGCCAACGTCCATCGCGGCGTTCACGCTCTGAGCCAGGAAGCCACCGAAGCGTTCGAAGGCGCGCGCGATCGCACGCGCCGCTTCATCAACGCAAGGTCGACCAAGGAAATCATCTTCACCCGCGGCACGACCGAGGGCATCAATCTCGTCGCGCAGTCGTGGGCGCGTTCGCGCCTGGGCGAAGGGGACGAGATCCTGATCACCGCGCTCGAGCATCACGCGAACATCGTGCCGTGGCAGCTCGTCTGCGAGCAGGTCGGCGCAACGCTCAAAGTGGCACCGATCGACAAGCGCGGCGAGCTGATCTTCGACCGCTTCGAAGCGCAGCTCTCGTCGCGCACGAAGCTCGTCGCGGCCGCGCATGTCTCGAACGCGCTGGGTACGATCCTGCCGATCAAACGCATCATCGATGTCGCCCACAAGCATGGCGCGCTCGCACTGGTCGACGGCGCGCAGGCCATTCCGCACGCAAAGGTGGACGTGCAGGCGCTCGACGCCGACTTCTACACGTTCTCCGCGCACAAGCTCTACGGCCCCACGGGCATCGGCGTTCTCTACGGCCGCCAGGCGCTGCTCGATGCCATGCCCCCGTGGCAAGGCGGCGGCGACATGATCCGCTCGGTCACGTTCGAGAAAAGCACCTGGAACGACCTGCCCTGGAAATTCGAAGCCGGCACACCGAACATGTCCGGCGCCGTCGGCCTGGCCGCGGCGATGGACTACGTCGATAGCCTCGGCCTCGATGCCATCGCAGCCCACGAGCACGCGCTGCTGGAATACGCGACCGCCGAGCTGAAAAAGATCCCGGGCATCGAAATCATCGGCACGGCGGCCCTCAAGGCGGCCGTCATCTCGTTCACGATGACGGGCATCCACCCGCACGACATCGGCACGATTCTCGATGCGGAAGGCGTCGCCATCCGCACCGGCCACCACTGCGCCATGCCCGTGATGGATTTCTTCGAGGTGCCCGCCACCGCGCGCGCCTCGTTCGCCTGCTACACGACGCGCGGCGAAGTCGACAAGCTGGTCGCCGCGCTCATCAAGGTTCGCGAGGTGTTTGGCTGATGGAGCTGAAAGATCTCTACCGCGACGTCATCCTCGATCACAACAAGCGGCCGCGTAATTTCGGCCAGATCGAGCAGCCCGACGCGCGCGCCGACGGCCACAACCCGCTGTGCGGGGACCGGCTGACGCTGTCGATCAAGCTCGACGGCGACAAGATCGAAGACATCCGCTTCGAGGGCAAGGGCTGCGCCATCTCCACTGCCTCGGCCTCGCTGATGACCGAAGCGATCAAGGGCAAGGACCGCGCCGCCGTCGACGAGCTGTTCCATAAAGTGCACACGCTGCTGACCGAGCAGAGCGCCGTGCCTTCTCCCGAGCTCGGCAAGCTCGCGGCGCTCTCGGGCGTGCGCGAATTCCCGGCGCGTGTGAAATGCGCCAGCCTGTGCTGGCACACCCTGAACGCGGCGCTCGAGCAGAGCGACGCCACTGCGCCTGTAACCATTTCGACAGAGTGAGATAGAGCGTGAGGTCTTACGAGAACGAGCCCTTCGTCGTGAATCGCGACATCCCAGCCGTGGTGGTTCCCGCAGGCCAGGAAGTCACGCTGCGCGCGGGCCAGGCGGGCTACATCACGCAGGCGCTGGGCGGCAACTTCACCGTGTACCTGGAAGGCAACCTGTTCCGCATCGCTGGCGAGAACGCGGATGCGATCGGCAAGGAAGTGGTGAAACCGCCCGAGCTGCCCGCCAATGCAACCGACGAAGACGTGAAGAGCGTCGCGTGGGAGCAGATGCGCACCTGCTACGATCCGGAAATCCCGATCAACATCGTGGACCTGGGGCTCATCTACGAGTGCGAGGTGCATCCGAATGAAGACGGCACCCGCACCGTCACCGTCAAGATGACATTGACCGCACCGGGTTGCGGAATGGGCGAAGTGCTCGTGGCGGATGTGCGCGATAAGATCGAACGCATACCGACCGTGCGCGTCGCCGACGTGGAGCTGGTATTCGATCCGCCCTGGGATCGCTCGATGATGTCGGAAGCCGCACGCCTGCAAACGGGGATGTACTGATCGACCATGGCCGCCTGGATTGACGTTGGACCTGCCGACAGCGTCACCGAATCGAACCCGCTCACCACGGAAGTGGACGGTTACCCGATCGTGATCGTCCCCTGCGGCACTGAATTCTTCGCGGTCGAAGACCGCTGCAGCCACGACGGCGAAAGCCTCGCTGGCGCCGAAGTCGACGCCTGCGAAATCATCTGTCCCCGCCACGGCGCGCGCTTCAGCCTGCGCACCGGCGATGCGCTCACCCCGCCGGCCTACGAGCCGATCCGCACATTCAACGTCAAGGTCGAGAACGGCCGCCTGCTCGTGGAGCAACCCTGACCGTGCTGCGCCTGACACTCATCCGGCACGGAAATGCAGAGTGGAAGGACGCCAACATCCCGGATTTCGATCGTCCGCTGAACAAGCGCGGCCAGGGTGAAGCCGAAGGCATCGGCAAAGTGCTGCTCGAAGCGCAGCTCGTGCCGGATCTCCTGCTGGCCAGTACCGCGAAACGCACACAGCAGACTGCTGAGATCGTCGGCCGGGTGCTCGGGATTGCGACTCGACGAGTGAAGCTGCTGGAGCAGCTATACCTTGCGCGTTCGGAGGTCATCCTGTCGCTGGCGCAGGCGACGGGGCCGAAGGTGCATCACCTCGTCATCGTCGGCCACAACCCCGGGATCTCGGAACTGGCGAGCGAGCTTGCGCCGGACGACGCGCAGGTGGCCGAGCTCGCCACGGGCGCCGCCTGCTCGCTGACCTTCACCGACGCGTCCTGGCCGAATATCCAGGAGCCCGCCGCGGACGCCGTGATTTACGCGCCGCCCGCCAAGCTCTTCAGCCTGTTCAGCTAGCACTCCGGCACGTTGACCGCGAGCCCGCCCTGCGACGTTTCCTTGTAGATGGCGGACATGTCGGCGCCCGTCTGGCGCATCGTCGCGATCACCTGATCGAGCGACACCTTGTGGCTGCCATCTCCGCGCATCGCGAGTCGCGCGGCGTTGATGGCTTTCACTGAACCCATCGCATTTCGTTCGATGCACGGGATCTGCACGAGCCCGGCCACGGGATCGCAGGTCAGCCCGAGGTTGTGTTCCATGCCGATCTCGGCGGCGTTCTCGATCTGCTCGTTCGTGCCATGAAGCGCTGAGACGAGCCCGGCAGCCGCCATCGAGCACGCCACGCCCACTTCGCCCTGACAGCCCATCTCCGCGCCGGAGATCGACGCGTTCTTCTTGTAGAGCATGCCAATGGCTCCGGCCGTGAGCAGGAAGCGGACGACGCCATCGTCGTTCGCGCCGGGTTCGAAGCGGCCGTAGTAGTGAAGCACCGCCGGCACGATCCCCGCCGCGCCATTCGTCGGCGCGGTGACGACTCGCCCGCCTGCCGCGTTCTCTTCGTTCACCGCGAGCGCCCAGGCGTTGACCCAATCCATGACTTCGAGTGGGTTGGAGCCGCTGCGACTCTCCGTGAGCACGCGATGAAGCTTCGGCGCGCGACGCCGAACCTTCAGCACGCCGGGCAATACGCCGGTCTGGCGGAACCCGCGGTCCACGCAGGCCTGCATGACATGCCAGATGCGCAGCAGCCCGTCGCGAATCTCGACTTCGGATCGCCACGTGCGCTCGTTCGCCATCACGAGCTCGAAGAGCTCCAGGCCATTCTCGCGACACACCTCGAGCAACTGATCGCCCGACTCGAACGGATACGGCGGCAGCGTGTGCACGGCGGCGCTCGCCTGGGTCTCGCCTTCGCGCGTGATGAAGCCGCCGCCGATGGAATAGAAATCCTCTTCCTTCAGCTTCGCCCCGCCCTCGCCCAGCGCCGTGAAGCGCATGCCGTTCGAGTGATGCGGCAGCCGCTCCGTGCGCATGAACAGCAGCTGCATGGGCTCGTCGAACACCACTTCGTGCTCGCCCAGCAGCTTGATGCGTCCGGCGGCGCGGATGCGCTTCACCGTCGGCTCGAAGCTGTCGGGATCCACCGTCTCCGGCTCCGCGCCTTCGAGGCCGAGCAGGATGGCGCGATCCGTGCCGTGCCCGTGACCGGTGAGCGCAAGCGAACCGTACAGGCGAACGATCACCTGCTGCGTACGCGCGAGCAGCCCATCGTTTTTGAGGTCCAGCGCAAACTCGCGTGCCGCGCGCATCGGCCCCATCGTGTGGGAGCTCGAAGGGCCGATGCCGATCTTGAAGATGTCGAAGACGCTGAGCGTCATATGCGCGAAGCTCTCAATCGCCCGCCATCGACAGGAGGCTGGCGTTGCCGCCGACCGCGGCGGTGTTGATGGTGACAGTCTGCTCCGTTCCGAACCGATGCAGGTAGTGCGGACCGCCCGCCTTGGGCCCGGTGCCGGACAGGCCCGTGCCGCCGAACGGTTGCACGCCGACCACGGCGCCGATCATGTTCCGGTTCACGTAGACGTTGCCGACGCGCGCGCGGCTCGCGATCCGCTGCGCCACCGAGTCGATGCGCGTGTGAACGCCCAGCGTCAGCCCGTAACCCATCTCGTTGACGGCGTCGACTACGTTATCCAGCTGTGAAGCCTTGTAGCGGACCACGTGGACGATGGGACCGAACACTTCCCGTTCAAGGGATTTGAGGCTCGCGACCTCGACCGCCAGCGGAGCAAAGAAGCGGCCGGAGCGCAGGGAGTCGGGCAGCTGCACCCGGTGGTACCAGCGTGCGTCGGCGGTGATCTGGGTGGCGTGCTCTTCCAGCATCCGAAGCGCGTCCCGGTCGATCACCGGGCCCACGTCGGTCGCGAGCAGCGCCGGATCGCCGATGCGCAGCTCTTCCATATAGCCGGCAAGCAGTTCGAGCACCCGCGGCGCGATATCGCTCTGAAGCAGCAGCACACGAAGCGCCGAGCAGCGCTGGCCGGCGCTGTTGAAACCGGACGCGACGGCGTCGAGCACGACCTGTTCGGCCAGCGCGGAGCTGTCGACGATCATCGCGTTCAGGCCGCCGGTTTCGGCGATGAGCGTGGCGATGCTTCCGTTGCGCGCGGCGAGGCTGCGCTCGATCAGTCGTGCCGTGTCCGTCGAACCAGTGAAAGCGACGCCAGCGATGCGCGGATCACGCGTTAGCGCGGCACCTACCGTTCCGCCATCGCCCGGCAGGAACTGCAGCACTTCCGTCGGCACGCCGGACGCGTGGAGCAATTGAACAGCGAGTGCCGCGGTGAGCGGCGTCTGCTCAGCCGGCTTCGCAATAACCGCGTTGCCAGCGGCCAGCGCCGCACCCACCTGCCCCGTGAAGATCGCGAGCGGAAAATTCCACGGGCTGATGCACGCGAACACGCCGCGACCGCGGAGCCGCAGCGAATTGCGCTCGCCCGTCGGGCCAACCAGCACCTTCTCGCCACCGAACTCCGAGCGGGCCTGCGACGCGTAGTAACGCAGGAAGTCGACGGCCTCGCGCACTTCGGCGACGCCATCGGCCAGCGTTTTTCCCGCTTCGAGCGTGCAGCGGGCCAGGAACTGGTCGCGATGCGCTTCGAAGGCATCCGCGGCTTTCAGCAGAATTGCGGCGCGTTTGTCAGCGCCAAGTGCATCCCAGGTGGGCTGGGCGGCGTGAGCGCTCGCGACGGCGCGTTCCGCATCAGCGGCCGTTGCCTGCCCAATCGTGCCGACGTGACGCGACTCGTCGGCTGGATTTACGAGACTCAGCGTCTCGCCACTTCCGGGCTTGCCATTGATCAACGCCGTCGCCTGCCACGGCTTTGCGGACGCCGCTTCGCACGCGGCTTTGATCGCGCGCAGCTCCGCGCCATCCGCAAAATTCACGCCCGTCGAGTTCAACCGATCGGCGCCGTAGATGCGCGGCGGATCGACGATGCGCGGATGCGGCACTTCGGTATACGCATCCACCTGCGCGATCGGGTCCGTCACCACGGCTTCGGCGGGCAAACGCGCATCGACGATGCGATTCACGAACGATGTATTCGCGCCGTTCTCCAGCAGCCGGCGCACGAGGTATGGCAGCAAGTCTTCATGCGGGCCGACCGGCGCGTAGACGCGGCAGGCGTGGCCGCCCTGATCCGGCGCGATGACCTGCGAATACAGCTCTTCGCCCATGCCGTGCAGCCGCTGATACTCGAACGATCCCGCGGCGTTTCCGAACACTTCCGCAACGAACGCCACGGTCTGCGCGTTGTGGGTAGCGAACTGCGGGTAGATGACGTCCTTCGTCGTGGCGAGGAGTCGCGCGCACGCGAGGTACGACGCGTCCGTGCTCGGCTTGCGCGTGAACACGGGATAGCTCGCGAGCCCGCGCTCCTGAGAGCGCTTGATCTCGCTGTCCCAATACGCGCCTTTCACCAGACGCACAGTGATCTTGCGCTTCTGCTGACGCGTGCGTGCGGCCAGCCACTCGAGCACTTTGTACGCGCGACGCTGATACGCCTGAACCGCGAGGCCGAACCCTGCGTAGCCGTTGAGCAGATCGCTCGTGAGCACAGAGTCGATGAGCAGCAGCGACAGCTCGAGGCGCTCAGCTTCTTCTGCGTCGACCGTGAGCCCGATGCCAGACTCCCGCGCGAGCTGCACCAACGCGTGCAGGCGTGGCGCGAGCTCGGTCATCACGCGATCCTTCTGCGCCAGCTCGTAGCGCGGATGAAGCGCCGAGAGCTTCACAGAGATGCTGTGACGGGCCGTGATGTCCTGATCCGGCCGCGCGTCGCGACCGACTTCGATGATCGCCGCGCGATACTTCTCGAAGTACTGCTCCGCATCGTGCGACGTCAGCGCCGATTCGCCGAGCATGTCGAAGGAATAGCGATACGCCCGTTCTTTCGGGCCTTCCGTGCGCTGCAGGGCTTCTTCGATGTTCCGCCCCATTACGAACTGGTGGCCGAGAATGCGCATCGCCTGCCGAAGTGCCGTGCGCGCCACCGGCTCGCCGATGCGGCTCGTCAGCCGCCCGAACCACGAGCGGACCGAGCCCATCTCCGCGCGATCGACATCGACGATGCGACCCGTGAGCATCAGCCCCCAGGTCGAAGCATTCACGAACAGCGAATCGCTGTCGCCGAGATGATCTTCCCAGTCGCCGGTCGGAATCTTGTCCGAGATGAGACGGTCCGCCGTCTCGGCATCCGGAATGCGCAGCAGCGCCTCCGCGAGACACATGAGGATGACGCCCTCACGCGACCCGAGGTGATACTCGCGTAGAAACGCGTCGAGCCCGCTGCCGCTCGGCTTCGCGCCGCGAACCGCATTCACCAGTGCGAGCGCCCTGCGCTGCACTGCCTCGCGACGTTCGGGCGGAAGCCTCGCCAGGTCGGCGAGACTTCGGACTACTTCCGTTTCCGGAGCTAGATAGCGCTCGTTGATTGCCTTGCCGATTTCGGTCTCGAGCGAGGGTCCATCCAACACGACAAAGGGTGAATTCATATGGCGCGTAGTCTATGACGAACGCGCGGCTTCCAGCTCTAGCGCCTGCGCGTTTTCCTCGCCGAGATAGCCGCGGATGAGCTTGCGCATGAAGTACAGCAACGGGATCAGGACGATAGCCGCCGTCATCTTGTAGAGATAATTCACCGTGCCCACCGCCAGGAACTGCGACACCGGCCACTTTTGTGGCCCGATGACGAACGCGATGTATAGAACAACGAAACTATCCAGAACCTGAGACACCGCCGTGGACCCGGTGGCGCGCAGCCACACGTGCCGTTCACCTGTGACGCGGCGGATGCGGTGGAAGATCACCACGTCGACGAGCTGGCCGATCAGGAAGGCGATGAGCGAGCCGCCGATGGTCCAGAGCCCCTGGCCGAAGATCTGCGCGTAGGCGTTCTGCACGTCCGGCACGCCCAGGGCCGCGTTCGAGCTGACCCAGAAATCCGCGGGCGACAGGGCGATGGAGACATAAGCGGTCAGGAAGGCGTAGGCGATGAACACGGCCGCCACCCACGAGATGAAGCGGACGCCCCGGACCCCGAAATACTCGTTGATGGTATCGGTCAGGATGAAGACGAACGGCCACAGCAGCACGCCGGTCGTGAAATTGAGCGTCCCCTCGATGCCCAATAGTTTCCAGTGAAACGGCTGCACGCCGAGGGTGGCTTCCAGCGAGAAGATTTTCACCCCCACGAACTCCGCCATGATGGCGTTCGCGAGGAAGAACCCGGACAGCACGATGAACAGCCGGCCGGCCTTGTTGTCGATGACGGTCAATTTTTCGACTCCCCGGTAAGATTTGTAGGAGGCCCTCCCAGCCGCCCGGCGATTGAGGGCCTCTTCGTGCGATGCGCGCTGAGTATAATTGAGCGCATGAATACCTCTTTTCTGAATCGACTCAGCGCCGAGCTCGAATCCCTGAAAGAGCAAGGCCTCTACAAAAGCGAACGCGTGCTCACCAGTGCCCAGGGCGGCACCGTACGGACCGCGGATCGCGACGTCATCAACCTCTGTGCCAACAACTATCTCGGCCTCGCCAACCACCCTTCCGTGCGCGAGGCGGCCCACCGCGCCCTCGACCGGTACGGATACGGCATGGCCTCGGTGCGCTTCATCTGCGGCACCCAATCGGTGCACAAGCAACTCGAGGAGAAGGTCAGCCGCTTCCTGGGCATGGAAGACACCATCCTCTACTCGTCCTGCTTCGACGCTAACGGCGGCCTGTTCGAGACGCTGCTGGGCGAGGAAGACGCGGTCATTTCCGACGCGCTCAACCACGCCAGCATCATCGACGGTATCCGGCTTTGCAAAGCGCAGCGACTGCGCTACGCCAACAGCGACCTGAACGAGCTCGAGAATTGTCTCAAACAGTCTGCCGGCGCACGCACTCGACTCATCGCGACAGATGGTGTTTTTTCGATGGATGGCTTCATTGCCAACCTGAAAGGCATCTGCGACCTAGCGGAAAAATACGACGCGCTCGTCATGGTAGATGACTCGCACGCCACCGGCTTCATGGGCGCACGCGGTCGTGGCACGCATGAGCACTGCGGTGTGATGGATCGGGTGGACATCCTGACAGGTACGTTCGGCAAAGCGCTCGGGGGCGGTAGCGGCGGGTACATCGCCGCCCGCAAGCCCATCATCGACTGGCTGCGCCAGCGATCCCGCCCTTACCTCTTTTCCAACAGCATTCCGCCGGTGGTCGCCGGCGTCAGCCTGCGGGTGCTGGACATGCTGGAGACCTCGACCGAGCTGCGCGAAAAGCTGTTCGAGAATGCTCGCTACTTCCGCGCCGGCCTCGAAAAGGCGGGCTTCGAGTTGAAACCGGGTGAACACCCCATAATTCCGGTGATGTTGGGTGACGCCGCGCTCGCCGGCCGCATGGCCAACCGGTTGCTGGAGATGGGCGTCTACGTCATCGGGTTCTCGTTCCCGGTGGTGCCGAAAGGCCAGGCCCGTATCCGCACGCAGATGTCCGCAGCC
>Ga0070665_100004549_pt1 | contig 14534 bp, 11 predicted proteins | sample KBSS13metaG_FD_65862 | JGI IMG/M metagenome (GOLD analysis project Ga0070665, IMG submission 65862) | Switchgrass rhizosphere microbial communities from Kellogg Biological Station, Michigan, USA - KBS S1-3 metaG | ecosystem: Host-associated > Plants > Roots > Rhizosphere > Soil ... | reverse complement strand
CTCGCAGCACTGCTGCCGCCACCGCCGCCAGAGCTTCCACCCCCGCCGGAAGGCGGGTTGGAAGTCACCTTCTGCGATACCGCGGTCGTCCGCTTGGTCGAGTTGTTGCTCGCATCGGCCTCAGGCTGGTCGCTGTACAAGCTGGTCGCGAGCTCGAAAGATCCCGGCACCTGCACCGGAGTCAGGGACGCCGCGACGGTCGTCGACGCACCGACCTCGAGCGCGCTGATCGTGCAAGTGAGCGTGGTCGAGGCAACAGAACAGGTCCCACCGTTCATGGTGGCCGTGACATTCAGGCTCCCCGACGGCAGCTGGATCACCACGGCCACGCCGCTCGCGCGAATCGGCCCCAGATTGCGGATCGTGAAGCTGTAGGAAGCGACGTCGCCTATCGAGATGCCAGTCGGCGAGTCCGCCATCTGAAGCGCAAGATCCGTCGTCTGCACCGTGATCTGCTGAATGCCGTTGTTCCGCGTGCCCACGCGAATCGTATCGGCGCGCGCCGGATCGACCGCGACGGACGTCGGCATCCACAACGGAGGCGCGGAGCGTGAGACGAGCGATTGCCACGTCGCGCCGTCATCGACAGATCGCGAGACCTGCGCCGTGCGATTTCCACCGACGACATACACGATGTTCGGCTTCTGAGGATCGATGGCGATTCCGACGGCGCTGCTTTCATTCGCATCGGCCGCCCACTGCGACAGCGCTTTCCACGTGGCGCCACCATCGACCGTCTTCATCAAGCCATGGTCGCCATAGACATACACGACTTGCGGATCGGTCGGATGGACCGCCAGGACGCTGACGGTGTCGAATTCCATCCCGACATTCGCAGGAACCCAGGTATCCCCACCGTTCGTGGATCTGAAAACCCCTGCGCCCCTCGGGAAGTCAGTACTGCTCGGCGGTGATCTCGGCCCGGCGTACAGAATCGAAGGGTTGCTGGGAGCGATCGCGATGACGCCGGCGGTGTAGCCGCTGGGCAGCCCGCTGCTCATCGGCTCCCACGTCGCGCCCTGATTGGTCGATCTGCGAGTCGTGCGATCCGAGCTCGCGTAGTAAACCGAGGGTTGAGTGGGAGTGGCCGTCAGCGAGACCACCATCTCGTCCTGAGCGGGCAGATACCCGGTGGAAGTCCAGGTCATCCCCTCGTCGGTCGATCGGGCAATGCGATTGGCGACTGCGGCCAGCAGACTGCCGGGAGAATCTCCAGTGGGCGTCACGAGTGACGTCGTGCTCAGGGCGCCGAGGGCCTGAAAGAGGGCGCCCTGATCGAGAAACGCAATCGAGTCGCCGCCGTCAGTCAGTGAGACGAGCGCGTTGCCGCTCGCGTACAGGCGACCCCGCGCGCTCGAAGCGACGAGCGAGGAAACGTATGTAGACACCAGCCCGGCGTCGCTGCGCGCCCAGCTCGCTCCACCGTCGGTGCTGACCGAGAGCCCGCGCAGATTCCCCACGAACAGTCTGGAGCTGTTGCGAGGGTCTACGGCGACGAAAGACGGATAGTACGACCTCAGATTTGCGAGCGGAGACCAGGTTGTGTTGTTGGTGCTCTTGAGGATGCCGCCGGTCAGCTCCGCCACATAGACCGTTGAGGGCGAGTGCGGATCGATTGCAACGGCCCGCGTCCAGCCGCCGTGGCTGTTGGTCCAGGTGACGCCCCGGTCGATGCTGAAAGACACACCGAAGCTGCCTGCCGTCCAGAGTCGATTGGGGTTCGTCGGATCGATGGCGACGTCTTCGAGACTGTATTCCGGGGGCGGCGTGATCTTTGTCCAGGAGCCGCCTCCGTCGTGTGTCACCAGAAGATCCCCACGCACGACGTACACTGTACGATCGTCCGAGGGATCCACCTTCGCCGTCTTGAACCAGCCCCCGAGGGGCTGGGGGGGCGGCAAATCGGTCTGCGGTTGCCAGGTCTGTCCCGTGTCAGCGCTGCGGTAGGTCCGCACTCCATTGAAGGCATAGAGCGTCTTGCCGTCGGCACTGACCGCGATGCCTTGGGGTGGCGTCGAAAAAGGGGACTCGTCGAACGTATAGAGTTTGGAGAACGTGGCGCCGGCGTCACTGCTGACGTAGAGACGATTGGGTGCCGCATTCGTCGAGAGATAGACCCGATCCGAGTTCGCCGGGTCTACCGCGAGCGCAATCGCGCTTGGGGCGATGCCGTCCGGGTTCTGCTGCCAGTGGGCTCCGCCGTCGGTCGAGCGATGGAACCCCGACGCCGCGAGCGCATAGACGATGTTGGCAGACGTGCCATGAAAAGCGAGCTGCGACATCAGGCCGCCGTCGGGCCCGAGAGGTGTCCAGCTATTGACCGGCGCTCCCGCACCCGGAAATGAGATCAGCGCTGCGAGCAGTGCGAAATAGAGTTGTCTGCAGTTCGTGCGACGAGTGACATCCATGGGGTCGCCATCGTGATAGTTATTTTGTGGCGAGTCATGATACCCCGGGCGGTGACGGGGATGCGCGAGGATCTCGACGCGCGTTCACGAAACTAGTCGGCGGTGTCCCGCGCGACAGCGCTGAGCCAGTCGGGGTCAGGCAGCTGCGCGAACGCTTCGCGGAGCGCCTCGCTCCAGCGACCGCGGATACCCTGGAAGTACTCGTTATCTGCGTCGATGCTGATGTGGCGGGCGACGTTGAACCGATCCCGCTTCACGATGACGAGATCGAGCGGCAGGCCGACCGACAGGTTCGAGCGGATGGTCGAGTCCATCGACACGAGCGCGCACTTCACCGCCTCATTGAGGCTGCTCGTGCGCCGGAGCACGCGGTCGACGATCGGTTTGCCATATTTCGACTCGCCGATCTGGAAGTAGCTGGTGTCGGTGGTCGCTTCGATGAAGTTGCCGGCGGCGTAGATGCTGAACAGGCGCGGCGCCTCGCCCTTGATCTGCCCGCCGAGCGTGAGCGCCGCGCTGAAATCGACCCCGAAATCCTTGAGCGCGCCGGCATCGCGCCGATGCAGCTCGCGCAGGGCGTTTCCGACGCAGCGCGCGGCCTCGAACAGGTTCGGCACGTTCATGAGGTTCGGCCGCGGCGAAACGGCTTTGTCGGCCGCACTCGCGAGCGCTCCGGCAGCGCCGCTGCCCGTGCCGCCGCCCGGCGCGGCGTCGATGTCTTCCTTGAGCATGCTGATCACGGTCTGCGTGATCGCGAGGTTACCGGAGGACTGCAGCACCAGCACGCGCTCGCCCGGCTTCTGGAACACCGTGGCCTTGCGAAACGTGCTGATCTGATCGATGCCCGCGTTGGTGCGGGAGTCGGACAGGAACACGAGCCCCGTGTCCAGCAGCATGGCCACGCAATAGGTCATTGATCGGAAGCTTTCGAGACGAGGACGTCGACGTCCATCATCTCACGGCCGCCGCCCCGGCGGACACCGCGAACGGGAGCGGCGTCCAGGTAATCGCGGCCCACGGCGAGACGGCAGTGATGCATGCCGGTCGGCTCGCGGTGGGTCACGTCGATGCCGAGCCAGGCCTTCGCTTCCGGAATCCAGGCGTCCACCCACGCGTGGCTCGCGGCCGTACCGCCGTCATTACCGTTGCCGCTGTACAGATAGCCACTCACGTATCGGGTCGGGATACCGGCCGCGCGACAGCAAGAGATGAACACGTGCGCCTGGTCCTGGCACACTCCTTCGCCGCGCGCGAGCGCGGCCGCGGCCGAGTCTTCGACGCTCGTCGCGCCCTTCTTGTAGCGCACGCGTTCGCCGATGCCGCCGGCCAGGCCGTAGAGACGTTCGCGCAGCGGCTCGCGGCCGCTGAGGTATTCCTTCGAGAGCTCGGCGAGCGAGTCATTCGCGACAGTCAGCGGCGTCGCGAACAAGTACGCGAGCGGGGAGAGCGGCCCTTCGTGCGGCACGAGCTCGCCTTCGGTCGCGACCTCGACGTCGCCGGTCACGACGATCTCGATTTCTTTGTGCGGATCTTCAACCGTCAGAAGATGTGTGACGTTGCCGTGCGCGTCCACTTGCTCCACGCGGCGTCCGGGCGCTTGCATGCTCCAGCCGAGCACGCGCTGCCGACCTTCACGCCGTGGCGTGAGGCGCAGTGCCTGCGCGCTGTACTTCACGGGCTCGTCGTAGCGATAGGCCGTTCGGTGAAGGATGCGGAGTTGCATAGTGGTTGCGTCCTTTACTTCGTGCCCATGGGGACGAGGAAGTCATCAGCGATGCGCGCGCCGAGATCTCGCAGTCGCTCCTGAAAGCGATCGATGAAAGTGGTGACCCCGTCGGCACACAGCTCTTCGAAGCGCCCGAACAGGAACTGCGCATGCAGCTCGCCACAACGACGCAACGTTTCCGCCGATTGCGCATTCGCCACCGCTTGCAGGTTGCCGAACAGCTCGCTCAGGCAGCGATGCACGGATTGCGGCAGGTCATCGCGCATCAACAGCAGCTCGGTTACGCGCTTCGGCGTAACCGCTTCGCGCGTGACGCGCCGATACGTTTCGAACGCGGACATCGCGCGCAACAGCACGGCCCATTCCGACGTTTCGGTGCCGAGGCGCTCGCCGCGTCCGCCCGGATCGCGCCAGCGCGCTTCGAGGAGTCGCGAGGTCGCATCGGCGCGTTCGAGGAACGTGCCGATGCGTGAAAACCAGAGCGCCTCGTCGCGAACCATCGTTCCCGCGGAAACGCCGCGTGTGAGATAGGCGCGGTACTTCACCCATTCGAGAAACTCGCCGCGCCCCGACTCCGGCATCGTCGCGTTGAACGCGCGCGATTCGAGGTAAGTGCTGTTGAGCGTTTCCCAGACATCCGAGGTCACCGTGCCGCGAACCGCGCGAGCGTTCTCGCGCGCGGAACGCAGGCACGACACGATGCTGCCGAGATGCTCGCGATCGAACGCGATGTAATCGAAGGCCGCGCGCGGCGTGACTTCGCCGGCCTTTTCCAGGAAGGTTTGCTGCATCCCGAGCGACACCAGCGTCGCGGTCCAGCCTTGCAGCACCGCTTCCGGCGGCCGCGGCAGCATCGCGAGCTTGTGATGCGCATCGAGCATGCGCGCGAGGCACTCGGCGCGCTCGAGGTAGCGGGACATCCAGTAAAGGTGATCGGCGGTGCGACTGAGCACGCGTTCAGCTCCCCAGTACCCAGGTGTCTTTCGTGCCGCCGCCCTGCGAGGAGTTCACGACGAGCGAGCCTTCGCGAAGTGCGACACGAGTGAGCCCGCCGGGTACCACGGTAATCTCCTTGCCCGACAAAACGAAGGGACGCAAGTCGATGTGACGGGGCGCGAGGCCCGCGGCGACGAAGGTCGGTGAAGTCGAGAGCGCCAGCGTCGGCTGGGCGATGTAACGCTCGGGGTTCGCGATGATCCGCTTGCGGAAGTCCTCGATCTGCTGGCGCGTGGACGCTGGCCCGATGAGCATGCCGTAGCCGCCGGCGCCGTGGACTTCCTTCACGACCAGTTCAGGCAGATTCGCCAGCACGTGCGCGAGATCGTCCGGACGCCGCAGCACCCACGTCGGCACATTCGCGAGCAGCGGCTCTTCGCCGAGATAGAACCGGACCATGTCCGGCACATAGGGATAGATGGACTTGTCGTCGGCAACGCCGGTGCCCACCGCGTTGGCGATCGTGACGCGGCCCGCGCGATACGCCGTCAGCAGGCCCGGCACGCCGAGCGCGGAATCCGGCCGGAACGCGAGCGGATCGACGAAGTCGTCGTCGATGCGCCGGTAGATCACATCGACGCGCTCGGGGCCCTTGGTCGTGCGCATGTACACGACGTCGTCGCGCACGAACAGATCCTGCCCTTCGACGAGCTCGATGCCCATCTGCTGCGCAAGGAACGCGTGCTCGAAGTACGCGCTGTTGTACGCGCCGGGCGTCATCAGCACGACCGTCGGATCGGTGACGCCTTCGGGCGCGACGCTTTTCAGGTTCTCGAGAAGAATGTCCGGATATTGCTCGACCGGCTCCACCGGATGCTGCGCAAACAGCTCCGGGAACAGCCGCGCCATCATCTTGCGGTTCTCGAGCATGTACGACACGCCGGAGGGCACCCTCAGGTTGTCTTCCAGCACGCAGAACTGGCCTTTGCCGTCGCGCACGACGTCGATGCCGGCGATATGCGCGTAAATTCCGGCGGGCAGGTCGATCGCCTGCATTTCCGGGCGATACTGCGCATTGGTCAGCACCTGCTCGACCGGAATCTTTCCCGCCTTGAGGATCTCCTGCTCGTGATACACATCGCGGATGAACGCGTTGAGCGCCCGCACCCGCTGCTTCAGGCCCGCTTCGAGCACGCGCCATTCCTCCACGGGAATGATGCGCGGGACGATGTCGAACGGGATCAGCCGCTCGGTGCCGGCGTTCTCGCCGTACACCGCGAACGTGATGCCGACCCGATGAAAGAGGGCATCCGCCTCGGCGCGTTTGTGGGCCAGGCGCTCGTCGGGCTGCTCTTCGAGCCAGTTCCAATAGCGCCGGCAGTGCGGACGGGGCGTCCCGTCCGCTTCGAGCATCTCGTCGTAGGCACCGGCGGATGTCTGTGTCTTGAGCATGCTTCAACCAGGCAGGGTGGTGTGCAGAGGTGCCGGGTCAGGGGATCTCGGGTCAGCGAATCCCGGCGGACCGGGTCGGGCCGAAACGGCCAGACCCGGCACCTCTGCACACCATTGCCTCTCGATCGAGACAAATGCGACAACTGTGCCAGCCCCGCTTGCGTCGACGGCTCAATGGGTTACGCGTGGCGGAATCTTTTGTGCCTCATGCCGGTGCAGCGCGCGCCCGCGCACGGTGCAAGCACGCGCATTGCTAGAATGAGCCGCTTGCCGGGTTGGAACGATTGCGAGTGATGTGGTGCGAGTAGTTAAGTGGGTGGCGGGGATTTTGGGAGGGCTCATCCTCCTCGCCCTGCTCACCGTGCTCACGGTGACTGTGTTTGTGGACGCGAACCGGTACCGCGGGCAGATCGAAAGCCGGGTGACCCGGCTCACCGGCCAGCCCTTCAAGATCTCGGGTGACCTCAGGATCTCCTGGTGGCCGTGGCTTGCGCTCGCAACGGGGCCGTCGCAGTTCGGCAAGCCCGGTGCGCCGGGCGAGCAGCCCATCGTGCAGTGGCAGTCGGCGCGAGTCGGGGCGCGGCTCGTGCCGCTGCTCAAGGGGCAACTGCTGATCGACACCGTCCGGCTCGAAGGCGCGAACGTCTATCTCGTGCGGCACGCCGACGGCACGACCAACTGGGATCCGGTGCTCGCCGCGTTCCGCAACAAGCCGGCCGCGCCTCCTCCGGAAGAGCAGCCCGTGCCGCCGGGCGAAGAGGGGCCGCCCGGTCCGGAAGTCAGCGGCTTCCAGCTCCGCAAGGGCTCGCTCACGTATGTGGACGAGAGCGGCAAGACGAAAAGCACTGTCTCGGTCGGCAACTGGGACCTGGATATCGGCGAGTGGCGGGCGGGCAGCACCTTCCCGGTGGAGACGCAGTTTCTCATCTCCGTCGGCAACAACGTGCGTGCGGAGAACGTGAAGATCAGCACGCGCCTGCATTTTTCCGACGACGCGAACGACATCGATCTGTTCGGGCTCGACTTCAGCGGGCAGATCCATAGCCGCCAGTTGCCGGCGGCGGGGCTGCCGGTGGAGTTCGAGGTGTCACGCATGGCGGTGCGCGTGTCGCCGCTGGATATTTCGATTTCCGAGCTGTCGTCGCGCATCCAGGATTTGCGGCTGACGACGTCGGTGCAGGCCGGCCAGACGGGTGAGGAAAAGGCGTTTTACGTGCGCGGGCCGATCGACCTGCAGGTGCCGTCGGTGCGTGATGCGGTGAAGCTGTTCGGCTTGAAGCCTTCGCTGCCGGCCGACAAGAAGACGTTCGGGGCGCTGCAGGCGAAGAGCATGCTCGAGTGGCAGGCCGGCGCGCTCAATGCGACCGGCATCGACGTGACGCTCGATGAGACGCACCTGACCGGCGAGCTGTCGCGAACCGCGGATGCCAAGCCCGTGTGGACGTTCGCGCTCCACGGGGACAAGATCCAGCTAGCGCGCTACATGCCGCTGGAGCCCAAGAGCAAGGAGCCGTTCGAGCTTCCCGTGCGAACCCTCAGAGCACTGCAGGCGAAAGGCGAGATCACCTTCGAGCAGGCCTCGATGGGCGAGACGCAGATGCGCGGGGTGCGCATGCGGTTCGAGGGGAAATGAGCGACTCGCCTATCGCGGCGGCGTTGATCGACTGGCACGCGGCCCACGGCCGGCACGATCTGCCGTGGCAGCACGACCGCACGCCGTATCGCGTGTGGGTGTCGGAGATCATGCTTCAGCAGACGCAGGTCTCCACCGTCGTGCCGTATTACCAGCGCTTCATGGAGCGGTTCGGCAGCGTCACGGCGCTGGCGGACGCGCCCATCGACGACGTGCTCCATCTCTGGACCGGCCTCGGCTACTACGCGCGAGCGCGCAACCTGCATCGCGCCGCCGTGCGCATTCGCGATGAGTTTGGCGGCGAGTTTCCGCGCACGTTCGACGAAGTGGCGAGCCTACCGGGCATCGGGCGCTCCACCGCGGGGGCCATTCTTTCGCTGAGCCGGCACGAGCGTTTCCCGATTCTCGATGGCAACGTGAAGCGCGTGTTGTCGCGCTACTTCGGCATCGAAGGCGATCTCTCCGAACGCGCGGCCGTCGAGAAGTTGTGGGCGCTCTCCGATCGATGCACGCCGCACGAGAAGGTCGAGGTCTACACGCAGGCGATCATGGATATCGGCGCTACGGTCTGCACGCGTCGAAATCCGCTGTGCGCCTATTGCCCGCTCACGGAAAAGTGCGTCGCGCGCCGGGCCAACAAGCAGCACGAGATTCCCGCGCCCAGGAAAGCGAAGGCGCGGCGCGAAAAGCACGTCTTCATGCTCGTTGCGCAGAGGGACGACGACAGCGTGCTGCTCGAACGCCGCCCTGACAGCGGCGTGTGGGGCGGGCTGTGGTGCCTGCCCGAGTTCGAGACCGAGTCGGCCGCGCGGCTGTTCGCAACGCAATCGCTGCGGCTGCCGCAGCCTGAGCCGCGGCACCTGGATCTGATCGAGCACGCGTTCACGCACTTCGACCTCGTCGTCACGCCGCTGCTCACGCGCTGCGAAGGGCCGATGGGTGTGATGGAAGCGCCGCGCAGCCTCTGGTACAACCCGCGTCAGCCGGCCCGCATCGGGTTGCCGGCGCCCATCAAGGCATTACTCACGGGCCTCACGGACCCGGTCATGTCCCGCTGAGGAAGCTCCTATGTCCCGCACAGTTCATTGCGTGTTGCTGAAAGAAGATGCGCCAGGCCTCGATCGCCCGCCGTATCCCGGCGAGCTCGGCAAACGCATCTACGAGAACGTCTCGAAAGCCGCCTGGCAGAAGTGGATCGGCCACCAGACGATGCTGATCAACGAGTATCGCCTGACGCCGGTGGACCCCAAGGCGCGCAAATTCCTGGAAGCCGAAATGGAGAAGTTTTTCTTCGGCGCCGGCTCGGATGCGCCGAAGGAATTCGTCCCGAAATAAGAAGCCCTCAATCGCCGGGCGGCTAACTCGCGCTTTTCCGCCACGCGTCGAGCGCCTGCACGCGGGCAAACCACGCCTGCAGGTTCGCAAAGCCTGCAACGGGCAGCTTCGCCGGGACTGTGCTCATGAGCGGTGCGGCGATCGAGAGATCGGCGAGCGTGAGGTCGGGCCCGCTGATCCATTGCCGTCCGGCGAGATGTGCATCGAGCAGGCCGGCCGTTTCGGTGACCAGGCGCTCGCCGCGCTGCAACTCGTTCGGATCCGGATCGCCGAGACCGATCATAGGTTTCACCACCCGTTCCCAATTCAGCACGCTGATGGCCGGCGTGAAGTGATGCGCTGACCAGAACATCCACTGGTTCACCCGCGCCCGCTCACGCAGCTGCGTCGGATATAAGGTCTGGCCCGGAGTGTTATCCGCGACGTACGCCATGATCGCGTGCGACTCGGGCAAGCAGAAACCCTCGTCCTCGAGCACGGGCACTCGGCCAGCCGGATTCATCTTCAGAAATGGCGGCTGTTTGTGTTCTCTCTTCGGAAGGTCGACACGCACCAGCTCTACTGGCGCACGCAGTTGGAGTACCGCCATGACGGCACGACGCGAGTTCGCGGACAGGGGGCTGTAGTACAGACGCATGATTTCTCGTCTCCTTGGTTGGCGCGAGAAATTCTGCCCCAGCCTGCTGACAGTTCCTGTCAGGAGGGTTTCTGCGCCGGCAGGTGTTCCTCTTTCCAGGCTTTGACCAGCACTGCGCGGCGCGTGGGATAGCGCAGCGACAACGGCTGGAGCGAGCGGATGCGATCCGCGCGAAAGTGACGGAAGCCCTCGCGCAACTCGCACCACGCGGCCACCATGCGTACGCGCTCCATGAATGCGAGTCCGATGGGCCAGATGACGCGCTCCGTCGTCGCGCCGTGCTCGTCCACGTATGCGATCCGGACCTTGTGCTCGCGCCGGATGGCCGTGCGAATGGCGTCGAGTGGCGCGGCAATCGCGGGTTGCGCGCCGAATGCGGGCGCCCAGAGTCCCGCTTCGGCGATACGGTCGCGCAGATCTTTGGAGGAAGCCGTCGCGATCTTTGCCAGCGCCGTCGTTGCGGCACGGGCCAAGCCGGCATCGCCTTGACGCTCGACCCAGCGGGCGCCCAGCACGAGTGCTTCCAGCTCATCCTCGCTGAACATCAGCGGCGGAAGGAAGAATCCGGCGCGTAGCAGGTAGCCGATGCCAGCTTCACCTTCGATGGGCGCACCAAGCTCGATGAGAGTCTGGATATCCCGATAGATCGTTCTCAGGGAGACCGAGAGCTCACTGGCCAGGCATGCTGCCGCGACGGGACGGCGATGCGAGCGTAGCGCGTCCATCAGCCTGAACAGGCGCGACGTGCGGCTCACGCGCGGTAACTGTCTGGCGTTCGGAGGGAATGCTTAGAGGTGAATCAGCCCGCGCTTGTGCGCGACCGCCACGGCTTCCGTGCGGCTGATCGCATCGAGCTTGGTGAGGATCGACTTCACGTGCGTTTTCGCCGTGCCTTCCGTGATGCTGAGGCGACGAGCGATATCCTTGTTGCTGCGGCCTTGTGCGATTTCCTGAAGCACTGAAAGCTCACGCTGAGTCAGGCTCGGCTTCGCCATGCGCTGAAGCGCCTTGGCGGCCACCGTCGACGACGTATACGGCCGGTCCTGGCTGACCGCACGAATCGCCGTGAGAATCTCGGTGCGCGGCGCGTCCTTCAGCAGATACCCCTTCGCACCCTGACTCAGGCTGCGGAAAATATCCTCATCCCCGTCGAAGGTGGTCATGATGAGCATGCGCGCCTTCGGGTGACGCTCCAGCACGTTCTGCACGACGGAGACGCCATCGCGCTTCGGCATCCGCAGATCCAGCACCATCACATCCGGCAGGTGCTGATCGTACAGCGCGATCGCTTCCTCACCATCGCTGGCCTCGGCGATGACCTGCATATCCGGCTGTTGATTGACGATCGCCGCGAGGCCGTCGCGTACGACGGGGTGATCGTCGGCCAGAATGACTCGGATCTTCGGGTTGGCTGCCATGTCGCGCGCTCCGGGCTGCGGCTGTAGTTGTTGGGTAGCTATGGGGAATTACTTCTTGGGCTGACGCTTCGGAACACGCACGTTGATGCACGTGCCCTGTCCCGGTTTGCTCACGAGCGTCCACACGCCGCCGATGGCCTTGGCGCGTTCGCTCATGTTCTCGAGTCCGAAGCCCATGCTGAGACAGCGCTCCGGGCCCTCTTCCATGCCGATGCCGTCATCGATCACGGTGAGCTCGAGATGATTGGCCTCATCCGTCAGTTTGATCTTGACCGTCTTCGGGTGCGCATGGCGCACGGCGTTGCTGACGGCTTCTTGCGCGATGCGCAGCAGCTCGTGCTCCTGCTCCGGCGGCAGCCCCGTTTCGATGGCGCCGCCTTCGAACGAACAGACCACCCGGCCCGAAACCGTGGAGCGTTCGGCGAGCTGGCTGAGCGCTTCGCTCAGGCTGCCGCGACGAGTCTCTTCGGGGCGCAGCGCGAGCACGGAACGGCGCGCGGACGTCAAACCATCCTTCGCCAGCGCACGGATGCGCGTGAGGATATCGAGCAGCGGACTGCTCTTCGAAAAGCCTCTCAGCTCTTCGGCCGCGCCCAGCTGCATCAAGATGCCGGTGAACGCCTGGGCAAGACCGTCGTGAATTTCCTGCCCGATGCGATTGCGCTCGACGAGCACCGCCGCGGTCTTGCCGGCGTGCGCGAGACGCGTGAGCTCGATGGCGAGAGTCGCCTGCTGGGCGAGTGCGACGAGCAGCTCCTGCGCCTGCGGGCTGATCGGCTCGCGATGGCGGAACGACAAGGCGATACAGCCCATCGTGCGATCGCCAAACACCAGCGGGATAACGTACATCCGCATCAGGCGCTCTTCGCGCTTGCTGGACAGCGTGCCCGGCCAGACGCAATCGGCGTCGGCAGGCACATCGAAATCGAGATAGGTGGCTTCTTGAGTGGCGCGGAGGCGGGCGTCGAACTTCGCTTCGTTACATGGAACGGCGACCGGAAAGCTCGGCTCGCTGATCTCGCCGTTCTTTACGTACGCGATCATGCGCCAGGCTTCGTCCGCGTCCTTCAGCAGGATGACGCTGCCGCCGGCCGCGTTCACCTGACGCGTGGATTCGAGCAGCAAGCCGCCCATGAAGCTCTTGAGGTCCGGCGTGCTCGCGAGGCGTTCGAGGTTGCTGCGAATGGCGGCGTTGGCTTTCGCCAGCTCCGCGACGCGCTCTTCGGCGGCGCGCTCGCGCTCCTGCCGAACGGCGTCGATCAGTCGTTCACGATGAAGCGCGGCGCCGATGATGCCCGCGGACATCTCGAGCGCTGACAGCTCGGCAGAATCAATGGAGCGCCGCTGGCGCGTGCTATCGAACCCGACGACCCCGATGTACTCGCCGTCGAGGAACATCGGCACGATGGCCTTGGTCTTGGTGCCAACGCCTTCGAGCACGCAGCAACAGGATTCTTCCCGCGTGCCTTCCTTGATGATGCAGACGGAGCGGCCGGCGCGCAGCTCCGCACACTCGCGTTCGAAGTTGCGCTCGTCGTGCGTGCCCATCGTCGGGTGACCGAGATGAGGAACCACGCCTTCCGCCACCCATTCGGCAGCGACGACGAGCAGGCGCTCACCCTGCGGGCCGGTCTGGGCGAGCATCAGATTCACGCGATCCACCGCCGCGGCCTCGCCCAGCTGGCGAAGCACGTGCGGCACGGCGGCCATCACGTCCGGCGCTTCCAGGAGCAGCCGGCTCGCATTCGCCGAAGCCGCCAGCAGCCGCTCGCGCCGCTGCAGGCTTTCGTACATCTGCGACAGCTCGGCCGCATTTGCTCGCGAGAACTCGGCGCACAGCGAATCCTGCTCGCTGGGCTCCTCAGATCGGGTCGCCGGTTGTAAGGCGGTCTTCGCGCTGGCGTTCAAGCGATTCTCCGGGGCGTTCAGGCCCCGGAGTCTAGCGCGAACCTGTCGACGCGGCCGCAATTGGCACCTCCCTCGGAAGTGGTGCTTCCTGCCAGCCGCCGCCCAGCGCCTTGTAGACGGCGACCAGGCTGGTGGCGGTGTCGGTACGGCTCTGGGCGAGGGCATCCTCGGCTTCGAGCTGGGTGCGCTCGGTGTCGAGCACGGTCAGAAAGTCTGAAATTCCGCCGTCATAGCGTGCCCGGGCGAGGCGGGCGGCGGTGCGGCTCGCGGTCGCGCTGTCGGCCACGTGGGTCAGCTGCTCGCGCGAGCGGGCGTGCGTGACCAGGGCGTCCTCGGTTTCTTCCAGTGCCCGCAGAACGGTCTGCTCGTACTTGGCGAGGGAGCCGTCCGCGTGGGCGCGGGCGCCCGCGATCTGGGCCCGGACCCGGCCGATGTCGAAGGCGGCCCAGGAGATGCCCGGCGCAATAAGTCGCGTGCTGGTGCCGCTATTGCCAAGGTCGCCGGAGTTGGCGGCGGCATAGCCCACGCTGCCCGTGAAGGTGACGCGAGGGAACAGGTCCGCCACGGCGATGCCGACGCGCGCCGTGTCGGCGGCGAGGGTGCGCTCGGCGATCCGGATATCCGGGCGACGGCGCAGCAGGTCCGCGGGATTACCGACGGCGACGACGTTCGGGAGAGGGGGTAGCTCCCGCGATGTAGTCAATGTCGAGGTCAACGCCGTCGGCTCCCGGCCTGTCAGCACACTGAGACGATGGATGGATCTGGAAACCGCCGCTTCAAGAGGCGCGATCGTGCCAAGGGTGCGGCTCAACTGGGCCTGTGCCTGCGAGGTGTCCAGCTCGGTGCCGCGGCCGGCGTTCAGGCGCGCGGTGGTGAGGTTCAGCGTTTCCTGCTGGTTCTCGACGTTGCGGCGTGCGACGTCGAGCTGGGCCTGCTGGCCGCGCAGCTCGAAATACGTACGGGCCACTTCTGCGATGACGGTGACCTGCGCGTCATGCAGGCCGGCTTCCGATGCGCGCAGCTCGGCGTTGCGCGCTTCGATGTTGCGGCGGATGCGGCCGAAGAAGTCGAGCTCCCAGAC
>Ga0070665_100004545_pt1 | contig 14538 bp, 14 predicted proteins | sample KBSS13metaG_FD_65862 | JGI IMG/M metagenome (GOLD analysis project Ga0070665, IMG submission 65862) | Switchgrass rhizosphere microbial communities from Kellogg Biological Station, Michigan, USA - KBS S1-3 metaG | ecosystem: Host-associated > Plants > Roots > Rhizosphere > Soil ... | reverse complement strand
AGCGGCCCGCCGGCGAACATCATCGCGTAGCGGCGAGCGCCAGTGCGGTGGGCGAATAATTCGGTATGGCCGGGATAGTTGTAGCCGGCGAGCTTCCAGCTTTCTTTTGCGATGGGGGCGGTGACGACGGCGTCGACGATTTTCTTCTGGGCCGCGTCGATCGCGTCCATGCAGAAACGCATGCTGGCCTGCCCGCCCATTTTGCTCGGTGTGCGGATGGCGCTGCCGAGCATGGAGTACTCGTCGTAGTCGACGACGACCACGTCGTGCGCGTAGGACTGGAGTCGGCCCTTGTACTGATCGCGCCACCAGAAAACATCAAACTCGGCGGTGTCGGCAGCGTAGCTGAGTTGCTCGTTCATGCCGTAGATGATGTATCGCGCCTTGCGGCGGAGGACCGGATCCGCCAGCGCTTTCACGATGACCTCGGCGCCGATGCCAGCCGGGTCTCCCATGGTGATCGCGATGGTCGGTCTAAAATCCATTTTCGTTACTGCCAATCTCCCAGTTCAGTATTGCCCGTCAATCAGGCATCGGCCACTACAAATCGCCGCTCTCATTATCGGACATTTTCACCTGCGGCCTGTCGTCGTTCCAGCCAATTGACGATCGTTTTGCTGAAAATATCCGTCTCCAGATTGAACAGCCAACCCACCGGGCGCTTGCCGAGGGCGGTGATTTGCAGTGTCGTCGGGATCAGGGCGAGCTCAAACACGTTGCCGCGGATGGCGGCGATCGTGAGGCTGACTCCATCGATCGCGACCGAGCCCTTGGGCGATAGAAATTTCGCCAGATCATCCGGCGCTTCAACGACCAGTCGCCACTCTTCATCGCTCGTCTTCTGTTCGATCAACCGCGCGCGGCCGTCGACGTGACCCTGCACGAAGTGGCCGTCAATGCGGTCGCCGACTTGCAGGGCCCGCTCGACGTGCACTTCATCGCCCGCGCGCAACGCGCCGAGGTTCGTCTTGTCGATCGTCTCGGCGATCACGTCGAACGAAATTTCGTTCGGTGTGAATTCCGCGATCGTCAGGCACACGCCGTTGACGGCAATGCTCTCGCCGTGAGCGAGGTCCGGCCAACTGTGAGTGAGTACCAGCCGGCGCGCCATGCGATTTTCGATGACGCGTAACACGTGCGATGATTTTTCGATGATGCCGGTGAACATTCTTTCTTTCTGCCCCGAAGGCACCACAATACTAGCATGACTCGAACTCTGAAAGACATGGTCGTCGTGGTCACCGGTGCCAGTGCGGGAATCGGCAAGGCGCTGTGTGAGGCACTGGACAGCCGCGGTGCGAAACTGGTCCTGTCGGCCCGTCGCGAAGACAAGCTGCGGGATTTGAATCGATCGCTCGGTTCGCGCCATCTGGTGGTGCCGGCCGACGTTTCGAAGCTTGAGGACTGCGTGCGGCTGGTTGAGACTTCGATGCAATCGCTCGGGCGGATCGACACGCTGGTGTGCAATGCCGGGTACGGGTTTTACTTTCCGCTGGTCGATACCACGCCGCAGCAGATGCGCGATATTTTCGCGACCAACGTGTACGGCACCACCGACTGCATCCACGCGGCGCTGCCGGGCATGCTGCAGCAGCCGGTGCGCGACGGGTATCGCGGGCAGGTGATGCTTGTGTCGTCGTTCGTAGCCCGTCGTGCGGTGCCGTGCCTCGGTGCGTACTCGGCCACCAAGGCGGCGCAGTTATCGATCGCCGAGGCGCTGCGGGTGGAGCTCAAGTCGCAGCAGGTGGCGGTGACGAGCGTGCACCCGATCATGACCAAAACCGAGTTCGGCGCGGTGGCCGAGCAGCAGGGCGAGATCCGCCTGCCGCGGGATGGAGACTCGCTACAACAAACCGTGGAACACGTCGCCAAACGCATGGTTGCCGCCATCGAGCGGCCCCGACCCGAACTCTGGCCCAGCCGGCCGTCCCGATGGGTCGCCAGCTTGGGCACGCTCCTGCCGCGGCTGATGGACAAAGGGATGAGCTCGTATCTTCGGAAGCTGCAACGAGTTAATCCCAACTCATCCATCCGCGTGGAATAGCCGAGCCCGCATAACCGGAAAATAAACCGCAGCCTCACTCAAAACCCGTGGCGGTCTGAGCGGGCCTATGGTAGGCTACTTTGCCGAGCAAAGGGCTGCGGAACGCTCGTCGCACCGCTTGTAAACCGCGATCGAGACACTGCTTATGGTTCAGCCCGCCACGTGGGTGGCGGCAGCAATCAACGGTCTGATCCGACTGTCGGAATCGCATCGAATTTTAAAAAAACGTAACCCCGCCCGCGAGCCGATAATAGGGTCGTGTAGGTCGAAATTGTTGTTTGAGTAAGCCGAGAGATGGTTCGCAGATGAGTCCAGCCGATTCGACCGCACAACCCCGACGCTTGGCGTCCGCCGTCCAATGGGCGTTCGTGATGAGCTGGGGCCCCAACGCCATCGCCACGCTCCTCACCTTCGTTTTAGCCGCGTACCTGGGCCCGCACGACTACGGCGTCGTCGCGATGGCGGCCCTCTACATCTCGTTCGTGCAGATGTTCTTGGAAGGCGGTTTGGGCACTGCCATTGTGCAGCGCAAGGATCTTGAGCCTGAGCACCTCGACGCCGTCTTCTGGATCACGCTTTCGTTCAGCTTGGCGATCATGCTCGTCACGTGGCTGATCAGCCCCTTCTGGGCGGCCGCCAATCACACCGACGAGCTGTACGTGGTGATGAACGTGCTGTCGATCACGCTGCCGATTCAGGGGCTCACCGTCGTTCAGGAATCGCTGCTCGAACGCAATCTCGACTTTAAGAGCCTCGCCATCCGCTCGAACATCTCCACGCTCGTCGGCGGTATCTTCGGACTGACGCTGGCGGTGAAGGGCTTTGGCGTTTGGGCGCTGGTGGGCGAAGACCTGCTGTCGGCAATGGTGCGACTCGTCCTGCTGTGGCGCCTCGGCGCGTGGCGGCCGGCGATGCGGTTCTCGATGCGGCACATCAAGGAGCTCTTCGGCTTCTCGTTCTGGGTGCTTATCGCGCAGATCGGAACGTTCGTGCAGCGTCGCAGCGACGCGCTGCTGATCGGCCTGTTCTTCGGCCCGGCCGCGGTCGGTATTTACCGGTTGGGCGATCGGCTCATCAGCACCGTCATCGAACTGGCGACGCGTCCATTCGTGATGGTGGTGCTGCCGCACTTCAGCAAGCTTCAATCCAATTTCGTCGAGCTGCGCAAAGCGATCATGAACTGCGTGCGAACGAGTTCGATGATCACACTGCCGATGCTGGCTGTCGCCAGCGGCATGGCGTACCTCATTTGCTCGGTGCTGAGCATGCGTGGCAACGACTGGGGCCTAGCCGTCAACGTGATTCAGATTTTGGCACTCGTCGGTGCTGCTCGCGCCATCACGCTGCTCGTCGGTCCGCTCATGCAGGCCATCAATCGCCCGCGGCTGTCGGTGGTGCTGAGCTGGTCACTGGCGGGGGCGAATACCATCGCGTTCTGCGCTGCTGGCTGGTTGCTGCAGCACAATGCTGACGTGCGATACCAGGCGATGGGCGTCGCGGCAGCGCGGGCCGTCGTGTTCTGCCTGTTCTACATGCCGATTTCGCTCTACATCATGTGCCGGATCTGCCAGCTCAAGGGACGCGACGTGCTGCGTTCGATCATGCCGGCTGTCATTACTTCAGTGTTCGTCGTGATCACCGGGCAGACCGTGGAATACTTGATGTCGCTCATTCATCGGCCGAGCCCGATCATGAAAGTGTCGGAGCTGTTGATCGGCGGCATGATCACGTCGTCTGTCGCGCTGGGGCTGATGTACATGTTTGAGCCGAGCGTCGGCAAATTCATCAACAAGAAACTCGGCCGGCTGCGTGGACCGGTCATTGCACCGGCGGCGGGCACTGCGACCGCCTTCGAAGTCGCCGCCGCAACGAATGACGCGACCACCGTGGCAAAGAGTGGAACCGAAACCGGCGATCTGCATCCGCCGATCACCATCGTGCCGACGACCCCTTAACCAATAGTGATCAGTAAAGAACGAATATGAGCAAGCCTTTAATCGACATCCTGATGATCACGTACAACCGGCCGGAGTACACCCGGATGGCGTTGTCGCGATTGCTCGACACCTGCGACGAGCAGATGCGCGTCTGGATCTGGCACAACGGCATGCACGCCGAGACGCTTGCGATCGCCAAGGAATTTTCGACGCACCCGCGCGTGTACAAGTTCCACCACAGCGAACAGAACACGCGGCTGACGACGCCGACTAACTGGCTCTGGAAAGAGGGCGACGCCCCCTTCGTCTGCAAGGTCGATGACGATTGCCTCATGCCCGACAACTGGGGCGATACGCTCCGCGCCGCTCATGCAGCGAATCCGAAGTTCGGCGCCATCGGCTGCTGGCGCTTTCCGGAACAAGACACGGTGATGGAAATCGCCAGCAAGAAGATCCAGGAGTTCGCCGGCGGTCACAAGATCATGCGCAACTGCTGGGTCGAGGGCTCCGGCTACCTGATGAAGCGCGAATGCATCAACCAGTGTGGCGTGCTGAAGGAAGGGCAAAGTTGGGTTCAGTACAATATCGAAATCGCAGCGGCGGGGTGGATCAACGGGTGGTACTTCCCGTTCCTCTACCAGGATCACATGGACGATCCGCTCAGCCCAAACACGCTGCTCAAGACCGACGCTGACCTGCAAAAGTACATGCCGCTGTCGGCGGAAAAGAATGGCACGCTCACGCTCAAGGAATGGGACGCACTCAACCGCCGGGCCGCCCGGCAGATGCAGGAATGCAGCTTCAACCCGTCGCACTACCGCGGCTGGCGTAAGAAATGGAAGGGCCTGAAGCGGCGGGCTCGAGCGCTCATCGGCCACAAGGAGCATTGGTAGAATTGCTGAATCGTGCGGAAACGTGCGAATGCGGGTGTTTGAGGTTGCCGATAGAAGAAGGGTACGCGCTTTGCCGGGCCGATAAAATGCTGGGTTCGGTTAAAGCGGATGAGGGTGTTGTTAAAAAACTTGGCGTCGATGAAATACCCAATGTATTTCATCGAAGCAATGCTTATTTTGATGCCCTGTAAAATGGGCGTCCGGTCCGGCTAGGAGTTGTTGTTTGGATACGACTGACCATGTATGGCGCAAGGTGTACTTCGATCAGACGCTGGTCGACCCCTTCTGCTGCATCCTGCTCGCCGCCATGGTGATCATGATCTTGTTCGCGCCGCGCCGCTACGCGGTGTGGCCGCTCATCGTCGTCGCTTGCTTCATCACGCAGGCGCAGCGCCTGAGCGTGGCCTCGCTGGATTTCACGTTCCTTCGCATTCTCACGATCATCGGTTGCTTCCGCGTTTTCATCCACGGCGAATACCGCGGCTTTAAGTGGAACGGGTGCGACACGGCCATGATTGTCTTCATGGGCATTCGAACGGCGTATGCCTTCCTGCATATCACCAAGAACGTCGCCATCACCCCCGTGAGCATGTGCGGCGACACGCTCGACGCGTGGGGACAATATTTCTTTTTCAGATGTGTCGTGCGCGATCTGGAAGACCTGAGGTGGGCCACGTACGGCTTCATGATCGCGTCGATTCCAAACGCCATCACGATGATCATTGAATGGACGACCGAGGTAAACCCGTACTACTTCATGGGCGGCGTGCAGCAGTCGTTCCACCGCGGCGACGACAACGCGCTGCGATGCATGAACGCCTACTCGCACCCGATCCTGGCCGGCGCCTTCTGGGCGCCGCTGTTGCCCCTGATGGGGGCGATGATCAAGCAGAAGGGTCGGATCAAGATTCTCCCCCTGATCGCGATTGGATGCGCGGCGGTCATTATCGTTGCGTGCCACTCAAGTTCACCGGTGGCGGGCGCGGGCCTGGCGTTTATGGGCGGCGTAGCCTTCCTGTTCCGCAAACGCATTCGGCTGATTCGCTGGTCGTTCTTCTTCATAGTGCTTGCGGCGCAGCTCCTGGCCAACAGCCCGGTCTGGAAAATTTTCGCCCGCCTGCACATCGTCGGCGGCTCGACCGGATACTACCGCTTCAAACTGATCGACCAGTTCGTTCACCACTGGCAGGAATGGCTGTTTGTCGGATCGGCCAAGGGCACCAGCACGTGGGACATGCCGATGTTCGACATCGTGAACTACTACGTCGTGCTCGGTCTGGGCGGCGGGTTGCTGTTCATTATTCTGATCGTGTGGCTGATGGCGGCCGCATACAAGAATTGCGGTAAGGCTCTGGAATCTGCCGCCGGGAACAAGGAAGACGAACTGCTCGCATGGGCGACAGGCGTGTCCGTGTTCGTGCACATGATGACCTTCCTGGCCGTCACGTATTTCGGGCAGATCATGATGATCTGGTACTTCTCGCTGGCAATAACGGGTGTTGTCAGCCGCAATCCGATGCGGCGAGGCTTCTCCGTGCTAACAGGATGGGCCAAGGATCCCTTGTCGCGGATGGCCTCTCGACGCGTGTTACCGTACGGGCAGCCCGCGCGCGTGGGGCACAGCTACTAGTTGTAGATGTAAGGGTGTGGAGAGATGTTGAACGGCATGAGCTGGAACGTATCCATGATCGCCTGGGGTGAGCCGTCTGACCCCCGCTCTTTTAGCGGGTACAGCCATTACCTCACGCGCGCGCTGAAACAACACGGTGCGGTACGGAAAGAGTTCTCAGCCAAGTGCATTAACTATTCAGATTTGCTCCGCGGCGCGTTTGCGTTCAAAAAGAACGGCCGACTGCTGCCCAAGCCTGTCATCTCCCGCGCGTGGATGTGGAGCGAGCGCGGCCAGCAGACGCTGAGCCGGCGGTTCACCAAGCTCCTGCGGCAATCCGGCGACCGAGGCCCAATGCTGCAGGTCGGCACGCTGGTGGAAGTGCCGGAAGACATCGGCCCGCACTACATGCTCACCGACATGACCATCCCCCAAGCCGAGCGCGAAGGGATGTTTGACGTCGGCCACCTGCATGGGGCGCCGGCGAAGGAAGCGGTGGACGTGCAGGGCCGCGTGCTGCGATCGGCCAAGCATATTTTCACGCTGACCGACTGGTGCCGCCAGAGCATGATCGACGACTTCGACATCGACGGCGACAAAGTCACCGTGGTGTACGCGGGCGCCAATCTCCGCCTGCCGGCCGGCATCACCGAGGCGAGCGTAAAGCGCGTCAACCGCGAGATGCTCTTCGTCGGCATCGACTGGGTCCGCAAGGGCGGGCCGCTGCTGATCGAGGCGTTCCGCAAGGTACGGGCGAAGTTGCCCGACGCGACGCTGCGAATCGTCGGCTGCGATCCCGGCATTCGCGAGGCAGGCGTGAGCGTCGAAGGATTCCTCGACAAGCGTGTTCCTCAAGACTACGAAAAACTCGCCAAGTTCTACCTGCAGGCAAGCTGCTTCTGCCTGCCCTCGCTGTTCGATCCGTTCCCGAACGTGATTATTGAGGCCGCGTCCGTCGGCCTGCCGAGTGTGGCGGTCGACAACGGCTCGCGACGCGAAGCGGTCATCGACGGCGTAACCGGCGGGCTCGCCGCACAGGCGACGCCCGACTCAGTGGCCGAAACCATGATGCGCGTGATCGAAGACGCCGACCGCTGCCACGCGATGGGCGAAGCCGCCCGCAAGCACGCGGAGCAGCACTTCACCTGGGACCGCGTAGTTGAAAAGATCGGCGCGGTCGTGAATCAGCCGAGCACCCCCGTCGCGGTCGCCGCGCCAGTGGGAGCCTGACCATGAAAGGCCCAACACCTGATTTCTCGTCGACCGAACTGCGACGCTCATCGCTGGCGCCGATGGTGTGCCTCGCGTACCGAATCGTGAAGGGCCAACGCCGCTGGTCGCTGGCCAATATCCTTTTCAAAGTGCTTAAGGCGCTCGAAGGCGGACCTTGTCACACCGCTACGGTGCGCGAACTACTGCTACAGAATCATCAGGTCGAGGTCGGCGCCTACAGCTACGGCGATTGCCTGAAGGCCGGCGTATTTCCGCCGAACGTTGTAGTGGGGCGATGGGTCTCCGTTGCGCCCGGCGTGCGCGTGTATAACCAGAATCATCCGCTCGATCACCTGTCGATGCACCCGTACTTTTACGAACCCAGCATGGGCGTGGTGAAGGAAAATCCGATGCCGCGCCACAGGCTGGTGATCGGTCACGATTCCTGGCTCGGCTGCAACGCGATCGTGACGCCCGGCTGCAAGCGGATCGGCGTTGGCGCGGTCATCGGCGCCGGCGCGGTCGTCACGAAAGACGTCGACGACTACGCCATCGTCGGCGGTAACCCGGCCAAGCTCATTCGGTACCGTTTTCCAGAAGACGTTCGCAAAACCTTGCTGAACAGCCGCTGGTGGGAACGAAGCATTGACGAAATCCGCGCGTTTGCGGATGACATGGTCAAACCCGTGGACGCCGAGCGATGGAATCATCCGCTCCTGCGTCACGTGGCCGAGCGGGAAACCGCAGTCGCTTCAGGATCAGTCGAATAGCTGTTGGAGTTGTTGCTTATGCCGTTCTTTTCGATCGTCATGCCGGTTTGGAATCGTGCCCACACGCTGCCGGGCACGTTCGCGTCGCTCAACGCGCAGACGTTTGGCGACTACGAAATCCTACTGGCCGACGGCGGATCGAAAGACGGTACGCAGGAACTGGCGATGCAACTAAGCGACAAGGTCCGCGTCATCCAACAACCGGCCGATCGTCCCGGCATTGGCGCCGCCCGCAGCATCGCGTTCGGCGAAGCCCGCGGCGAGTACGTCGCGTGTCTGGATAGCGACGACGTCATGCTCCCTTGGGCGCTGCGGACGTATTACAACGCGATTCAGAAGTGCAACAAGCCCGCGTTCATGCTGGCCGACGCGGTGATGTTCCGCGACGAAGCCAAGCTCGCCGAAGCCGTGCAGGCCGAGCCGGAGTACACGGTGTATCCGAATTACTTCGCCTACGTGAGCAAGCCGCGAAAAGGGTGGTCGCTCGCGTCGGGCTCGATCTTCCGCACCGAGTACGCGAAAGAAATCGCCGGCCTGAGCGACAAGATCGTGTACGCCGAAGACAGCGACATGTTCCTGCGGCTCGGCGACAAGCCCGGTTTTGTACGGATCGAAAAGCCGGTGACATTCGGCTACCGTCAGCACGACACGAACGTGTCGATCAACTTCGATCGCTTCCTGAAAGGGATGAACCAGCTCATCGAGGAAGAAAAGTCCGGCTCGTACCCGGGCGGCAAGGCGGCGGCCAAGGCGCGGCGCAACGAACTGACGTCGCTGCTCCGCAGCGCGTGCCGTCGCTGCATCAACCGCGGGCGGTTTGCCGAAGGGTGGGAGATCTACCGGAAGACGCTGGCTTGGAATGCCCAGTGCAACCGCTGGCCGTTCGTCTTTGGATATCCGGCGAAGTTCGCGCTCGCAAAGATGTGCGGGAAGAAACCCGCCGCGCCGCAGGGCGCCGCGGTGAAGGCTTAAACGCATGGCCGTTTCGATCATCATCCCCGCCCACAACGAATCAGCGGTCATTGAGCGCTGCCTGCAGTCGATGCTGCGCGGCGCGCATGCCGGTGAGCTCGAGATCATTGTCGTCGCCAACGGCTGCTCTGATGACACCGTCGCCAAGGCGCAGGCGGTTTCGCCCGACGTGAAAGTCATCAGCACCGACACGCCCGGCAAGAGCAACGCGATCAACCTCGGCGACGCCGCGGCCACGCAGTTCCCTCGCTTTTACGTCGACGCGGACGTCGAGTTACCGATCGAATCGATCCGGCGAGTGGGCCAGATCCTCCGTGGCTCGACTTATCTTGCCGCGGCTCCGAAGATCACGTTCGACATGACGGACCGCAACTGGTTCGTGCGGGCTTTTTACGACATCTGGCAGCGCACGCCGTACATCAAGGAAGGCATGATCGGCTCCGGCGTATACGCGGTCGCTGAAGCGGGGCGGAAGCGCTGGGACAAGATCCCGCAGATCACCGCCGACGACGCGTTCGTCCGACTACACTTCAAGCCGGCCGAGCGAACCGTGGTGGCCGACTGCTCGTTTACGATCAGCCCGCCCAAGTCGCTGGCGAGCATCGTGAAGATCAAAACCCGTGGCCACTTCGGTAACGCGGAGCTGAAGCAAGTCTGCCCCGAACTCTTCAACAATGAAGGCGAGCCCCACAGCAAGGCCCTCCTGAAGCTGGCCGTCAATCCGCTGCTCTGGCCGAAGCTGGCGGTGTATATGTACGTGCGACTCGCCTCCCGCCGCGCCAGCAGCCAGCGGATGAAGAAGGGCGATCACGCGACCTGGGAGCGCGATGATTCCTCGCGACTTATCGCCGCACCGGCCACGGCCAAGGTGAAATGACGCATGAAGATCGACGTTTCGATTCTCATCGTCTCCTACAACACACGCGACATGACCGTTGCGTGCATCCAGTCGGTCCTCGACCAGACCAAAGCCGTCTCGTACGAGGTGATTGTCGTCGACAATCTTTCAAAAGACGGCTCGGCCGAGGCGATCGCGACGGCGTTCCCTGCTGATCGATTCTCGCAGATCAAACTCATCGTCGCAGATACGAACCTCGGCTTCGCCGGCGCAAACAACCTGGCCGGCGAGCTGGCGACAGGCGAGTTCATCCTGCTGCTCAACCCCGATACGCTGATCCTCGACGGCGCGATCGACAAGGTCGTCGCGTTCACCCGCGAGCACCCCAAGGCCGGCATCGCCGGCGGGCGAACCTATTTCGGCGATATGCGCCTCAACCCCAACTCCTGCCACGGCAAGCCCACGCCGTGGAGCCTCTTCTGCATGGGGTTCGGCCTGAGCAGCCTATTCCGCCGTAACCGCCTGCTCGATCCTGAATCCCTCGGCCACTGGGAGCGTGATACCGTCCGCGAGGTCGACGCCGTCACCGGGTGCTTCTTATTGATCCGCGCCGATCTGTGGCGGGAACTGGGCGGGTTCGACCTCACCTTTTTTATGTACAGCGAAGACACAGACTTATGTCTCCGCGGCTGGAAGGCGGGTTACACCTGCCTCATCTGTCCCGACGCCCGGCTCATCCATTACGGCGGGCAATCGGAGAAGATCAAACCCGATAAATTCGTCCGTTTATTCCGGGCGAAGGTGCAATTGTTCCAAAAGCATTGGCCTCAAGGATTTATAAATTATGGGGTAAAAATGCTAGAGTTATGGGCAGGAACGCGTACTATTGGGTCGTGGGTGCGACAACTTATTCAGCCAGGACGACGCGATGCGTTCCTGTCTTGGCGAGAAGTCTGGCGTCGGCGGCGCGAGTTTCGGCCGTCACAACCCTCACCCGCAGTCGCGACCGGAGCAGTTTCAGTCGTTGCGACAGTCCCAAAATAAGTACGCTCGCAGGATTAAGACGAATCCTGATAGCGCGAATCGCCGATATCTATTATATAGATCGGCTTGTTTGGTTGAGGGAAGGTTAATGCTCAGTGGTCATACCAATCTGTCAGACGGGACGGAAAAGCCCCGTCGCATTCTTGCGGTCGCCTCTGGCGGCGGGCATTGGGTGCAGCTGCTGCGCATGACGTCGGCGTTCGAAGGACAGACCGTGGTGTTCGCATCCACCATGCCCAGCCTGCGGGCCGAGGTGAGCAATCACACGTTTTACAACGTGCCTGATGCAAACCGTCGCCGCCCGATCGCACTTGTGCGATTGATTCTCAAAACCGCCTGGATTGTTTTGAAGGAGCGGCCCGATTTTGTCATCTCAACCGGCGCCGCGCCGGGTTACATGGGCGTATTTTTCGGGAAACTTTTCGGGGCCAAGACCATTTGGGTCGATAGCATTGCCAACGTCGACCGCCTTTCCATGTCCGGCAAATGGGCCGGCCGATTCACCGACCTGTGGCTCACTCAGTGGCCCCAGTTAGCTCAGCAAAACGGCCCTTTGTACGCGGGTGCAGTGATATGATTTTCGTCACCGTGGGTACACAACTTCCGTTCGACCGAATGATCAGCACGATCGACGTCTGGGCCGTACAAACGGGCCGCACCGATGTGTTCGCTCAGACAGGTCCGTCGCAATACAAGCCGCGCGCGATCCAGTGCGCCGCGTTCCTGCCGGCCGATGAATGCCGTTTGAAGATCGAACAGGCTGAACTCATTATCGCTCACGCGGGGATGGGCTCGATTATCACCGCGCTCGAGCTCGGCAAGCCGATCCTCGTCATGCCGCGCCGCTGCGATCTGAACGAGCACCGCAACAATCACCAGATCTCCACCGCCATCAAGCTGCACGAACAGGGCCGCATTCACGTGGCCATGGACGAGAAGGAACTCGCCGAGCGACTCACGAATATCGACAGCATCACCAGCCGCTGCCAGGTGAACCGCCAGGCGTCGCCGCAACTGCTGCAGGCGCTGTCGGATTTCGTCACGCGCGGCAAGGTGCCCGGCCGCGTGGTGGTGACGCAGCCGCAGCACAGCGCGCTCCCGCCGGCAGACCTTCGTCCAGCCGGTCAGACGTATCGATAACTGACGCGACTGCTTTCGCACGGAAGCGATGATGCCAGACCAACTCGATCCAACGGCCAACATACTGCCCCGCATTCGAGCCATCGTCCTGCTCGGCGGCAGCGTGCGCCCGACCCACCTGAGCGCCGCGATCGGCCGATCAATTCTCGAACTCCCCATCACCGCCGGACGATCGCTGCTCGACCTGTGGTGCGACCAGGCATCACAATTGGCGCGTCTCGCCAATCGCCAACTGCTCGTGCGCGTGCTGATCGATAAAGCGGTGCTGCCGCCCAAGGGTGTGGCAGATCATCCGCAGATCGAGCTGCAGATGCACCGCGACCCGTTCGAACTCCGCGGCACCGGCGGCATCCTCAAAGACGCGACCGCCGACCTGGCCGACGACGACTACCTGCTCGTTGCCGCCGCCAACCAGGTGATCAACGAACCCCTCGCCCGCGTCGCTGAATCGCTCGCATCGCTCGGCGGAGACGTCGGCGTGGTCGCCCACGAGGAAGGCCAACCCAGCAACATCATGCTCATCCGCCGCGGCGTGCTGAAGGGCATTCAGGACATCGGCTTTGCCGATCTCAAAGAACAAGCCATGCCCGCCATCGCCCGCAACCACGCGGTGAAGGTGAAATTCTACTCGCAGGCGATCGGCGTGCCCGTGCGCGAGCTGAAAGATTACATCTCGGCCGTCCGCTGGTACCACCGCAGCCTGAAGCACGACCCACAGTCCGCCAACCCGTTCGCCGAAGACGGCGTAGCGACGTTCGGCATCGTTGAAGAAGGCGCCACCTTCGCCGCGACCGCCCAGGCGCTGGACAGCGTAGTGCTCGCCGGCGCCAAGGTCGGCCGCAATGTGAACGTTGTCCGCTCGGTCATCTGCCCCGGCGCGATCGTGCCTGACGGCGTGACGGTGATGGACCAGGTGATCAGCGCGGACTCACCCCGCACGGCGTTCCGCCGACAAGCTTCGGGCGTGTAAACGCCACCGTTCAACGTCTCAAAGTACCATACGCCATACAGAATGAATCATGCCCACAATCGGCTATGATCGTCGCTCCATGCTCCGCCCGATCACCATCCCCGGCCTGTTCGTCACCGGCACTGACACTGACATCGGCAAAACCCTCGTCACCGGCGCGATCGCGCGCCACCTTCGGCTGCGCGGGCGGAATGTAGCAGTGAGCAAGCCGATCGCTTCGGGCTGCGTGCGGCGGCGAGAGGGATTGGTCAGCGAAGACGCGGAGTACCTGGCTGAATGCGCGGACACGCGTCACCCGCTCGACATCGTCTGTCCGCAGCGGTTCGAGGAGCCGCTCGCGCCGGCCGTCGCAGCGCAGAGGGCCGGAACTACGGTCGATTGGTCCGCTGTGCAGTGGTCGCTCGACACGTTGTCGAAGGGAGCCGACTGCCTGCTTGTCGAAGGAGCCGGCGGGATCATGGTGCCGCTCGACTCGAAGACCACCGTGCTCGATTTCATCCGCGAACTGAAGCTGCCGGCGCTCGTCGTCGCCAGGCCCAACCTCGGCACGATCAACCACACGGTGCTGACGGTCGACCGCCTGCGCGCCGAGGGCGTAACGGTGGCCGGCGTGGTGATCAACCGCTATCCAGCCGACGGCGCGGGCATCGCCGAGGAAACCTCGCCGCGCTGGATCGAGAAACTTGCCAAGACACAGGTGCTCTGCCTCGTGCCGAACTGCACCACCGGCGTCGGCCCACCGGTACCACCCGACGCGATGGCGGCGATCGAACAGGTGGATTGGGAATCGTTGATGATTCGCTAGAATGCCCGCATCCTGAGGAGGATTATCGTGGATCAAGACAAGCTCTTCACACTGCTCGACACCTTCAACATTGAAACACCCAGTTGGGGCTACGCCGACACCGGCACGCGGTTCGGCAAGTTCGTTCAAGCAGCCGCGGCCAGCACGATCGAGGAAAAACTCGCCGACGCCGGCACGGTGCACAAGTTCACCGGCTGCTGCCCGACGGTGGCCGTGCACGTGCTCTGGGATTTCACGGTAGGCGTTGAAGCCCGCGCGACAGCGGAACTGGCGAAGAAGAACGGCGTAAAGATCGGCTCGATCA
>Ga0070665_100004542_pt1 | contig 14543 bp, 15 predicted proteins | sample KBSS13metaG_FD_65862 | JGI IMG/M metagenome (GOLD analysis project Ga0070665, IMG submission 65862) | Switchgrass rhizosphere microbial communities from Kellogg Biological Station, Michigan, USA - KBS S1-3 metaG | ecosystem: Host-associated > Plants > Roots > Rhizosphere > Soil ... | reverse complement strand
GACGCCGGGCGGGCCTGGCGCCGTAAGGGAAAGGCCGCACAACGCGGCCTTTTTTTTTGTTCAAAGACGCGGTATCGCGTCACAGCAAGCAGGAAATAGAACGATGCGTATCACAGGCAAGGTCAAGTGGTTCAACAACGCCAAGGGCTACGGGTTCATTGAACGCGACGGAGGCAGCGACGTCTTCGTGCACTACTCGGCCATTCAAGGCGACGGTTTCCGCTCGCTGGAGGAAGGCCAGGCGGTGGAGTTCGAAATCGTCGACGGTCCCAAGGGCCCGCAGGCCGGCAACGTCACCAAGATCTAGCCGCTTTACCAGGGTTTGGGGTCCAGGGTTCGGAGCCGTCCGCTCCGGACCCGCGGCCCTGAGCCCCTTGCCTGTCACCATTCGCAAATCTTCACAGTTCGACCCGGTCACGCGTTTCGGCTCTACTTGCTCACGCCTTTCAGCGCTCGCGCCGTAAAACTGACTTTTCCATCTTTCACGGCGACACGAAACGCGACTTCCGGCGATCCGGTGTCGCGCAGCTTCTTCACCTGGCTCTTCACGAGCTCGGCAAACTTGTGAAACGGCGGCGCTTCGCCGCCGACCTCGCGCCGCGCTTCGGCCAGCGACTCGTACAGCTCAGTGAGCTTGTCGATCTCGCGCAGCGGATCGCGAAATGCCGACACATGCAGGATGCGATTGCCGGGATCCTTTTTCTGCGCGTCGACGGTCGGGTGCTTCTGCGCGAACGGACCGGGTCTTCCCTCCTCGCGCGCGCGCAGGCCGCGGTCCCACAGATCGATGAACGTGGCGTAGCGCGACTGGACGGTCGTGAAGCGAAAGCGATCGCCGGTGTTCGGGATGTGCCCGTGATCGAGCTGTTTCACGAGCGCGTCCACCCTCGCGCGCGTCTCCCACGGCGGTTTGGGCAGCCGGCCCGAGAAGAACATGTTGTACTCGGCCTCGAGCTGCTTCAGGTCGGCTTCGAGTCGCGTGATATCGCGATCGATCTCTGAGGGAGGCACGGGATCCTACCGGGGAATGAGAAACCACACGAGCGGGAGCCACAGCTCGCGTGCGTAAGGCACGGGCCGATCGTCGATGAGCACCTCGGTGGCATCCGAGCCGCCGACGATCTGAAACAGGTCGCGAAGTGCCGACGCGTCACTCGACCAGAAGCGGGCGCGATACCGCAGCGTGGGTCCCGCGCCGGTCTCACGGAATTCGGCTGACGCGCGGGCGATCTGCAGGGCCGTTGCAAACGCGGGGACGTCGAGCGCGGGAAACACCAGCGTGATCGAGAACGGCCGCTTCTGTGCGCCGAAGAGCGCTTCGTACAGATCGGGATCCAGGGCCGCGAGCTCGGACGCCGTCGGCTGTTCGGGCAGCTCCGCATACGGCCAGAATCGCTCGAGCGGTCTGTATTTGGGCGGATCCGCAGTCATTGGAGCAATGACATAGTATTGCAGAAATGCAGGATTGAAGGATTGCAGGAAGGAAGGACGAAGACTTGTTCCTTCCCTTTCTACAATTTGCCATTCTGCAATCCTGCAATCTCATAAGGGATGTCCGATTTCAGATTGATACCGTCGATTGAGCAGCTGCGGCAGCGGCCTTCGGTGCGCGCGCTCGAGATGCGTTTCGGCGCCGACGCGACCGTCGCCGCGTTGCGGGCGTCAGCGGCGGAGGTGCGGAGCGCCATCGCGAAAGGCGATGCGGCGCTTTCGACGGAAGCCGCCGTCGCGTCGCGCGTGGAGACCGCGGCAGCGACACAGCTGAGTGAGGCGTTCCGGCCGTCGCTGCAACCGGTCATCAATGCGACGGGCGTCATCATTCACACGAATCTCGGTCGCGCGCCGCTGGCGGAATCCGCTATCGCTCGAGTCGCGGAGATCGCGCGAGGCTACTCGTCGCTCGAGTACGACCTGGATCGTGGAGCCCGCGGCAAGCGCGACGTGCACGCGGAAGCGCTGCTGTGCCGTCTCACCGGCGCCGAAGCGGCCATCGTGGTCAACAACAACGCCGCCGCGACGATGCTCATGCTGGCCGCGCTGGCGGCAGGTCGAGAGGTCATCGTGTCGCGCGGCGAGCTGGTCGAGATCGGCGGCGGCTTCCGCGTGCCTGACGTCATGGCGCAGTCGGGCGCGATTCTGCGTGAGGTGGGGACGACGAACAAGACGAGAGGCTCAGACGTTGCGGCCGCGATCAGTGAACGAACTGCACTCATCCTGCGCGTCCACCCGTCAAATTTTCGGATCGAAGGGTTCACCGAGCGGCCGTCTCTGACGGATCTCGTCGCGATCGGCAGGAAATTCAACGTCCCCGTCGCCGAAGATCTCGGAAGCGGCAAACTAGGCCCTCATCCAGGCCTTTTTGAGGGTCAGACCTGGGTCAGACCTGGGTCAGACCTGGGTCAGACCCGGGTCAGACCTGGGTCAGACCCTGTTGGTGGGGAACCGGCGGTTTGCGATTCGATTCGGGCGGGCGTTGACGCCTGCTGCTTCAGCGGAGACAAGCTCCTCGGCGGACCGCAGGCGGGCATCATCGTCGGACGTTCTCCACTGATTGCGAGAATGCGCACGCATCCGCTGATGCGCGCATTGCGCGTCGACAAGATGACCTACGCCGCGCTCGAATCAACACTGATTGAGTACGCCGCCGGCCGGGCGGAGGAGACAGTGCCGGTGCAACGGATGCTGACGGCGAGCGCGGACGAGATTCTCGCGCGCGTCAACGCGCTGACGACGGCGTTGGCCGCGATGAATGGCTGGCGCTGCGAAGTCTTGCCCGGCGCGTCGGCGGTCGGCGGCGGCAGCGCCGCCGGCGTGGAGCTGCCGACGTGGCTGGCGGCGATCACGAAAGATGAAATCTCCGCCGATGCGCTCGAGTCGATGTTGCGTCGTCAATCGCCGCCGATCGTCGGCCGGATCGAAGACGGCCGGGTCGTGCTCGATCTGCGCACCGTTCTCCCCTCACAGGACTCGCTGCTTCTCGCACTCCTCAGCGAGCTGTAACGCTCCCATCGTTGCCAATTTTTTGGCACCGCCTCGTGGACGCTGGAACTCCCTGCGCCGATCGGATCGGTCGGACCGATAGGACCGCAAGGCCCGCCGGTCCAGCGGGCCCTCCGGGAGTGGCCAGCGGCGACAGTCTGTCGGTTGTCGATCAGAACGGACAGCATGTCGGTCTCGCGTCCGAACCGTTCAGCGGACTGCTGTTGCGGCACGTCGGTAGCGACGTGATCGTCTTCTTCGCATCGACTGGCGGAATCGTAAACGCGCCGCTCGACTTCTACCATACGAAGGAGACTGTTCGGCCGGCCGCTATATCTCGATCACCGGCGGCTCCGGGTTCGCGTACTACGCGTCGATCCGCGGCGGCACGGCGTTCTACACGAAGTTCGCGGACATATCGGGGATGCCGGCCGATCCCATCGTCGCGGTCGAGCACTTCGAGGCGAACGAGGACGCGACGCTGACCGGCGTGCGCACGGCAGCATCGGCCCCGGGTCCGGTCGGGCCGCTGACAAAAGCGCACGATCCGTCGCTCGCGAATCTGGCGCTGCCGCTTCGTCTCAAGTAAACACGTTCGGGCGCCAAGCCGCCTTATAATCCGCCGCATGAGTCGACGGCTTCGCGTCCTCGTGCATTCGACCTGCCTGACACTATTCCTCGCGCCGGTCGCGTTCGCACAAACGCGACCGGCAGCGGGTCCTACGGACCTGGCATCGGGGCAACGCATTTTCGATGCGCAGTGCGCATGGTGCCACGGCAACGGCGGCGACGGCGGCACCGGTCCGAATCTGCACGGTAAACTGCGCCACGCCACCACCCTCGCATCCATCGTTGACATCATCACAAAAGGCATTCCGGGCACCGAGATGCCGTCGTTCCGACTCACCGAACGGGAAACGAAACAGGCCGCGACCTACGTGTTGTCGCTCACGCGTTCCTCGCTGAAAGCTGGACCTGGCAATGCCGAACGCGGCGCGGCTCTGTATCAGTCGAGCGGCTGCGGGTCGTGCCACGTCGTCGAGGGGCAAGGCGGCATCCTCGGTCCTGAACTGACCGACATTGGCGGACGCCGCGGCGGGGTGTATCTGCGAGAGGCGATCGTCAAGCCGGCGGCCTCGCATCCACCTGGGTTCCTGGTCGTGCGCGCGGTGCCGACAAGCGGCGCCGAGGTTCGCGGCGTTCGCGTCAACGAAGACGTGTTCTGGATCACCATCCGCGATGCGAGCGGCGCGGTGCACACGCTTCAGAAGTCCGACTTGTCTCGCGTCGATCGCGAGATCGAGGGGACGCTGATGCCGTCGTACGAATCGAGGCTGTCGGCACCGCAGCTCGACGATCTGGTCGCCTACCTGGCGACACTGCGAGGTGCGAAATGATCCGCTCGGCTAAAGCCTTCGCGCTCCTGATCGCCGCCGCGACGCTGTCGGCAGTTCCGCTGCTGGCACAGGACGGCCAGTGGTTGATGTACTCGGGCTCGTACAGCTCGCACCGGTTCTCGCCGCTGACGCAGATCACCGCAAGCAACGTCTCGAAGCTGCGGCCGGTGTGGGTGTACCAGCCGCCGGGCACGGGCTCGGTCGAGTCGACGCCGGTCGTCGTCAACGGCGTGATGTACGTCACGTCTGGTCCGACGATGGTAGCGGCGCTCGATCTGAGGAGCGGCAAGCCGCTGTGGGAGTGGACGCGGCCGATCGCGCCGAGCGTGCTGAACCTCGGATTCCCGCGCGTCAATCGCGGCGTGGCCGTCCTCGACAACATGGTCTACGTCGGGACGCTGGATGGCTACCTCTTCGCGCTCGACGCCCGCGCCGGCATCGAGCGCTGGTCGGTGCACGTCGGCGAGAACACCGTCGGCCACTCGATCACCGCCGCGCCGCTCGTCGTCGGCGACAAAGTCGTCGTCGGCATCAGCGGCGGCGAAGCCGGCATCCGCGGTTTTCTCGATGCCTACGACACGAAGACCGGAAAACAGGCGTGGCGCTTCTACACCGTGCCGTCACCCGGAGAGCCCGGCAGCGAAGGCTGGCCCGGCGACAGCTGGGTTCACGGCGGCGGTGCGACGTGGCTCACCGGGTCGTACGATCCGGCGCTGAAGCTGCTCTACTGGGGCACCGGCAATCCGGGACCGGACTGGAACGGCGACTCGCGCAAGGGCGACAACCTCTACACATCGTCGCTGGTCGCGATCGATATCGACACGGGCAAGCCGCGCTGGCATTTTCAATTCACGCCGCATGACGTGCACGACTGGGACGCGAACCAGATCCCCGTGCTCGTCGACACACAGGTCGGCGGACAGGCGCGGCAGCTGGTCGTTACCGCCAACCGCAACGGGTTCTACTACGCGCTCGATCGAAAAACCGGCGAGTTCGTGTTCGGGACGCCGTACGCGAAGCAGACGTGGGCAAAAGGTCTCGACGATCACGGCCGGCCGATCGAGATTCCCGGCATGGAGCCGTCCGAAAAAGGCACGCTGGTCTATCCGAGCCTGCAGGGATCCACGAACTGGGCGAGTCCGTCCTACAGCCCCGCGACCGACATGCTGTACGTGCCGGTGCGTGAGATGGGATCGGTCTATTACAAGACCGGCGTGGAGTACAAGCCGGGGACGTACTACACCGGCGGCAGCGAGAAGCGGCTGGACGAGGAATCGTGGGGCGCGGTGCGCGCGCTCGATGTGAAGACCGGCAAGCAGGCGTGGGACTTCAAGCTGCCGACGCCGACGTGGGCTGGCGTGATGGCGACCGCGGGAGGCCTCGTGTTCAGCGGATCGAACGAGGGCAACTTCTTCGCGCTCGACGCGAAGAGCGGGAAGCCGCTGTGGCAGTTTCAAACCGGCGGCCCGATCCGATCGGGGCCGATGTCATACGCGGTCGGCGACAAGCAGTTCGTCGCCGTCGCCGGCGGTCACGCGCTCTTCGTGTTCGGTCTCGACCAGCCGTAGATCGCCGCCATCACGCGTCCGACGATGGCCCCGGGTGTGCTCGTGATGACGGACGCGATCATGAGCAACAGCGGCACACCTGGGAAACCCTCGAAGAGTCCGCCGCTGCCTTCGATGGCCGCCATGGTCTCCGGGCCGTGAGAGACGGCGAGACAAAGGAGCGTGCCGGCCATCCCGAGATAACCACCGATCGTCGCGGCGATCAGCGCCAACAGCACGCCGGCGCGAAGGTGCCCGGTCCGCCACGCGTGCCAGGCGCCGCAGCCGGAAAACGTCGCCATGAGTGCCCAACTCATGACCGCCGACCGAAACGCGATCACACCGGGCGTGTAGTGAATCGGCGCGAGCGTATCGAGAAGGTAGCGCCAGACGCAGATTGCGGCGACGAGCACGCCCCACGCCCACGTCGCGCGCAGTACATACCCCGCCACCTGCCGGATATACCAACGATTCGCTTTCGCGCCGAGCACGGGCACGATCGCTTCGCGGTACTCCTCGAGGAGATCGCCGGAGACGCTGTCGCGGTCTTCCTTACGGAGTATCAAGCGCAACAACGATTCAGCCCATGAGGGAGGCAACGTGGTGGGACGATCGATCGTCATGCCATGCTCCTTGCCTTGACCAGCGGCCACTTCAGGCCGCGCCAGATATTCTCCACCGCTTTGCGCGCGTCGTTGAGCGCGCGGACGCCGGCCGGCGTCAGGCGATAGTAGCGGCGCGGGCGGCCGGCCCGGACCGGCGTTCCCGATCCGAGCTTCGACGACAGCAGCCGCTTGCGCTCCAGACGATCGAGCGTCGCATGAACGGCGCCGGGTGCGACGTCGCGATCGAGTCTCGCTTGAACGTCCTTCAGGATGCCGCGGCCATACGCTTCATCGCCTAGACGGATGACGGTGATGAGTACGGCTTGCTCGAAGGCGCCCAGCGCGTCGGCCATGTGTAGCCTACATTGTAGGAATATTGGACGCGCTGTCAAGACACATTACGCTCGGCTAAAGCCTTCGCGCTCCATAAGAGAGCTGAGGCCTCGCGCGACATGAAAGATCTGAAGCCTTCGCGCTACTTAACGAGCGGCGTCTCCGGCGAGGTATCCCGGGCGGGCCTTGATCGTCGTCCGACGATTCTTCACGCGCACGTCCAGCTTGTGCCAGCCGTCCCTGGACACGCCCTTGGGGGTGTAGCTCACGAGGTACCGATGGCGGAACTCCTCGAGGATGCTGAGAAACGTCGCCGCGAGGTTCGTCGCCTTCTCGATCTCGAACAGGCGTCCGCCGGTGAGCGACGTGATCTCGCGCAGAAACTCCGGCTTGAGCCGCGACACGACTGACACGCCGTAGACGACCACGTCCGCGCGCCTGGCTGTGTCGAGCACGGCATCGGCTCGAAGCCAGCTCGATGTGTCCACGCCATCGCTGAACACGATCAACAGCGCTCGTCCTGCGTCGGACTCACCGACCATGATTCCGGCATAGCTGCCGTCGATCAGAGCAGTCTGGCCGCTGCCGCCGGTTTCGGCAAGCGCCGCCTGCACCGACGCCACGTCCGATGTCAGCCGCGCTCCGAGCTGCACGGCATGGCTGAACGTCACGAGCGCTGCCTGATCGCCGGATTTCAGCGCGGCAAGCACCTTGCTGCCGCCGTCGCGCAGCCGATCGAGGCGCTCACCGGCGACGCTGTCGCTCATATCGAGCGCGAGGATGACGTTCAGCGGCACCTCGTCGAAGCTGACCAGGTCCACGGCTTGCGGCACGCCGTTGTCCAGGATCTCGAAGTCCTCACGGCCGAGCCCGAGGATCGGCTTGCTGCCATCGGTCACGAGCACATCGACGCGGACCGCCTCGATTCTTGACGAGAATTGCTGCGCGCGGTTCGGGCACTCGAGCAGCACGACGAGGGCCGCCACCATCGGGAGCCAGCGCCTCACTGGAGACGCTCCGCTCGGAACGGCTCATGGACAGCGGCAAGGCGATCGTCGGCATCACGCGCCTGCGACACGTAGTACCACCACCACGGATCGTCGTTCTGGCTCCGTTCGGCACCCGAGAGCGCGAATAGCCGATCGATGGCGCGCAGCGCCCCGGGACGATCGCCGGATCGCCGCGCCAGCTGGCTGAGTGCGAGCAGCGGCGACTGCGCCATCGGCGCCAGCGAGGCAGCCCGTTCGTATGCGGTTCGCGCGGCGTCGCGGTTGCCGATCGTTTCTTCTTCCGCTCCCAGAAACAGCCGCGCGAAGTACTCGAGATCCGGATCAGACAGCGCGGGAGCCGCGCGCCTCAACTCGACGACGGCCTCCGCATGACGGCCGAGCAGCGCGAGCACCCGTCCGTGATGCATCCGTCCTTCAGCGTGATCGGGGCTGAGTTCCAGAGCGCGCTGAAAGAAAGACTCCGCTTCGCGAAGCTCGGCGCGTTCCGATCCGACGTCGAGGGTCACGCCCGTCGGCAGCACGGCGGATTGCACGGCGGTCTGGACCGGCAGCCCCGCGAACGTCTCGCGCTGAAAACCGGACAGCATCAGCAGGGTGGGATCGGCGGGAAAGAGCTCGCGCGCGTGATCGAGGTGCAGCTTGTCGTGGTCCTCGCGCAGCTGCATCCAGGCGACGGTCGCGCAGTACCACGCGCGCACCATGGCGTCGCCGCCTGGAGCCGGGCGATCGCTGCCGCGCGGGACGACGAGGTCCAGGAGCATCCGGGCGATCTCCCAGTGAACGGCCGACTGCGACAGGTCGACCTCACGGCCGTCGGAGATCTCCATGCGGAATCGATTCGGCCCAATCGACGTTCGCGATTCCGGCGCCGCCGCCATCGCGAGCGGAGCGAGCACCGGCACGTCGGCGTGCAGCAGCGCGCCGCGGCGGACGATGTAGTTGCGATCGCCGCGGTCGTTCGAGGCGCGCACGAGCGCCGCGAGCTGGCGAAGCTCGCCGTCGAGCTCGTTCTCCGCACGCAGGGCCATGCACTCCGCTTCGAACAGGAGTCCGCCGGCGGCGCAGGCGAGCACTTCCAGGCGGTGGAACTGCGCCTTCGAGTACCGCATCTGCACCGACGCCTTCTGCTCTGCCGGACGGACATACAGGGTCGGCGACAGCTTCCCTACGCGGCGCATCACCTGCACGAGGGCGTTCGTATCGAGCCACAGCGCCTTGAGCTGCGGGTTCGGCCAACCCGCAATCTCGCCCAGCTCCTCATCGTCTTCGCCGGGTGTGTGACGGGCAGCCAGCTTCAGCCATCGTTCGAGCCGCTCGACTCGCCCCTTCTCGACCTCCTGCGGTACAGGCGCAGATGCAATGGAGCGCCCTGGCGAACGCTGGGCCGCAACCGGCATCTCACCCGTGCCGAACAGGCAGATGCAGAGGACGACCGAGAACGTCCACCCGGCAGTCACGACGTGCTGCTGATGCGAAATTGACCGACGCCCATCGCAAAGGAGTCGGACGCTGTCGCGCGGGAATCCGATTCGATCGCTCATTGCAGGCGGTCTACGAGGTACGGTTGGTGCAACGCTGAAAGCAGGTTGTCGGCATCGCGCGCCTGCACGAGATAGTACGTCCACCACGGGTCGTCGCGATCGTGGTCGGGATCGTCCTGCAGGGCGAAGAGCCGTTCCACCGCGCGCAGGGCGCCATTGCGATCGCCGTAGCGGCGGGCAAGTTGACTGAGCGCCAACAGAGGGGATTGCGCATGCGGGAACAGCGCAGCGGCCCGCTCGTAAGCCGCCTGAGCCGCCTCGCGATTCCCCATCGCCTCTTCTTCGGCACCAAGGAACTGGTGCGCGTAGTAAGACAATTCGGGTTCGGCCAGCTCCGCCGCCGCACGTCGCAGTTCGACAACAGCCTCGGCGTGTCTGCCGAGGCCGCCAAGGACGCGGCCAAAGCGCATCCGTGCTTCGGCGAAGGAGGGTTTGACTTCCAGCGCTCGACGAAAAAGGCGCTCGGCGTCGCGAAGCTCCGACTGTGCCGAGTCGACGCGTACCGTCACGCCTGCCGGAAGCGCAGCGGACTCAACAGCCGACTGAATCGCCGCCCCCGCAAACGTCTCCTTCTGGCACGCGGCCAGAAACAGCAAGCCGGGATCGTCCGGAAAGATTCGCAAGCCGCGCGTGAGGTGCATCTCGTTGTGATCCTCGTGGAGCTGCATCCACGCCGACGTGGAGCGATACCACGCGAGCACCATGGCGTCGCTGCGCGGCTCGACCCTGTCCAGGCCCTTCGGGATCACGAAGTCGAGCAGCATGCGCGCGATCTCCCAGTGCACCGCCGTCTGACGGAGCGCCAGTTCCTGGCCGTCCGAGATCTCCATCCGCCAATTGTGGGGACCATTACCCGGCCGCGCGTCGAACGCCGCATCCATGGTGGGCAGCCTGAGCATGCCGATGTCGCTGTGCAGGAGCGCGCCGCGACGGACGATGTAGTTGGGATCGCCGCGCTGCGTGGAGGCGTTGGCGAGCACCGACAGCTCCCGCAGCTCACTGTCGATCTCGTCGGATCCTTGGATGATCAGCGTGCACTTTGGATCGAAGAGATCGCCGGCGGCCGCGCACGACAGCACGGTCATCCGGTGCGCCTGCGCTTTCGAGTAGTGGACCTCGGCCGAGGGAGCGCGGAACGAAGCCGAGTGTCTCATGCGCGCGAGCTGAATCAGAATCTCGGCGTCGACCCAGAGAGCCTGCAGGTTCTGGTTCGACCAGGCGGCCACTTCGTCAAGCGCTGCATCGATTTCCCCGGGCTCGTGACGGGCGACGAGCTTCAGCCAGCGCTCGAGGCGTTCGATCCGTTCCTGTGTGACCGCTTCCGGCAGCGCCGGTCGCGTGCGAGCCATCGTCAGCTGACCGGCGGAGACACCCGCCGTGCAGGCACCGAGCACGCCAAGGCACACGAGCAGCGGGATACGCCGCATCGCGACATCGTAACGCCGGTCCGGTCTAGAAGATGGTGGAAATCGACGCGGCAGCCAGGTCCAGGACGCGCGTCGGCAGGATGCCGAGATAGAAGATGAGAATCGCGGAGACGACCAGCGCCGCGGCGGCGACCTTCGGCACCGCCGGAAACTGCGCCGGCACGTCGCTCGGCGTCATGTACATCTGGACGACGATCCGCAGGTAGAAGAAGACGGAAATCACGCTCGTCAGCACGCCGATAATCGCCAGGCCGGTATAACCCGCCCTGACCGCCGCGCTGAACACATACCACTTCGCGATGAAGCCCGCCATCGGCGGGAACCCGCCGAGCGAGAGCAGGAAGATCGTCATCAGCGCGGCCAGCACCGGATGATCGTTCCAGAGGCCCGCGTAGTCTTTCACTTGATCGTTCGGCCGGTCCGCGCTGTCGAGCAGCGCGATGACTCCGAAGGCGCCGATGTTCGTGATCGCATACGTCAGCAGATAGAACAGGACGGCGCCTTTGCCGAACTCGTTGCCCGAGACCAGCGCGACGAGGAGATATCCGCCGTGACCGATGCTCGAGTACGCGAGCATCCGTTTCACGCTCGATTGCGTCACACCGGCAACCGTGCCGACAATCATCGTCGCCGCCGCCAGAACCCAGACGACGTCGCTCCAGTTGCCGCGCATGGGTTCGAAGGCCGACAGAAACACGCGAACGAACGCCGCGAAGGCGGCGGCCTTCACGCCGGTCGACATGAACGCGGTCACCGCCGGCGGAGCCCCTTCGTACGCATCGGGCGTCCACATGTGGAACGGCACCGCCGCCACCTTGAACGCAAAGCCAACGATCAAGAGGCCGAGCGCGAGCATCTGCATCAGCGTCGGCGACATCGCCTGCGCCGCCATGAAGTGCCCGATCTTGTCGAGCCGCGTCGTGCCTGCGAGCCCGTACGTGAAGGCAATGCCGTAGAGGAAGAACGCGCTGGAAAAGGCGCCGAGCAGGAAGTATTTGAACGCCGCCTCGGTCGACGCCGGCGAATCGCGCCGGATGCCGGTGAGCACGTAGACAGCGAGCGACATCACTTCGAGCGCGAGGAAGATCACCAGAAGATCCGTTGCCGTCGCCATCAGCATCATGCCGGCCGTGGCAAACAGCATCAGCGCGTAGTACTCGCCGCCCGGCAGCCGCTCGCGCTCGATCGTCGGGCCAGAAATCGCCAGCGACAGCAGGCCCAGAACGATCAGCGTCCCCGTGACGAAGAGTCCGAAGTTGTCGGCGGAGACCAGGCCGAAGCTCGACGAGTTGTGATTCCAGAGCAGAATCGTGGCGAATGCGGCGCCGATCAGGCCGACGGCTCCGAGACCGGCAATCGGCATGCGTTCGCCCGGATCGCGGAACGACTCGGCCACCATCGCGGCGATGCCGGCGGCGGTGACGCACGCCATCGGCACGATTGCGTTGAGCGCACCGTTCATGGCTGCCGCCTTCGCGCCAGCGGCGCATCGGACGCCGGCCGTTCACGATTCGCCTGCACCCGCGTCGCGACCGCCTGGTGGTAGTGATTCAGCATCCGTTCGACCGACGGCTCGATCGGGCGGAGGAACAGGTTCGGCAGCACGCCCATCAGGACGGCGACGGCGATCACGGGCACGATGACCACCCACTCGCGCGGCTGCAGATCGGACAGCGTCGCGTTCTTCTCGTTCGTCACCGGCCCGTAGTTCACGCGCTGGAACATCCACAGCATGTACGTCGCTGAGAGGATCACGCCGGTCGCCGCGAAGGCCGCCAGCCGCGGATCCCAGCGGAACGCGCCCAGCAGGATCAGGAACTCGCCGACGAATCCATTCAGGCCGGGAAGGCCGATCGAGGCCAGCGTGATGATGAGGAACGCCGCGACCAGATGCGGGGTGATCTTCTTCAGCCCGCCGTACTCCACGATCTGCCGGGTATGCCGTCGATCCGACAACATGCCGACGATCAGAAAGAGACCGCCGGTACTGATGCCGTGGCTGAGCATCTGGTAGACGGCGCCCGACACACCCTGCGTGTTCATCGCGGTGATGCCGAGGACGACGAAGCCAAGGTGGCTGACGCTCGAATACGCCACCAGCTTCTTCATGTCGGGCTGCACCATCGCGACGAGCGCGCCGTAGATGATGCCGACGACGGCCAGGACCGCCAGCGCCGGGGCGAAGTACGCGGCCGCTTCAGGGAAGAGCGGAAACGCGAATCGCACGAGGCCGTAGGTGCCCATCTTGAGCATGACGCCGGCCAGAATCACCGAGCCGGCAGTCGGCGCTTCGACGTGCGCGTCCGGCAGCCAGGTGTGGAACGGAAACAGGGGAACTTTGATCGCGAACGCCAGCGCGAACGCCAGGAAGAACCAGAACTGGAGGTGCAGGTCGATCTGGAGGTCGTACAGCTTGAGCAGGTCGAAGCTGTAGCCGCCGGTCGCGGTGTAGTGCAGGTACGCGAGGCCGAGAATCGCGAGCAGCATCAGCACGCTGCCGGCCATCGTGTAGAGCATGAACTTGATCGAGGCGTAGATGCGCCGGTCGTAGCCCCAGATGCCGATGAGGAAATACATCGGCACCAGCATGGCGTCCCAGAAAATGTAGAAGAGAAACAGGTCCAGCGAGATGAAGACACCCATCATCGCGCTCTCCAGCAGGAGCACGAAGATGCTGAACGCTTTCGTCTGCTTGTGGACCGACTCCCACGACCCGAGCAAGGCGAGCGGGGTCAGGAAGGCCGTCAGCACCAGGAGCAGCAGGCTGATGCCGTCGACGCCCACGAAATACTCGATGCCGAAGGCCGGCATCCAGGCGTGGCGCTCGACGAACTGAAAATCGCTCGAAGCGGCGTTGAAGCGCGCCCAGAGCAGCAGCGTCTCCGCGAACACGAGCACCGACACCATGAGCGCGATGTTGCGGACGAGCGGCGCGCTCCGCTCCTCGTCGCCCTTGACGAGGAGCAACAGGAAGGCGCCCACCACCGGGAGCGCGACGATCGATGTGAGGATCGGAAACGACATCACTCTCTACACGCTAGCGCCACAAGTAGTACCCCAGGATCGCCACCACGCCCAGGAACAGCGACGCCGCGTAGGCGCGGACCGATCCGGTCTGCAGCCGGCGCACGAGCTCGCTCGAACCGGTGACCGTCTGCCCGACACCGTTGACTGCTCCGTCAATCACCTTGACGTCGACCACCTTCCACAACCCCTCCTGCGAGAGGATGCGGATCGGCTGCACGACCGTCGCGTCGTAGATCTCGTCGACGTAGTACTTGTTCAGGAGCAGCGTGCGCACGCCCGCGAACCGGCCGGCCATCTCATCGGCGGCGCGCCGGTTCTTCAGGAAGTAATAGGAGGCGATGCCGATGCCGACGAGGGCCGCCGCCACTGACACCAGCATCAGCGTGCCTTCCAGCCCGTGTTCGACGACCTCTGCGACCGGCGCCGCGCCGAAACTCGGCTCCAGGTACCGCGCGAACCAGTCGCCGCCGCCGAGCAGCGTCGGCAGTCCCGCATACCCTGCGACCACCGATCCGATCGCGAGCGCGATCAGCGCAAGCGCCATCGCGGGTGGCGCATCGTGCAGATGATGATGCGCAGGGTGCGCGGGGTGCTCGAGGTTCGCAGGGTTCGCAGGGTGCTCGGGGTGCTCAGGGTTCTCTAGCGAGGCCGAAGGCGAAGGCCCAACCTGTGAGGCC
>Ga0070665_100004540_pt1 | contig 14547 bp, 8 predicted proteins | sample KBSS13metaG_FD_65862 | JGI IMG/M metagenome (GOLD analysis project Ga0070665, IMG submission 65862) | Switchgrass rhizosphere microbial communities from Kellogg Biological Station, Michigan, USA - KBS S1-3 metaG | ecosystem: Host-associated > Plants > Roots > Rhizosphere > Soil ... | reverse complement strand
GACCGCGCGCAAACCGTCTCTCCGAATGCCTGGGTGTCCGCGCCTGACGAAGAGGCCGCGGTGGCAGAGGTCTGCCGTCGGCTCGATGGCATCCCGCTCGCGATCGAGTTGGCGGCCTCACGCATGGTTTCGATGTCGGCGGTCGAAGTGCGCGACCGGTTGGATGACAGGTTCCGGTTGCTCGTCGGTTCGCGGAGGGCGCTCGAGCGCCACCAGACGCTGAGGCATGCGGTGCAGTGGTCCTACGATCTGCTCGACGAGGCCGAAAAGGACTTGATTGCAAGGTGTTCGGTGTTCTCCGGCGGATTCGATCTGACCGGAGCTTGTGTCGTTGGTGGGTCCGTCGACGAATTGGCGACGCTCAACATACTCGACGCATTGGTGCGCAAGTCGCTTCTCGTCGCCGACAAGTCCACCGCACGGACGCGGTACCTGATGCTGGAAACCATCCGCCAATTTGCCGCCGAACAGCTCGCAGCCGCCGGCGCCTCCGATCCGGCCCGTCTCGCCCACGCGCGGTACTTCGCGGATCGCGAAGCCGACATCATGGCGCTGTGGATCAGCCCGCGTCAGCGCGAAGCCCACGACTGGTTCACGGTTGAATTGGCGAACCTGCGCAGCGCCTTCCGCTACGCCGCTGACAACGCCGAGCTCGATATTGCAGCCCCTATTGCGATTCTTGCCAGTTTCTTGGGCTACTACGTTGAACAGTACGAACCGAGCGCGTGGGCAGAGGAACTCGTCGAACCCGCAAGGGCCGTGGACCACCCGCGGTTTGCTCAGCTCTGCACGACGGCGGCCTTCTGTTATCTGGCAGGCCGAAGCGATGATTTTCGCGGCTACATGTCAGCGGCCGAGAGCGCTATCGAAAGCGGGCGCTTCAATGTGGTGCCGATCGAACACGAGGCTGCCGTTGGCGGCGGGTATCTGTACAACGCCAGCCCTGAAAAATGCATCGAGTGGGGCCGCCGATTGCTCTCGCGCTCGCCGGCACATCGCTATTGGGCGCTGCCACATCTCGTCTTCGCATACACCTTCGCGGGCGCGCATGACGAAGCGCTGGCGGCGTCGGAGGAACTGTTCGCCGTTGTCGACGGCATGGAGAATCCGGCGTTGGTAACCGGCGCACTCTTTGCGTATGGCTACACCCACCGCATCCGGAAGCCCGATGCTGCCTACGCTGCCCTCCGGCGCGGGCTGGCCGTTGCGCAAGCCACTGGCCTTCGTCAGATGGAGTCAGTCCTCGCCATGACTCTGGCGAGCGTTGCAGAGATTCAAGCCAACACCGCAGAGGCCCTCGAATACTTGGCGCTGTCCATCCAAACCTATTACGACTCGGGCAGCTTGTCGTTCGTCTCAGGTCCGCTGGGCTATCTCGCGATGGTGTTCGATCGGCTCGGACGCTACGAGCAGGCGGCCACGATAAGCACCTTCGCCGTATCGGATATTTCACGGGCGACCTATCCAGAAATCGCCGTCGCCATTGCGCACATACGCGAAGTGCTTGGAGAGCGCAGGTACGAACTGTGCGAGCAGGCTGGTGCGGAGATGTCGCATGCCGCAAGGGCTGCTTACGCGCTTGATCAGATCAATCGCGTTCGTGTTGACCTTCTGGATGCCGGTGAGTCGCAATGAGCGTCCTCACGTTTCTGTTCACCGATATCGAGGGTTCGACGCGGCGGTGGGAGGCCGACGCCGACGCGATGCGGACGGCGCTGGAGATCCACAATCAGGTGCTGCGCGGGGCTATCGAAGCGCACGACGGCACGGTGTTCAACTACACGGGCGACGGGATGTGCGCCGTATTCGCGTCTCCCCGTTGCGCTGTCGACGCTTCCGTCGATGCGCAACGGCTATTGGAACTACCGGTGCGGATGGGCATCGCCACCGGCGAAGCCGAACTGCGCGGCAACGACTACTTCGGCACCGTTCTCAACCGCACCGCGCGGGTGATGGCCGCCGGCCACGGCGGCCAAATTCTGATCGACGGCGCGACGGCGGGTCTGCTCGGCGGCGTCGACCTGATGTCGCTGGGGCCGAGGAGGTTACGCGATATCGCGAGTGCCGTCGCGGTGTTCCAGGTGCAGGCGGACGGCCTTCGCGCCGATTTCCCACCGCTGAAAACCGTCGACCCGACTCCGGGAAATCTGCGCCCTCCCTCCACGAGCTTGATCGGACGCGAAGCCGAGCTCGGTGAGCTGGAAGCGGCGCTGAAGGCGCACCGGCTGCTGACCCTGACCGGTGTCGGCGGAGTCGGCAAGACACGGTTGGCGCTGGAACTTGCTGCCAGGACCGCAGACAATTTTCCCGATGGCACGTTCGTGATCGAACTTGCCGCTGTCGGTGACCCTGCTGCGGTCCCCGAGGCCGTCGCGGCCGTATTAGGCGTCACCCAGCAGCCCGGACTGACTGTCGCCGAAAGCATCGCCGGTGCCCTCGAGAGCCGGTCGCGACTGCTGGTCTTCGACAACTGTGAGCATCTACTGGACGCAGCCGCCGACATGATCGAGGCGATCCTGTTGCGCTCGTCGACGATCAAGGTGCTGGCCACCAGCCGCGAAGGCCTGGGGCTGGCTGACGAACAACTCTGGCCAGTGCCGTCGTTGACGCACGTCGGGATCGACTCCGCGGCGGCTTCCTTGTTCATGGAACGTGCTTTGGCCGTCGCGCCGACCGCCTCCTTGACGACGCCGGACAACGCCAGCGCCGTGATGGAGATCTGCGGTCGACTCGACGGGATTCCGTTGGCGATCGAGCTCGCCGCATCGCGTCTGCAGTCGATGACGGTGACCGACGTCCGGGATCGGATCGACGATCGCTTCCGGCTGCTCGTTGGCTCGCGGCGCGGACTCGAACGCCATCAGACCTTGCGCCACGCTGTCCAGTGGTCGTTCGACCTGCTCGATGATGATGAAAAGCTGGTATTGGCAAGATGTTCGGTCTTCGCGGGCGGCTTTGACCTCGACGGTGCCTGTGCGGTGAGTGGCTTCGACGACGACTTCGCCATGCTCGACCTGCTCGATGCCTTGACACGTAAGTCGCTCGTGGTCGCCGACCGGTCCTCGACACATGCCCGCTTTTCCATGTTGGAGACCATTCGGCAGTACGCCGAGGAGCAACTCGTCGCCGGCGGCGAGGCCGCTGCGGCCCGCGGCGCACATGCCCGATACTTCGCGGGCATCGAAGCGGCTGTGCTCGCGCTGTGGGACAGCCCGCGGCAACGCGAATCTTACGAATGGTTCACCCGCGAATTGGCCAATCTACGAACGGCATTCCGGTGGGCGGCCGATACCGGCGATCTCGACACCGCAGCCGCAATCGCCGTCTACGCGACCTTTGTGGGCAGCTGGGTCGATCAACGCGAACCCGCAACGTGGGCAGAGGAACTCGTCACGCTGACGGGCGCGTCGGATCACCCCCGATGTGGTCAGCTCCAAATAATGGCGGCCGAGTGTTACGCAGCCGGTCGGAGTGAGGACGCCGTCAACTACCTCGAGGCGGGTGTGACCGCGATACGCAGCGGACACTATGACGACGTCGCGTACGACATGGACGCACTGCTCGGCGGGGTGTATCTGTGGGTAGGGCAGCCCGAACGGTGGGCGCACCTGTGCCGCGACACCATCGCACGCAGGCCCGACTGCCGTATTCATGTTCACGCGTGCCTGGCCATGGCCTTGAACCTGTCCGGGTCCTTCGACGAGTCGATAGCATGCTCCGAGGAGCTGCTCGCTGCCGCCGAAACCATCGAGAATCCCTGCGAAAAGGTCTGGGGTCTAATGGCGTACGGCATGGTGCGCTGGGACTTCAGCGGGCCGAACGCCATAGCCTTCGACCCTGCCACGGTCGTCGATGTGCTCAGCCGGGCGCTCAGGCTCGCTCAGCAGAGCGGTAATCGGCAACTCGAGACGCACACCGCCGCTACCCTGGCGGACCTTGCAGCCGTCCACGGCGACCCGGCAGACGCCTTTGACTTCTACACGCTGTCAATTCGCAATTACTACGATTCCGGTAGCCTTTCGCACCTGAACACCCCGCTGGGACAACTCGCCAGCTTCTTCGACCGGCTCGGCCGTCACGAACCAGCCGCCACCATCATGGGATTCGCAGACGACTACTTCCTGCGGATGTCGTATCCGGGCTTCGACGGCGCGGTCAACCACTTGCGTGGAGTCCTCGGCGACCAGGCCTACGAAACTTTCACGCGCATAGGCCAAAGCATGAGCAATGCGGAAATGGCCAGGTACGCGCTTGACCAGATCGACCGCGCTCGCGCCGAGCTGCAAGTGGATGAGCCACGATGAGCGTCCTCACGTTTTTGTTCACCGACATCGAGGGGTCGACTCGGCGTTGGGAAGCCGACGCGGACGCGATGCAGGTCGCGCTGGAAGCGCATAACAAAGTCCTACGCGACACCGTCGAGGCCAACGCCGGCACGGTGTTCAACTACACGGGCGACGGCATGTGCGCCGTATTCGCTTCTCCGCGTTCGGCTGTCGACGCCGCGATCGACGCTCAGCGTGCGCTCGAATTGCCGGTCCGGATGGGCATCGCGACGGGCGAGGCGGAGCGACGCGGCGACGACTATTTCGGCACCGTACTCAACCGCACCGCCCGACTGATGTCCGCCGGCCACGGCGGCCAGATCCTGATCGACGGCGCGACGGCAGCACTCAGCGGCGATCTCGACGTGATCCAGTTGGGGTCAAAACGGCTGCGTGACATCGCCAAACCTGTCGAGGTGTTCCAGGTGCGTGCCGACGGACTGCGTAGCGAGTTCCCACCGCTGAAGACGCTCGATGTGGTGCCCGGCAACCTTCGCCCTCCCACGACGAGTTTCGTCGGCCGATCATCCGAACTGGCCGAGTTGACTGCGGCACTCAAGATTCACCGCATGGTGACGCTGACCGGCGTCGGCGGCGTCGGCAAAACCCGGCTTGCACTCGAAGTGGCGTCCAGGTCGGCCCATGATTTTCCGGACGGTGTATGGGTGATCGAACTGGCGTCGATCTCCGATCCCGCTGCGGTACCGGAGGCGGTGTCGGCCGCGCTCGGCATACTTCAACAACCGGGGAAGAGTCTCGCGCACAGCGTCGCCACGGCGTTGGAAGGTCGGTCACGGCTGCTGGTATTCGACAACTGCGAACATGTGCTGGACGCAGCCGCAGACATGGTCGAAGCGATCTTCGCCCACTCTCAAACCGTGAAAGTCCTTGCCACCAGCCGCGAAGGACTACGGGCAGCCGACGAGCATCTCTGGTCGGTGCCGTCGCTGGACGTCGATGATGGCATCGACTCGTCGGCGGCCGCTCTATTCATCGAACGCGCTGCTGCCGTGGGGCACAGTGTGCCGACAGCCGGAGGCAACGATGTCGGTGCCGTGATCGAAATATGTCGTCAGCTCGACGGGATACCTCTCGGAATCGAGTTGGCGGCGTCGCGTATGCAGTCGATGACGGCCACTGAAGTACGAGACCGGCTCGGAGACAGGTTCCGTCTGCTCGTCGGTTCTCGCCGCGGGTTGGAACGACACCAAACGCTCCGCCACGCAGTGCAGTGGTCATATGACCTGCTCGACGACGCCGAGAAATCGCTGTTGAACCGGTGTTCGCTATTCGCAGGCGGTTTCGACCTCGCAGGAGCCCAATCAATTGCCGAACTCGGCGACGACTTCGCCACCCTTGACCTGTTGGACGCACTGGTTCGCAAATCGCTTCTCACCGCCGATCGCACGTCCGCCCGAACACGGTTCTGGATGCTCGAGACCATCCGCCAATTCGCCGAAGACCAACTGGTCGTATCTGGTGAGGGAGCCGCTGCCCGGACCGCGCATGCGCGCTACTTCGCGGACCGAGAACACGACGTGATGGCGTTGTGGGACAGCGCACGCCAGCGCGAAGCCTATGAGTGGTTCACCCTCGAACTGGCCAATCTGCGTACTGCATTCCGGTGGGCGGCTGACACCGAAGATCTCGACACCGCAGCGACGATCGCCACCATGTCGGCGTTTCTCGGCTTGCGCGTGCAACAACACGAACCCATCACATGGGTCGAGGAGCTCATCGAACCCGCTCGCGCGGTTGACTTTCCGCGCTTGCCGCAGCTCTACAGCATGGCCGCTCAGTGCTACACGTTCGGCCGCATCGACGATGCATTGCGCTATGCCGAGGCCGGCTTGGCCGCGATCGATACGGGACGTTTCGTGGAAGTTCCCTACGAATCAGAGGCGTGGCTCGGAGGCATATACATCTCTCTCAACAAGCCACAGCGATGGGAAGAGCTCTGCCGAAACATGATCGCGCGCGGCACCGGCGATCAGCGCTACGCCCGCGGCGCTCTGGTGTTGGCAATGACGATGGTGGGTAAGGGCGCCGAAGCTGCGGTGGCATCAACCGATTTGTTGACGATGGCCGACGCCACCGACAACGCGCACACCGCCAGTTATCTGTTGCTGTGCTATGGCATTGCGCAGCACAGCGCCGATTTCGATGCAGCTCATGATGCGCACCGCAGGGGATTAGAGATTGCGCACGACACCGATAACCGGGAGCTCGAGTCCTACCACGCCGGCAATCTGGCGCGCCTGGTCGTCACGCATGGTGATGCCGCCGAAGCCCTCGGCTACGTGGAGTTGGCGTTGCACATGTTCCACGACGCGAACAACATCTCCCAGGCTTCGAGCGGCCTCGCGGTTCTGGCCGCATTGTTGGATCGGCTCGGTTACTACGAACCCGCCGCGACCATCAGTACGTCTGGTTGGACCGGTTTCACGCAGACGTCCTTCCCCGAGTTCGAGTCGACGATCACCCATCTGCGGGAGGCCCTTGGTGACCGCACCTACGAATCTCTAGGCCGCGTGGGCACATCCATGACGAATGCCGCGATGGCCGAGTTCGCATTCGAGCAGATCGCAATGGCGCGCGCCAGCCTCCAACCACCGTAATGCGCGCTGTGAATAAGCCACCAAGCTTCTGTGCCAACCGAAATCGCGTTCCGGCCGCCGGTACATTGCGGACGTGCGTGGATTCTTCGCGATGCTCGGCGGGACCGCCATCGCTGTGGCGGCGGCCGTGGTCGTTGTGACGGCACCAGCGCCCGCGAGCCCGATCAATGTGTGCGCGCTGCTTCCCAGCATGGATTCCTGTCAGCCGCCGGATGTACGGCGGAGCATGTTCGTGCACAAGACCAATCCGCCGACGATCACGCAGGTTTCACCGAACTCCGGCTACTAGGCAGACGTCTTGTCCGCGTGACTATGTCGCATCTTACGAGCGCAGTTTTTTCCTGTGAATCTGCCACCAGTTAACTGTGGAGAACATATCCGCACCGTGACGGCGGTACGTTGCCATAGGGCTGGGGCCATACGCAGGGAGGTTGTGATGAACGGCCATCGAGTGCGCAGATTCTTCGCGGTCGTCGGCGGGTCTGCTGTCACAGTAACTGCGGCACTGACCATATTGACATCGCCGGCACCCGAACATCCGGTCGATGTGTGCGCGCTTCTTCCTTCCTGGCAGGGGTGTAGGCCACCAGTTCCCAAGGACCCACCAATACGCGACTTGACAGCCCCGACGTATACGCAGAAGCGAGCCAGTCCGGGAGGCTGAGCAGCAGCCGCAAAAGCCCCGAAAGTTCATGACTTCCGAGGCTTTTGCGTTGTTATGCAGCTAGTCGGCGCCGACCCGTTAGTCTGCTTCGGCCAACCGGTGCTTCAGCGCGTCGAACTCGTCCTTGATGCCGGTCGGCAGCTTCTCGCCGACGAACTCGAACCACTCCTCGATCAGCGGCACCTCCTGGCGCCACTCATCTGCGTTGACCGCCAGTGCCTCGTTCACATCGGCGGGGTCGACGTCGAGACCCTCGAGATCCAGATCGTCGGCACTCGGCACGGTGCCGATCGGCGTGGTCGTGCCACCGGCCTTGTGCTCGATCCGGTCGATGATCCATTTCATCACCCGGCTGTTCTCGCCGAAGCCTGGCCACAGGAAGCGGCCGTCGTCGCCGCGGCGGAACCAGTTGACGAAGAAGATCTTCGGCATCTTCGACTCATCGGACTGCTTGCCGATGTCGATCCAGTGCGCGAAGTAGTCACCGACGTTGTAGCCGAGGAACGGCAGCATGGCCATCGGGTCGCGGCGGACGGTGCCCACCTTGCCTTCGGCGGCCGCGGTCTGCTCAGAGCCGAGCGTCGCGCCGATGAACACGCCGTGCTGCCAATCGCGGGCCTGCGTCACCAGAGGCACCGTCGTCTTGCGGCGCCCACCGAACAGGATCGCCGAGATCGGCACACCCTGCGGGTCGTCCCACTCGGAGGCCAACGTCGGGCACTGCGACATCGGGGTGCAGTACCGCGAGTTGGGATGCGCGGCCTTGCTTTCCGTCTCGCGCAGGATCCAGTCGTTGCCCTTCCAGTCGATGAGGTGGTCGGGTTCGCCCTCCAGGCCTTCCCACCACACATCGTTGTCATCGGTCAGGGCGACGTTGGTGAAGACGGTGTTGCCCGCCTCGATGGTCTTCATCGCATTCGGGTTCGACGACCAGTTGGTGCCGGGCGCGACGCCGAAGAAGCCGAACTCGGGGTTAACCGCGTAGAGCCGGCCGTCCTTGCCGAATCGCATCCAGGCGATGTCGTCGCCGACGGTCTCAGCGCGCCAACCCGGGATGGTCGGCTGCAGCATCGCGAGGTTGGTCTTACCGCATGCCGACGGGAACGCCGCGGCGATGAAGTAGGACTTGTTCTCCGGCGAGATCAGCTTGAGGATCAGCATGTGCTCGGCGAGCCAGCCCTCGTCGTGCGCCATCGCCGACGCGATACGCAGCGAGTAGCACTTCTTGCCAAGCAACGCGTTGCCGCCGTAGCCGGAGCCGTAGCTCCAGATCTCGCGGGTCTCGGGGAAGTGGCTGATGTACTTCGTGTCGTTGCACGGCCACGGCACATCTTTCTGGCCCGGCTCGAGCGGGGCGCCGATCGAGTGCAGCGCCTTGACGAAGAAGCCGTCGGTGCCCATCTTGTCGAGCGCGGCCTTGCCCATCCGGGTCATCGTCCGCATCGACACGACGACGTATTCGGAGTCGGTGATCTCGACACCGAGCTTGGGATCCTCGGCACCGAGCGGACCCATGCAGAACGGCACCACGTACATGGTGCGGCCGCGCATGCAGCCGCGGTAAAGGTCGGTCATGATGCCGCGCATCTCGGCGGGGGCCATCCAGTTGTTGGTCGGGCCGGCGTCGATTTCCTTCTCGCTACAGATGAAGGTGCGGGACTCCACACGCGCGACATCCGAGGGGTCTGACAAAGCCAAATAAGAATTCGGCTTCTTCTCGTCGTTGAGGCGCTTGAAGGTGCCTGCCGCCACGAGTTGCTCGCACAGCCGCGCGTTCTCCTCGTCGGAGCCGTCAGCGAACACGACCCGGTCCGGCTGCGTCAGCTCCGCGACCTCGGAGACCCAGGCGAGCAACTCCTTGTGTTTAGTCGGTGCGGTGTCCAGACCTGGAATGGTCGCTGCTGTCATCAAAACTCTCCTGCGTAGGTTTTCTGCCAGGACGCAGGCCCCGATCACGCCTCCGAGCCTGAATGGCTGCGCATTCGGTCGTCCCTGTACTGAGGTTAACGTGGGTGACATACCCGCGGTAAATCGGATCTATGTCCGATCACTCACAGGAACGATTCAGAGAATCGATTTCCGGCGTTTTACCGATTCAGTTTGCCGACCGTGGCATCCGAGCCGTTCCTGAGTTCGGTCGAGGCACCGCCGTACATCTCGGCGCGCACCGCGTCGAGCGCCTCCCGCAGGGGCGGCAAGCGCCGGTCGCGGACCGCTGCGGCCTTGGCGGTGGCCACCGCATGCTCGCGCAGTTCGGCGTCGATCTCAGCGACGCGATCGGCCGCCGTGGCGCTCTCCACCTCGTCGCGGGCGGCCAGGTCGGAGGTCAACGCCGCTTCTGCCGCGAGCACGCGGGTGGCGACCCGCTCCTCGACCACGGCCCGCCACGTCGCGGTGACGTCGTTGACCCAGCGGTCCAGCACGGCCCTGTCCTGCAGCAGGCCCCGGATGCCCACCACCCACACCGTCAGCAATAGACCCACCAACCCGCCTGCCACCAGCCCCGCGACCGTCAGCCCCGGCGCCAGCCCCGCGAACAGCCGAGTGACCGCGAGCGCGACGCCGAATCCGAAACCGGCGCCGACGACCATCGTCAGTTGCGTCTCCAGCCTTCGCGATTTCAACGGCGGCGACGAGACCTCAGGCCGAGGCGCGGGCCCGGGCTGCTCGGGCACCGACAGACCGAGCTCGGTCGCGACGTCGGTCAGGTGTGTGGTGATGCCCTCCTCGACCTCATCGACGACTTCTTCCGCGCGGGTCCGCACATAGGCCTCGAATTCGCCGAGCTTGCGTCGGCTCGTGTTCGAGGCGTCTTCTTGCAGTTCGGCACGCACCGACGTGCAGCGGTTGCGCGCGAAATAGGTCAACTGCACTCGCGCCTGCTGGATGTGGCTGCGTAGGGCGATGCTTCGTTCGGACTTCGACAGCCGCCTGCCCCGCAGGATGTCCTCGCGGTTCTTGCGCAGCGCGGCCACGCGGGCCTGCCGATCCGATCCCGCGGCCTCCGCCTGATAGCGCTCGATCACATTCTGCAGCCGGACTTCCCACGCCCGCAGCCGGTTTCGCCGCTGGACATCCGGGTCGGCCAGCCGCTGTCGAAGCACTCCTATCAGTTCGTCGACCCGCGGTTCTCCCAGATCGGGCGCGGCCGCCGCACCCACCCATTGCACGTGCTCATACCGCGGCGCGCGTGCCGCCAACTGGGTCCGGTCGGCGGCCAGCACCTCACGCCAATTGCGATGAGCGTCGATCTTGGCCACCACGCCGATGATCAGGTCGGTGTGATTGGCCGCGAGATCGACCAGGGCGCAATCGGATTCGGTCAGCGGCGTAATCGCGGACACGACGAATACCACCGCTGTGGGCGCGTGGGCGGCAGACAATTCGTCGGCCTCCACGAAGGTGCGCTCGGGCATCCGTTCCCGCAACACCGCAACGAGGCTGCTGGTGCCGGCCAGCCACGGGCCCGTCACCAGCACGACGTCGCGACGCTCGACGCCCGGTGAACTCAGACCCGTGTCGATGGCCGCCACCAGGGCGTCGGCCGCGGCCTCCGGTTGGGTCATCGAGCCTGCCCCAGCAGGCGCAGCGAACCCCGTGCGATGTCACCGGCGCAGCTGCGGTGCAGTGCGCTGACTGGCCCCCGGCTGTAACGACGCCAGCGGACTGCCCGGCGTAGATGCGCCGCAGCGTCGTCGCCCCGGTCCACCTGCACTCCTACCGCCTCGACCACGTCGACCGCCGCCGACATCACCGCCAGCACGGACTCGTCGGTCGACAGGAGATCAGCGAGCTGACTGTCATCGGATAGTACTGCGAGAGAACGCAATTCAATGACCGCCGTCTGCAGCCGGCGATAGCGCACCGGGGCGGCCGCCGCGGCGATGTGCTCAACGACCCTGTCGAGCCGGCTCGCGCGACGCAGCACGGACGACACATCAGCGCCCTCACCAAGTGCGAGCAGAGCGCTGGCGATGCCGAATCGATCCAACGTCGCAAGCAGTCGGCACCGAAGCTCGGGCGACAACGTATGGGCGGCATCGACGAAGGCGTCCGTCGACGTCAGGTCCGCGGGCTCGGTCACCAGCAGTCGCAGCGCCCACATCAGCTCGTCGTCGAGTTCGGCGGTGGCCAGCAGGGCGACCATCGGCACCGCGGGCACCCCTGTCAGCGCCCGGCACTCGGCGGCACGCCGGTGTGCCCTGACCAGGGGACCGCCGTCGCCGAGGCCCGTCAGGTCGGCCTTGTTCAGCACCGTCACGCTGGGCTTGTCGGCGGCAAGGAGCGCATGATCCTCCGGCTTGACCGCCTCGGCTATCACCACGACCCGAACATCCGCGCCCGTCGTATCGGCGGTGACAGCCACTCCCGACGTGGCCAGCGCCGCCGCGACCGTGCCGCGCCCGACCCCGGCACGCCCCAGCACAGCAACACGGATTGGAGCAGCGAGGCGTGCGATAACCGGCTGTAAACGCGGATTCTTGCTGTGTTCAGCGAATCGCCTCAGCGTATCGACGAAAATCTGGCGGCCTTCCCGAGTGATGGCGTAATGGTGGCACCTTCGCGCGCAGGTCGCGAACGGTTGTCCCCAGTACCAGCCGAAGGCAACTGTTGGGTATCAATCTGTACCACGATGCGGGTACTCAGCTGTCTATGAGCGACCATGGACGAATGCAAACGCCCGGGCCTGATGTCGTCGGCCGTCCTGGGCCGGACGCCGCGCATTTGCATCGCCGGGTCACCAGCTTTCGGACCAGGCGCTCGACGCTGTCCGGAGGACAACAGGCCACGTGGGAGCGGCTGTGGCCCGAGATGGGCACGCTTGCGCGTGACGCCGGAGGCCCCGCATCGCTGCTCGACACTGAGGCGTGGTTCGGCCGCTCGGCGCCCGTGGTCCTCGAGATCGGCAGCGGAACCGGCATCTCGACGCTGGCGATGGCCAAGGCCGAGCCGCACCTGGACGTGGTCGCGGTCGAGGTCTACAAGCGTGGGCTGGCCCAATTGCTGTCCGCGATCGATCGCGAGGGCGTCGCCAACATCCGCCTGGTCCGCGGCGACGGCGTCGACGTGCTCCAACACATGTTCGCCCCGGACTCACTGACCGGTGTGCGGGTCTTCTTCCCCGATCCATGGCCGAAGGCGCGACACCACAAGCGCCGGCTCCTGCAACCGGACACTGTTGCGCTGATCGCCGACCGGCTGCGCCCAGGCGGTGTGCTGCACGCCGCCACCGACCACGCCGGCTACGCCGAACAGATCGCCGAGGTCGGCGACGCCGAGCCCCGGCTGCGCCGAATCAGCGCCTCGGACACGCTGCCCATCTCGGCACAGCGGCCCGTCACGAAGTACGAAGGCAAGGCCCAGCACGCGGGCAGTGCCGTTGCCGAGTTGCTCTGGGAGAAAAGGGCATGAGCCTCACTGAAGACATCCAGCGCGTAGAACCACAAATAGAAGATGTAGCCCCGCCGCCGGTGACGCCTGTCGAAGCGACCGCGCGAGTGCTGCTGGTGTGGGACGCACCCAACCTCGACATGGGTCTCGGCTCGATCCTCGGCGGCAGGCCAACCGCGGCACACCGGCCTCGATTCGACGCCCTCGGCCGGTGGCTGCTCTCCCGCACCGCAGAGCTGTCTGCCACGCGGGCGGACCTCACGCTGGAGCCCGAGGCCACCGTCTTCACCAACATCGCCCCAGGTAGCGCCGACGTCGTTCGACCATGGGTGGAGGCATTGCGTAACGTTGGCTTCGCGGTCTTCGCGAAACCGAAGATCGACGAGGACAGCGACGTCGACAGCGACATGCTCGCCCACATCGCGCTTCGGCGCAGCGAGGGGCTGGCCGGTGTGCTGGTGGCCTCCGCCGATGGGCAGGCCTTCAAGCAGCCACTGGAGGAGATTGCCCGCGAGGGCGTGCCTGTGGCGGTGCTGGGATTTCGCGAACATGCCAGTTGGGCGTTAGCGTCGGATACCTTGGAGTTCGTCGACCTGGAAGACATTCCTGGTGTTTTCCGGGAACCGCTACCGCGAATCGGCCTTGATTCGCTGCCCGAGCAGGGGGCTTGGCTGCAGCCATTCCGGCCGCTGTCCTCGCTACTGACCTCGCGCGTGTAGACAACTGGAGATACGCGGGTCGCCACAGACTTAGAAGGAGCTTACGTGTTCGCCTGGTGGGGTCGAACGGTGTACCGATACCGATACATAGTGATCGGTGTCATGGTGGCACTGTGCCTTGGCGGCGGCGTGTTCGGCATCAGCCTCGGCAACCATGTCACCCAGAGCGGCTTCTACGACGACGGCAGCGAGTCCGTGCACGCCTCGGTGATCGCCGACAAGGCCTACGGCCGTGACACCTCTGGCCACATCATCGGGATCTACACCGCGCCCGAGGGCAAGACCGTCGATGACCCGGACCTCAAGAAGAAGATCCTCGCCAACCTCGCGCAGGTCGAGAAGGACCACCCCGACCAGATCCTGCGCTCGATCGGCTACTTCAAGAGCCCCGACGTGCTCAAGAACATGGCCGACGCGGACAAACAGCACGCGTTCATGTCGATCCAGCTCAAGGGCGACAACGACGACCTGATCCTGAGCAACTACAAGTTGGTCAAGGACGATCTGCTCAAGGTCAAGGACAACGGCGTCGACGTCAAGCTGGCCGGTCTGCAGCCGTTGGCGGCCGAGCTGACCGGCACCATCGGCGACGACCAGAGGCGCGCCGAGGTCGCGGCCATCCCGCTGGTGTGCGTGGTGTTGTTCTTCGTGTTCGGTGGCGTCGTCGCGGCCGCCCTCCCGGGGATCATCGGCGGCCTGACCATCGCGGGCGCGCTCGGCATCATGCGGCTCGTCGCCGAATTCGCGCCCGTGCACTTCTTCGCCCAGCCGGTGGTGACCCTGATGGGGCTCGGCATCGCGGTCGACTACGGCCTGTTCATGGTCAGCCG